>Ga0193707_1000684_pt1 | contig 11924 bp, 10 predicted proteins | sample U3c2metaG_FD_143043 | JGI IMG/M metagenome (GOLD analysis project Ga0193707, IMG submission 143043) | Soil microbial communities from a riparian zone of the East river system, Colorado, United States - U3c2 | ecosystem: Environmental > Terrestrial > Soil > Riparian zone | place: USA: East River... | reverse complement strand
ATTGGAACCAAAGCGCCGAACGCATCTTTGGATACAAACCAAAAGAGATCATCGGCAAATCGGTCCTGACTCTAATTCCCAACGACCGGAAAGATGAAGAACAGGAGATTCTGGGAAGAATTCGACAGGGTGAATCATTGGAACACTACGAAACGGTTCGTCGCCGGAAGGATGGGCAGTTGATCGATGTTTCATTGACGATTTCGCCGATCAAAAACCCGAAAGACGAAATTGTCGGCGTCTCAAAAATTGCTCGCGATATCACCAAACAAAAACAAGCGGAACGACGCCTGGCTGAACAGGCGCGGCTCCTCGATTTGAGCAACGACGCAATCATCGTCCGCGATCATCAAGATCGCATCGTTTATTGGAGCCGAGGCGCGGAGGAAATGTACGGCTTCTCTGCCAAAGAAGCGCTCGGAAAAATTACGCACAAGCTGCTACAGACGACGCATCCGGAAAACTTAAAAACGATTCGAAAAAATTTGGAGCGCAATAATCGTTGGTCGGGTGAATTGGCTCATAACCGAAAGGACGGCAAAACTATTACCGTCTTTTCGCGGTGGACGCTGGATCGAGATGTGCGCGGACGACGGGCGTCAATTCTCGAAACCAACACTGATGTCACCGCGCGCAAACGCGCAGAGCAACAACAGCGGGCACTCTATCAATTTGCTCAGCTGCAACACATCGCCACCAACCTTGGCGAAATTCATGACGCGTCGCTAGACGCGATTCTTTCCGCTATGGACTGCCATCGCGCGGCGATTTTGCTTTTCAATAAAGAGAAGGTGATGCGCTTTGTCGCCTGGCGCGGTTTGTCACAGAGATATCGCAAGACGGTAGAAGGGCATTCGCCATGGAAACCGGATGCAAAAAATCCTAAGCCCGTTTGCATTAACGATGTCGATATTGCCGATATTCCGAAGCCCCTGAAATCAACCATTCGAAGCGAAGGCATTCGCGCCGCTGCATTCATTCCGTTGGTCAGCGACCAAAAATTGATCGGCAAATTCATGACCTATTATGACGCGCCACATGTGTTTACCGATGACGAGCTAAAACTGGCGACCACGATTGCCACCCAACTTGCGCAGGCGATTGAACACAGACGCGACGAAGAAGCATTGCGCGAATCCGAAGAGCGCTTTCGAGCGACCGTGCAGCAAGCTAATGCAGGCATGGCACGTTACGATCTAAAAAGCCGCATCGAATTCGCGAATTCGAGATTTTGTAAGATGCTCGGCTACAAAGAATCGGAGCTAATCGGCAAGAGCGTTCGTGAAATAACGTATTCCGACGATCTGGAAAAGACGATGCAGGCATTTGAGCGCGTCTTCAGAGAGGGCGAACCAGCCGAAATCGAAAAGCGCTATATTCGCAAGGATGGGTCGCTCCTCTGGGTGAATGTCTCCTACGCAGCGGAACGCGACGCGGCGGGCCGGCCCAAGTCTGTTGTGGCCGTAGTGATCGATATGTCGGCGCGCAAGAAAGCGGAAGCGGCGTTGCAAAAATCAAGAGACCTGCTGGAACAGCTGGTGGAGCGGCGCACGGAAGCGTTACGCATAGCAAATGCCGAGTTAAAAGGCGAGATCGAACGACGGAAGGGGCTGGAGGGTGAAATTCTCGAGATTAGCGATCGCGAACAACAGCGACTCGCCCAGGAATTGCATGATGGGATTTGCCAGCATCTGACGGCAGTTGCGTTCATGGCCCGATCGGTCGGGTTGCGATTAAAGAATCATCGAGTCATCGAGGTGAAAGACATCGAAAAAATCGCGGAGCTCGTAAACAACGCCGCGACCGATACCCGAAACCTTTCCCGCGCTTTGCATCGCTTCGATGTGGACGCGGCCGGACTTGTGGAAGCATTGGAAGATTTGGTTGACCGCGAGATGTGGAGAACGCCGTGTCGTTTGGAAGTCAAACCATCATTTCATCTCGAAGACGACACGGTGGCGGCACATTTGTATCGCATCGCGCGCGAAGCAGTGATCAATGCTAACAAGCATGCCCAAGCGCGGCAGATTGTGGTCAAACTAGAGCGATCCGGGCAAAGGCAAATGCTCTTGAGCATAACCGACGATGGCGTCGGCGTTCAGAAAGCTCGAAACGGAGCGCGCGGGCTAGGCTTTCACATCATGAATTATCGCGCGGGCCTGATGGGAGGGCAGTTGAAAGTTGAAACTCCGGAAAAAGGTGGCACCCGTGTGGCCTGTTATTTGCCCGACGGAACAATCGAATCAAATAAGAGAAAAAAGGTTCCAGCGTTTTTGCCGGCAAAACTAACGAAAGCGTTAAACACCTAATCTAAATATCCTGCATCGGACAACCTGCCGAGCAGCGTATCCTTACTGAGGGCATAAAATGACACGCCGCGCAGCAATCTCGACAAAACCGAAATCCGTTTTAAGCCATTCCGATTCAAATCACGCCAGATCGACCAACCAGAATCCAAAATGCGACCTGCCAGACGCGAAACGAATCGTCATCGTCGATGATCACCCGTTGTTTCGAAAAGGCCTCGAACAACTGATTAATTCCGAGAACAGTTTTGCGATCTGCGGCGAAGCTGGCACTGCCGCCGAAGGGATGGAAGTAATCCGAAAACTGAACCCAGACCTTGCGATCGTCGACCTGAGTTTGCCGGGGGCAAACGGGATTGAGCTTATCAAAAACATCCGAGCAGAATTCGTGAATCTGCCAATCCTGGTGCTTTCCATGCATGACGAATCGCTCTACGCACTGCGCGCGCTGCGGGCCGGAGCAGAAGGCTATGTGATGAAACATGAAGCGATGGCCAATGTGATCCACGCAATTCACGAGGTTTTTAATGGACGCCCTTACCTCAGCCCGGCCATGGCGGCGCAAGTGATTACGAAATTCGCGCATCGCCAGTCTGAAGACGAGACCGACGCGGTCGAGAGACTTAGCGACCGTGAACTTGAGATCTTGGAATTTATCGGCAAAGGCAAGGATGTGCGTGAAATTGCGAAGCTGCTGCATCTCAGTCCCAAAACCGTGGAGACCCATCGATCGCATATCAAAGATAAACTTGATTTAAAGAATTCGCGCGAGGTGGCGCGTTTCGCGCTGCAATGGCTCAGCACGCGCAACGCCTAGCGAGGCACGCGAATCTGGTGTTGTAGCAGGGTTCGCTGACCCCGGACGGCTAGAGCTCTGCATGCGCAGGAATTGCCGCAGTCCTCGCCCGCGGTTACAACCCTTCCAGGTTTTAACGAATCACGTCCGCATACCGATGATTTCTTTTTTTCATCCAGAAAGCACAAATTTCGGGCACGTTTCCACAAATAAATTGCAGTCGCGCCCGAAATTTCGGATGATCGGCCACAATGATCCAGCCGGCTCTCAACCTCGTCATTGCCACGCTGGAAAAAATCCGAGAAACCAATGATCGCGCGCCGCGCGCATCGAAAGACGTGCTCGCGGGCTTGCAGCTTGTCGCGCCCGACAAAACGAAGATTCTCGCGACCGTTCGCGAACGCGTTCGTTCTTGCACAAAGTGTGCACATCTCGCGAGCTCGCGCACTCAAACCGTTTTTGGCGTTGGCGATCCCAACGCTGAAATCATGTTCATCGGCGAAGCGCCTGGCGCGGACGAGGATCAGCAGGGCGAACCGTTTGTCGGCCGCGCGGGACAACTATTAACGAGAATTATTAAAGCGATGGGCTTTGCGCGCGAAGACGTTTACATCGCAAATATCCTTAAATGCCGCCCGGACACGCCGGCAGGCTCGTTTGGGAACCGCGCACCGACGCCGGCAGAAATGCAGATGTGCCGGCCCTACTTGCTCGAACAGATCGACATTATTCAACCGAAAGTGTTGATCGCCCTGGGCGCCGTCGCGGTGGAAGGTCTGCTTGGCGCCCGCGGGACGATGCGGGAATTGCGCGGGCACTGGCACTCATATAACGGCACCCCGTTGATGATTACTTATCATCCTGCGTATCTGTTACGGAACCAGTCCCCCTCCGAGAAACGGAAAGTCTGGGAGGACATGATGCAGGTGCTCGACCGACTCGAAAAACCAATCAGCGAAAAACAGCGAAACTATTTTCTGTAGCGCGATTAAAGATCGTTTCAATCTCCCTGTGCGACGCGAGATGAACGGCCAGTGACAGAACGATCGCGCGCACTTCGCGGCGTGGAACTTTAATTGTTTGATCTAGCGCGCTGGCGCCAGGCTTACGGAAAAGCGCAAGGGTTCGCGCCCCGATCAACGCCGGCAAGACCGTGGCTGCACGCACTCGCCGGTTCCGGATCGCGCGCGAATACTGCATCCCGCACGCCAACCCATCCTGCGCTTTTTCCATCCAACTTTGATAGATCGGTTGGAAACGATCCGCCTCGGACAAGATCTGCGCCGCACTCAAACCGATCGCGCCGAGCTCGTCATCCGGAAAATAACAGCGACCTGCTCGCAGATCGGTGCCGGCGTCGCGCAAGACATTGATCAATTGAAGTCCCATGCCGTAGCGTCTGCCCAGGGCAAGCATTTCGTCCTGGATTAAACTGGCAAAGTCTCTGAGATGCCGGAAGCAAAGTTGCGTCCAAAATTCGCCTACACAGCCTGCAACGAGATAAGTGTATTCGTCCAGATCGGCAGCGGTCTCGAGCACGCGAACTTGTGTGGGGTCGCCGAAGCGATGCAAATCGAGCATCTGGCCGTGCATGATCTTCTCAAGCACCGCGCGAATATCGTCGCGATCTGCTCGCCCGATTTGTTCGAGCCATTCCAAACAGTCGGGCAACGAATCCAGGAGTGTTCGCTCGGCCGCATTCTCTTGTAACGGCACGAACGAGGCTACCTGATTGACAACCATTTCTCGCGAAGCTTTACCTAGAATGCCGTCCGAGAACATTTTCAAAGCCTCCATTCGCACGGTGCAGGGAACTCGAGTTGTGTCGGCGACGGTGTCGGTTGTCCGTGCAAGCAGATACGCAAGGGCAATCGGTTCGCGCAATTGCCGCGGCAAGAAGCGTATTGAAAGATAAAAGGAACGAGAGACGGAACGCAGGATGGCCGTTCGTAGGTGCCACGATCGCCGGCCGGGGGCATCGACCCCGGCTACAGTATCAGAATTCATCGTCCGATATTTTTTAATTCGATCCGATTCGGCGCTGCGTTACCCAAGCCTATCTGACTGGCGTAATCGACATAGGCAGCCATTGGCCCGATCGCCGGCAGACTGCCGCGTGTGCGCCATTGTTCGAAATACTTCAACGCGATGGCATCCAAAGCCACCGGGTCCTTGCTTGCATACAGCGTCGCATAATGAATCGCGTAGTTCGGTTGAGGCTTCGGTCCACCAGCATACTGCGCGATGAGTCCATCCATTAGATTGAAGACTACCTTCTTTGCGATGTTGGGATTCGCATAGATCTCCGCGAGACTTTCCGCGCCAAAACGAGAGCCCTGAGCAAAGCGACGCCAATTATCGATGTTTGGAATTGTCATGTTATAAATGCAACCTGCGATCCCATTCGTTTCACTGATGCTCATCACCGGAACATTAATGACCTTGTCGACTTCAGTGGAAAGGATCTTGGAGAAATGACTCACGTTGCTCGTATTCTCGGTATCGGACAGCATTGGTATTTTTCCTATGTCGCCGAAGTATTCGAGATCGCCCCAAACCAATTTCCCAATTAAAGGAGCAGAGAGGACTGCTTTTGGATCATATCCGTCGCGCGGTGCGATTGCCTTTAACTGGTAACCATCGACTGCCGGCCGGTACCCGGCCTCCTTGACTCCGCCAAGGGACCGATCCCAGACAATAATGCTGCCACGCGGATGTCCCGCCGCAGCGAGCCCGTCGACAATCGCATTCACAATGTCGTGATGCGTCGTAAAAAGTTCACCGCCAGCTGCACAGATTTTGATTCCCACTCTGTCACTCGGAGCGACTAACGACGCCCACGCCTTCCCCACGTCAGGCTGACCGGTCGCGGCCAGGACAAGCCGATTCACCATCTCACGCACGATCCGCGGGTTCGTCCTGTAATCTTTGATTGCCGCGGGATCGTGCACAGAATAGACGACTGACGGAGTCGGCGCCGGCTGCGGAGGCGTTTGCGCGAGCATGCTGGCAATGGCGCAAAACAGAATGAGGATTACGTTCCGGAGTTCTGTCATGTCGAGCGAAGACCAAGCGATTGTATGAGTAACGCCGCGAATCACAACTATTCCGCCGTAGCGGCAGCCGTGTCGGCTGCGGGACCGCACGTAAAAACAGGCGACACGGCCGCCAGTACAGTGAACTCAATTCGACATATCTACGTTCACATCCCCTTTTGCGCACGACTCTGCCCGTACTGCGCGTTTTACAAAGATTTGCTGGATCGCTCGCAAACGGGGCGATTTTGCGAAGCGATATTGCGCGATCTCGATCAGCAATGCGCGAACTTTGTACTGACGCCTGAAACCATCTACTTCGGCGGCGGCACGCCGACGGCTCTCACAACTTCGCAATTGGAATTTCTGCTCGGAGGTTTCCATCAGCGGTTCGACATCTCATCGCTTGCAGAGTGGACGATCGAAGCAAATCCGGGCAGCGTATCGGCGCGCAAAGCCGAGCTGCTTCACAAACTCGGAGTGACCCGAGTAAGTCTTGGTATTCAATCTTGGGATGATGAATTGCTGAAACTCTTGGGACGAGAACACAACTCAGAGCTAGCCGAGCACTCGTTCCACATTCTACGAGCTGCCGGGTTCCCGAACATCAATGTCGATCTCATGTTCGGTTTGCCGGGACAAACCATCGACCAATGGAAATTCACATTGGAGAAAACGATCGCTCTTCGACCCGATCACATCTCCACCTACTGCCTCACGTATGAGGAGGACACAGAATTCTTTCTGCGCCACGCACGCGGTGAATTTCGACAGGACACGGACGCGGATGCTGCGTTTTTCGAGATGACTATGTGCGTTCTCGAAGACGCCGGCTATGAACATTATGAAATTTCCAACTACGCGCGCTCCGGCTTTGCGTCAGTTCACAATCGCGCTTATTGGCGGGGTAAGGATTATCTCGGTATCGGTCCGAGCGCGTTTTCGACTGTCGGCATGCAGCGCTGGCAGAATGTTTGTGACTATCGCGGTTACGCCGATCGCGTTCTCTCCGGCCAGTCGCCGAGAGGATTGAGCGAAAATCTCACCAACGAAATGAAACGCTCGGAGCGAATCGCGCTCTCGTTACGCATGCGCGAAGGAATCGCTGCCTCGGAATTGAAACACCGAGAAACGGAGGAGTTTATTTCGCTTGGTCTGCTTCGAAAATCGAACGGTAACTTCTCGTTAACTCGAAAAGGTAAAAGTCTGGCTGATTCCGTTGCAGAAGCTTTTCTGTAGCATTGCCTGACAGCGATCATTCGCCTTCGCCCATCTCTTCGGTAAGACAAAGCCGGCGCCGGCTACACCTAGCAGCGCCAACATTTTAATCTCGACAAGCTGCCGGGGTTGTTTCGAAACTTTGTGTCCTATGAAAACACGAACTTTACCAACTTCGCGGTTCCTCATGTTCTTTGCGCTTGGCTGCTTCGCGCTTTACCCGGTCGCACAGGCAGTCAATCCGCCGCCGGACGGAGGCTACGCAGGAGGCAATACTGCAGAGGGAAGTTCAGCTCTTTTAAGCCTTACCGCCGGCACGTATAATACGGCAGTTGGTTTGTTCTCACTCCTCAGCAATGCAGAAGGAAACTTCAACACAGCCATCGGCGCTGGGACCCTCCTTCTCAACACAGCAAACGAAAACACTGCCACGGGCGCTGGGGCACTCTTAAGCAACATCTCAGGAACCGCCAACACGGCTAATGGAACATTCGCGCTTTTTAACAATACCGGTGGGAACGCCGACGCCCCAACTGGAATTTTCTTTGGCAGCTTCAACACGGCGGTTGGCGACCGAGCGCTCTTTAACAACATCAACGGCAACTCGAACACGGCTTCGGGTGCCGCCGCGCTTACGGAAAATACTACCGGCAATGCCAACACCGCCATAGGCATTTCCGCGCTCTCGCAAAATACCACCGCCGACGACAACACGGCGGTCGGTGCTGTTGCACTTTTTGACAATACGACCGGAACCCAAAACACGGCGATTGGTTCTTCCGCGCTGCACAACAACAGCACAGGGAGCAACAACACAGCCAATGGTTATCAAGCTCTATCTTCCAACTTCAGCGGTGACCGCAATACCGCGACGGGTTGGCAAGCCCTGTTTAGCAATACCGGCGCTAACAATAACACGGCCGATGGTTTTCAAGCCCTGCATAATACAACCGGCGGCAACAATACTGGAGTCGGCTTTGGAGCACTCGAAACGAGCACCACTGGCAACAGCAACACTGCCATTGGAGCTAACGCCCTCTCAAACACCACCGGCTCCGGCAACATCGCGTTAGGCTCGGGCGCCGGTACCGCTGTTCTCGCTGGCGATAACAATATCCACATTGGTAGCGGCGGTAGTAGTACCGACACCGACACCATCCGGATTGGCGTTGAGGGAACCCAGACGCAAACCTTCATCGCTGGGATTCGCGGGATAACAACCGGAGTTGCGAATGCCGTCAACGTGCTAATCGATTCGAACGGTCAGCTAGGCACAATGAATTCCGCACGTCGATTCAAACATAAGATCACAACGATGGAAAGCGCCAGCGAATCAATCCTGGCGTTAAGGCCGGTGACCTTCCACTACAAGAGCGACAAGACCGACACATCCCAGTTTGGGTTGATCGCCGAAGAAGTCGCTGAGGTAAATCCCGACCTGGTAGTGCGCGACGAGAAAGGGGAAATCTACACCGTGCGCTACGACGCAGTGAACGCAATGTTGCTCAACGAATTCCTTAAAGAACACGCCAGGGTAGAAGAACAAGATTGCAAGATTCAGAAACAGGAAGGGACTATCACTCAATTGAAGAAGGACCTGGACACCCTTGTCGCTCACTTAAAAGAGCAGGACGAACAGATCCAAAGAGTGACCGCGCAGATGCAAATGCGCAATTCTGTGTCGCAAATGGTCGTGAACGATTAATCAATCCGTCTGGCGGTGTCGTCACGCGCACGCACGAGGCACGTAAGCTCTGCGGCTGTACCGCGGCAGGCCCGCGACCTTCATAATCCCAAGACGTTGCAGCCGGCACGGCTGCCTCTGCAGTGATTAATAGATATCCGTATCCAACGTATAACCGGAATCGCCACGAATGGACCGCAGACGGGCGCGGCTCCCCCACTCTGATTCCGGCCGATTTATCTGACCCAGCGTAATCTTTACCAGCCAAGGCGCCGCGGCTAACGCGCCAATTGCAACGAGCGCAATCGCCGCTGCCTGACGGATCGAGGGCTTGATCTTGTCGGCCATCATTATTCCCAGGCCGAGGCCAATGGCGGTCCGTGTGACGATGAGCAAGGGATCGACTGGTAGTTGCTCGGAAGTTTTCGAAATGGATATCGGGAGAGACATCGCCTATCATATACCTCGCGTTTTGGAAAAAGAAACGGCAATTTTCGCGACTCGGAAGACCCCTCCCACTTTTACATGCCCAACTCGATATACGCGCTTATTCTCGCCGGCGGCAGCGGTGAACGCTTCTGGCCATTGAGCCGCCGTACCCGCCCCAAACAACTGCTACGCCTCGTTTCCGATAAGGTTTTGCTCGAAGAAACATTGGCTCGCCTTGAAGGTCTTGTTCCGCGCGAACGCATTTTGATCCTGACGAACACCGAACAGGAAAGCGCAGTTCGCAAATTGCTCGAGGGTTTTCCAAAAGAGAATATTATCGCTGAACCCGCGAAACGTGACACCGCCGCTGCGGTCGCGCTTGGGACTGGATGGGTCGTGGCTCGCGATCACGCAGCCACCATGCTCGTTCTGCCCGCCGATCATGTGATCTCCAACCGGGCAGCTTTTCAGAAAACGCTGGCGTTGGCTTCCGACGCAGCCGAAGAGACGGGAGAGCTTGTAACTATCGGAACCAAACCAACCTGGGCCTGTCCCGGATACGGCTACATCGAGCAGGGGAAGCCGGTCCGTTTGCGAAAACACCCAGACACCGACGCGGTCCATCGGGTCCTGCGTTTTCGCGAGAAACCTAACCTTGATCTCGCCGAATCATTTTTGCGAAAGGGAAATTTCCGATGGAACGTGGGCATGTTCGTCTGGTCGGTGCCCACAGTCCTCCGCGAATTCAACCGTCACGCTCCAGAGCTGGCGGATTTTATTTCTCAATTGCGCGCGCCGGAAAATTTCCAGAAGGCTTTACGTGAACGCTTCAGCAAATTGCCGCGGATCTCCTTCGACTACGCGATCATGGAAAAGGCGGAGCGCGTTCTGGTGGTGGAGGCCAATTTCGACTGGGACGACATCGGTAGTTGGAGAGCCCTGTCGAATTATTTTGAGAAAGACGAACAGGGCAACGCCGCGAATTGCGCCGTCACCGCGCTCGATTCCAGTCACAACATCGTTTTCGAAGAAGAGGGGACAACCATCGCACTACTTGGAGTCCACGACCTCATCGTTGTGAGAACCAAGGACGCGCTTTTGGTTTGCCACCGGCATGAGGCAGAGAAGATCAAAAATCTGATCGGCAAGCTGCCGCCGGAACTGCAATGAGCCAGCACGCGGTGAACCCGATTTTAGCTCTCGATTTTGGCCGGGCGCGCATCGGAGCAGCGATATCTGATGAGTTGCAGTTGCTTGCGCACCCGCTCGAGACCATTCCAGCAAACAAGCAGGCCCCGCTGCGCATCGCCGAAATCGTCCGCGCAAAAAAAGTCGATCACGTCGTAGCCGGCATTCCCCGTCAGATGAACGGCCAGATCGGGGCTGCAGCGACTGAAGTCCTTCAGTTCGTCGAAAAATTGCGCACCATCTTGGCATGCCCAGTGGTTACCTGGGACGAGCGCCTGACTACCGTCGCAGCTCACCGGGCATTGCGTGACGCAGGTAAGAAGACGCGAGACACCCGCAGCTACGTCGACCAAGTGGCGGCTCAGATGATAGATGATTTTGCAGAGCTATCTCGATCGGCGCGCCGCGAATGTGGCAAGCAAAAGTGATCCGTGAACAGAGAAATCTTGTTGCCGATCACTGTTCAGTGATCACGGATCACGAGGATCAATGGCGCGAAGGCTGAAACTTATCATTGCATACGACGGCGCTCCGTTCGCCGGCTGGCAGAGTCAATCTCATCGCAACACCATCCAGGATCACGTCGAGCGCGCGTTTGAGCGCGTTCTTGGCAAGCCGGAGCGCGTTCACGGCGCCGGACGAACGGACGCGGGCGTCCATGCACTCGCGCAATGCGCGCACGTCGATCTTCCTAACGACCGTTTATCAGCCGCACGTTGGAGCGAAGCGCTCAACGCGTTGCTGCCTCCTACTATTCGCGTTCTTCGATGCCAATATGTGTCGAATGATTTTCACGCGCGGCTTTCGGCAAAAGGAAAGATCTATCGCTACAGAATTTGGCTATCCTCCTTTTTGCCTCCATTCGAATATGGCCGAGCCTGGCATATCCCGCGTCCGGTTGATCTCACAATGCTCAGGCAAGCAGCCAGGCAGTTTGTCGGCACCCATGATTTTGCCGGATTCGCTGCCAACCGCGGCAAACAAGAAAAGAGTACAATCCGTACAATTTATTCGGCGCGTGTCCGGAAAACAGGCCCCTGTGTGACCATCGAGTTCGATGGCGATGGTTTTCTCTACAAAATGGTTCGATTAATCGTTGGAGCTCTGGTTAAATCCGCGCTCGGCAAAGTGCGCATCGAGGATATCACTACGCGGCTGAACTCCGGCCAGGGGAGCGCACCTCGTTTTGCGGCTCCTGCTGAGGGACTATTTCTGGTGCGTGTGCGCTATTGACCCGAACCCAGATAAGATCTCACCGCCATTTTTTA
>Ga0193707_1000683_pt1 | contig 11927 bp, 9 predicted proteins | sample U3c2metaG_FD_143043 | JGI IMG/M metagenome (GOLD analysis project Ga0193707, IMG submission 143043) | Soil microbial communities from a riparian zone of the East river system, Colorado, United States - U3c2 | ecosystem: Environmental > Terrestrial > Soil > Riparian zone | place: USA: East River... | reverse complement strand
GCCGGACCGGCCGGGACCGCTGCACCGGCGACCCGGGCGACGTCGGCAAGGCTGACCGGCACGACATGCCGTGGCCTGATCGCTGCGACGGCGCCGCCTGCGGCGGTAGGGGTGGACACGGGCCCTGAGGCTACCGCTCCGGACCCTGTGACTCCTACCTGACCCTGCGTCACCAGGTGACGGGAACGTCGGGCTGCTTCGCCCCCGTCGGCGGGACGACATACTTCTGCAGCGCGTAGCTCATCACGTCTCGGAACACCGGTCCTCCCTGGAAGCCACCACCCCGAGCACCCTCGGGATCGTGCAGTACGACGTACGTAACGAACCGTGGGTTGTCCGCCGGCGCGAATCCGGCGAAAGAGGTCGCCCATTTGCCGTACTTGCCGGTCTTCGGGTCGACCTGCTGCGCCGTCCCGGTCTTGCCGGCCACCAGGTAGCCGTCGATCGCCGCCTGCGGCGCGGTGCCCTTCTTCGCGGTCACCGCCTCCATCATCGTGGCGACCTCCTTGGCGGCCTTCTCGCTCACCACCCGGTGCGGCGCCGCGGTCTGGTTCGGCACGACCGTGCCGTTCGCGTCCACGTAGTTGCGGACCAGCTTCGGCGGCACGTAGACACCGCCGTTGGCGACCGCGTTCACCGCCGCGGTCATCTGGACCGCATTCACCGACAGGCCCTGGCCGAAGGCGACGTTCGACCGGGTCAGCTCGGGCCACTCGTCGCCGGCCTTCATCAGCCCCTGGCTCTCGCCCGGGAAGTTCAGCCCGGTCGGTTCGCCGAAGCCGAAGTTGTGCAGGTACTTCACGAACTGCGGGATCCGCATCTGCTGCGCGGCCATGATGGTGCCGACGTTCGACGACTTGGCGACGACGCCGGCGATGGTCAGGTTCAGCGGCCCGTGGTCCCAGTGGTCCTTGATGGTCCGCCGCTGCACCTCGATGCTGCCCGGCACCCGGAGCTTGGTGTTCAGGTCGATCAGCCCGGCGTCTGCGAGGGCGGCCATCGTGGCCACCTTCTGCACACTGCCCGGCTCGTAGGTGCGCTCCAGCGCGGGGTTGTTCAGGTCGCTCGACGTGTACTTCTTGTTCGGGTCGAAGGTCGGGTAGTTGGCCATCGCCAGGATCTCGCCGGACTTCACGTCCTGCATGATCACCGTGCCGCCGCTGGCCTTGTACTGCTTGACCGCCTGCTCGATCCGCTTCTCCGCGAAGAACTGCAGATCCGCGTCCAGGGTGAGCTGCACGCTGACCCCGGGCTTGGGCTCCTCGACCGTGTGGTTCGCGTTCGGGATCTTGTTGCCCCTGGTGTCGACCTCGTACATCGCCTTGCCGTCCTTGCCGGACAGCTTGTCGTTCAAGCCGTACTCGAGCCCGGACAGACCCTTGCCGTCGGCACCGACCACGCCGACCACGGTCGCGGCGACGCTGCCGTTGGGGTGGTTGCGGATCGGGTCGTCCTCGGTGTAGAGCCCGGCCAGCAGCGGGGCCTCCTGATCCTGCGCCTTGCCCTTGTTCTGCTCGGTGACGTCCGCGTTCCGGGTCTTGATCTCGGCCTCGATGGCGTTCCAGGCCTGCGGGCTCACCTGGTGCGCGAGGTAGGCGAAGTGGCCCTTCCCGGACATCGCGGCGACGAGCTTCGCCGACGTCGTACTCGTCAGCTTCGGCGCCAGGATCGCGGCGAGCTGCTGCGCGACCGGCTTCGTCTGGGCCGGGTCCGCGGTGATCGCGACCGCATCCTCGGACACAGCCAGCTGGACGCCGTTGCGGTCCTCGATCGTGCCGCGGGAGGCATGCAGGGTGAACGGGCGGGTGTTCTCCTTGGTGGCCGCGGCCGCGTAGCTGTCCGGGTCCACTCCCTGCAGCAGCACCAGCCGCCCGGCGAACAGCGACAGCACGAAGGCCATCACCCCGAAGGTCACCCGAAGCCGCAACCCCGACCGCCCGAGCTTCAGCGTCCGCGGCGGCTTCTGCACCTTCCGCTTCTTCGGCTGCGGAGGCCGCTTGGTCTGCGACCGCTTCCGCGGCGGACTCTTCTTCGCCGCCACCTTGTTGGCCGCCGACTTCTTGGCAGACGCCTTGTTGGCAGACGCCTTCTTGGCAGACGCCTTCTTGGCGGGCGCCTTCCGCGGGCGGTCTTCACCGTCGGTGCGACGAGGTGACTGGCCCGAGGCAGCCCGCTTCTTCGGCTGGCTCGGCGCCGCCTTCTTCACCGGGCGTCGCGGAGCCGCACTCTGTTCAGCCGCGCGCTGCCCCTCGCGGGCCTGGCGAAGGAGGCGGTCGCGGGTGGATTCGGAACGCTGGGGCGTCGTGCGGCTGCTGTCTGTAGTGGCGGACGGACGGGACGGAGCCTTGCGGGGCGGAGTGCCCCGGCCCGGTTCGGTGTCACGCCTGCGTGGCGGCTCGCTGCCCCGTCGGTCCGTCATCCGATCATCCCCCGGTGGTCGTCGTGCCCTGCGCCCCCGTCGTACCGGTGCGCGGCTTGTTCGTGGTGGCGGGCGGCTTGTTGCCCGTCGCCGTGCCTGTCCGTGCAGTCGTCGTTCCCGGCTTCACCGCCCCCGCGGGCGGCTTGACCGCCCCCGCCGACGGCTTGACCGGTGGCTTCGCGACCGGCGGCTTGGTCGCGGTGGCCGTCGGCGTACCAGGACCGAACATCGCCGTACCCGTGCCGGCCTTGCCCTCCGCCGGCACCCCGAGCACCCGCCCGTCGGACAGCCGCAGGAACACCGGGTTCGGGTTCGGCACCATGCCCATCCGCAGCGCCTGGCCGGCCAGGTTCTGCGGCGACTCGAGCGTGCGGACCTGCTTCTCCAGGCCTTCCTGCTGATCGCGCAGCTGGTCGGCCTGGTGGTTCAGCCGGGTGATGTCGAAGGTCCCGCTCTGCAACTGCGTGTTGAGCAGCAGCAGACCGACCAGGCCGGCCGCCAGCAGCGACACGACGAAGATGACGAACGGCATCCGCGGCGGCCGGAACGGCGCACCGTAGACCACCCGCAGCTTCGGCTCCGACCGCTTGGCCGGAGCCGCCGGCGTGACCCGCGCTTTCTGCGGGCTGAAGACAGTACTCATCTGGCCACCAACCCTTTCTCCCGGATCCTCATCGCCGCCCGCACGCGAGCAGAAGTAGCCCGCGGGTTCACCGCGACCTCCTCGTCGGTCGGTCGTTCGGCACCCCGGGTCAGCAGCTTCAGATACGGCTCGTGCCCGGTTGGGATCACCGGCAGATCGTCCGGTACGTCGGACTTCGTGCCGGCCGCGAACGTCTGCTTCGTGATCCGGTCCTCGAGCGAGTGGTAACTCATCACCACGATCCGCCCGTGCGGCGCCAGCGCCGCGAGTGCGGCCGGCAGCGCCCGTCGCAGTACCTCGAGCTCGCCGTTCACCTCGATCCGCAGCGCCTGGAACGTCCGCTTCGCCGGGTGTCCCCCGGTACGGCGGGCCGCCTGCGGGATCGCGTTCCGGACCAGCTCGGACAGTCGCGCGCTGTTCGTGAACGGCTCGGTCTCGCGCTCCCGGACGATCCGGTCCGCGATCCGCCGGGCGAACCTCTCCTCGCCGTACTGGAACAGGATCCGGGCCAGGTCGGCCGCGCTGTAGGAGTTCAGGATGTCGGCCGCGGTGGTCGGACCGGTGCTGTCCATCCGCATGTCCAGCGGCGCGTCCTGCGCGTAGGCGAAGCCGCGGTCGGCCTCGTCCAGCTGCATCGAGGAGACTCCGAGGTCGAACAGGATCCCGTCGATCGCCGGCACATCGAGGTCCGCGAGAACCTGCGGGAGTTCGTCGTACACCGCGTGGACGAGAGTGATCCGCTTTTGGTACGGCGTCAGCCGGTCACCGGCCAGCCGCAGGGCGGCGGGGTCACGGTCGAGCCCGATCAGCCGGGCGTCCGGGAACTGCCGCAGGAAGGCTTCGGAGTGGCCGCCGAGACCGAGGGTCGCGTCGACGAGGACCGCACCGGAATGCGCGAGTGCCGGCGCCAGCAGCGCGATCACGCGCTCCAGCATCACCGGCACATGCCGCTCCGCAGCGTCCATTCTCGACCCTTCCCGTCGCCGCGGGAGCGACCCTGCCCCCGCAGGTTCTGCCTTGCCGTTGTGCCCCTCGGGCCGGCTCGGCCTTCGGGTGCTCACCGAGCCGGAAGTCGCGGATCCGGTCCGGCGGTTCGCCGTACTGCGTCGTACCTGTGCTGCGGTTCGGGGCGGGATGAAGTGTCGATCGGTGACGTGGATCGGCGCCGGAGTTGACACCGTCCGGTCAGATCACGAGTACGCCTTCCGGGGAAGTACCTCCGGGTCTTGGCGCCGGGGAAGTGACGCCAACACCGAGGTCGGAAGTCGGACTCGTGATCTCACCGGACGGCCGGTGTGCTCGCGATTCCGCTCGCCCACTGTTCAGCTGGAAACTGCCGTGCTGTCAGAAGATGCCTGGCAGGACTTCCTCGGAGAGGTCGGCGAACGCCTGTTCCTGCTCCTGCGAGTACCTGTTCCAGTTCTCCGTGTTCCAGATCTCCACCCTGTTCATCGCCCCGATGACGACGCAGTCACGATCCAGTCCCGCGTAATCGCGCAGCATCGGCGGGATGGTGACCCGGCCCTGCTTGTCCGGCACCTCGTTGGAGGCTCCGGCGAACAGCATCCGCAGGTAGTCCCGCGCACCCTTGTTGGTGATCGGCGCCTGCTTCAGTTGTTCGGTCAGCTGGACGAACTCAGCAGCCGGCCACACGGACAGCGACCGCTCCTGTCCACGCGTGATCACCAGGCCGTCAGCCAGTTCGTCCCGGAACTTCGCCGGCAGGAACAGCCGTCCTTTGTCGTCGAGCTTGGGGAAGTGAGTTCCGAGGAACACGCTCCACCTCCCCGTTGCGGACTCTCCGTCTTAGGCGAGCTGTTTCCACCACTTCGGTCCCACTACGCTCCACCTTACTCCACTTTCCACCACCGTCAACCAACTTCCGCCCCCTGCGCACCCCGCGTCGCCTGATTCCGGGACGTCTCCACCGCGTGTCGTTGCCGGCTCAGGAGCCTGGATCCACGCTCAGCCGCTCCACTTCGCTCCACCAGCTCCACCACTCCTCCGCCCACCACCCCCGGCCCCGTTTGAGGGGTCAACCCCTGAGCCGGCGGGTTGCCCCCTCGGAATTTGGCGGCCGAACCCACCTGCGGAGGGGTTGACCCCTCAAACGGGGAGTTCTCGCTCGACTGCGGGCGGTGGTGAGCGGTGGCTGGGATGAACCAGCTGGACGTCGAATGCGTGAACCTTCCGGGCGTTCGGTACGTCGTACGCCCGGCGCACTGCTTTGTCCGCCCGTACGCTTGGAGGGACGCCAAATCTCGATAGCAGAGACCGACCCGCCGTGAGGGCGTGTGCCGATGAACATCGAAACGCCAGGTAACGAAACCCCCGCTGCTCTAGGCCCGACCCCTGCGGCGGGTGAGAATGTGTCGGCCGTCAATGAATGGGGAGGACTCAGGGTGAGCACGACCGCGACCAGCTCGGCGCTGGCAGGAGCCGGGGATTTCGACGAGCTGTCCGAGGTGGCGGGACGGGTCCGCCGGGCGATCGAGCAGGTGATCGAGGGCAAACCCGACGTGGTCGAGGTCGCCATCACCGTCCTGCTGGCCGAGGGGCACCTGCTGATCGAGGACGTGCCCGGCGTCGGTAAGACGATGCTGGCCAAGGCGCTGGCCAAGTCGATCGACTGCACCGTGCGCCGGATCCAGTTCACGCCGGACCTGCTGCCCTCGGACATCACCGGCGTCTCCGTCTTCAACCAGGAGATCCGCGACTTCGAGTTCAAGCCGGGCGCGGTGTTCGCGAACATCGTGGTCGGCGACGAGATCAACCGCGCCTCGCCGAAGACCCAGGCCGCACTGCTGGAGTCGATGGAGGAACGCCAGGTCACCGTCGACACCACGACGTACCAGCTCGACGCGCCGTTCATGGTCATCGCGACCCAGAACCCGATCGAGATGGAAGGTACCTACCCGCTGCCCGAGGCGCAGCGCGACCGCTTCATGGCCCGCGTCTCGATGGGCTACCCGGAGCCGGCCGCCGAGCTGCGAATGCTCGACGGGCACGCTGCTGACGATCCCCTGCTGACCCTGCAGCCCGTCACCGACGGTCAGCAGATCCTGCGCCTGGTGAAGACAGTGCAGTCGGTGCACGTGTCGGAGTCGGTCAAGGAGTACGCCGTCGCCCTCGTCGGTGCGACCCGTCGGTCGCAGGAACTCCGGCTCGGGGCCAGCCCACGGTCGACATTGCATCTGATCCGGGCCGCCCGTGCGGCCGCGGCACTGGACTCGCGGGAGTTCGTCCTGCCGGACGACCTTCAGGAGCTCGCGGTGCCGGTGCTCGGGCACCGGGTGCTCCCGGCGGCTGAGGCGCATCTCGGTGGGCGCGGTGCGGCCGACATCATCTCCGGGCTGCTGGCCACTGTGCCACTGCCCCGCACGCGTCGGGACTGAGACATGCGGCAGGCACTGCGCGGGCTGACCACCAGGGGGCGGGCGTTCGTCGCGGCCGGTATCACTGCCTCGCTGTGCGCGCTCCTGCTCGGGCAGAAGGATCTGTTGCGGGTCGGCATCCTGCTGGTGGCGCTCCCGGTCGTGGCGGCCCTGGTCATCGGCCGGACCAGACTGCGCCTGCAGGTACGGCGCAGTCTCGCGCCGGACCAGGTCCCGGTGGGGACGCAGGCGACGGTGGAGCTTGCTCTGAGCAACCAAGGCCGGATGCCGGCCGGCCTGCTGCTGCTCGAGGACCGCATTCCCTACGTGCTGGGCCACCGGCCCCGGTTTGTTGTGGACCGGGTCAGCCCGAACTGGCGTCGTACCGTCAGCTATCCGGTCAAGTCAGACGTCCGTGGACTCTTCCAGGTCGGGCCGTTGATGCTGACCGTCGCCGATCCGTTCGGATTGGTGGAGACCAGCCGGACGTTCACCCGCAGCCAGCATCTGCTGGTCACGCCGCGGGTCTACCGGCTGCCCGAGATCCGGCTGGGCGCCGACCGGGCCGGCTCGGGCGAGAACCGACCACGGGCGATCGCGTCGGCCGGTGAGGAGGACGCGACCGTCCGCGAGTACCGCGACGGCGACGACCTGCGCCGGGTGCACTGGCGGTCGACGGCCCGCCGCGGCGAGCTGATGGTCCGGCGTGAGGAGCAGCCCTGGCAGAGCCGGTGCGCGATGTTCCTGGACGCGCGGACGATCTCGCACCACGGCCACGGACCGTCGTCCAGCCTCGAATGGGCGGTCAGCGCGGCCGCCTCGATCGGCATCGACCGGATCCGCCGGGGCTATGTCACCACCATGCTCGGCGGTCCGACCACCCTGACGGCGATCACCCATCGCACGTCGGCCGCCGTCCATCAGCCGCTGACCCCTCAGCAGTTGCTGACCGAGTGCGCGACCGTCGAGGAACACAAGTACGCCGAGGTCGCTCCCCTGCTGACCGTCGATCGGCACGCCCAGGAGCCGAGCCTGGTGGTCGCGATCGTGGGCGCGTGCAGCACCGACGACGTCGTCTGCCTGAACCGGTGGCGGACCAGCCAGGCGACCGGGGTCGCCCTGCTGCTGGACGCGGCCAGCTGGGCTGTCGGCGCCGAAGCGACCGAGAAGGCGGCCCGCCTGACCGCGGCCACGGACGCCACCGAGAACGAACTGCGCCGGAACGGCTGGCGGGTCGCCAGAGTCCAGCGCGGTGATCACCTACCCACCGTGTGGTCCACCCTCGGACTACGGAGCGGAAGGATCGCATGACAGTCCTTTGGGCCGGGCCTCCGGCGCCGGCAGGGTCATGGGGCCTTGGCTCATGACCGGCCACGCCAGGATCTCTCTTGCCGCTTGGGGAGCGACCATACTGGGGTCGCTCGTGCTCACGCCGGTGTTCTCCGGCCCGTTCCTGCTCATCAGCACGCTGCTGTGCGCCGGGATCACCGGCATCGGTGTCCTGCTGCAGAACCTGCGCACCCCGCGGGCCGTCGTACCGCTGGTTCAGCTGGTGGTGCTGGTGGAGCTGCTCTCGCTCTTCTTCCTGCAGGACACGCTGAAATTCGGGCTGATCCCGGTGAAGGCGACGGCGCTCGAGTTCAACCAGCAGATGGTCAGCGCGATGGACTCGATCAACAGGTTCAGCGCGCCGCTGCCGCCCGACTCGCATCTGACCCTGTTCGCGGTCTCCGTGATCGCGGGAACCGGGTTGCTGATCCATGTCATCGCCGTACAGATCCGGCAGGCAGCCTGGGCCGGGTTGCTGTTGCTGATCATGTACACGGTGCCTGCCGCGACCGTGCACGGAGGACTGCCGGCGCTGCTGTTCGTCCCGCCGGCGATCGGCTACATCGTGCTGCTGTCCGCCGAGGGCCGGAGCCGACTGAGCCGCTGGGGCCGCCGCATCTCCGGGGTGTCGCACCTCGACGCGGCCGAGCCGGTCGAGGCGTCTGCTCTCGGCCAGGCCGGTCGCCGGATCGGCCTGTCCGTGGTCGCTTTGGCCGCATTGCTGCCCGCGTTGCTGCCGGCCCTGCCCGAAGGTGTCATCGGCAACGGTCTGGCCGGCAGCGGTCCCGGTAGCGGGCTCGGCGCGTCGATCTCCTCGACCGACCCGATGCTCGACATGGGCAAGAACCTGAAGCGTGGCGACAACGTTGTCGCTCTCACCTACAAGGGCGGTCCGTCCGGCGGCACCTACCTGCGGCTGACCGCGCTCGATCTCTTCGACGGCAACACCTGGCGGATCGCGCCCCGGCAGGAGGGCCGCAAGATCAGCGGCGACCTGACCCCGCCGCCGGGCTACATCGGTGACCTGACCAAGATCCCGCAGCCCAAGATGGAGATCGACGTCAGCCGGAGCTTCCGTTCCCAGTTCGCTCCGGTCCCCTATCCCCTGCACGCGATCTCCCTCAAGCGGGACTGGCGGTTCGACGCCAGCTCGCTCGACATCGTGTCCTCGGACGGGCAGGTGGTCGGCGGCAAGAAGTACAGCGTGACGTCGTACGACCTGGAGCCGACGCCGGAGCAGTTGGCCAGCGCGGTCGACACAGGTCAACCGGACCAGTACACGAGCGTGGTCCCGGAGCGCACCCCGCCGGAGATCAAGGACCTGACCGACCAGATCACGGCCGGTGCCAAGGGCAACAAGTTCGAGGAGGCCGTGCTGCTGCAGCAGTGGTTCCGCAGCACCGGCAGCTTCACCTACAGCACCGAGAACGCCCGCGGCAGCGGGATGCGGGCGATCCGCGACTTCCTGCTGGTGAACAAGACCGGGTACTGCGAGCAGTTCGCCACCGGGATGGCGCTGATGGCACGCATCGCCGGCATCCCGTCCCGGGTCGGCATCGGGTTCCTGCCCGGGACGTCCGGCAAGGACGGCCAGTACACGGTGCGGATGCACGACATGCACGCCTGGCCGGAGCTGTACTTCCAGGGCACCGGCTGGGTCCGCTTCGAGCCGACCCCGGCCGCGCGGGTGGCGAGCACCCCGAACTGGACGACTGCCACCAGCCCGGACCCGACGAACCCGACGACGGCGCCGAGCACCGCGCCGATCACGCCGGGCGCGAGCGAGGACCCCGGGATCGACCGGCCGAACGGCGACCGCAACCTGCCGACCGACAGCGGGATCCCGGCCCTTGGCACCGGCAACTGGTTCACCAACGGTGGTGGCCGGGTGATCGGGATCGTCGCGGGTGTGCTTCTGCTGCTCTGCATCCCCTGGCTGATCCGTAGCCTGACCCGGCGCCGGCGGCTCGCCCGGGAGCCGGGACGCGTTGCGGCGGAGGGTATGTGGGCCGAGATCCGGGACACCTCCCGCGACCTCGGGCTGGACTGGTCCGAGGTCTCCACGCCGCGACAGTCCGGCGAATGGCTCGTCTCCAAGCTGCCGGCCGAGACACATCCCCAGGCACTTCGCCTGGCCCGCGGCATCGAAGCTCTCCGGTACGCCGGTGACGCAAATCCGACCGTGGACCTCAGCCCCGAGGCTGCCGCCGTACGCAAGGCTCTGTGGACCCAGGCTCGCAGGCGGCGCCGCTGGCGTGCGCGCCTCCTGCCGCCGTCCTGGCGCTGGTACCTCAACCGGGGCAGCGCCGAGGCCTCCGACCTCCTGGACGAGTTCGACCTCCTCCTGGCCCGCCTCCGCTCCGTCTTCCTCAAACGCCGCCACGCCAGCTAACCGACCGGCACCGGCCCGCCGGGCCCCAAATGCACCGCCCTCACTGCACCCGTCACAAAAAGCAACCACACCCGGTCCACCAGGGCGCGGGTGTGGTTCATCGACTGGTTCGCGCGCTCAGCCGGCGCGGCGGCGTACCGTCAGAGGTCTTCGTCGCGGCGGCGCCGCCAACGGTCTTCCATCCGCTCCATGAAGCTGCCGGACGAGTCGTGCCGGGTCCGGTGTCGCTTGGTCGGCGGAGGCGGCGGGATGTCGTCGGACTCCCCGGCGTTGCTGATCCGCTTCATGCTCAGCGCCGCGATGTACAAGCAGGCCACCATCATCACCGAGCCCACGACTCCGATGATGGTGTTGGGGATGATCGCGCCGGCCATCAGCACCACGATGCCCAGCACGAATCCAACGCCGGCAAGCACTGCCCGGCGCTTGTAGTACAAGCGCACATTGGTGCCTCGCATGGCGGAAACAAACTTCGGGTCTTCCGCAGCGAGGGCACGTTCGAGCTGCTCGAACTGGCGCTGCTCTTCTTCCGAGAGGGGCACCGTCGATCCCTCCATGATGAGCGCGATCTCGATAGGCCGCTCCCAGTCTAGGCCGCGCGTGCCTGACACGAAACCCTGACCGCCTGTCCAGCGCGTCACGGTCCCGCAACTCCCCCGACACACAAGGTCCAAACCTGCACTTCCTGGCGTGTCGCTCACAGCCCGCCCACAGCTTCGCGACCGCCGGGAAGCCCCTCACGCCCCGCGGTCACCGTCCGTCGCCACGCATGTGACCGGGAGCACGTCCGACCGGCGGGGGCGGTCAGCGGGTGGCGAGGATGTGGAGCTGGGTGGCGAGGGCACGGAAGGCCGGGTGCTGGCTGGCGGCGCGCTCGAGCTCGGCGAGGGATTCGGCCGCGCCCGGCTCGGAGTCGACGAAGGCGGACGGGACCAGGTCGGCGAACGTGCGGACCCCGTGCACCGTGTGCACCATGAACCCGGCATCGGCGAGCTGCGCGATGATCCCGGCCTCGTCGAACCGGCGCGGCATCGGGTCGGTGGCGCCCCAGCGGCCGTCCGGATCCTGCAGCGCGATGCGTGCCTCGGCCAGGTGACCGGCCAGCGCGCGGGCCAGCACGACAGCGTTGCGCTGGGCAACAAGCAGGCTCAGTACGCCGCCTTCGCGCAGGACCGAGGCCATCGCCTGCAACGCCTGCACCGGATCGTCGACGACCTCGAGAACGCCGTGACACAGTACGGCGTCCGCACTCGATTCACCGGCCAGTCCCGGAAGCTCAGCCGCGTCCCCTTGAACACCGCGGACCAGCTCGCTCACATCTTCGTCACGGGCACGCCGCTCGAGCGACGCAAGCGCGTCCGGGCTCGGGTCGACAACCGTCACCCGGTGCCCTTCGACGGCCAGCGGCACAGCGAACCCGCCGGTCCCGCCTCCGAGGTCGACGATGTCCAGCCCGGCTCCCGGGTCGGTGCGCGTACGTCCCGCCAACGCAACCCGCAGAGCCTCGCCCACCAGCGCCGTCCGCACACCCCGCCGCCGATCCACCATCCACAACCCTCCAGCCAGTCCCCCGAACACCCGCCCTACCGCGCCACACCCTACTTCCACCCCACCCCCTCACCTCGCGACCCACCCCGATCGGCTGCCGGGACGCTAGGAGCTCGCGCTGGCGTACGAACGCACGCCGCGGCGCCATAGCATCCGGACGAGCGTCACCGCGGCCACCGACAGCGCGATCCCGCCGGCGACCGGCATCCAGCCGACGTCGCC
>Ga0193707_1000682_pt1 | contig 11934 bp, 9 predicted proteins | sample U3c2metaG_FD_143043 | JGI IMG/M metagenome (GOLD analysis project Ga0193707, IMG submission 143043) | Soil microbial communities from a riparian zone of the East river system, Colorado, United States - U3c2 | ecosystem: Environmental > Terrestrial > Soil > Riparian zone | place: USA: East River... | reverse complement strand
ACCCGACGTGGTCCAACTACACGGTCACCGCCGACGTCGACCTGCGGCAGGCCGGCACCGCGGAGCTGATCGGCCGGGCCAACACGCAGGCCCGCCCGCAGTCGCACCAGAACCTGTATGAGTTCCGCGTCGCGGACACCGGCGCCTGGTCGATCGTGAAGAGCTACTCCAGCGGTACGACCACCACGCTGGCCAGTGGTACGACCACCGCGCTCGGCACCGGCGCGTGGCACACGCTGGGGCTCACGTTCCAGGACGCCCAGATCACCGCGACCGTCGACGGCCACCCGGCCGGGAGCGCCACCGACGGCTCGTTCCCGGCCGGCCAGGTCGGCATCGGCGTCGCCGGCTACCAGACCGACCAGTTCGACAACCTGTCGATCACCCCCGGAAACGGCACCTCGCAGCCGCCGACCGGCCAGATCACCTCCGGCATCAGCGGCAAGTGCCTGGACGACTACACCGGCTCGGCCACGTCCGGCACGAAGGTCGACATCTGGGACTGCAACCCCACCGGGGCGCAGCAGTGGACCTTCACCGGCGGCACGCTCCAGGCCAACGGGAAGTGCCTGGACATCACCGCCGCAGGCACCGCCAACGGCAGCCTGGCCGAGATCTGGGACTGCGACAACGGCGCGAACCAGCAGTGGGAACCCAGGAACGGCGCGCTCGTCAACCCGGCCTCCGGCCGCTGCCTCGACGACCCGGCGTCCAGCACGGCCAACGGCACCCAGCTCGACATCTGGGACTGCGACGGCGGCGCCAACCAGCGGTGGACGCTGCCCGCCGCGAACTGAGCCTCGACGCGCCGGGACCCCCTCCGGCCGCGTTTCCTCACCCCCGCCTGAGGAGTTGTGATGAAGAAGGAAGTGGTGACCGTCCTGGCCGTGCTTCTGGGCGCGTTCGGCGTGGCCTCGGCCACGGCGCTGCCCGCGGGCGCCGCCGTACGGCCGTCTCACGGCACACGCCCGGCCGCCGCGTCGCTGACGCTGATGCCGCTCGGCGACTCGATCACCTGGGGCGTCGGCAGCAGCACCGGTAACGGCTACCGGTCGGCGCTCTATGACACGCTCGGCGCCGAGGGGTACTCCCTGGACTTCGTCGGCTCGGGCCGCAACGGCACCATGGCCGACCCCGACAACGAGGGGCACTCCGGCTGGCTGATCGAGCAGATCGCCGGCATCGCGGACTCGGTGCTGGGCACGTACCACCCCAACGTCGTGACGTTGATGATCGGCACGAACGACCTGAACCGGAACAACCAGGTCCCCACCGCCATCGACCGGCTGCACTCCCTGGTCGACCAGATCACCGCCGACGACCCGGGCGCCACCGTCCTCCTCGCCTCCCTGATCGTCTCCACGAGCGCCACGGAGGAGCAGTACCGGTCCGCCTTCAACCAGCAGGTGCCCGGCATCGTCCAGGCCGAGCAGGGCGCCGGACGGCACGTCGGCTTCGTCGACATGAGCGCGCTGACCCCCACCGACCTCTCCGACGACCTGCACCCCAATGACGGCGGCTACCAGAAGATGGCCGACGCCTTCGACAACGGAGTCCAGGCCGCTCACAACGCCGGCTGGCTCTGACCCCCCTGCGTCGCCGCCGGCCGCCCCGCCGGTGGCGACGCCCACCTCCTCCGCCCCATGGAGCCGCACGTGTCCTCTCGATTCCGCCGAAGTCTCGGAGCCTCCCTCGTCTCTCTCGCGCTCGCCGCCGGAAGCCTGGTGGCGACCGCCGTGGTCGCGCAGGTCGGCGCCGCGCCGCCCGCCGCGGCCGTCGACAACGGCCTGGCCCGCACCCCGCAGATGGGGTTCAACAACTGGAACTCCACGGGCTGCGGGTCGCAGTTCAACGAGGCGATGGTCGAGGGCATCGCCGACCTGTTCGTGTCCGAGGGCCTGAAGTCCGCCGGGTACCAGTACGTCAACCTCGACGACTGCTGGGCGCTCCCGAACCGCGACGCCTCCGGCAACCTCGTGCCCGACCCCGCACGTTTCCCGAACGGCATCAAGGCCGTCGCCGACTACGTGCACTCCAAGGGTCTGAAGTTCGGCCTCTACTCCAGCGCCGGCACCATGACCTGCAACAGCGCGGGCTTCCCCGGCGGCCTCGGGCACGAGCAGCAGGACGCGAACCTGTGGGCGTCGTGGGGCGTGGACTACCTCAAGTACGACAACTGCAACAACCAGGGCGTCGACGCGCAGGCCCGCTACAAGGCGATGGGCGACGCGCTGAAGGCCACCGGCCGGCCCATCCTCTACAGCATCTGTGAGTGGGGCTCCAACCAGCCGTGGAACTGGGCCCCGGCGATCGGCAACTCCTGGCGTACGACGGGCGACATCTCCGACAACTGGGGGAGCATGCTGGGCAACGCCCACCAGAACCAGCAGCTCGCCTCGTACGCCGCGCCCGGCGCCTGGAACGACCCGGACATGCTGGAGGTCGGCAACGGCGGCATGACCGACACGGAGTACCGCACCCACTTCAGCCTCTGGTCGGAGATGGCCGCGCCGCTGCTCATCGGCAGCGACATCCGTTCGGCGTCCACCGCCACGCTGACGATCCTGAAGAACACCGACGTCATCGCGGTCGACCAGGACTCCCTCGGCAAGCAGGGCACCGTGGTGTCCTCCTCCGGCGGGCTGGTCGTCATGGCGAAGCCGCTGGCCAATGGCGACCGCGCGGTGACGCTCACCAACGAGAACGGGTCGGCCGCCACCGTCAGCACGACGGCCTCCGCGGTGGGCATGCCGTCCGCCTCCTCGTACAGGCTGTCCAACCTCTGGACGAAGGAGATCAGCAGCACGAGCGGCGCGATCTCGGCCTCGGTCCCCGGCCACGGCACGGTCATGTACCGGGTCTCGGTGGGCAGCGGCAGCAGCGTCGGCACCACCCACCCCCTGATCGGCGGCTCCTCGGGCCGCTGCCTGGACGCGTACGACAACCAGACCACGCCCGGCACCAAGATCGAGATCTATGACTGCGGGGGTGGCGCCAACCAGGCCGTCACCATCACCGCCGCCGGCGAGCTGCGCCTGTACGGGGGCACGCAGTGCCTGGACGCCTACGACAACCAGACCGCGCCCGGCACCGTGGTCGACCTCTGGACCTGCAACGGCGGCGCCAACCAGCAGTGGCGGCTCACCCCGGGCGGAACCGTCGTCGGCACCCAGTCGGGGCTCTGCCTGGACGTCTTCCACGGCGACCAGCCCTCGGGCAACGTCAACGGCACCCAGGTGCAGCTCTACACCTGCAACGGCGGCGCCAACCAGCAGTGGCGGCTCGGCTAGCCGCGCTCCACACCGCGCTGGAGGAGCCGGGTGCCGATGCGCCGATCGCCTCGTGCACCTGCTCCACCAGCGCGGGCCGCACCGGTGCATTCTCGCCGGCCGGCCGTTCGGCGGCCCCATGCGGAAAAGACCGAAGATGCGAATGGCGACGGGAGTCAAAGGGGTTACGACAAGAGACAGGTGCCCGCCGGCCGTGACCATCCAGGAAAACGAGAAACGTCGCACCGTACGAGCCCGGCCCGCCGCCTATCGGAGATTGACGGACCTTGACAAGAATGTCATGTGTGGCATCCTGCAAGTGGTGTGGGAGCGCTCCCACACTATCCGCCGCGAACAGGAAGGCTGACCATGAGATCCCTGCGCTCACTGGCCGTCGCCGTCGCACTGGTGACCGCCGGACTCGGAGTGTCGACGCTGACGGCTCCGACGGCCGGCGCGGACACCCAGATCTGCGACACGTTCGGCTCGACACCCGTCTCAGGTGGTCGCTACATCGTCCAGAACAACGAATGGGGTGACTCGATCCAGCAGTGCGTCAACGCCACCGACGACGGCTTCACCGTCGTCAGCGGCGACCACAACGTCCCCACCAACGGCCCGCCGGCGGCCTATCCGTCGATCTACGCGGGCTGCCATTACGGCAACTGCACCACCGGCAGCGGGCTGCCCCTCCAGGTCGGCGCCTTCGGGAGTCCGCACACGAGCGTCTCCTACACCACCACGAGCGGGCAGTGGGACGCGGCGTACGACATCTGGTACGACCCGACGCCCAACCCGCCGGGCCAGAACACCGGCGCCGAGATGATGATCTGGGGTGCCCACAGCGGCGCGCCCCAGCCCGTGGGAAGCAAGGTGGGCACCGCGAACCTGGCCGGTGCGACCTGGGACGTGTGGTTCGGCAACATCGGCTGGAACGTCGTCTCCTACGTACGCCAGCAGCCGGCGAACTCGCTCGACATCGGAATCAAGGACTTCACCTCCGACGCCGTGAACCGGGGATACGTCCAGACCGCCTGGTACCTGACCAGCGTCCAGTTCGGCTTCGAGCCGTGGCAGGGCGGTCCCGGCCTCGGCGTGAACTCCTTCTCCTTCACCGCCTGAGCCGTCCATGACCGCGCGGCCCGGGCCCGGTGGGGGGCTCGGGCCGCGCCGGCCTCCCGGCATCGGCGACACGAGCCGAACCGGCCCGACGCGAACTGAACACGAGTCGTTCAAGTGCGAAACCCGGCACAATATCATTGCCGCAATAGCGCCATGATCTAAATGCTTATTCGCATCGCGTCGGATTCGATTACGGGGCGTCGGCCTTGACTTTGGATTCCGTCGCCGGAAGTGTATGCGCGCAACGGTCGACCACGGCTCAATCGGAGGAGCGGGATGTCAGGAGCCGTGATTACAGCGCGTCCCGGGACGCAACACCGGCTGTTCTCACCGGCATTTCTGCTGACCGCCGTCGCCGCATTCATGGTGGCGATCGACAATCTCGTGGTCGTGACCGCGCTGCCCTCGATCCGGCACACCTTCGGCACCGGCATCGAGGGCCTGCAGTGGATCGTCAGCGCCTACACCCTCACGTACGCCGTCTTCCAGCTTTCCAGCGCGGCCCTCGGCGACCGCTTCGGCCGTCGCCGCGTCTTCCTCGCCGGCCTCGCGTTATTCGTGGCCGCCTCGGCCGGTGCGGCGCTGGCCCCGACGATCTGGCTGCTGGTCGCGGCCCGCGCGGCCCAGGGACTGGGCGCGTCGATGGTCTCCCCGCTGGCGCTGACCATCGTCGCCCATGCCACTCCGCGAGCCCGGCGCGCGGCGGTCCTCGGCGCCTGGAGCGGCATCAGCGGCATCGGCAGCGCGATCGGCCCGGTGGTCGGCGGGACGATCGTGACCTACGCGCCCTGGCAGTGGATCTTCCTGGTGAACCTCCCGATCGGGCTCGTCGTCCTGCCGATCGTCTGGCTGAGGATCGAGGAGAGCCACGGCCCGTACGACCGGCTCGACCTGCGCGGCGTGGCGCTGTGCAGCATCGGCCTGCTGGCCGTGGTGTACGCGCTGATCAACGGCAACGACCTCGGCTGGACCCACCCCGCGGTGATGGGCGGCTTCGTGGCGTGCGCGGTGCTGCTGCCGGCGTTCGTGACCGTGCAGAGCCGTACCGCTGATCCGATGCTCCCGCCGGCCCTGCTGCGGCGCGGCGGCTTCGCCGCCTCGGTCGCGCTCTACCTGCTGATGGCCTTCGGGCTGTTCGGCACGATGTTCCTCGCCACGCAGTACTTCCAGAACTCGCTCGGGTACTCCCCGCTGCGCGCCGGGCTGGCGATCGCGCCGGCGGCGGTGCTGCCCGTACTGATCGCGCCCCTGACCGGCATGATCTCCCGGCGCATCGGCGGAGGTACGGTCCTCGCGCTCGGCATGGCCCTGCAGGCGGCCGGCCTGGCCGGGCTGAGCCTGGCGGTCACGCCGCACGCCGCCTATCCGCGCATGCTGCCGAGCCTGCTCGTGCTCGGCGTCGCGGCCAGCCTGTTCTTCGGCCAGATCTCCCGGGTGATCCTCGCCGCGGTGCCGGCCGAGTACGAGGGCATCGCCTCCGGCACCGGGACGACCTTCCGCCAGCTCGGCACCACCCTCGGGGTCGCGGTGCTCGGCGCGACCTTCGCCGCCGCGGGCGGCTACCAGAACGCCACGACGTTCAGCCACGGCTTCCGCGTCGCCCTCTGGGTCGGCACCGGGACGGCCGTGATCGCCACGCTGCTGGCGCTGACCCTGCGGCACGTGGACGAGCCCGATCACGAAGGTAGGGCGGCATGAACGACATCCTGGACGTGGCGTCCGTGCACGGGCGCTTCCAGCCGCTGCACCTGGGCCACCTGGAGTACCTGCTGGCCGGGGCGCGCCGCTGCCGCACCCTCGTCGTCGGCATCACCAACCCGGACCCGTGGCAGGTACGCGCCGAGCCGGCCGCGCCGCACCGCGGCGACGGCTCGGCCAACCCGTTCACCTACTACGAGCGCATGCTGATGGTCGACGGCGCCCTGCGCGACGCGGGCGTACCCGGCACGGCGTTCCGCATCGTCCCGTTCCCGCACGGCTTTCCCGAACGGCTTCACCACTACCTGCCGGACGACGCGCACATCCTGCTCACCATCTACGACGCGTGGGGCGAGGAGAAGGAACGCCGGTTCCGCGAGCTGGGCCGCGCCACCGAGGTGCTCTGGCGGCGCGACACCACGGTGACCTCCGGCACCGAGCTCCGCCGCCTGCTGCGGGCCGGGCAGCCGTGGGAGCACCTCGTGCCCGCCGCCACGGCCCGCGTCATCCACGGGTTGCCGGCCGGGCATCCCGCCCACCACACGGGGAGTCCCCTTGGCTGAGAAGATCTATCTGATCGCCCTGTGCGGGGCCGGCGACCGGCCCGAGGACGACCGGCCCACCCCGTTGGAACGCGCCACGCTGCCCTACCTGGACGCTCTCGCGGCGCGCGGCGGCAACGGGTGGCTGACCCTGATCGACGCCGACACGCCACCGGAGTCCGACTCCGGCGGGCTCGGGCTGCTCGGCTACGACCCGGTGACGCACTACGCCGGCCGCGGCCCGCTGGAGGGCTTCGGCATGGGGTTCCTGGAGCCGCGGTCCGAGGTGTCCACGGTGTGCTTCCGGCTCAACATGGCCAGCTTCGACGCGGCGCGGGGCGAGTTCGACCGCCGCACCGCGCGCGACCTGTCGGACGAGGAACTGCAGGCGCTGCTGGAGACCGTACGCGCCGAGGTCTCGCTCGCCGACCTCGGCGCCACGTACGAGATCATGGGCTTCGGAAGGCACCGCGGCATCATCGCGTTCCACTCCGAGGCCCCGCTGAACGGCGAGGTGACCAGCACCGACCCGCAGTACGAGCGGGTCGGCGCGTTCGGCGTCCCGCGCAGCACCCATGAGGCGGGACCGCTGCCGTGCGAGCCCGTCGTGGAGACCGAGGCCGCCCGGCGTACGGCCGACCTGGTCAACGCGTTCATCGAGCGCAGCGCCGCCAGCCTGGAGGCGGCACCGGTCAACCGCGGGCGCCGGGAGAACGGTCGGCTCGCGGCGAACCGCATCATCCTGCGCGACGGGGGCGACCGGCTCCCCGAGCTGAAGAACTTCGAAGAGCTGCACGGCCGTACGCTCACGATCTTCGGCCAGATCCCCGCCGAGCGCGGGCTGGCCGAGCTGATGGGCGGCGCCTACGCCGACGCCCGCCAGCCCGCCGGGAGCGCCGACGCCGACTACTACCGCGAGCTGGCCGCGCGGCTCGTCGCCGATCCCGCCGGCGTGGTCTACGTGCACGTGAAGGGACCGGACGAGCCGGCGCACGACGGGAACGAACAGGGCAAGACCGACGCCCTGGAGAGCCTCGACGCGCACTTCTTCGGCGCGCTGCTGCCCGCGGTCGCCGCCGGGGACACCGTCATCGTCACCGGTGACCACGCCACCCCGTGGCGGCTCGGGATCCACAGCGCGGACCCGGTCCCGGTCACCGTCGCCGGTCCGGGCGTGCCCGCGGACGACGTCACCACCTTCTCCGAGCGGGCGGCGGCGAGCGGCCGGCTCGGCCACCGCCGCGCCTGCGACCTGCTGCCCGCGGTGATCACGGCGGGCCGGCCGGACCGGCCCGAGGGAGGAACCCATGCCTGACGAGGCCTTCCGGCGCCGAGCCGGCGCCACGTTCCGCGGCGTCATCAACGACCTCAAGCGCAACACCGAGGCGGCGGCGGCGGACCTGGGCGTCCCGCCCGAGGTGATCACCGAGATCGTCGCCGGGGAGCGGGACCTGCCGGCCGAGCTGCTGCGCCGCGCGGTCGAGGTGTGGCCGGTCAACGAGCGTGACTTCCTGCCGGTGCACGACGACGCGCCGGACGGCGTCCGGATCTGCCGCGCGGCCGAGTCGGCGGCCACGAGCCGGGTGTTCCAGCGCGGCGGCGCCGACTACTACGAGTACCGCGACACCGCGATGAGCCGGCTGTCGATGTTCCGCCCCGAGTGGATCAAGATGCTGGTGCCCGTCTCCGACGGCCGGCCGGACAACCCCGCCGTGCAGTGGAACAAGGGGCACTTCCTCTACCAGTTCACCTACTTCGTCGGCGAGGTCAACTACTACTACGAGTGGGAGGGCCGCCGGTACTGCGTCGAGACGACCACCGGCGACTCGGTCGCCGGGCTGCCGTACGCCCCGCACAGCTTCACCTACCGGGAGGGCGGTTCCGGGCTGATCCTGGCGCTGACGTACGGCGGCCGGCTGCTCGGCGACGCCCACCAGGAGCTGGGCGCGCTCGGCGCCGACCTCGCCGCGGACTACGCGGCCGCCGGTGAGACCGCCGCCGCGACGGTCCTGCGCGAGCGCCTGGACGACACGATGACCCCGGTGGCCCGGCTCGCGGCCGAGAGCGGCGTGCCGCGGGAACGACTGGACGACCTGCTCGACGGCAAGGACGTCCCCGGCCACGAGGAGCTGGTCGCGCTGGCCCGCGTCCTCAAGGTCTCCGTACGGGACCTGCTGCCGGTCGTCGGCGACGAACGCGACGGCGTGTGCCTGGTACGCGGCGCGGAGGCACCGGCCTGGGACTGGCCGGGCGAGGACCCGGCGGCGTACCGCGTCCGCGGTCTGGCCGGCACAAAGATCTGCCCGGACTCCCGCGGGCTGGAGCTCGCGGTGGTCGGGCGCGACCCGGAGGCCGCCCTGCTCCGTACCGGACTGCACCAGTACTGCTTCGTCATCGGCCCGGATCCGGTACGGCTGCGCTGGGAGTCCGGCGGCACGGTACGCGAGGAGGTCCTGGAGGCCGACGACTCGCTCTACGTCAAGCCGTTCGTGCCGCACGGCTTCACGCAGGTGGAGGAGGGCCGCTCGACGGTGCTCGCGCTGAGGATCGGCGGCAAGGTCTCCGGCGACACCCGCCGCGAGGCGTCCGCGCTGGGCGCGCCCGCGCTGCGGCGCCTCGTCTCCGACACGTCCCAGTGGTACGACGCCGCGGCGGGTGCGCGATGACGCCGCGCCCAGCACCGACGGTCGTCTACACCGACCCCGCCTGGGCGGTGGTCGACGGCACCCGCGTCGACCCGGCCACTGCGGTCGTCGAGAACGAGGTGTACGGCGACGCCCTCAGCCTGCGCATCGGCCCGTACGCGGACGGGCGCTACCGCCCGGAGTCGCCGGCCCTGCGGGAGCTGGTGTCCGGCGCCGCCGCGCTCGCGGTCTACCGCGCCCAGGTGACGCCCGAGCTGCTCGACGCCGCAGGCCCGCGGCTGCGCGTCGTGGCCCGGCAGGGCGTCGGCACCGACAACCTCAACGCCCCCCTGCTGGGCGAGCGCGGCATCATCGGCTTCAACGTGCCGGACTACTGCGTCGACGAGGTGGCCGCGCACACGCTCGCGATGATCCTGGCCTGGGAACGCGGGCTCGTCGCCCAGCACAACGACCTGGCGGACGGCCGGTTCGACATCTACCACGGCCGTACGCCGCGCCGGCTGGCCGGCCGTACGGCGGGCATCATCGGGCTGGGGCGCATCGGCAAGGCGGTGGCGGCGCGGCTGCGGCTGTTCTACGAGCGGGTGATCGCCGTCGACCCGTTCGTCCACGCCGACCACATGATCGGCTACGGCGTGCGGAAGGTGGAGCTGCCCGAGCTGCTCGCCGAGTCCGACGTGGTGATGCTGCACTGCCCGCTGAACCCGGACACGCGCGGGCTGATCGACGCCGACGCGTTGCGCCGGATGCGCACGGACGCCCTGCTGGTCAACACCGCGCGGGGCGCGCTGGTGGACGCCGAGGCGCTGGCGCACGCGCTGGACCGCGACGCGATCGGCGGCGCCGCGCTGGACGTGTTCGTCCCCGAGGATCCGGGCGCCGGCGAGTTCTACCGCCGGATCCTCAAGCTGCCGAACGTGCTGGTGAGCAGCCATCGGGCGTTCCTGTCGGAGGAGTCGGAACTCAGCTCACGGCGCCGCGTCGCGGAGGGCGTCCGGCACGTCCTGGAGACCGGCACCCCGCCGGCCACCGGGCACGTGCCCGGCTCCGCGACGTCCGGCTCCGCATTCACCGTGGAGGCAGGGCGATGATGCTGGAGGGCCGCCTCAGCGGCGAGGAGACCGTCGAGGTGCGCAGCCCGTGGGACGGGCGCGTGGTCGGCCGGGTGGCCGACGACAGCGTCGAGGACCTGTCTCGCGCGGTCGCCACCGTGGCCGCGTACGACCGGGGGCTGGACGTCGAGGCGCGGGCCAAGATCCTCGCCACCGCCGCGGGGCTGCTGGCCGGCCGTCGCGAGGAGCTGGCGGACCTGATCACCGCCGAGGCGGGCACGTGCGCCGGGGACAGCCGCAAGGAGGTCGACCGTGCGGTCGCCAACCTGCGGGTCGCGAGCGAGGAGTGCCGCCGCATCCGGGGCGAGACCATCGAGATCACCGTCGGCGGTACGCCGCGGCTCGCCCTGACCCTGCGCGAGCCGGTCGGCACGATCGCCGCGATCACCCCGTTCAACCGGCCGCTCAACCAGGTCGTGGTCAAGGTCGCCCCGGCGCTGGCGATGAACAACGGCATCGTGGTCAAGCCCTCGGAGAAGGCGCCGCTGAGCGCCCTGGTGATGGCCGGGATCCTGCACGACAGCGGGCTGCCGGCGACCATGCTGGCCGTGGTCACGGGACGGCCGGACACGGTGGGGACGGCGCTGGTCGCCCACCCGGCGGTGGACATGGTGACGTTCACCGGCAGCGTCGCCACGGGCGAGGCGATCGCCCGCGCGGCCGGGATGCGCAAGCTGCACCTGGAGCTCGGCGGCAACGATCCGCTCATCGTGCTGGCCGACGCGGACCTGGAGCGTGCCGCCCGGCTGGCGGTCGCCGGCGCGTTCGGCAGCGCCGGGCAGTCCTGCCGCGGCGTGAAGCGGATCATCTGCGTCGAAGAGGTCGCCGACGCGTTCGCGGAGCTGCTGGTGGAGCGCGTGCGTCAGCTGCGCTGCGGCGACCCCGCCGACAAGGCCACCGACGTCGGGCCGGTCATCTCCGCGGAGGCGGCGGCGGTGGTCGCCGGCCGGATCGACGCCGCGGTCAAGGACGGCGCGGCGCTGCTGCACGGCGGCGGCCACGAGGGCGCCGTCGTACCGCCCGCCGTGCTCGACCACGTCGACCCGGGCAGCGAGCTGGTGGTCGCGGAGACGTTCGGCCCGGTCGCGCCGATCATCCGGGTCGCCGACGCGGACGCCGCCGTGGCCGTCGCCAACAGCACCCCGTACGGGCTGCAGGCCGGCGTGCTCACCCAGAACTTCCCGGCCTTCCTGGAGATCGCGTCGCGGCTGCGCGTCGGCGCGGTGGCGCTCGACGACGGCCCCAACTTCGACTCGCCCTACATCCCGTTCGGCGGGGTCCGCAAGAGCGGGATCGGGCGTGAGGGCATCGCGTACTCGATGGCCGAGATGAGCACGGTCAAGACCGTCGTCCTGCCGCGCGCGCACGGCGCGCCGGGCACGGCGAAGTAGCGACGGAAAGGGAGACGCCGATGAGCGCTTTGACGGGGGTACGGCACGGCCTGTTGCGGGTGGAGGCCGCCTGGTGGATGTCGCGGACGTTCCTGTCCAACCTGGCCACCTGGGCCGCGGTGATCGGCTGGGTGGTCGCGGACCCGGACGTCGGC
>Ga0193707_1000681_pt1 | contig 11952 bp, 12 predicted proteins | sample U3c2metaG_FD_143043 | JGI IMG/M metagenome (GOLD analysis project Ga0193707, IMG submission 143043) | Soil microbial communities from a riparian zone of the East river system, Colorado, United States - U3c2 | ecosystem: Environmental > Terrestrial > Soil > Riparian zone | place: USA: East River... | reverse complement strand
ACCATACACAATACAAATTGCTGTTGTGTTGCGGCGTTCTGCCCGACAAATATTGCTAACAACGAGTCGCGTAGGGCGTCCAAAGGGGTGATACGAATCGATACGCGGCGGAACTTTCTAGCGGCGCCCAACGTATCTTGCAATGGTGCATGATCGAAGTCGGGCCTGAGGGAACAGAAACCAGCGGACCCGGTATTTGGGAGAGGAAACTTTCAGGGGTTAAAGGGATTGGCCTCACACTCGGTTTGGCGGCCCAGGTGAGAACAATCCCCGAGCAGAGAGCACGAAGCCTCGCGGCCCAGCCCTCTTTGCTTAACCCCGAGGCAGCATTGTAGGCCTTCGGCGGTAAAACACAAGTATTTCCCGACCGCAGGCGAGTCCAGGCCGCCCCGAACCGGTTCCCGACGTCTTCGGGAAAGAAAAAGGAGTGCAATGAAAGTATCGAAAATCTCCAAGGGCTTGCTGCTGGGACTGGCTTTGCTGCTGGCGACAAGCGCGTTCGCAGCTAATAAGGGTTCCCTGCAGGTGAGCGATGCCGTAACCGTGAATGGCAAGCAAATCGCCCCCGGCGAGTACACGGTGAAGTGGGAAGGCAATGGACCGAACGTCGAACTCAATATTCTGCGCGGCAAAAATGTCGTGGCCTCTGTGCCCGCACGAATGGTTGACCTCGATCGCATGCCGAGCCGTGACTCAGCGGTGACCACGGTGAACGCAGACGGCCACAAGTCGCTGAACGAAATCCGCTTCACCGGCAAAAAGTATGCGCTGGCGATTGGCGCGGAAACGGCCAAAGCGGAATCAGGCGGTACCAGCAAGTAGAGTTGTCGGAGCGTGACCGCGGGGAGCGCCAGCTCCCCGTTTATCTCATCCGGGTAGCTCTGCCCGAGCGTCGCCAATTCGTAAACCAGCCATGACCCAAGCAGCCGCCAATTTTCAGGGCTGCCTTCGGTTTCCTTTGCGGTGAATGGTGTCATCGGCCCTCCACAGGTCTATAATCACCAGTTTGTCCGGTGATCTGTGCGCGTCCTCCTACTAAGCGATATTCATAGCAACCTCGAAGCGCTGGAAGCATGTCTAGCGGCGGCTCCGTCGCACGATATGGTCGTCAACCTAGGCGACGTCGTGGGCTACGGCGCCAGTCCCAACGAGGTCATCGCACGCGCGCGCAGCTTGGGAACTGTCTTTGTGCGCGGGAACCACGACAAGGCTGCCAGCGGAGCGATGGAGCTGAAAGACTTTAATCCCATCGCCGGACTGGCGGCCCTGTGGACTCGCGACCAGCTCACTCCGGAAAACCTGAAGTGGCTGCAAGGCCTGCCCCAGGGACCGCTGCAGGTCAGTGGACTGCCCGGCATACAGTTTGTGCACGGTTCTCCCGGGGACGAAGACGAATACGTGGTAACCCTGCGCGATGCTATTGAGCCGCTGCTGACCTCGGGTACGGCCCTGACGTTTTTCGGGCACACACATCTGCAGGGAAGTTTTTCGACGAATAACGTGGCCAGCGACTACCTCCGTCCGCAGTACAACACCGTGGGGCAGGGCGAGACCACCGAGTTCCGCCTCAAAGACGGCATGCGTTACATGATCAATCCGGGCTCGGTCGGCCAGCCTCGCGACGGCGACTGGCGAGCCGCTTTTGCGGTTCTTGACTCGACCGACCGCGTCGTGACCTTCTGCCGCGTGCCCTACAATTTGAAGCAGGCGCAGGAGCGCATCCTGACCGCGAACCTGCCGCAGCGCTTAGCCACTCGCCTTGCCGCCGGCAGATAAGCGCTCGACCACAGAACAAGACAAGAAGTTCCTTTAGCCGGTTTATCGAGCCGGCGCTACAGACTGCGCTCGTCCAGATGTAAACTTTCGACATGCCTTCTTATCCATCGCGCAGTCTATTTTCCTCGGCCCAAGCCAAGACCCCGGATCACTATCTGATCGCGCACAGCGACGGCGGTGCTCGCGGCAATCCCGGACCCGCAGGCTATGGAGTCGTAATTGAGGATGAGGCGGGACGAAACGTGGCGACGCTCAGCCAGTACCTGGGACATCAAACCAACAACTTTGCCGAGTATCAGGGCCTGATCGCGGCGCTCGAGTACGCCATCGAGCACGGCCACAAAGCACTCAAGGTAGTGAGTGACTCGGAACTGCTGGTGCGCCAGATCCAAGGCATCTACAAGGTGAAGAACGCAACTCTGCAAGAACTCCACGGCCGCGCCAAACAGTTGATTGCCCAACTGGACTGGTTCTCCATTGATCACGCCCTGCGCGAGCACAACCGGAAAGCCGACGATCTGGCCAACCTGGCTATGGACAAAGGCACTGGCCGTGCGGCGCGGACGCCTTTGCCCGCGACTGTTTCCGCCACAGCGCAAGAATTCGAGGGAGTGATCCAGGGCGGCGTGATCAAGTTGCTCAACGGCGAGCTGCCGGAAGGAACTCGGGTGCAAGTCCGAATAAGGAAATGACCGCTTCACGGCTCAGTCGAGGTGTGGTCGTGCACAATCTTCCAGCCTTCGGGAAACTGGCGAAACACCAGGGTGAACCATCCGTGCGGCGTCTTGCCATCTGACAGGGTCAGCGTCCAACCGCCTCGAACAAACGCCGCGTCGGGAGCGAGTGCCTCGATCTTCAAGTCGGAAAATTCCAGCTTCCCCATCTCGCGGCCTTCGCCCTGGTAGGTCTGGCGATAGCGATCGAGCGTGGCCCGCCACCCGGAAGTCTTGTGCGTCCCAAAGAAGGTCAGGTCCGGAGAGTTCCAGTAGCCCGTCATGAAGGCTTCGAGGTCGTGACGGTTCCAGGCGGCCCGCTGTTGTTGAAGCACCTGCTGGACGGAGGATTCTTGGGCGGTAAGCGGGCTCATGAACGCCAGCAAGAAAATGACGGTCCGCATCGGGTTTCTCCTGGGAGCAGTCTCGCACAGCAGAACGTTTATGAAAAAACGCTTCGAAGCGGCAAGGGTAAGCTGGTTTAGGCGGGGCCTGCGGCTTCGCCATTCGATTCGCTAGCCTCGAATGGCTGCTCTCAGGATGACAGAGGTTGAACTACGCGCGCCCTTTTTTGGTTGCGGCTGCCGCCAGCGTTCCTGCTTTTTCCCAGGGACGCTTCGGGCGCTCGGCTTTGGGTTTGTCCCGATCCTGTATGCGGTCGTACTGATACGATTCGCTCACCGTGCCCAGCGACTCGTTGTACAAGCTGGGCAATCCCAGGCCTTCCTTCAATTCTTCGGTGAATTGCTGCAGCGCCTTTAGATGATCTGCCGTGGCCGGGACTTCAGTTTTGGCGGTTTTCAGAAATTGCTGGTAGCCGCGATTGACCAGCTTGGAAATTTCGCTGCCGATCAAATATCCAGGATAGGCGAAAATCTTCACGCCCTCGTCCCCGTCTTTCTGGATGGCGGCGGAAACAGTGTATTTCTTCAGGAACACCCGCCCCTGAGTACCGGGAGCCTCGATCAGATCAAAACCGTGATCGCGCAGCCAGCTCAAAGCATCTTCGTAACTTCGCTGCTCTAGCTTGGTTGACATTCGTTTTGGGTTTCCAATCCCTTCTCACGCCCTTCTATCGATTCATCTGTTCCATCAGCCGGTGACCAGTTTCTTCCATTCCATCAGATGCCGTTCTGCCGGAAAGAGTGCATTGCCGCATCTTTGCCAGTTCTGGCCCGGAATCGAGCCAGCCTCTTTTATAGTCCAAGCAACAGTCACGAAGGCCTTTATTCAAGTCCGGAATACGTTACGATAGTCACAGCTTCGGCCTGCAAATCTATGCCACCACTCTCAACCGGGCCAACGGAAGTGCCTGATTCTTCGACGCCTGCGGATGCTGCGGCCGAGGCGCGTCCGGTTGCCCATGGCCTCGGCCGGCGCAGTCTCGAACTCATCGGCCACACTCCGCTCTTGCGCCTCGAGCGGTTGACTCGCGATCTGTCGGGCATCCAAGTTCTCGGCAAGGCAGAGTGGTTCAATCCCGGTGGATCGGTAAAGGACCGGGCCGCTTCGAACATCGTCACGCAAGCCCGCGCCAGTGGCAAATTCGCATCCCGCCAGACTTTGCTCGACTCCACCAGCGGAAATACCGGGATCGCCTACGCCATGATCGGCGCCGCCGAGGGCTTCCCGGTGACTTTGTGCATGCCGGGAAATGTTTCCGTGGAGCGCAAGCGCATCCTGCATGCCTACGGCTGCAACATTATTTACACCGATCCCGGCGAAGGCTCGGATGGTGCGATTCGTACCGCCCGCGAGCTTTACGCCCAAGACCCGGGTAAATACTTTTACGCCGACCAGTATTCGAACGACGCCAACTGGCAGGCTCACTACCATGGCACAGCCAACGAAATCTGGCAACAAACGGAAGGTCGTCTCACCCATTTCGTGTCCATGATGGGAACCAGTGGGACCTTTGTTGGAACGACCCGCCGTCTGAAAGAACTCAATCCGGCGATTCGCTGCATCTCGCTCCAGCCCGACTCGCCGTTCCACGGAATCGAAGGCGCCAAACACATGGCCAGCGCCATCGTCCCAAAGATCTATGACGGGTCACTCGCGGACCAGGATCTCGGCATCTCGACCGAAGATGCTTACCTGATGGCCAGACGGATCGCCCGCGAAGAAGGGCTGTTAGTGGGAATCTCGGCGGCCGCCGCCGTGGTGGGATGCCTGCAAGTGGCGCGCCAGTTGGGCCCAGGCGCGCGGGCCGTGTTCGTGACTATTCTCTGCGATTCTGGCGATAAGTATTTGAGTGAGAGGCGGGCGACAGCACCAATCCCTCACCTGACCACTCTAGGATTAGAAATTTGAAAGCTGCCATGCGATGTTGAAAGTTCCCCAATCCGCCTACACTTCCCTCCGCCGCCACGGCGAGGAGACCTATCCCCACGAATGCTGCGGCGTTTTGCTGGGCCAGATAGATGAAGATGGTGTACGCAGGGTAACGTCGGTCGCCCGTGCCGGCAATACGCGCACCGATTCCGCCCACAACCGTTACAACATCGATCCCAAGGAACTAATCCGCATTCAGGGCGAAGGCCGTGAGCGCGCCGAGGACATTATTGGCTTCTACCACTCGCATCCCGATCATCCCGCCCAATGGTCCCCGACCGATCTTGCGGAGGCGCACTGGTTCGGCTGCTCCTACGTGATTACCAGCGTCGAGAAAGGCCGGGCCGTGCTGACGAACTCATTCGAATTGACGGGCAGCGACGAGAACGATAAGAAGTTGGTGAACGAAAAGATTGACCTGCTGTGACCGGGGCGGGGGCGGACGCTGTTGTCCGCCGCCCTTTTTGCTGCGGCTTTAGCCTTGGAGGTCTTGCGGCTCCCGTGTTGTAGCCTGAAGGGGTCGGGCAATACCACATGGTCACGGCTGAATCCCCCCCGCCTCCTGTGGCATCATGTATAGCCTATGCCCAAGATCCAGATCCCCACCCCCCTGCGCCAGTACGCTGGGAAACAGCCGGCGGTCGAAGTGAAGGCGGGCACCATCGGCGAGGCTCTTTCCGATCTGGTCGCCAAGCATCCCGAACTGCGCCGCCACCTCTATACCGACGATGGCAAGCTGCGCGCCTTCGTGAATGTGTACCTCAACGACGAGGATGTCCGTTATCTGCAGAAGGAAGCTACGGCGGTGAAGGACAGTGATAGCATTTCAATTGTGCCCTCCATCGCGGGAGGCCGGAGTGGGGACAAATTGCCGAAGGTTAGAATTTTCACCTTGCAACCCAAGCTCGCCGTCCGCTGTTGTCCCTCCTGTCGATAGTCGAGTCAATCGGGCAATTCGTAACTACGACAATTCTCCAATTTTAAGAGGTCATCATGGCCACGACACTTGAAGTCAAACCCGAAGCCGCAACCCTGACCAACGACGAAATTCAGCGCTACTCGCGCCACCTGATCATGCCCGAGGTCGGAATGGAGGGCCAGCTCAAGCTGAAAGCCGCGCGCGTGCTTTGCATTGGCGCCGGCGGACTGGGTTCGCCGCTCGCGTTATATCTGGGCGCCGCCGGCGTGGGCACGCTTGGAATCGTGGACTTCGATGTCGTAGACTACACCAACCTGCAGCGCCAGATCATTCACTCGACCGCCGACGTGGGCCGCAAGAAGCTGGATTCAGCGGCCGAGAAGCTGAAGGCGATCAATCCGTTCCTGAATATTCGAAAATTTGACACCCGGCTCTCCAGCGAAAACGCGCTCGAGCTTTTCCGCGAATTCGACATCATCGCCGACGGCACCGACAACTTTCCCACGCGCTACCTGGTGAATGATGCCTGTGTGCTCACCGGGAAACCGAATGTGTACGGATCGATTTTCCGCTTCGAAGGCCAGGCCAGCGTGTTTGCGACCCAAGCAGGTCCGTGCTACCGCTGCCTGTATCCCGAGCCGCCGCCGCCCGGCCTGGTGCCTTCCTGCGCGGAGGGCGGAGTGCTGGGCATTTTGCCCGGGCTGGTGGGCGTGATCCAAGCGACGGAAGTCATCAAACTGATTCTGGGCAAGGGCGAGCCCCTGATTGGCCGCCTGTTGCTGGTCGATGCCCTGGACATGAAGTTCCGCGAACTGAAGTTGCGCAAGAATGCTGATTGTCCAGTTTGCGGGACGCACCCGACCATTACTCAGCTGATAGACTACAACGAGTTTTGCGGAATTCGCGGTGAGGAGAAGCCAGTGGAAACAGCGGTCGCGGAAATGCAAGTGGAAGAACTAAAGAAGCGCCTCGACACAGGCGAAAAATTGTTCGTGCTGGACGTGCGTGAGCCTCACGAATACCAGATCTGCCATCTGGGCGGATATCTGATTCCGCTCGGCGATTTGCCCAAACGAGTGAACGAGCTGGACTCCAGCCGCGAAATCGTGGCCCACTGCCGCTCTGGCGTACGCAGCGCCAAAGCGGTGGACTTCCTGCGCCAGGCCGGATTCAAGAAAGTTCACAACCTGGCCGGCGGAATCCTGGCTTGGGCCGACCGAATCGACCCCAAAATGCCCAAGTACTAGGTGACGGTGTGGCGCGGGGGGCCCGGGCTTTTGCGAGCTAACAACGCCCGGCGTCCGATAAACCTAGCCGGTATTGACCACCGGACATCTCGCCCAATGCCCGCCCGAAACTTCGACCAGGGGCGGCACACTGCGCGCACACTGCTCCACCCGAAATCCGCAGCGCGGTTCGAAGGGACATCCGGCGGGCACCAAATGCAGCGGCGGCACAGTCCCTTCAATCGTTTCCAACGGCCTGCCCCGGTCGGTTTTCAAAGTGGGCACGGCATTCAGCAAGCCGCGCGTATAGGGATGCGCCGGGGCATGAAATATGTCGCGCTTCGATCCCAGCTCCACCAGGCTGCCCGCATACATCACCGCCACCCGGTCCGCAACCTGCGAGACCACCGCCAGATCGTGAGAAATAAACAGCATGGTCAGGCCGAATTTCGCCCGCAATTCTGCCAGCAGATCGAGAATTTGTGCCTGAATGGTTACATCGAGCGCGGTGGTAGGCTCGTCGGCGATCAGCAGCTTGGGCCGGTTGACGATAGCCATCGCGATCATCACGCGCTGCCGCATTCCGCCCGACAGCTGGTGCGGATAAGCGCGCGCCCGGCGGTCGGGATCAGCCATGCCAACTTCTTTCATGGCGGTCACGGCCCGGCTCCAGGCGTCCTTTTTTTCCAGCTCGCAATGGGCTAAGACGGCCTCGGCGATCTGGTCGCCCACGCGCATCACCGGGTTCAGCGCGGTCATGGGCTCCTGGAAAATCATGGCAAGTTGCGAGCCGCGCAGGGGACGCATCGCCGGGTCGGACAATTGCAGCAAATCATAGCCGCCATTCTCGTGGGTCAAACGGATCTCACCGCTGGCCCGTGCCTGCGGCGGAAGCAGCCGCATCAAGGCAAGGGAGGTGACGGATTTCCCGGAGCCGGATTCGCCCACCAGCCCCAAAACCTCGCCCGCCGCGATCGAGAAGCTGAGATCACGAACCGCGGCCAGCGCAGGCGCGGCGTCCGCTCCTCTGCCGTCACCTGAGCGGGGAAACGCGACCGTCAAATGCCGGACGTCCAGAAGATCAGCCATGTCCTCGTAGCGCCGGCTTACCGCCGGCAGTCCTGCGGGTGGGGTGGCGCCCGCAGTCTTCCCCTCTACTGACCCAGAATCAGCGGCAACCCATTTTTACTGTTGCCGATCACAACGACTTTCGAGTTGGTGCTCTTGGCCAGGTTCTCGGTTGCCTCAATGCCCTTCCATTCGAGCAACTGCGGACTGATCCCCTGCGCCACAATCTGCTGGAAGTCGCGAATACCGGCGGCCTCAATCCGCTTGCGCTGGGCCTCCTGCGTCTCTTTCTGCAAGCGGAAATTCATGGCCAGAGCTTCCTGTTCGGCCTGCTGCTTGGATTCGATCGACGACTTCAACGTCGCCGGCAACTGGATGTCGCGCAGCAGCACGCTTTCCACCAGGATTCCGCGTTCCCCCAGTTTATCGGTGAGCTGGGTGTAGATCTGCTTGGCCACCGCTTCCCGTTCGCCGGTGTATAGCGCGTTGGCGGAGTGGGACGCGGTCGATTCGCGGATCGCTGCCCGGAGATTCGGCTCGACCAGAACATTCATGTAGTTCGGCCCAATTTTCTGGTAGACCTCGGCGGCTTTGTCGGGATTGAGGTGATAGATCAGCGACGTATCCAGATTCATCACCAGGCCTTCGCTCGAAGGCACGCTGGCGGATTCCTTAATCTCCTGCGTCCGAATCGACAATTCATTGTTGACCTTGAAGGGGTTGACCAGGTGTACCCCCTCAGGCATCACTTCTCCGGTCACGCGCCCGAACAGCGTAAGCACTCCGACATGGCCTGAATCCACTCTGGCTACAGAGGCAAACAAGGCAATCGCTAGGAAAAAAGCCGCCAACGCAATTCCGAACAGCCGGAATGCGGAATTGGAATTTGCCTCAATCACCCGGCTCCGAGCGTCATTGAATATCGTCATTAAGATTTCCTCCCCCGCGGCGATTGTATGCCAACTGGCCATGCCGCAGAACCTTGCGCGGGCGTCGCAGGGATCGATCGGACTTGCTGGAGGCGACGTCGCAGGGGCCCGTACCCGGCTCGAGCCAGGCGCGGCAGGTCCTTTCGGCGCGCCGCTCAGGTTTGTCCACTAAGAATCAAACCCGCTTCCTGATTGATTTCTCCAGAAATTTTCACAAGCGCAAATTCTTACCAACAAAAGCGATCGTCCTTATCTTTCCAAACGAAACGCCGCAAAAATCGCCTGGCCCATCAAGATAGGAAATGAATCCTGTCTGCTGACTGCACCAAATTCGGTCACCCGCTTGTGGAGAGCGTGCACTCGATTGCATGCAAACGATTTAAATCGATTCATTTTTTATTGACTATAAAACTGGGAAGAGTAAAAACGAATCGTTCTTTGACACGTTCTCAAGTTTACCCGGTTGGTGCAGCGTCCGGGGCTCAAGCGAGGTCACCCAGAAGCATCGCAAGATGAATCAGGGAGGGCCAGTAAGGGTCTGTAGCTAAGCGCTGGTCGAGGCGAACAAGAACAGCCGTCAGAGGCAAGATAGAGTCCCGAGGCGTTGAACAGTTTTTCCGGTTGGCGGTAAGCCCGGAGCCCAAGCACAGATCGCGCGTCGCGCCCCCGCAAGGGGAGCACGAAAGCAGGTCGGTAAGGGTCTAAAGCGAGCTACTGGCCGAGGCGAACAGGTTCAACACCACCCCGGGACTCTTAACTTTTTGATCGCTCCTCTGGCTTCCCCCGCGGCTGTGTTCCCTAAGGACCCAGGGCTCGAATTTCCCCGTGCTTTCGACAACATCTCGCTTTCACTCTCTTGCGATGCTGCTCGAGCCCATCGGTCGGTACCTCGATTCAGGGCTGAACGCGCAGTGCGATGCGGAGGCTGAGCTTGGCTGCCGCGCAGCAGGTTTCAGGCGGCGTCGCTCCACGCCATGCCAAGGGGCAGCGAAATGACAAACCGCGAATCTACTTTTTTACAGCGGCATATTGCCGTGCTTTTTCTGCGGATTCTTGTCCCGCTTGGTCTCCAGCATGGCCAGCGCCCGTATCAGCTTCTGGCGTGTTTCGCGCGGCTGGATGACGGCATCCACAAAGCCCCGATCCGCCGCCACGTAGGGATTGGCAAACCTTTCCCGAAATTCTTCGATCTTGCTGCGGCGCACTTCGCCGGGATTCTGCGCCTGTTCTAACTCACGCTTGTAGACAATGTCCACCGCACCTTCGGGGCCCATCACGGCGATTTCCGCGGTCGGCCAGGCGTAATTCACGTCAGTACGGATGTGCTTTGACGCCATCACGCAATAGGCTCCGCCGTAGGCCTTGCGCGTAATCACCGTGACTTTCGGCACCGTAGCTTCGGCGAATGCGAATAGCAGTTTGGCTCCGTGCTTGATGATTCCGCCATACTCCTGGGTGATGCCGGGCAAAAATCCGGGGACATCTTCAAACGTAATGAGCGGGATGTTAAAGCAGTCGCAGAAGCGGACGAACCGCGCCCCCTTGGTGGACGCGTTGATGTCGAGCGTGCCCGCCAGAAACGCGGGCTGATTGGCTACGATCCCGATCGACCTCCCGTTCAGCCGGGCAAAGCCGACCACGATGTTCTTCGCGTAGTGCTCCTGTACCTCGAAGAAGTAGCCGTCATCGGCCACGGCATGAATCACATCTTTGATGTCGTAGGGCAAGTTCGACTCATCCGGAACGATGCGGTCCAGCGCGGCATCGGCGCGATCGATCGGATCGGTGCAGGTCCGCCGCGGCGGATCGTCGAGATTGTTGGAGGGAATAAAACTGAGCAGCTCGCGCACCATGGAAAGGCATTCGGCATCATCGTGCGCCATGAAGTGCGCCACCCCGGAAGTTTCGTTGTGGGTGTGGGCGCCCCCCAGCTGCTCTTTTGTGACCTCTTCATGGGTGACCGTCTTGATCACGTCGGGTCCGGTGATGAACATGTAGGAAGTCTTTTCCACCATCAAAATGAAATCCGTGATGGCGGGCGAATACACGGCGCCGCCCGCGCACGGCCCCATGATCGCGGAAATCTGCGGTACCACCCCGCTGTACAAGGTGTTGCGCAGGAAAATATCGGCATACCCCGCCAGCGACACCACGCCTTCCTGGATGCGCGCTCCGCCGGAATCGTTCAGTCCAATGACGGGCGCACCCAGCTTGGCGGCCAGGTCCATGATCTTGACGATTTTGGCGGCGTTGGCTTCGGACAGCGACCCGCCGAACACCGTGAAATCCTGGGCGAAGACGAACACCAGGCGTCCCTCGATCCGTCCGTAGCCGGTGATAAAGCCGTCGCCGTAGAACTTCTGCTCGGCCATGCCGAAGTCGGTCGAGCGATGGGTCACGAGCTTGTCGGTCTCCTCGAAGCTGCCTTCGTCGAGCAGAAAGTCAACCCGCTCGCGGGCCGCCATCTTGCCTTCCCTATGCTGCCGTTCGCGGCGCGCGATCCCGCCGCCTTCGGCGGCCATGCGGTCGCGCTTCTTCAGTTCTTCGAGCTTGTGTTCAAGATCCATGGTGGTGAGGCGTCGGATCGGGTCACTGCTGCATGCTGGAGCCAATCGGCTGGTACCGGTACTTCTTGCCGTCCCAAAAAGTTGCGGAGGTCATGCGATCGCCGCCGGTTTCTTCGGCGTAGATAGCCATCACGGTTTTCTTCTTTACCGCCAGCTTTTTCACCGCAATCTGTCTGAAAGGCAGATTGATAATCACGAATTTCGCCTTCGGCGTGGCGGCGCGCCAGGCTTCCGCGCCGGTGCCGTGGATAACCAGCAGCACCAGACCCCGGGTCGCCGGGTCCTCCGAGGCAAACTGGGTGGTGATCTTGGTGTTTCCGTAACCGTAAAACGCGTTGTAAGGATCGATCACGGCGAAATTGTTTTCCGCCTGGTCCACCAGCGCATTGGTGCAACGGGCAGCAATGATCAGATCCTCAA
>Ga0193707_1000679_pt1 | contig 11970 bp, 14 predicted proteins | sample U3c2metaG_FD_143043 | JGI IMG/M metagenome (GOLD analysis project Ga0193707, IMG submission 143043) | Soil microbial communities from a riparian zone of the East river system, Colorado, United States - U3c2 | ecosystem: Environmental > Terrestrial > Soil > Riparian zone | place: USA: East River... | reverse complement strand
GGACAGGGTGACCTGCCGGGACGCCGGATCCAGGCCGGCCACCGCCGTACCCAGCTCCAGGTCGGCGTCCAGCCGGCTGAGGTCGAGGGTGGCCCGTGACGGCTCCCACGTGCCGGTCAGGACCTGTTTGGACAGCGGCGGCCGGTCGTACGGCGGATGGTGCTCCGCGCCGACGACGGTGATCCGGCCGTCGAACCCCTCCGCGCGGAGGGCCTGCGCCGCCCGTACGCCGGCCAGCGACGCGCCGGCCACGACGACGTGCCCGAGCGTCATTCCCCGGCCCCGATCCGCAGCGTCCGGGCGGGCCCGCTCTGGAGCACCCCGGCCTCGTACTCGCCGTCGATGTCGAACACCTCCGGTGACCTGAACACGCGACTCCGTCGAAGCCGTCGCACCTCCGCCCATATTAAATGACCTTGACCGACCGCCGCCTGTGCGCGTTCACCGATCGCGTCCGATGGCGGCTGCGGCCGCCAGGATGTTGACATAGTCGCGCAGGTGGGCGATCCGGCCGTCGCGCACGGTGAGCACAACGATGTTGGGGAGCGCGAACGCGCCGGTGGAGGTGCTGGTCCCGAGGGCTTCCTGCTCGACGATGATCGTTCCCGGGTCGTCGGTGTCGTGGATGGCGAGGGTGCGGTAACGCTCGTACTTCAACGTGTTGGTCTTCCACCCTGCGGCTATCCAGTTCACGATTTCGTCCCGGCCCTCGAGCCGGGACGGCACGCCTGGGGCGGTGAACGGGAACTCGTGGACCGCGTCGACCGCGTACAGACGGTTCATGCCGTCGGCGGACTGGCTGATGGCGGCTTGGCGGAAACGCTCCAGGACCTCGCGCGCACCGACCAGGTCATCGGTGACCATCGGGATGCCCCTCCCTGCGTTGGGCTGGGCCATGCCACTAAGATGAGGCATAGTCCGGTTAGCTGGACAACGGTAACGGACTGTATCCCCGGTTAGCAAGGATGTGGTGATCGCGATGCGTGCGGACGCCCGGCGCAACTATGAGCGGTTGGTCGAGCAGGCGCGCATCGCGTTCGCGGAGTTCGGCGTGGACGCCTCCTTGGACGAGATCGCCCGGCGGGCAGGGGTGGCCAGCGGGACGCTGTACCGGCATTTCCCCACTCGGCTGGATCTCATCGAGGTGGTGCTCGCCGAGCGGATAGCCGAGCTGGCCGGCCTTGGTCGCGAGCTGCTGACGGTCGAGGACGAGTTCGACGCGTTGTCCACCTGGCTGCGTGCCGCGCTCACGCATGCCCTGACCTATCGAGGTCTGTCGGCCGCGGTGATGAACTCGGCGCTCGACCGCGAGAGTGGCCTGGTGGCGACCTGGCATGCGGAGCTGTTCGAGGTGGGGGCCGCCTTGCTCGCGCGGGCGCGGCGATCAGGCGTGGTCGTCGCCGACGCGGACGAAGTGGATGTGCTGAAGATGGTCGGCGCGATCGCCTGGGCCGCCCAGGGCACCACGGGCGGCTCAGCTCAAGCCGGCCGCCTGCTCACCCTCCTGATGAACGGACTGCGACACGGCGGCCTTCCGCGGCGAACCGGGGACTGAGGAACACCCCGTTCGTGTGCGGATGGGACGGCGGGGGGCCTGGTGGCGCGGCATCGCTAGTCTGCGAACGTGCAGTTTCCGGACACACATCCTGTTTTCGGGCCGTTCGCGACCGTCGTCGCGGCGGTTCTGTTCGGCTACGCGCTGCTCGTGGAGCCGTTCTGGGGCCGCCACGTCTACCGCCGGCTGGAGCGCCGGCGCGCGGACGACCCGATGGCGCTGGTCCGGGTGTACCGCCTGGCCATCGGCACGCAGTGGACGTGGACGGCGATGGTCCTGGTCGCGGTGGCCGTGGCGCCTGGGTTGCGGTTCCGTGACCTCGGCGTACGCCTGCCGCGGGCGGATCCGTTCGCGTACGGGCTGGCCGGTGCGCTGGTCGTCGTCATGGTGGTCACGACGTTCGCGTGGCGTGCGGCCGCGCGCCAAGGCACCCCGATCCCCGGCCAGGAGAACATCGCGGCGATGCTGCCCCGTACGACGGGGGAGCGCGGGTACGCCGCCGCGGCGGCGCTGACCGCGGGTGTCTGCGAGGAGGCGCTGTTCCGCGGGTTCTTCATCGCCGCCGGGATCGGCGTGCTGCGCCTGCCCGCCGCCGTCGCGGTGGTGGTGTCCGTGGTCGTGTTCGCGCTGGCGCATCTCTACCAGGGGTGGCGCGGGATGATCGGCGTCACGGCGATCACGGTCGTGTTCACCGTGCTGTACGTCAGGTCCGGGAGCCTGCTGCTCCCCGTCGTACTCCACGTCGTCACCGACCTTCGCGGCCTTCTGCTCGTCCCGGCGGCGCGTTCCGCCGAAGAGTGATCTGTAAGAATGGCCGGATGCGTCCGAAGATCCCCGCCCGGGGACTGGTCTGGCTGACCGCCCTGTTCGGCATCGCGGCGGATCAGATCACGAAGGCGCTGGTGGCGGCCGATCTGGAGGGTAGGCCGCCGGTGCACGTCCTGGGCGACGGCCTGACCCTGGACGTCTCCCGCAACTCCGGCGCGGCCTTCTCGTTCGCTCCCATGGCCACGACGGTGTTCACCGTGATCGCGATCGGCGTCGCCGTCGTCATCGCCCGTACGGCCTCGACGCTCCGGTCGCCCGTCTGGGCGCTGGCGCTGGGCCTGATCTTCGCGGGCGCGGTCGGCAACCTGATCGACCGCCTGTTCCGCGCTCCCGGTGTCGGCCGCGGCGCGGTGGTCGACTTCATCGACGTGCGCTACTTCGCCACCTTCAACGTGGCCGACAGCTGCATCACCGTGGGCGCGGTCCTCGCCGTGCTCCTGAGCTGGCGCAACATCCCGATGTCGGACAAGACCCCAGATCCGGACGCGGAGGACGTCAGAGGCTGATCACCTCGAACACCACCGCGTACCGGGTGCCCATCCGGTCGCCGGCGGGGCCCGCCATCGACTCCAGGAACGCGTGCGGATCGCTCATCGCGTCCGGGCCGAGCCCGCGCAGGTACTCCGCGTGCGCCTCCAGCGAGGCGACTCCGGCGGCGAAGGTGTCGCTGACGTCGACGCCGTGCGTCGGCTGCGGGCTGTCGGCGACCAGGATCCGGCCGGCCCGCCACGGGGACAGGCCCTCGTCGAGCAGCTCGCGGAAGACCCACCGGTTGGCGGCGTCGCGTACGCCGTCGACCACCGACCGGCCCAGGGCGATGTGGTCGGCCTGGTTGTACGCGCCGCCCGCCCACGTGTCGTGGTGGTTGCCGGTGATGACGACGTCCGGCCGGTGCCGGCGTACGGCGCGGGCGATGTCGCGCCGCAGGCCGAGCCCGTACTCCAGCATGCCGTCGGGGTGCCCGAGGAACTCGACCGTGTCCACCCCGACGAGCGCCGCGCCCGCGCGCTCCTCGGCCTCGCGCAGCGGGCCCGCCCGCTCGGGCGCGATCGCGTCGATGCCGGCCTCGCCGCTGGTCGCCAGGCAGTAGCCGACCCGCTTGCCCTGACCGGTCCACCGCGCCACCGCCGCGGCGGCGCCGTACTCCAGGTCATCGGGATGCGCGACCACCGCCAGCGCGCTCGCCCACGACTCGTCGACCGGCTCCAGCCGCGCGTTCTGGCTCACGTCGCCGACAGTACCCCGGGGCCCGGTCAGGCGCGCTTCAGGAAGACCGGGTTGGTCAGCGCGGCCATCGGGCCCCACTCCAGCGCCGGGCCCATCGTGTTGCCCTTGCCGGGGCTGCCGTCGGCCATCGGGTGACGTACCTCCGCGCGTACGTAGGCCGCGAGCGAGGTCGTGGTCCGCCACACGACGGTGCCCTCGCCCGACGCGGGCAACGACTCCTGGTGCATCTGCCCCTCGTCGGTGATGAGCCGTACGGTGCCGTTCGGCACGCCCGCGACCTCGATCCGGACGTCGACCGGTGTGCCGGCCGGCGCGGTCAGGGTCTCGCCGATGCCGACCGGCCCGTGGGCGCCGCCGCCGACCGTGAACGCCACCCGTACCGAGGCCGACTCGGCGATCCAGCTACGGCCGGCGCGGATGCCGCTCATGATGGCGTCCGTGGCCAGGTCGTCGGCGTACACGACGTTGTGCGGGAGGCCGATGACCTGCGGTTCGCTGTGGGCGTCGCTGTTGCCCATCGCGGGGGTCCAGCGCCGGCCCGTACGGACGGCCTCACCGAGCCGGGCGTCCCAGGTGTCGACGGCGGACTCGTCGTCGTAGGTCCACGGGCCGTTCCACACCTCCATCGCGTCCGCGTCGTCGTAGCCGAACTTCCACTGGCAGGCGACGTACGGGCAGTACGGGTGGGCGGGCACCACGAGACCGCCGGAGCGGTGCACCTGGCCGGCGAACCGGCTGAAGGCGTCGTCGCGCGAGCGGTACCGCCAGTCGATCCACTCGCCCGCGGGCAGGCCGAGCGCCAGCCAGTGGCCGTTCCGCGTGGTGATCTCCTCACCGGTGACGATGAGCAGGTCGTCGCCCGCGTACGCACCCCAGACGCCGTGCGAGGAGGAGGTGTTGTGGTCGGTGGAGACCATGAAGTCGAGCCCGGCCGCCCGCGCCCCGGCCGCCACCTCCGCGGGGAGGCGCTTGCCGTCGGAGTACACCGTGTGCAGGTGGCCGTCGCCGCGGTACCACGTACGGCCACGGCCCTTGGCACGCCGCGGCGGGTAGTCGGGCACGAATCCCGGACCCGGCTCGCCGAACGTGAGCGTGATCTTGACCTGGTAGTTCATGCCCTGCGGCGCAACCTGGTACGGGCCGAGCACGACGTTCCAGGTGCCGGGCTCGACCGGGCCCGGCAGGTAGCCGGGCGTGGCCGCGCCGGCGCTGATCTCGAAGGAGGTACGGAAGCCGCCGGACCAGCCGCGGAAGCCCTTGCCGCCGAGCTTGGTGCCGCGCTGGTCGAAGACGCCGATGTCGCAGGAGTTGCCCGGGGTGCCCGCCGGAACGGACGGCTTGTCGTAGGAGTACTCGACGGCGATCTTCTGGACGCCCTTCGGGATCTCCAGCGGGAGGTACACGAAGTCCGCCGCGCCGGTCTCCAGGTGCCCGGTGACGACGCGGGTCACGTCGGCCGGGGCGCCGGGCGTACGGGTGGCCGCGCGGGCTCGGGTGAAGGAGACGGGGGCGAGGGTGAGGGCGGCGGCGCCGGTGGCCGCCGCCATCAGCAGCCGGCGCCGGTCGAGCCCGGCCGGGGCGCCGTCCCGGCCGGCCGGGAGGGGGGTGTGGTTGTGCTCGCAACGTCCATCACGACACATGGTGTCCTCATCAAGGTCGGCGAAGCCGCACGTCGCGGCACGAACCCCTGGATACTCGCCGGGCGCGCCGAACGTCGGGTGATCCTTGGGCGGACTGCCCGGATCCTGCGCATGGCCAACAGGAGATCATGGCGGGTTCGCGCTGGCCAGTGCCCGTGCTCGGGAGCGGGCCGCCTCCGGCTCGCGAGGGGCGGCTCCCTATGATGACGAAGTTGTCTTGATCCCGAGAGACCTCTACGAAGCGAGGTGTCCGACAGGTGAGTTCGCGGCTGGTCTCGCTCATGAGAGTCGCACCGGCCGTGTTCCTGCCGACGCTCGTCTTCGAGATCGGGATGGGCGCCCTGGCGCCGATGATCGCGTTGAGCGGCCGTGGGCTGGGCGCCTCGGTCGGGATGGCCGGGCTGGTGCTGGCGCTGCTGGGCGTGGGCCAGATCCTGGGCGACATACCGGCGGGGGCGCTGGCGGCCCGGGTGGGAGACCGCCGGGCGATGCTCATCGCCTCCGGGATCGCCATCGTGACCCTGCTGGGCTGCGCGCTGGCCGACTCCCTGTGGGAGCTCGCCCTGGGGATCACCGCGACCGGCGCCGTGAACGCGGTGTTCATCCTGGCGCGCCAGTCCTACCTCACCGAGGTCATCCCCGAAGGGCTGCGCGCCCGCGCGCTGTCGACCCTCGGCGGCATGTCACGGGTCGGCGCGTTCGTCGGACCGTTCATCGGCGCCGCGGTGGTGCACGGCCGCCCGGTCCGCGACGTCTACTGGCTGGCCCTGGCATGCGCGGTGGTCGCCGGGCTGGTCGTCCTGTTCGTCCCGGACGTGGCCGACCCGTCGGCGACGCACGAGCGTAGGCGCGCTCCGGTGTCGGTACGTTCGGTGGTGGTCCGCCACCACCGGATCTTCCTGACACTCGGGCTGGCCGTCCTGCTCGTGGCCTCGGTACGCGCGACCCGGCAGACCGTACTCCCGCTGTGGGCCGACCACCTCGGCCTGAGCCCGTCCGCGACGAGCGTGGTGTTCGGCCTCGCCGGGCTGGTCGACACGCTGACCTTCTACCCCTCGGGCAAGGTCATGGACCGGGCGGGCCGGCTGTGGATCGCCGTCCCGTCGATGCTGGTCCTGGGCCTGACCCAGGCCGTGCTGCCGCTCACCCAGGGCCTGGTGTCACTGACCGTGGTCGCCATGCTCATGGGCTTCGGCAACGGCATCGGCAGCGGAATCCTGATGACGCTCGGCGCCGACGTCGCACCACCGGAGACCCGCTCGCAGTTCCTGGGGGTGTGGCGGCTGTGCTCGGACTCCGGCAGCGCCACCGGCCCGCTGGTCGTGTCCGCCGCCGCCGGCCTGGGCAGCCTCGCCGCCGGCATCGGGATCATGGGCGCCGTGGGCGTCGCCGCCGCCCTCGCCCTCATCCGCTGGGTCCCGCGCTACTCACCGTTCGCCACCACCGGCACCCGGGATCGGGTACGGGCCGAGCCGGCCGGGGAGACCGGAGTCAGGCGGACTTGAGGGCGTCGATGACGCTGAGCAGGTGGCGGCGGGCGGCGCGTTCGGCGGCCTCCGGGGCGCGGGCGCAGATCTCGTCGATGATGGCCAGGTGCTCGGGCAGCGAGACGTTGGGGCGGCCCGGGACGAGTGCGAGCCGGAACTGGTGGCGTACGTTCTGCGCGCGCAGCCGCTCCAGGACGCCGGAGGCGGTCGACTGACCGCTGATCTCGCGGATTCGCTGGTGCAGGGTCTGGTTCAGCTCGGAGTAGCGCAGGACGTGGCCTTCGGCGACGGCCGTGCGCATCTCCGTGCCCAGCGCGCGTAGCTCGGTGATCTGCTCGTCGGTGATGTGCTCGGCGGCTTTCGCGGCGCACAGGCCCTCGACCGCCATGCGGACCTCGGAGATCTCGATCGCCTCGGCCAGGGTGACGGCGCGGACGCGGGCGCCGCGGTTCTGGACGCGTTCGACGAGGCCCTCGTTGGCCAGTTCGAACAGCGCGGAGCGTACGCCGCCGCGGCTCGCGCCGAACTGCTCGGACAGGTCGGCCTCGACGAGGCGCTGGTTGGGGGCGAACTCGCCTTTGATGATCGCGTCGCGGATCGCGGCCAGGACGTCGTCGTGCCGGTCGGCGCCCCCGCCGGTCACGGTCGCGTCGGACGACTCGGTGGATGATAGGCGAGCCATGCGTTCCCCTGCTGCGTCGTGGTCGGTCGTCGTCACTGGTCCGGTGCCGCCTCCAGCTGGAGGAGCCACGCCCGGCTCGCCTCGCTGATCCGCGGGGGGACGTCCAGCTCGGTGAGCAGCTCCGTCGCCGCGCGCATCTCCTCCGCCCGGCGCGTCGCGTGGCGGTGGCTGCCGGTCTCCAGACGTGCGCCGAACGTCGCGTCGGCGGCGGCGAGCTCCTCGGCGATGTGCCCGCGCATCCAGTCTTCGAGGCCGGCCGCGTCGGCCGCAGGCGGGTGACGCTGCTCTCCGTCGCGGGGTGCGCGGTCACCACCGGGGTCATCGCCGTCCTGCCCGGCCACGCCCAGATCGGCCTGTGGGCCATCGCCCTGATGATCCTGCTGCGGTTCGTCGACGGGATCTTCCTCGGCGGCGAGTACACCGGTGCCATCCCGCTCGCCATGGAGATCGCCCCACGCGGGCGCCGTGGCCTGTACGGAAGCCTGGTGAGCATCGGGTTCCCGCTCTCGTACTGCGCGATCTCCCTGCTGACCTTCCTCATGCTGCACATCGCCCCGGCGGGCGGACCGCGGTCGGCGTACGCTGAGTGGGGCTGGCGGGTGCCGTTCGGGGCGGGCGCGGTCCTCGGCGTCGTCTTCCTCGTCTACTACTCCCGTACGGTGCGCGAGTCGCCGGTCTGGCTCGCGGCGGCCAAGTCCAGGAAGTCCGGGAAGTCCGGGAAGTCCGGGAAACGGCCCAGCCCGGTACGGACGGTGCTGTTCGGCTCGGCGCGCCGGAGCTTCTGGCAGGTGTTCGTGCTCATGGCGGGCGTCTGGTTCGCCTCCAACATGGCCTCCGGGCTGCTCCCGTCGCTGCTCGGCTCCCAGACGACGCTGAGCGCGACCGAGGTCACCGGCACGCTGGTGGTCGCGCAGTTCATCCACACGCTGTGCTTTCCGCTGATCGGCGCGCTGACGGACCGCATCGGCCGCCGGACGTTCTTCATCGCGTGCGGTGTGAGCGTCGGCGTGGTCTGCGCCGCGGCGTTCGCCTTCCTGGCGAACGGACCGTGGTCCGGCCTGCCGCTCGTGCTCGGCGTGACGCTGCTGATCCGGCTCAGCGGCGCCAGTATGTTCGCGGTGACGCCGTCCTACATCTGCGAGAGGTTCCCCGCCGCCGTACGCGGCAGCGGCTTCGGCATGGGCTACAGCCTGCCACTGCTGGTGACGGCCGGATACGCCTACTACCAGGACTGGCTCGGGCACGTCATCGCGTACGCCTACACGCCGGTGGTGCTGCTCGTCCTCGGCGGCGTCCTGATCCTCATCGGCGCCCTCATCGGGCCGGAGACCCGCGACGCCGACTTCGGCGAGAACGCCGAACCGGCCGAGGTGCCGAGCGCCGCCTGACCCCCATCGAGACGAAGGAGAATCCATGACCACGCCGACAGAGCCGCGGGCCGGTGCCCTGCTGGTGATCAGCGCGCACGCGGGCGACTTCGTGTGGCGGGCCGCGGGCGCCATCGCGCTGGCGGCCGAGCGCGGCGAGCGCGCCAAGGTGCTCTGCCTGACGTACGGCGAGCGCGGCGAGTCGGCCCGCGCCTGGCGCGAGGGAAAGTCGCTGGAGCAGATCAAGGCGCAGCGCCGCGACGAGGCGGAGAACGCCGCGGCGGTGCTCGGCGCGGAGATCGAGTTCCTCGACGCGGGCGACTATCCGCTGCGCGCCGACGACGAGATGCTGGACCGCGTCGTACGCGTCTACCGCGACGTCGACCCGTCCGTCGTGCTCACCCATCCGCTCACCGACCCGTACAACGGTGATCATCCGGCGGCCGCGCGGGTGGCCCTGGAGGCCCGGGTGCTCGCGCAGGCGATCGGGTACCCCGCCCCCGGCGACCCCCTCGGCGCGCCGCCCGTCTTCTTCTTCGAACCGCACCAGCCCGAGATGTGCGACTTCAAGCCCCAGGTGCTGCTCGACATCACCGCCGTCTTCGAACGCAAACGCCGGGCGATGGAGTGCCTGCCCGCCCAGCAGCACATGTGGGACTACTACACCGACCTGGCCAAGCGGTGCGGCGTCCAGCTCAAGCGCAACGCCGGCCCGAACCTTGGCCTCGCCCACGAGACGCGCGCCGAGGCGTACATGCGTCTCTACCCGCAGGTCACGGGGGAGCTGTCATGAGGAAAGTGGTCATCACCGACGTTCCGCGTACCGACCTCGCGGTGGTGGACGACCTCGCCGCGTACGGGGTGGCGACCGTGCACGAGGCGCTCGGCCGCGCCGGCTACCTGGGCACGGGCCTGCGCCCGGTCCAGCACGGCACGCGGACCGCCGGCAACGCGGTGACCGCGCTGTGCGCGCCCGGCGACAACCTGATGATCCACGCGGCGGTCGAGCAGTGCGCGCCGGGCGACCTGCTGGTGGTCACGACCACGTCGCCGTGCACCGACGGGATGTTCGGCGAGCTGCTCGCCACGTCGTTGCGCGCCCGCGGCGTGCGCGGGCTGGTCATCGAGGCCGGCGTACGCGACGTCGCCGAGCTGAACGCGATGGGCTTCCCGGTCTGGTCGGCGGCGGTCAGCGCCCAGGGCACGGTGAAGGCGACCGCCGGGGCGGTCAACGTCCCGGTCGTGGTGGGCGGCGGCGTCGTCCACCCCGGCGACGTGGTCCTGGCCGACGACGACGGCGTCGTGTGCGTCCCCCGCGCCGACGCTCCGGCCTGCGTACAAGCGGCGCGGGCACGCGAGGAGCGCGAGGAGGCCACGCGTACGGCCCTGGCGAGCGGGCGGCTCGGCCTCGACCGGTACGGCCTCCGGCCGCTGCTGAGCGACCTGGGTGTGGAGTACCTCACCGCAGCCGAGTACGCCGAACACGGCCCGTGACGCAGGCGGGCCGGGGCACGCGGCAGACTGGGAAGGTGAGGTTCTCGCCGAGAGCCGCCTGCCGGGAGGGCCCATTGAGTACGCAAGGCGCCGAGTACGTCCGCGACCAGCGCTATCTCACCACCCGCATCACCGCGGACGGCCGCGACGGCTACCCGGTCGAACCCGGCCGCTACCGGCTCGTGGTCGCCCACGCGTGCCCGTGGGCGAACCGCAGCGCCATCGTACGGAGGCTGCTCGGCCTGGAGGATGTCCTGTCGATGGGCGTCTGCGGGCCGACGCACGACGAGCGGAGCTGGACGTTCGACCTCGACCCGGGCGGGCGTGACCCCGTCCTGGGCATCGAACGGCTCCAGGAGGCGTTCTTCGCCCGCGACCCGGACTATCCGCTGGGCATCACCGTGCCGTCGATCGTCGACATTCCCAGCGGCCAGGTCGTGACCAACGACTTCGCCCAGATCACGCTGGACCTCTCCCTCGAATGGGCGGAGCACCACCGTCCCGGCGCTCCGGACCTGTACCCCGCGCGGCACCGCGCGGAGATCGACGAGGTCAACGCCGGTGTCTTCGCCGACGTGAACAACGCCGTGTACGAGGCGGGCTTCGCCGGGAGCCAGGAGGCGTACGAGCGCGCCTACGGGAGGCTGTTCGCGCGCCTGGACGCCCTGTCCGAGCGCCTGCGGACCCGGCGCTACCTGGTCGGCGACACCATCACCGAGGCCGACATCCGGCTGTTCACGACCCTGGCCCGCTTCGACGCGGTCTACCACGGGCACTTCAAGTGCAACCGCGACAAGCTCACGGAGATGCCGGTGCTGTGGGCCTACGCCCGTGACCTCTACCAGACGCCGGGCTTCGGGGACACGATCGACTTCGCCCAGATCAAGAAGCACTACTACGTCGTCCACCGCGACGTGAACCCCACCGGCATCGTCCCGGCCGGCCCCGACCCGTCCGGCTGGACCACCCCGCACCACCGCGAGCAGCTCGGCGGCCGCCCCTTCGGCGACGGAACCCCACCGCGCTGAGGAGCGTCCCTACATCGCGGGCTTGTATCCGGACAACGCGGGTATCGGACGCGGAACGACAAAAGGGGTGAGGCGACATGAAGTTCATGATGCGGGAGCGGATGTTCAGCATCGGCGAGGACTTCTGGATCGAGGACGACGACGGGCAGCGGGCCTTCCTCGTGGACGGTAAGGCGCTGCGGCTGCGGCAGACGTTCGAGCTCAAGGACGCCGGCGGAGAGGTCCTCACGGTCATCAAGAAGAAGATCGTCAGCGTCCGCGACACGATGCTCGTCGAGCGCGACGGCGACGTGGTGGCCAAGGTCCACAAGAAGCTGTTCAGCCCGCTCCGGCACAAGATGGTGATCGAGCTCGCCGACGGTCAGGAGTGGACCGCGTCCGGCGACATCATCGAGAAGAACTACCAGATCGAAGGCGATGACGGCGTCGTCGCACAGACCTCGCGGAAGTGGTTCCGCATCCGCGACACGTACGGCATCGAGGTCGACCACCCCGACGTCCCGCTGGTGATCAGCGTGGCCGTCGCGGTCGAGGAGCTCGTAGAGGACGACCGCGACAAGGACGACGAGGACTGAGCCGCCGCCTGGACATGAAGCCTAAGCTGGACCGGCGACTTCGGGCATGTCTACCTGCCCGCGTTCACCGAAGTAGGTGCCGCCGGT
>Ga0193707_1000676_pt1 | contig 11986 bp, 10 predicted proteins | sample U3c2metaG_FD_143043 | JGI IMG/M metagenome (GOLD analysis project Ga0193707, IMG submission 143043) | Soil microbial communities from a riparian zone of the East river system, Colorado, United States - U3c2 | ecosystem: Environmental > Terrestrial > Soil > Riparian zone | place: USA: East River... | reverse complement strand
CCGCGACCACCAGGAGATCGCGGCGTTCTTCGACGGGTTCGAGCTGGTCGAACCCGGCCTGGTCACTCCGGACGCCTGGCGGCCGGACCCGGAGGACCCGGCGCCGGGCGCCACCAAGTGGCTCTACGGCGCGGTCGGCCGGAAGAACTGAGCCTGGGCGGAAGCCGCGCCACGGCGCTCCCTCGACCGCACCGCCAAGCGCCTGGTCGCCGCCGACCGGATAGCCGCGGCCGAGCTCTCGCCGCGGCCGTCCGGCCCCGGGTCGATCAGCCGAAGACGACGGTGAACGCCTTGCCGAGGAGCGAGACGAGCTCCTCGCCCTCGGCCTCGCCCAGCACGTGGAACGCGGGCGCGACCAGAACGTCGGTCAGATCCTCCGCGTCGGTGCGACGCTTTCGTACGGTGTCGTCCGGCGTGGAGTAGGGCTCCGGCCAGCCGAAGTAGCGCGCGTTGCCCTCGCTGTCGGGGGTGAGCGGTGAGCTGCCCGTGAGAATGGCCTCCAGCGGCGTCAGCCCGCAGGAGAGCACGGCCACCAGGTGCAGGCCACCACGCAGCTCCCGGAGCACGTGCGCGAGCTGGATGACCCGTGCCCGCCCGTCGCCGGGCAGCGGCATGGCACGCCAGCCGGCGGCGAGCGGCGCCCCGACCACGTCGGCGTTCCCGGCGACCGCCTCGAGCAGCTCGGCGAGCCGATCCGCGTCGGCCTCGGGGAGCCCTGCCAGCTTGCGGCGGGCGAAGTCCTGGCAGACCTTGGCGTAGCGGCGTGCCGCGTCCTCGGCGGGCAGACTCCGGCCCGCCTCCCAAACCTCGCGTACGACGTCGGCCGGGAAGAACCCGACGGCCGAGGTCACGACGTCGGCATCGACGTCACCGAGCACACCACACCGGCCGCGCATGTACGGGGCCCAGCCGGCGAAGCCCGTCTCCTGGGTGTACGTCTTCGCCTCGCGCGAGACCATGAAGGCGCCGCCGAGCCCGCCGATCATGTCCTTCGTCGCCGCCGCTATCGCCATCGTGAGATCCGTCCGTCCTAGAAATAGAATTCGGTTCTAGTAACTCTAGACGGTCGGCACCACGGACGCGGCCGATCCGCCGGAGGTGAGACCTGTGCGGGCGACCGCGCTCGCCTCCTGTGCACCGGTCCTCTGCCACATCCGGGCGCGGTTCGTCAATGGCACACCGACACCCTTCTCGAAATGGGCCGTCTCTCTATAGTTGATCGCGTGTCACTCATTTCGCATTTAAACTTCGGCGAACTCGGGGAATGGTGCGCCGAGCGGTTCACCGGATCGGCCGAGGTCGCCCGCCGAGTGACCATCGAGACGAAGGACCAGCGGACCGTACGGCCCGCCGAGTCAGCGGGTAGGCGACACTGGACGCGGGTCGACCGGGCCTTCGCCCTCCGGGTGGCCATGCTGGTGCAGCCCGCGCCGCCGTACTCGGCGTTGTACGGGCTCGTCCGGAGTGGCCTGGCGAGACGGGAATGGGCGTACTGGCAGGCCGCGAGGTATCCGACCCATATTCGGCTGCCCGCCGCGGAGCGCCGCCGGGCCCTGGATCTGCGGCCGACCTCGACGGGATGGCTGGACCTGGCGGGTGAACGCAGCGTCGATATCCCCTTCGGCGACGATGGTCTGTCGGCTTTCGCCTCATTCCATGGGTTCTCGTCCGAACCGATGCTGGGTGACTTCCTCGACCGCGCTCGGGCCTATCTCGCGATGCACGCGCCGCTGGGGCAGCTCGGGGCGGAGAAGGGCGTCGCGCGGCTGTGCGTGCTGCTGTCGATGCTGGAGTACCTCTTCCGCAACTACCCCATTGACGAGCCGTTCTACCAACTGCTCCGGGACGAGTCGCCGACCGTCGAGCAGCTGCACGCCACCGCCGACGACGCCACTGTCACCGAGGTCGTCGAGCTCGTGCGACGGCTCCACACCTCCGGCGGCCTGGCGGAGATGCGTCGGCTGGCCGGGAACCCGCCGCCCGGGCGCCCGTGGGGCATCGCCCGGCCGGTCTTCGCCTCGTACTGGGCGGACAACGACATTCTGGTCGGCGGCCCGGAGGGGACGACGCTGATCGACGTCAGCTCGGTCATCATGACCACCAACCCGCGCCGGTCGCAGCGCTGGATCTGGCGGCTCCTGGCCTGCGCGTGGCTCGACACCACCGACGCGTACCGGATCCGCAACGTCGGGCTGTACTTCGCCCGGCACGGGGTGCTCATCGCCTGGCCGGTCGACGCCCTGGTGGAGGCGTTGCTCGACGGCGAGGACCCGGAGCCCGCCCGGCGCGCGTTCCTGGAGCTGGCGAGCGACCTGGGGGGCTGAGCCCCTCAGCCGGCCGCCCGAGCGAGGACGCCTGCGGCGCCTCGCCGAGACGTTCCGCCGCATCAGGGCCCCGCTGTCCAGCGGCTTATTTAAAATGACTATAGTCATTTTAAAAGCTTCGGAGGAGGGGACGCCAGTGACCTACGTGATCGCGGAGCCCTGCGTGGACGTGCTGGACCGGGCGTGTGTGGAGGAGTGCCCGGTCGACTGCATCTATGAGGGCGGCCGTGCGCTCTACATCCACCCCGACGAATGTGTGGACTGCGGAGCGTGTGAGCCGGTGTGCCCGGTGGAGGCCATCTACTACGAAGACGACGTCCCACACCAGTGGGCGGCGTACACCGGCGACAACGCCGCGTTCTTCACCGAGGTCCTTCCTGGCCGCAGCGAGCCGCTCGACTCGCCGGGCGGAGCGACCAAACTCGGCAGGCTCGGTACGGACACGCCCCTGGTCGCCGCTGCAGGCGAGCCGGTGTGAGCGACCAGGAGCGGGCGCGTACCCATGGCGCCCTCTCGCTGCCCGCGAGGGTCGCGGTCCTGGAACACCTGCGGGCATCCCAGCAGCCGTTGGAGGCCCGCGCACTGGCGGCCGCGACCGGCCAGCACGTGACCACGATCCGGTTCCACCTCGACGTACTGATCAAGGCCGGGCTGGTCACCGCCGGCCAGGAACGACCGCATGGCCGTGGACGACCACGGACCCTGTACGCGCCGGCGTTCGGAGATGGCGGGTCGCCGGGCGGGTCCTACCAGGAACTCGCCGACGTGCTGGCCGCCCACTTCGACACCACGCCGGCGCGGCGCCGACGACGCGCGGAGCGGGCCGGAGCCGATTGGGCCGCCCAGCGCCTCGGCACGACGCCAGGCGCCACCCCACCGCCTGCCCCATCCTCGGCCGACGCACGGCGCAGGGTCACCGGCATGTTCGCTGAGATGGGCTTTGACCCCGAACCGGCCTCCGGCGGCCGGGTGCTGTTGCACGACTGCCCGTTCCGCGACCTCGCCCGCGCCCATCCCGATGTGGTGTGCGCCGCCCATCAAGGCATGCTCACCGAACTGCTGGCCCGCCTCGACCCTGCCCGCCCCGCCCCGGTCCTGGAGCCTTTCGTCCGGCCCGGCGTGTGCGTGATCACCTTCGACGACGCTTCCGACGCTTCCGACGCTTCCGACGCTGACGCCCAGCCGAGTTCGGAGAGGTGCTGACATGAGCGGTCTCGCCGCGGCCGTGGCCTTCACCTGGTTCGGAATGGTGATCGCGATCTCCTTCCTCGAAGCACCACTGAAGTTTCGGGCGCCGGGCATCACCGTGCCCCTCGGCCTGGGCATCGGCCGGCTGGTGTTCACGGCGTTGAACACCGCCGAGTCCGCCCTGGCCGTTCTCTTCTTGGCCGCCCTGGCCACGGCCCATGCCGGCGGCCGCGGGTGGGTCGCCGCCATCGTCGCCACAACCTGCCTGATCATCCAGATGACGCTGCTGCGCCCACCGCTGGATCGGCGGGCGGCGGCCGTCATCGCCGGAGACGAGGTTCCGCCGTCGCGGCTCCATCTCGGCTACATCGCCCTCGAAGTGATCAAGGCATTCGCCCTGATCACCGCCGGCGCACTGTCGCTGACCTGACACCGCGCACGAAGGGTGAGATCGATCGACGGTCAGTCGGCCGTCACCTCGGGAGCCGGATGAGGGCGCTCTTTCGCCTGGTGAGTTCCCTACCGCCGGCTTGTCATCGTTCGGTACATGTCCAGGGTTCGTGCCGCGATGTGATGCCAGGAGTAGCGGGTCCGGGCGTGTTCGGCGCCTGCCGTGCCGTACGCGGCCCGTAGGTGCGGGTCGGTGATCAGGGTGTGCAGCCGTTCGGCGAGCAGGTCGGGTCGTGATGGTGGTACGTGCGCGCCGGTGACGCCATCGGTGATGGTGTCGAGGAAGCCGCCGACGGCGGAGGCGACGACGGGGACCCCGCACGCCAGGGCCTCGAGGGCTGTCATTCCGAATGGCTCATACCAAGGGACGGCGACGAGGACATCGGCGGAGCGGAGAAGGGCGGGCACGTCCTGACGGGCTATCCGGCCGAGGAATCGTACGCGGTCGCTGACTCCGCACTCCTCGGCGATCTTGCGTAGCCGGTCGGCTTCGGGGTCGGTGACGAGCTCGTCGGCCGATGGGCCGCCGGCGATCACCAGCTCGACGCCGGGCAGTTCCTGGAGGGCCTGCAGGACCGTCTGGATCCCTTTGCGGGGAACGAGCCGGCTCAGGGTGAGGATGCGCGGCCGGTCGTCGCGCGGCGCCGCTGGCCCTTGTGGGGTGAACGCGTCCACGTCCACGCCGCACGGGATCACGTGCATGCGGTGGAGTGGTGCGTCGAGCCGGACCAGTTCGGCGACCTCGTCACCGCAGAGTGCCACGATCGCGTCCACGCGCTGCAGGATCTGCCGCTCCAGCCGAATACGATCGGCCGGGCTGGTGTCCTGCGCTCCTTGGTGCCGCCGCTTCACCGAACCCAGCGCGTGAAAGGTCTGGGCGACCGGTATGTCCAGCTCGCGTGCGCCTTCGAGCGCTGCCAGACCGCTCATCCAAAAGTGCGCGTGAGTCACATCGGGCCGATCTGCCGCCCACCGACGCGCCAGGTAAGCGCCAAATTCCGGCATATAGCGCGCCAGCTCGTCCTTCGGCAGTGGCCGAGCCGGTCCGGCCGGAACATGCTCGACAACAACCCGATGATCTATGCGTATTCGGTCAGGTACGCTCGGTGATTCCCGGCGAGTGAATACGCTGAGCTGGTTACCTGTATTGGCTATCGCTCGGACCAGGCAATCGACATAAACGTTCTGGCCTCCGGCGTCCACGCCGCCGACCGGGGCGATCGGGCTGGCGTGTTCGGAGATCATCGCGATCTTCATTCCGGCATATCAGCATAAATAGCGTAATCATGTACATGTCGTGAGTTGGCAAGCTTGCCTGGCGCATGGACAAGCCGGGCTTGGGCCGTGAGACTTCCTTCATGGTCGGGGATGACAACGTAGGGTCTGGGGCGTCCGCGCATCGGGACGTCAATGTGTCGGGGACTTACGCTGCGGGCCGTGACATCAATATCGTCCAGCCGCGGCGGCTGGCGTTAGAGGTCCGCCGGACGCTTCCCCGCGACCGAAGGGCGCCGTATTCAGCGCCGGCGGTGGCCGTTCGCGTATCGGCTGCCTGCCGTCCTCGCTGACGTCGGAGCGGTGGCCGCCGCCGGCGCGATCCACCGTCGCAGTGGGGTCAGGTCAGCGTCTTGCAGAGATCCTCTACGGTGGCGTGCACGTTGCTGAAGTACCGCTTGCCGTCGGTGCCTCCGAACACCGTGAACCGCCCGTGCAGGATGTACCAGCCCTGCGGGAAGCCGGGGCTGTCGACACGTACGGGGACGGATCCTCCGCCGACGAAGTGATACTCCCTGCCGCCGTCCTCGAAGTAACGAATGAGGGCATAGCCGGACGCGTCTCGTACGGCGGATCGGTCTGTGCTCGCATTGATGAAGCGGATCACGAAGAGGGGGCCACGGCCCTCCTGGACCTTTGGCGAGCCGTCCGGGTAGGTGGAGTCGGTGTAGAGCGAAAGGCCGAGAAATGCTCCGAATTCATTTCACGCCGGAAGACCTCTTACGGGTCCGCATCGCCTCCGAGCCGGCCCCGCTGCTGGAGCTGGGAATGGCCATCACCTCGCTTCAGCGCAACGAGGCCGTGTTCACGCACTGGGCCCGCCGTGTCCGGCTGCATCGCAGCGCGCGGCCGCTCTTCGAACTGATCCCGCCCACCGCCGGCGGGCCCATGTTCCTGGACCCGGTGAGCGAGGGCTTCGATGACGGACTGGACAGGGTGCTGTCGACCCCCCGCGACGACGTGGGCGCGGAGCTCGCCCGGAGCTGCCGGCCCACGCCCTGGACGAAGGCGTTGAGCGACCGCGACCGCGACGCCTGGCAGACCCTGGAGTGCGCGCTTCGCGGCGCGTACGACAGCCTCATCGGCCCGGAGTGGACCCGGATCCGCGCGAGCTTCCATGCCGACGCCGCATGGCAGCGGATGCTGTTGTCCCAGGAAGGGCTACGAGCGGCTCTCGCCGGCATCCGTCCTGGTTCCCGATGGGACGGCACCACGCTGGAGATCAACGTGCCGTGGGAAAAGGAGTGGGCGCTGGATGGACGCGGCCTCACGCTGATGCCGTCCCCGTTCTGGACGGGCGGGCCGCGGTGGCACGTCCATCGGGACAGACCGCTGTTGGTCTATCCGGCGCTCACTCCGTTACCGCTGATCGAACCGCAGGCCGGCGACGCACTGGGCGCGCTTCTCGGCCAAACCCGTGCGTCCGTCCTGCGCGTACTGACCGCGCCACGGACGACGACGGAGCTCGCCGGGACTGTGGGGATCAGCAAGGCGTCGGCGTCCGAACACGCCCGGACCCTGCACCGTGCCGGGCTGGTCGTCACCCGTCGTACGGGCCGGGCGGTCACGCACCTGATCACGCCGCTTGGCCTGCGCCTGGTCAACGTGGAGTAAGCGGGCCGGAGCCGATGTCGCGACCCCGAGCACCGTACGGGAGCTTCGGGGCCGCGACCACGATCAGGCGTTCTGGGCGCCGTTGTAGACGTCCAAGGAGGCGTCGCGGTAATAGGCGAAGTAGGAGTTGCCGTCGGTGCCCGAGCCCCAGCTGCCGAAGAAGGTGGCGGTCTGCATGGCCGACCCGTCCGACGCGTAGTCGAAGATGAACGGGCCGCCGCTGGCTCCGCCGCTCAGGCCCTGGCAGTCGGGGATGTGCACGCCGCCGTTGTAGCTGTCGACCGGTGTCCCTTCGCACCACACGGCGTAGTCGAGGTTCGCGGGGATGCCGATCGCGTGCGCGTAGTTGTTGGTCGAGACGTTGAAGCCGATCCCTGAACTGCCGATCGCGTCCTGGACGTGCGCGCCGCCGTTACCGCCGGCGTTGAGCACGATGAAGGCGTTGTCCCCACCGGGACTGGTGTCGTCGACACGGACGCCCGCCGACCGCCAGGTCCACCAGCCGTACGGGGCGCTGCCCCGGTCGTAGCTCGGCGCGAACTGGAAGTCGGTGAACCAGGTGCCGGTGGCGATGTCCATGACGCAGTGACGCGCCGTGGCGATCACATCGCGGTTGTTGCTGGTGACGACGTTGGCGGTGCAGACGTACTCGCCGCCGTCCGCGGGGTTGTGGAAGAACAGGCGCCCGACCGTCGTCCACACGCTGGAGTTGGGCTGGACGCCGCCGGCCGTGCCGGTGGGACGTGTCGCGTGGATCATGCGCGGCGTTCCGCTCGGGGAGCCGGTGATCTCCGCGGTACGGGGACGCGGGGGGAGTGGAGCGGGCTTTGCCGCGGCGAGGCGCTGCGGGGTCCAGTACGAGCGCACCGTTCGGGCCGAGGAGTGGTTGACCGCCCAGCGGGTCTGTGGCGGAGCCGGATGGGTGGTGGCTGACGACGTGGCCGCGTGAGCCACCGGGATGAGCGCGCCGAACACCCCCATGCTGGCGGCGACGGCCATGGTGATGCGGCGGAGGACTGTAGACACGGTGTCCCTCTCTGGCGGGGATGGACACCGTGATCGTGAATTGCGGAAATAATGATGAGGTAAGAATCAGGTCAATGTTTGATCACGTAGTTTCGGCGCTGATCCAGGGGCTAGGTCGTCGGAGTGCCGTAGACGCTTACTTCGGTGAGGTGGAAGGTGGCGTTGGCGGTGTTGCCGAGGCCGACCACCCGGACGTAGCGAGCCTTGGCTTCGAGGTTCATGGTGTCGCCCGCGTCGGTGGCGGGGGTCGGACCGCTCCGGCCGCCGATGGTGAACCAGTGGGTGCCGTCGATGCTGCCCTCGAGCCGGTAGGTGTAACAGCGCGTGCCATCGACGTAGTCGCGGATGTTGACGCGGGAGAGGTCGTTGACGGTGCCGAGGTCGACGTGCCACCAGGTCTGGCCGTAGGTCATCGGGCCGCCCCAGTACGGCGAGTTGGCGCGGCTGCCGTCGTTGGCGGCCTCGGGCGGGTGGCCGGACTCGGAGGACAGTGCGGTCACCGGCTTGTGGAGGCTCTGCAGGACGTCGCCGGATCCGTCTCGGGAGGTGCCGGGCGAGGCGGCGATGCCGCCGTCGAAGAGCGCGATCGCCTCTCCCGAGGTGTGGTCGTTGACCGCGCTGACGAACATGCCGACGTCTTGCGTGTCCGACGCGCCGGCGACCGTACCGGATCCGATCACGGCCCAGTTCTTGTCGTCGGAGCCGCACGAGCCGGTCACGCGGCCACCGTCCGTGCGTAGTCGCACATCGAGGTCGCCGTCCCCGTCGGCGTCGTAGGAGAAGACGCAGCCGTGCTCGGGTGTGACGGCGATGTCGGCGTACCCGGCGGACCCGGTCTTGGACAGGTCGTTGCTCACGACCAGGCCGGCGTGGGTCCAGGGCGACGCGCCGTCCAGCTTGGTCACCTTCGTGGACACCGCGTGCCCTGAGGTGAGACCACCGTCGTCATAGACGGTCGCGAGTTCGTTGGTGCCACCCCACACGTCCCTGCCGCCGGCGGCGATGCCTGTCGTGTCGCCCGTTCGCGCGAACTCGGCCGGTGCGGAGGCGGCCGTCTTGTACGGCGCCGCGACCGTACTCCCGCCGACCATGAGGAGGGCGTGCGCGGTCGCCCGTCCGGATTCGCCCGCGCCGGTACGCCAGGAGACCGTGGCGTCCAGGCCGGGCAGCGTGCCGGCCTTCGCGTCGGCGGGGGCGGTCACCGTCCAGGTCGCGGTCTTGGCGGGATCGACGTCGCGTCCGGACCCGGTGGAGTCCGTCGCGGGGCGGACGGTGTAGCCGCGCGGCGCGGTCAATCCGAAGCGCACCCCGTGGGCGGTGCTCAGCGTCGAGTCGTTCGTGAAGGTCGCGGTGACGTGGACGGTGCCGCCCGGGGCGACCCCCTTACGGTCGGTGGTGAGGGTCAGCGCGCCGGACGGCTCCTCGGCCACCTTCGTCGCCAGCCGGTAGGCGTCGCCGTGCGGCTCGGCGGCGTAGCGAGTGCCCGCGCGGGCCCAGCTTTCGGCGACCGCGCGCCAGTCGATCGGCTGGGGCTGCTCACCCGTGTTCAGCGAGACCTTCAGCGCGTCGAAGAACATCTTCCAGCGCTCGGCGTAGTAGCCGCCGACCAGGCCGTTGAACTCTCGGCGCGCGTAGTCCTGAAGGCCGGGGCTTTCGGTCTGCCACAGTGTCAGCAGCGACTTCAGGTCGTAGTCGAGGGTCGAGGCCTCCTTCGGGTTCGCGGCCTGGCGGGCCGCCTCTTGCTGCGACGTGCCGAGCAGGAAGTTCGGGTCGGTGCCCAGGACCTCGTCCATGAGGTCGATCTCGGCCATCCACTGGTCGGTGAGCCGTCCGAAGGCCGCGCGGTCGCGGTCGCGATAGGCGGTGAGAATCTTCGGCAGGAGTGCTCTGCTGCGGTTGGCGAGCACCTGACGCGCGACATCGACGAGGTCGTAGCGGTACGCGTCGGAGTGGCGCAGCCGCGGATCCACCTGGAGCAGTTCGCGCAGCGCCTTCTCGAACTCGGCGGGGTCGTACTGCAGCGCCGCCTGCCCGGTGTCGGTGAGGCTCGGCTGGTCGTCGAACAGGGCGGTCACGTGGCGGGTGTCCTTGCCCGCCGGCCAGGCGTACGCCGTGCGCCCGATGGTCTGCCAGGCCGTCACGGCGTGGGGGTCGGCGGCGCCGTAGCGAGCGGTGGCGTACTCGGCGAACCAGGCGTCCATGTCGACGGGCCCGTCCTCCCACGGCATCTCGGTGAAGAACGCCTCCGCGGCAGGGTTGTTGTCGATGGCCTCGGGCATCAGCGCGATGCCGTTCATGGCGTTGCCCGGTTTGGCGCGCCAGGCGTTGAACTTCTCGTTCCAGACGGTGAGGCCGGCACCGAAGTTCTGGTGGCCGCCGAAGTTCCAGATCGTGCCGAAGGCGTACTGGGTGCCGAGGAAGTCCTTCTCGCGGTCGGTGATGCCGGGCTGTTCGCTGAGGCCGTCCACGATGAACATCCGCGACCGGTCGACCGCCTGGAGGGTCTCCTTGCGGGGATTGCTCTGCCAGCCGAGGATCACCCAGGTCGCGCCCGGGTGTGCGGCATCGAGCGCGTCCTGGACGGCCTTCGACGCCTCGGCGACCGGTACGGACCCGGCCTGGCCGCCCTCGTGCAGCAGGTCCATCTTGTACATCGTGCCGGCACCGAACAGCTGGGTCTGGACCTGGTAGAACGCCGCCGCGACCTTGCCGAACTCCGGCCCGGTCGGGTCGAGCCAGTCGGGACGCTCCAGGCCGTTCCAGGTCCCCTGCGGGACGGTGTTGGCCCCCGGATTCCGGTTCGCGAAGTCGGTCGGGACCGTTCCGTAGTAGCCGGGCAGCACCGGCGTCATGCCCAGGTCGCGCAGCCGGTCGATGATGCGCCGGGCGAGCGCGGCGCGACGGTCGATCAGTTGCTGGGAGATCGGTGAGCCGGTGCAGCACATGTTCTGCAGCAGCCACCACGCCTGGTGGGCCGGCTCCGGGATCCACGCGCGCATGTCCGCGGCGCTGTAACCGAACTGCTGGAAGGCCCGCTGGTAGACAGCGTCCTGCCCCTCGTACACCAGCACCTCGTTGATGCCGAGCAGCGCGAGCACGTCGATGCGGCGTTCCCACTCCTGCCAGCTCAGGTACGCGCCGGCGTATCCCTCGTTGGTGTCGTTGAGCGCGAACCGGTTGGCGACCGACGCGTCCTGCGCGATCGGCGCGGACGGCAGCGGCAACCGCGCGGGAAGGTCGAGCTGCGACCCGCCGATCGCGATGTCGGCGTGCGCGACCTTGCGCAGGTACCAGCCGAACCCGGTGAGCTGTACGGCCGGGGAGGTGCCCGCGACCACCAGATGCCCGCCCTCGGAGGAGATCTGGAAACGATCGGCGCCCGTGCCCTTGTCGATCGTCCGTAGCGTGATCTGGTGGGCCCGGCCACTACCGAGAATCCGCTCCAGCGCTCGCGCGGCCGGTCCGGTGTCACGCGCCGTGACCGGCGGGCGGGTGGGATTCGTTCGCGCCGCCGCAGGCGGCGCGGCGGCCAGGGGAACGATGAGCACCGCGGCCATCGCGGTGATGAGTGCTAGGGACCGGCGCCCTGTGCCCGGTCGTCTTTCCCGTCGTCGGCCCAACACCATGGCGGCACCTCCACCGAAGGAGTGGTTTATTAAAGTCCTTACGAAACCAAGCCGCCTCATAATTTCCGTAGGGGACTCTTCGGTCAAGAGGTCCAGTGGATCTTTCGGAGGAAGCAATGGAAGACGAGCGCGCGGTCGGCACCCCCGTTCTGCGCCGCCTCAATACCGCTTCCGTGCTGCGCGCGGTACGCGAGTACGCACCCGACCCCGTACGGCTGGCCGAACTGGTCAAGCTGACCGGCCTCACCCGCCCCACCGTGGGCCAGGCGGTGGAGGACCTGGTCGAGGCGGGCTTGATCCAGCACCACCACCCGGCTGCCGCCTCCCGCAAGGGCGGCCGACCGGCCGTACGTGTCTCCCTCCGGGGTCGCGCCGCGCCCGTGCTGGGCCTCGACGTCGGCCCGCACACGGTCAGCGCGGGGATCGACGACCTGGCCGGCCGCCGTCTGGCCGCGGTCCGCCGATCGGTCGACCACAACAAGG
>Ga0193707_1000675_pt1 | contig 11990 bp, 9 predicted proteins | sample U3c2metaG_FD_143043 | JGI IMG/M metagenome (GOLD analysis project Ga0193707, IMG submission 143043) | Soil microbial communities from a riparian zone of the East river system, Colorado, United States - U3c2 | ecosystem: Environmental > Terrestrial > Soil > Riparian zone | place: USA: East River... | reverse complement strand
AACCGCCGCCAGCGCGGCTGAGTCCTCGTCACCGAAGTCGTCCTCGAGTTTCTCCGGCGAGTAGTCGAGGTCGATGTCGGCGACATCCGCGCCGACCGCCGACTCGATCGCGCCGAGGCGCCGGGTCGCGCGGTCGCCGGCGTACGTCATCAACGCGGTCGGGTTGATCTCCGGCGGAAGCTCCTGGGAGTTGTCGAGAGCCCACTGGATCTGGACGAGCGCGTGCGGCAGCAACTCCTCCATGGTGTCGGTGACGACCTTCCAGTTGGACTTGTCCGCGGCGACGTGCCGGCGGCAGGTGAACGTACCCCAGGCCATGTGGCGGCGTTCGTCGTCGCCGATCCGGCGGATGAGTTCCTGCATGCCGGGCAGTACGCCGCGCGCCGTACACAGCAGGTTCCACGCGTGGTACCCGGTCAGGGCCAGGGTCCCTTCCACCACGTGGTTGTAGGTGACACTCGCGCGGACCTGGTTGGCCGGCGACGGATCGTCGGCCAGCGACTTGAGTGCGACCGGCAGGGCCTCGTAGAAGATCGCGCGATAGCCGGGGTTGTTCTCGACGTAGTGGTGCAGGTCCTCGGTGACGCCGACCGCGTCCAGCCAGAGCCGGAAGACCGCGGTGTGCTTGGCCTCCTCGAAGCAGAACTGGGTCAGGTACATCTCGTCGCCGAACCGTCCCTCGGCCGCCATCGCCTGCAAGAACGGCTGCAGATCCTCGGTCACCGCCTCCTCCCCGGCGATGAACTGCGAGCACAGCATCAACGCGTTGTCCTTGTCGTTGTCGCTGAACTCCTGCCAGTCCTGCGCGTCCTGGCTCAAGTCGATGTCGCGAGGGTTCCAGAACTTGCGGTTGCCCTTGTCGAACAGCCGCAGGGGCAGCGCGTCCCACTTCAGTCCACCGGACCGCAGCGAGCTGAATCCCTGTCTGTGAAGGGGATTGGTCGTGATGGTCATCTCTGGCTCCGGCTCTCGCTCAGCTGTGCACTTGTGAGGAATGGAGAGAGGACGTGAGCCAGTTGCTCGGCCACCGTCGCCGGGGGAGGGCCTGGCGTGACGATGTGGCTGATGACGATGCGCAACGCGACGTCGACGCAGCTGGTCGCGTCCTCCGCCGGCACCTCCGGCCAGTGCTCCCTGACATGCGCATCCAGCCGACGGTGGGCCAGCTCCAGCACCCGCTGCCCACGCGTGGTCAGCAGCTGACTGGCCTGGTCGGATCCCGGCTGGCTCAGCGCCGCCTTCACCAGCGGATTGTCCCCGGCCAGTGTGAGCGCCCGCTGAACCGCGGCTCGCAGGCCGTCGATCGGATCGGATTGCTCGGCGAGCGCAGTGTTCACATCCAGTAGGAACCGCTCGGTCTCGCGTGCCGCCACCGCTTCCAGCACGCCCCACTTGTCGCCGAACTCGTTGTAGACGGTCTGCCGGGACACGCCGGTCCGGCGGGCCACGTCGGCCATCCGGAGGCCGTCGTACCCGCCGGCGACGACCGCGTCGTACGCGGCGTCCAGCAGCTCGTCCCGGAGGCGGCGCTTGGTCCGGTCGGTGAACGAGTCCATGCAGAGAGGGTTTTACATTTTCACCTCGGCTGTCAAGTGCTCGGACAGAGCGTCACTAGTTGTCAAGTGAGGAGAAGTGCGCAGCGTCGCCGGTCCGCGGGGTGCTGCGGACGCCGTCGATGCTGACCGGGACGTCGCCGGCCAGGGTGATCCGGTGCAGCCGGCGCGGGTGGTCGTCGTAGTCGGCGACGCCGTAGTGCTGGGTCGCCCGGTTGTCCCAGATCGCCAGGTCGCCCGGCTGCCACTGCCAGCGGACGGTGTTGTCCAGGTTGGTGACCCGGTTCTGCAGCAGCTGGAACAACGCGGTCGTCTCGGCCGACCAGAGCCCGACGAAACGGCGGACGAAGTGACCGAGCACCAGCGAGCGCTCGCCGGTCTCGGGGTGGACCCGGACCACCGGGTGCTCGGTCTCGAACCGCTGGGAGACGAACTCCTTGTTGTGCTCCGCGACCTTCACGTCCACCCCACCGATGCGCCCCTCGTCAGTGTGACCCGCGTAGTCGTACACGTTGCTGTGCGCCGCCCAGAGCCGATCGACCAGCGCCTGCAGCGGGACGGGCAGATTCGCGTACGCCCTGACCGTGGCCCACGTGGTCGCGCCGCCGTACGCGGACAGGGTGACGGCGCGGAGCAGGCCGATCGCGGGAATCCGGTCGACGAACGTGACGCCGGTGTGCTGTTCGCCTTGCTGTAGTCGGAATCGATCGGCAGGATCTGCGCCGCGCCCTCGATGCTTCGAGGTCGGGTGCGCGAGCGTCGGCGTACCGAGGCCGGCGAACGCGAGCTGGCCCTCGTCGTCCAGGTGGTGCTCGCGGAAGAAGATCACGTTGTGGTCGAGCAGGGCCTGCCGGATCGCAGCGACGGTCTGCGGGCTCAGGTCCCCGCCGAGCGCGACGTTGCCGATGACGGCGCCGATCGCGCGGCCGGCCTTGGCGACGGTGATCCCCGGTGCTTCCAGCTGGGTGGTCATGGATGGCTCCCTCGGTCGGTGAATTTCCGGTTTCCTAGTGAATTACTCGACTTAAAGGCCGTTTCGGGATGCGGACCGCCAGGTAGGCACAACCTCGGCCCTGCCGGGATCGCGAGCGGTGGGGTTCGCGCGGCGCGAGATTGTGCATGCCTGGCGGTTCGGGAGTCCTTGTAGGGTTGGGGACGTGTCAACCGCCGCGATCCAGCCCGCTCCCGATACCGCCGACGTGCCGGAGTTGGTGGTGGGATTCGACCTGGACATGACGCTGATCGACTCGCGGCCGGGGATCCAGGCCGTCTGGGACCTGCTCGCCGCGGAGACCGGCGTACCGATCGACTCCGACCTCGTGGTGAGCCGCCTCGGGCCCCCGCTGACCTGGGAGATGGGGAACTGGTTCCCGCCGGAGCAGGTCGACGCGATGGTCGCGCGGTACCGGGAGCACTACCCGGAGCACGCGATCAGCGGGAGCCTGCCGTTGCCGGCTGGCCGCCATCCGGGCGCTGCGCGGGCGGACGATGGTCGTGTCGGCGAAGTACACCCCATCGGTGCGGTTGCACCTCGAGCACCTCGGCCTGGACGTCGACGAGCCGGTCGGTGACCTGCACGGCGCCGAGAAGGGTACGGCGCTCCGCGAGCACCAGGCGTCGATCTACGTCGGCGACCACACCGCCGACATCGACGGGGCCCGTGCGGCCGGCGCGGTGGCCGTGTCCGTCGCCACCGGGCCGTTCACCGCCGACGAGCTTCAGGCGTACGGCGCTGACGTCGTACTCAACGACCTGACCGAGTTCCCGGCCTGGCTGGATGCGTACGTACTGGAGCAGCGGCTGGAAGCGTTGATGCGGCGGCTGTCGAGCTACGACAAGTTGGTGGTCGCGTTCAGCGGCGGCGCCGACTCGGCGTTCCTGCTCGCGGCCGCGGCACGGGCGATCGGTCCGGCAAACGTGATCGCCGCGACCGCGATCTCGCCAAGTCTCCCGATGGCGGAACTGGAGCCGGCGGTCCGGTTCGCCGACAGCGTCGGCGTACGGCATGTCACCCCGCACACCCACGAGATGGACCGCGAGGGCTATCAGGCCAACGCGGGCGACCGGTGCTACTTCTGCAAGGCCGAGCTGGTCGAGACGCTGCAGCCGATCGCGGATGAGTTCGGCATCACCGCGATCGCGACCGGGACGAACGCCGATGACGCGATCGCCGGCTTCCGGCCGGGCATCCGGGCCGCGTTCGAGCGGGGTGCGCTCACGCCGCTGAAGGACGCGCGACTGACCAAGGCACAGATCCGGGAGGCGTCCCGCAGCTGGGGACTGGAGACCTCGGACAAGCCGGCCGCCGCGTGCCTGTCCAGCCGGATCGCGTACGGCATCCGGATCACGCCGAACCTGCTCGCCCGGGTCGACCGGGCCGAACAAACGGTCCGCTCACGGCTCTCGGCGTACGGCGTCCAGAACGTCCGCGTCCGTGATCTCGGGGAGTCCGCGAGCATCGAGATCGACCAGCAACTGCTTGACCAGATCGACCAGCAGGCCCTCGTCGACGCGGTCGTGGCCGAGGGCTTCCCGGCCGCCCGGCTCGACCCCCGCGGCTTCCGGTCCGGCTCGATGAACGAGCGGCTGAAGGAGCCCGAGAAGTACCGCTGAAGTGTTGGTTTCGTCAGATGCGGGAAGCCTGCTCGTTCAGGTGGTTTCCCGGAGGCGCCGCGGAGCCGGTTCACGTACGCTGGGTTCCCGATCGGGCCGCTTGCCCGGTCCGTTCCGACGACGATTGACTGAAGAGGTTCCCGTGCCCGTTGGCAAGGTGAAGTGGTATGACTCCGGCAAGGGGTTCGGCTTCCTGAGCAAGGAGGAAGGCGGGGACGTGTATGTCCGCGCCGAGGCGCTGCCCGCGGGAGTGACCAACCTCAAGCCGGGCCAGAAGGTCGAGTTCGGTGTCGTCGAGGGACGCAAGGGCGAGCAGGCTCTGCAGGTCCGGCTGATCGACCCGCCGCCGTCGGTGGCGATGGCGATGCGGCCGAAGCCGGAGGAGATGCAGCTGGTCATCGAGGACCTGATCAAGCTCCTCGACAACCTCGGCGAGGGCTACCGCCGCGGCCGCCAGCCCGACGGCAAGGCCGCCCGCCAGGTCGCCACCGTGCTCCGCGGCGTCGCCGACAAACTGGACGTCTAGGCTCCGGCCCGGCGGTCGATCAGGGACTGGATGCCGTCCAGGACCGTGGTGAGTCCGAAGTAGAACTCCGACGGGTCGTTGTCGAGGTAGTTCGTCGGTTGCTCGAGACCGGCCGCGATGGTCGGGAAGCGGTTCGGCTCGGCGAGCATCCGAAGCCGATGGGTGTACCGCTCGCCGGCGACGCGCGCCTCGTCCGGCGGCATGCTCAGCATGCTCGCGGTCAGCCCCGTCGTGCCGCGGACGTACATGTTGACCAGCAGCATCGACGACATCCGGTCCGTCGGCGTCAGCGGCGTACCGTCGAACCCACGCAGACCCTCCTCCATCCAGACCAGCTGGTTCGGTGACAGCGGCGGCTCGACCACGGGCACCTGCAGGATCCATGGGTGCTTCTGGAGCGAAGCCTGGAACGACTCCGCCCAGGCCGTGATCCGGTCCCGCCACCCGGTCGTTTCGTCGACCTCGGGCGGTAGTCCGAACGCCTCGTCGAGCATCACGACGTACAGGTCGTCCTTGGAGTCGACGTACCGGTAGAGCGACATCGTGGTGAAGCCGAGCCCGGCCGCCACCTTGCTCATCGACACCGCGGTGAGTCCGCCCACGTCGGCGAGCTTGATCGCCGCCCGGCCGATGTCGCCCAGCTGGAACGCCGGCTTCGGCCCCGGCCGCGCCGGACCCTCGATGCCCCACAACTGCTGCAGCACCCTGGGCAGCTCCGCCCGCTTGTCCATGGGTCGTCCCTTCGGATTTCGTGAAACTGACAGCACTTGTCAGGTTTCTCTGGTCCACTGTTCTTACTGTTTACAGCATAGACAGATGCCGCTATGGTCTGTCTATGACGCAGACAGTGTGCGCCATAGACAGATAACACAGGGACAGATCAATCCGGAGGGGTGTCATGGCTACGACTCAACGGGCGGGACGCAAGGAATGGATCGCGCTCGGCGTGCTCGCGCTGCCGCTGCTGCTGGTCTCGATGGACGTCTCGGTGCTGTACTTCGCGGTCCCCTTCATCAGCGCCGATCTGGGCGTCTCGGCGACCGAGCAGCTGTGGATCTTCGACATCTACGGATTCGTCCTGGCCGGCCTGCTGATCACGATGGGCTCGCTCGGCGACCGGATCGGACGCCGCAAGCTGCTGATCTTCGGCGCGATCGGGTTCGGGTTGGCATCGATCGCGGCGGCCTACGCGCAGAACCCTGAGCAGCTGATCGCGGCTCGCGCGATCCTCGGCATCGGCGGCGCGACCCTGATGCCGTCGACGCTGGCGCTGATCCGCAACATGTTCCACGACCCGCGTCAGCGGTCGAAGGCGATCGCCTTCTGGAGCGCGGTGATGATGGGCGGGATCACCCTCGGTCCGGTGCTCGGTGGCTTCCTGCTGGAGCATTTCTGGTGGGGCTCGGTGTTCCTGATCAACACCCCGGCGATGGTGCTGCTGCTGATCCTGGCGCCGATGCTTCTGCCGGAGTTCAAGGCGCCGAACGGGGGCCGGTTCGACCTGTTCGGGTCGGTGCTGTCGCTGGCCGCCGTACTGCCGGTGATCTGGGGGATCAAGGAGCTCGCCGCGAACGGCGTGTCCGCGATGCCGGTGATCGCGATGGTGGCCGGGGTGGTGTTCGGGCTGCTGTTCGTGCAGCGGCAGCGGACCGCGGCGTACCCGATGCTCGACCTGGCGATGTTCCGCAACCGTGCGTTCAGCGGTTCGCTCGCCGCCAACACGGTCGGCACGCTGGCGCTTGTCGGCAACGCGGTCTACCTGACCCAGTACCTGCAGCTCGTGCACGGCCTGAGCCCGCTCAGGGCGGCGCTGTGGTCGCTGGCTCCATCGGTCGTGGTCGGTGGTGCCGCGCCGCTGGCCGCAGTGCTCGCCGGCAAGATCGACCGGGCGTACGTGATCGCCGGCGCGCTGGTCCTGGCGGCGTCCGGGTTCGCCGTACAGACCCAGGTACGTCCGGGCTCGTCGCTGGCGGTCGTGCTGACCGCCGCGGGGCTGCTGGCAGCGGGGCTCGTCATGGTGATGTCGCTGGTCACCGAGGCCGTCGTCGGTTCGGTCGCCCCGGAGCGCGCCGGCTCCGCCTCGGCCGTGATGGAGACCTTCTCCGAGTTCGGCGGCGCCCTAGGTATCGCGGTCCTCGGTTCGATCGGTACGGCGGCCTACCGCTCCGACCTCCCGGCCAACGCCGCGGGCCCGATCCGCGAGGGCCTTCCGGCCGCCGTCGCGGCGGCCGCCCACCTGCCCGCCCAGGCGGCCGATGCCTTCCTCACCACCGCCCGCGACGCGTTCACTCACGGCATGAACGTCGTATCCCTGGTCGGCGCCCTGCTCCTCGTGGCCACCGCGGTCACCGCCGCCGTGACCATCCGCGGCACCGCTCCGGCGGCTGCCGAGGCCGCCGAGGAGGGTGAGTTCGAGCCGGTGGCCTGACCTTCTCGATCAGCGCGGCGGTCGGCGTGGGGTATCCCCACCCGGCCGCCGCTTGAACATTCCCCGGTCCCGCTCACGCTCGACGGTCGGCTCCTCGGCCCAGGGGGCCTGGTCGTCGAGTGTGTCGTCGTCCTCGTCGGGATGACCGCTCCACCAGCGGCCGGCGGACTGATCCGGCCGCGACTCCCGCGGGCCGCTGTCCCGGCGCGATTCCCGCGGACCGCCCTCCCGGCGCGATTCCTGGCTACCGCCGTCGCGGCGTGATTCGCGTGGTCCTCCGTCCTGACCTGGTTCTTGCTCGGGAGGGCTGCTGGTGGGACGGCTCGGGTTGTGGGCGTTGGGGTCCCACTCGACAGTTGCTTCGTCGTGCGGCGTGGAGCGTTGGACTCGGCCGGCACGTTGTTCGGCGATGCTGGTGGTCAGGATGGTGCGGCTCGTGCTCTCGGGCCGGTGGTCGTCGGAGTCGGAGCGGTGATCGTCGGACCCGTGCGGACGGTGGTGTGGTCCACCGGTGCGGGGGCCGCCCAGGCCGCCTGGCTTGAGCGGGTCCGGGGTCGGGCGGTTCGACGGGCGCATCCGGATCACGAGGAAGACGACGACGAGCAGCACGGCGGCGAGGAAGCCGAAGCCCAGCCGGGGGAGCAGGGGGAGGACGATGCCGCAGCCGCCGCCGATCACCCACGCCAGTTGCAGCACGGTCTCCGAGCGGGCGAAGACCGACGTACGCACGGACTCCGCCACGTCACGCTGGATCATCGCGTCCAGCGACAGCTTGCCGAGCGAGCTGCACAGGCCGGCGATCAGGCCGAGCGCGATCAGGAGCGGGAAGCCGTAGAACACCGCCACCCCGACCGCGATCGCCGCATCGGCGAACAGCACGACGAGCACGACCGCCTCGGGTTTACGGGCCTTGAGCAACGATCCGGACAGGGTGCCGAGGCTGTTGCCGATGCCGGCCGCCGCGATCACCGCGCCGGCCGCGATCGCGCCGTCGATCCCGCTGATCGGCTTGTCCCGGAGCAGGAACGCCAGGTACATGGTCAGGAACCCGGACACGAACCGCAGCCCGAGATTGCAGCGGATCCCGCGCGAGATCGCCGACGTGATCGCGCGCCGCCTCGCCTCGCGTCCCTCCGTACCGGTCATCTCCTCGCCGGCCGGCGAGTCGACCGCGCTCGGCAGCCGGATCGCGAGGATCAGGCCGACTGTGTAGACCACAGCCGCCCAGCGCAACGACCATTGCGGGCCGATCGCGGCGAACGCGCCCGCGATCCCGGCGCCGATCGTCGCGCCGGCGACTCCGGCCAGCGAGATCCGGGAGTTGGCCGTGACGAGAGTGATCTCCTTGGGCAGCAGACGCGGTACGGCGGATGCCCGGGTGACGCCGTACGCCTTGGAGGCGACGAGACAACCGAGGGCCGCCGGGTACAGCCAGGCGGAACTGCTGCCGGTCATCGAGGCGGCGAGGCTCCAGACCAGGAACCCGCGCAGCCCGAGCGTCGCACCGATCGCCCACCGGCGACCGTGCCGGAACCGGTCCAGGATCGGGCCGATCAGCGGAGCCATCAACGCGAACGGCGCCATCGTCAGCAGCAGGAACAGCGCGACCCGGTCCCGGGCCTGGTCGCTCGGCACGGTGAAGAACACCGTCCCGGCCAGGGAGACGGCGAAGGCGGTGTCACCCGCCGAGTTCACCGCACCCAGCTCGATCAGCCGGGACAGCCCCGACTCCCCGGCGCCCTGCGCGCTGGTCAGCCCGCGGATCCGCCGACCGGTCGCCCGCCCGACCTTGCCGCTCACTGTGGCGGTCTTCTTCGAGGCGGCCGCGACGCCGCCCGCGCCGACCTTCGACGCGTGGCCCATCTTCTTACTGGCGCTGCCGACCTTCTCCCGGGCCTCGCTGAACCGCTCCCCAGCGGACTTCCCGGCAGGCGTCTGCCCAGCAGGCTTCGCGCCAGGCGCCGTACCGCCGGAGCGGGGTCCTCCTGACGCGTGGCCACCCGCTGCCCGCCTGCCGGCAGGCTGCTCGTCGGCGGGCTTGCCGCCCGGCGTCGCCTTCGGGTCCGCGGGGTCTGGGGTGTGCATGGAACCATCCTGCCTCCTGCCGGGGACAGACCGTAGTCACGGCGCGTTCGGAAGTCCTTCGGGAGCATGCGAGAATGGGCGATTGTGACTCCCGTCAGAACTCCGGAATCCGTGCGTGCCAAGGCCGACGCCGTCTGTGTCGCCGCCATCGAGGCGGCCCGCGAGGCCGCGATCGCCGAGGCCGGCGCCGTGCAGGTCGGGGAACACCTCGGTCACTCGGTCGAGGGTGAGCGCCTCGTCACCCACTACTTCGCCTCCAGCCACTCCGGGTACCGCGGCTGGCGCTGGGCGGTCACGCTGACCCGCGCCTCCCGGGCGAAGACGGTCACCGTCAACGAGGTCGTCATGCTGCCCGGCGGCGACGCGATCGTCGCGCCCGAGTGGGTGCCGTGGTCGGACCGGGTGCAGCCCGGCGACCTGCGCCCCGGCGACCTGTTCCCGACCCTGCCGGACGACCCGCGCCTCGAACCCGGCTTCACCGGCACCAACGCGTCTGAGGATGTGCTGATCGTCGTCGAGGAGCTCGGACTCGGTCGCGAGCGCGTGCTTTCGCCGTTCGGACGGGAAGAGGCGGCCGACCGCTGGTACGGCGGAGACTTCGGGCCGGCGTCCGCGATCGCGCAGGCCGTGCCGTACAAGTGCCACTCGTGCGGATACTGGATCCGCCTGGCCGACAGCCTCGGGCAGGCGTTCGGTGCGTGTGCCAACGAGATGGCGCCGGGTGAGGGTCGCGTCGTCGCCTACGACTACGGCTGCGGCGCACACTCCGACGTCGTGATCGACCTCCCGGACCAACCGGCCGCCGAACACGCCTTCGACACCACCGGCTACGACTCCATGCAGCTGGCCGGCTCCGCCGAGGCCGAAGTAGCGGCAACCGACGCCGTCGAACCCGAGGTCGCCCTGACCGACGCCGCCAAGGCCGAGCTCAGCTAAGGCACCGCCTCCGGCGGCGTCCGTTCAGTCTTCGGTTGCGGGGCGGTGGCCGGCTTGGATGGCGATCCAGCGGCGGCGGCAGTACCAGAGGCCGATCAGGCCGAGGCCGAAGCCGGCGACGGTGACCCAGAGCCACCAGTCGTTGCCGTCCTTCTTGAGGTCGTCGCGGAAGATGAGGACGACGACGAAGGCGACGGCCCAGGCGATGATCCCGACGATCACGCTCGGGATGCCGGACAGGTCGAGCGGCTTCACCTCGGCGTGCACCAGCTCACCGCGGGCGAGCTGACTCGTCGGGTCGTTGCGCTTCTTCGGCGCCGCCTGCTCCTCCGTCACACCCCAACCTTAGACCCCCGACTGATAACGGGTTGTTCCTAGTGCTCGCAACCAGCCGGGCAGAACTGGCACGATGCGGTCATGAGCTCGCCCCAGGCCGCGACGGCCCGCTCCGGATCCAGCTTCTTCGAGTCGTTCTTCAAGATCAGTGAACACGGGTCCACCGTCGGCAGAGAGATCCGCGGCGGGCTGGTCACGTTCTTCACGATGGCCTACATCGTGGTGCTGAACCCGCTGATCATCGGCACCGTCGTGGACGGCGACGGCCAGTTGGTCGGCGGCGGCACCAACCCGGCCGTCTCGATCGCCAAGATCGCCGTCGCCACCGCGCTGGTGGCCGGTGTGGTCACGATCCTGATGGGGCTGGTGGCGAACTTCCCGCTCGCGCTGGCCACCGGGCTCGGGCTGAACGCGTTCATCGCGTTCTCGGTCGCGACCACGATGACCTGGGCGGACGCGATGGGCCTGGTGGTGCTGGAGGGCATCATCATCTTGGTCCTGGTGCTGACCGGGTTCCGCAAAGCGGTGTTCGAGGCGGTGCCCCTGCAGCTGAAGATCGCGATCAGTGTCGGCATCGGCCTGTTCATCGCGTTCATCGGCGTGATCGACGCGGGCTTCGTCCGGCGTCCCGCCGCGCTGACCGGCCCGCCGGTCGAGCTCGGTGTCGGCGGCAACCTTCGCGGCTGGCCGGTGCTGGTGTTCGTGGTCGGCCTGATCCTGATCATCACGCTGTACGCGCGGAAGGTGAAGGGCGCCATCCTGATCGGCATCCTGGCCGCGACCGTGCTGGCGATCATCATCGAGGCGATCGGCGGGATCGGCGCGCGCAGCGACAAGAACCCCGGCGGCTGGGGGCTGAGCGTGCCGAAGCTGCCGGACGACTGGTTCACCAAGCCGAACCTGGACACGATCGGCGAGTTCAGCCTGTTCGGATCGTTCGAGCGGGTCGGCGTGGTGTCCGCGCTGCTGCTGATCTTCACGCTGATGCTGGCCGACTTCTTCGACACCATGGGCACGATGACCGCGATCGGCGCCGAGGCCGGGCTGCTGGACGAGGACGGTGTACCGCCGGACGCGCAGCGCATCCTGATCGTCGACAGCATCGCGGCCGCGGCCGGTGGTGCCGCGTCGGTCTCGAGCAACACGTCGTACATCGAATCGGCGTCGGGTGTCGGTGAGGGTGCACGGACCGGGCTGGCGAGTGTGGTGACCGGGATCTGCTTCCTGATCTCGATGGTGGTCGCGCCGCTGGTCACTCTGGTCCCGTACGAGGCGGCGACGCCGGCGCTGATCCTGGTCGGGTTCCTGATGATGACGCAGGTGAAGGGGATCGACTTCGACGACATCGAGGTCGCGTTCCCGGCGTTCCTGACGATCATCCTGATGCCGTTCACGTACTCGATCTCGGCCGGCATCGGCGCCGGCTTCGTGGCGTACGTCCTGCTCAAGGTGGTCCGCGGCAAGGCACGGGTGATTCACCCGCTGATGTGGATCGTGTCGGCGCTGTTCGTGA
>Ga0193707_1000674_pt1 | contig 11995 bp, 10 predicted proteins | sample U3c2metaG_FD_143043 | JGI IMG/M metagenome (GOLD analysis project Ga0193707, IMG submission 143043) | Soil microbial communities from a riparian zone of the East river system, Colorado, United States - U3c2 | ecosystem: Environmental > Terrestrial > Soil > Riparian zone | place: USA: East River... | reverse complement strand
CTCGCCCTGCTCGCCTGGTCCTCGAGCGGCGGCACCACGCCGCTGGGCTGGTTCTGCCTCACCGTGATGTCCCTCGTGATCGCCCTACGACTGTGGCTGGGCTACCGCGCGGACCGCGCCGAGGAGCGCACCGCCCACGACCGCCTCCTGGAGTGAGGCTCAGATCGATGGCGTGGGAAGGGGCCGTGACCGTTGAACGGGACGTCGTACTCGAAGAAGTCGAGGCGCGGCCCGCTCGCGTTCGACGAGGGCGGCCGTACCGGCCGTGGCGCGCCGATGCTCGCGACGTACAGCACCGAGCCATCCGAAACGAGAGTTACGCTTGGCCGGTGTTCTCGCCTCAAGGCCCGTCTCCGCGTGAACTGGCGACGCAGGCGCTGTCCTCGGTCGAGCGCGGCTACGACCTGCTCGCTCCGAAGTTCGACCACACGCCTTTTCGCACCCCCGACGGCGTTCTTGACGCGACCGCCGACGCGCTGCGCCCGCTCGGACCGTTCGGCCGGGGTCTTGACGTGTGCTGCGGCACCGGCGCGGGCATGCGGGTCCTCGAACCCCTGTGCCAAGGACGGATCACCGGCGTCGACTTCAGCACCGGCATGCTCACGCGGGCACGCGGTGCACATCCGGACGCCGAATGGATACGGGCCGACGTACGGGCCCTGCCGTTCGCCGAGGCGTTCGACCTGGTGGTCAGCTTCGGAGCGCTCGGGCACTTCCTGCCCGCCGAACGGCCCGCGCTGTTCGCCGGGGTGTATCGCGCGCTGCGGCCCGGCGGGCTTTTCGCCTTCCCGGTCGGCGCGCCTCAGCCCGTCACCTCGGGCTGGTACTGGGCGCTGCTCGGATTCGACCTGGCCATGCGGGTCCGCAATGCCGTGTGGCGCCCCCCGTTCGTCATGTACTACCGCACCTGCGGGCTGCGCGCGGTCCGCGACGACCTGACAGCCGCCGGGCTCACCGTGACGACCGTCCCCTTGACGGCTCTGGGCCGACGCGAGGATGCCGGCCCGCGGTACGGGCTTGTCCTCGCGCGCAGAGGCGGCACACTCTGACCGCCGCGTACTGCCCATGCGGTGCAGCAGCCGCTCTTGCAAGGACGCCTCAGGTAACCTTTGCATGCGATTTGCTTTCTGCTGCCATTCTGCTGGCCATCGGTCTTCACTGCTGGACTCTCTTCTCTTGCAGGAATCTTTGCCATGGTGACCGGTTTGGCGAGCCGCTTCGCACGAACCAAGGGCCGTACGGCTCGGTTTCTCGCCGTTGAGAGTGACGCCTGGTTTATTGATCGTCGGGCGCGGGGATAGTTGCGGACGTAATCGCCCAATTCCGGGCAACTCGAAGGGATCCGGGGGACGTCATGAATGGATACCTGCCGTATCGTGAAACCAATCCGGCCACCCGCGTGGGGAGCGTACGCGGCTGGCAGGCGGACATTCTTCGCGGCGAGTCATAGCTGAGTAAATCGAGGTACCGCGGTGAACCAAGCCCGCGGTACCTCGACCCGTGGCAGGCGGAGCGATACATCGGGGGTCATTCGTGGTGCGGTTGTCCTACCCCGCCACTCGGCGCAGCGATGTGGTGGAAGACCTGTTCGGTTTCCGGGTCGCCGATCCCTACCGCTGGCTGGAAGACGGCCATGACGCGCGCGTACGGGAATGGACTGCGGCCCAGGATCGTCTGTTCCACGCGTATCGCGCCGGCCGGCGGGAGAAGCGGTCGTGGGCGTCCTTGGTGGACCAGGTCTCATCCTTCGGCGTGTCGGAACCTCCGCTCGTGCGCGGTTCGGTCATGTTCCTTGCGGAACAACGGCCTGAGGACGAGCGACAGCGCCTGCTCGTCCTCGACGCCGAAGGGAACAGGCGGGTGCTGGTCGATCCGAAAGAGATCGATCCGTCCGGCCGTACCGGGCTGTACGCCTGGTGGCCATCGCGCGGGGGCGAACGCGTGGCCGTCCAGATGGAGGTCGCCGAGCAGCCCGGCAGCGACATCATGGTGCTGGACGTGCGTACCGGCGAAACGGTGGACGGGCCGTTGCCGCGCGCCCGTAACACCTCGCTCGCCTGGCTACCGGGAGGGGACGCGTTCTACTACGTCAGCCGGGTCCCTGACGAGAACCTGCACCCCGGCGACATGCGGTTGCATCGGCGGGTGAGGCTGCACCGGATCGGCACGCCCTGGCAGGCCGACATGGTGGTGTTCGGCGGCGACGATACCCCCGACCACTACTACGGGCTCACGGTCAGCGCCGACGGCCGTCACCTGGCGATCACAGCGACGGCCGGACCCGCCCCCCACAACGACGTGTACGTGGCCGAGCTCACCGATCCGCGAGCCCCGCATTTCGTCAAGATCGTGGACGGACGCGCCATCGGCGCCCGCGTTCTCCCGCGCTTCCTCGCGGACAACGATCTGCTGCTGGTCACCGACTACCAGGCCCCGTGCGGCCGGATCTGCGTGGCGCCCCGGCACGCTACCGACCCGTCCGCGTGGCGCACGCTCGTACCCGAAGATCCCCAGGCCCCCTTGGACGAGTGCCTGGTCCTCGACGACCCAGCGCTCCCGCGGCCACTGTTGCTGGTGGCACGCGCCCGCGACGGCACCTCCGCCGTGACATCGCACGACCTGGCCAGCGGCCGACCGCTCACCTGTCTGTCCCTTCCCGGCGCGGGCGTCGTATCCTCGCTGCGCACGAACGTCCCCCACGGACGTCACGCGTGGTTCAGCTATTGCGACGCGACCACGCCTCCCACCATCTATCGCTACGACGCCATCAGCGGAAAGACGGAGAAGGAAACCGGCGCGACAATGGCCGGACGTACTCCAGAGATCCGCAGCCGCAGCGTTCGCTATCACGCGGTCGACGGCACCGAGATAACACTGTTCCTGTTCACTCCCGCTGCGGAAGACGAGGGTCCCCGGCCGACGCTCCTTTACGGCTACGGCAGCTTCGGCATGCCGATGCGCCCATGGTTCCTCCCCCTGGCGGCTGCCTGGGTCAGCGCCGGCGGCACCTATGCGGTCGCCTGCGTACGCGGAGGCGGCGAAGCCGGCCAACACTGGCACGATGCCGGCCGCGGGCCACACAAACACCGCGCGATCAGCGACTTCAACGACGCCGCGACCTGGCTCATCAATACCGGGCTGACCACCCGCGACCAGTTGGCGAGCCATGGCGAATCCGGAGGCGGACTACTGGTCACCGCCGCCGCCACACAGCGACCAGACCTCTACGCCGCGGTCATCGCCGCAGGACCGCTATGTGACATGGTGCGCTATGAGCACTTCGGCCTCGGGTGCACATGGACCGAAGAGTTCGGCAGCGCCTCCGAACCCGAGCAACTCGAATGGCTACTCAACTACTCCCCTTACCACAACGTCACGCCCGGGACTCCCTATCCTGCATTCCTCCTCACCGGTGCGGTAACCGATCTGCAGACCGGAGAAGCCCACGTCACCAAAATGTGCGCGGCCCTTCAACACGCAACCAGCAGTGACCGGCCGATCCTCATGCGCCGAGAGCCGGACACCGCCCACGCGGCTTCACCCGCGAGCAAAGAACGCGACCTGATCGCGGACACCCTCGCCTTCGCCGGAAAACACACTGGCCTGTCACCGAAAAAGACAACCGAGCGTTTTCGCGAGTGTGCCGCAGAACCAGACCCGAGAACGCTCTCCAGCCCGTGACCGACCGGCCGCACGGCGAACGCGCACGGCTGGTCGCGGGCACGTGGTCGCGGTCGACGGCGTAGCGTGAGAAGTGACGGAACTCCTGAGAGGACCAGGAGGGGTCCACCATGAAGGTCTACACCGTCGAACTCAAGAACCAGCCCGGTGAGCTGGCACATCTGTGCGAGATCCTTGGGCGGAGCGACATCAACATCGAGGTGGGTGGCACGACCATGGGCGACCATGGCACGGTCTACTTCACCGTGAGCGACGAGACGGCGGCCGAGGCGGCCATGGAGGGCGCCGGCATCGAGTACGGCTCATATCGCGCGCTCCGCGTGAAATGCGCCGACCGCCCAGGCGAGGCGGCCAAGTTCGCCCGCAAGCTGGCGAACGCCGATGTCAACGTCGAGTGGTTGCTACCCGTGTCGATATGCCAGGGCGAGCTGGAGTTCGCCGTGTGCGTCGACCGAATCGACGACGCCTTTGCCACGCTGGCCGGTCAGGTTTCCGAGTAGTCCGGAGGGGGGGCAGTGCCTGCCACCTGCGGCCAAGACCGCGGCTGGCAGGCACACAAGACTCAGCCTTGCCCTTCCGGAACGGCGAGCTGCCGGTCGGGGCGGCGGTCGCGCTCCACACGACCGGAGCACCCGGCACGCAAGCCACGAGCGTGCCGGAGAGGTTGCCGGTGGCGGCCTTCGTGCAGGCCACCGAGCCGTGAACGGTGACGTTGCCGTTGATGGTGCTGGACGTATTTGCGACGGGCCGTTAGCTGAGCTGCTCGGCCAACGCGACGATGATCCCCTCAGGGCCGCGGACGTAGCAGAGCCGGTAGCTGTCCTCGTACTGCACCACCTCTCCAACGAGTTCCGCGCCGCGGGCTCGCAGACCGACGACCGTGGCGTCGACGTCGTCGACGGTGAACATGACGCTACGCAGGCCCAGCGTGTTCCCCAGTGCGTTCTCCGGCTCAGCGCTGACCGCCGTCGGGGTATGGAATTTCGTCAGCTCAAGCCGGCCGTGGCCGTCCGGGGTCCGCATCATCGCGATGTCGACTCGGACGCCGTCAAGCCCGTTGAGACGGTCCACCGAAGGTCCCTCGATCGGCGCCTCGCCCTCCAGCTCCATACCGAGTTCGACGAAGAACGCCTTCGCAGCCTCAAGGTCGTCGACGACGACGCTCACGTGGTCCATCCGCTGAATCGCCATAGTGGTCATCCTTCTCCGTCGCGCGGCCCGTCGTGGCCACTGGTGTACCTAGGACGGAGCCAGCGCCACATTCCCGACACCCGGAACGTGCTGAGTTCTAGGAACCTGCATCTGGCCGTTTCAACCGGCCGGTCGCCGTCTTGTTCGTCGCGGTGTTGGGCCGGATCCCCGACCGACCGGCTCAGCACGTCGGCGCCGGACCCCCGGAAACCGGTCCTTCACCCCAAAGGCGACCTGATAGCCGAACGGTCGGGTCGGAGATCTCGGTGAGCAGCCGAACTCCTGAAGGCTGAAGTCTCACTGCGCCGCGCCGTGGTCTGGCTGGACGACGTCGAGCGCTACCTCGCCGGCGACGGTCTGGACAGCGGCGTTCTCGACGCATTCGGCCACCACGACACCACGCTGCTCGCGACACTGCGCTCCGAGGCTCGCCTCGGTCTGATCGGCACGGAACCCGACTCGGGGTTGAGGCGCACCGCCGAGGAAGTGTTGAAGCGGGCCCGTACGATCCGTCTAAGCCGCGATCTCAGCGCCGACGAACGTTCACGCGCGGAGCGGCATCGCGACGATGCCCCAATCGCCGCTGCCTTGGACCACCCCGGCTATGTGGGCTTCGCGGAGTACCTCGCCGCCGGCCCTGCCACCCTCGACCGCTGGCGGTCCGCACGAAATGGCGAACACCCGATCGCAGGCGCGATCATCTCCGCCGCCGTCGACGTACGCCGTGCCGGGTTCGTCGCCCCGGTCCCGCACGCGCTCTTAAGGGTGCTTTACGAGCGCTATCTGGAGACCCGCGATCGTGCCGACCGTCATCGGCTGCCGTCCTTCGACGAAGGTCTCGCCTGGGCCGCCGAACCCGTACGGGGTGCGAGCGGTTGCCTCGACCCCATGGGCGGGGACCGTTACCACCCGTTCGACTACCTCACGAGTGGAGGAAGGCGAGCGGTGGCTACGACGGGCCGACGCAGCCGATTGACACCGCCGTCCGAATTCTGAAGCTGTCCTCCTGCACCAGTCGACTCGCGAAGGTGCCACGTTCGCGGCGACTCAGTCGAGATCGAACTCTGAGGGATCAATACATGCGAACGCCGAACCCTGGACGCTCAGGCGGCAACGCGCGATCGAAATCATCCCAAGTAGCAAACCCCTCCGGTGGCGGCGGTACGACATACCCCAACACCTCACACCAGAAACGAGCGACACGCTCAGGTTCTGCACAGTCGAAGGTGACTTGGAACTGCTTGACCGACGCCATCAGCCCACCATAGAGGCTGGGTCCTCCGTCGTCTCCACGGGCCCGCCTATGGCCAGTCTGCTGCACCGCCATGAAGCCCACACTGCCCCTGGCCTGCGCTGTCCGAACACGATGTGTCCATGCGTACGGCAAAGGTCTTTTAGAGTTGGTTACGGTGTGTATTGCCGTACAAAGTGGGCGCACTACGTTCGGCCGTGATGATTGATGCAGGGTTGATGGCTATATAGTCCTGTAGTTCACGGTGGCGGAACTGGTAGGCGATGCCGACCACCCGGAGTAGGCCAGCGCCATAGGACCAGTGCAGGAAGGCTCCGAGGCGCCATGGAAGTATCTTGCGGGCGCATATAAGAAAGGCAAAGATCGCAAGGTCGCGGCCCCTCCTGGCCCACCCTCGAACGCGAGCCAGCCCACGACCGCGAACGTGAACACGAACACGACCCCGCCCGCGATCCCGAGTACGAGCCCGAGTACGAGTCCGCGCCCGAGCATAATCGCGAATTTTCGTCGGTCAGCGGATGACCGCAGCAAAGTGGGGTCGATACGGGCGGGTCTGGGCCATCGGATCCGCCATAGCAAAACGAACATGGCGATACTAAAAAGGGTCAACAGACTAGCGATGATTATGTACGCTAAAGGGCTGGCGAGCGAAGCCTCAGATAGTATTAGGCCATTGCATGTGAGGGCGATCAAAGAGGCGAGTAATGATGTGACGTGGCGGGAGCCGTATCGGCCGCCTCCGGGCCGGCACGATCGTTGACTCGAAAGCGGCCCCGTTTCCCTGAAGGACACCGCCGCAGATACAAGAACGGCGCTGCTCGCCACCACCCGTGAAGGCGGTCCGAGCAACGCCGTTGCATGAAACCTGAAAGCCGGCCCTCCGACCCCAGCCCGCGGGGGGCACGGGGGGCGGAGGCCCCTCATATCGGGGGTTCCGGGGGTCGCCCCCCCCGGACCGGCAGCAGTGGACCTAACGGTCGCTTACTCGAACGCAAACAACCAGGTCACGGGGAGCCTCCCACAGATGACCCCTTTTAAGCCCGACGCCCTCACCATCGCCGAGCAGGGCGCTGCCAGCCATCGTCGCCGTGCTGCTGTACGCCGGCGCCCAGGTGAAGAATGCGCCGGCGAGGTCACCTTGCTGGCTAACAAGACGTGGAAGGCCTCCCACGACCCGGACTTCATCGCCAAGATGCGCCGTGTTGGCTCTATACGATGGTCCGCCGGCCGATGGGCAGGTTCCTTCATTCAAAGCGCTGCGTGCTCGCTGGTCAGCGGAGAAGCTGTACCTGATCCTGGTTCGACTTCTCCCTTCATAAGCACCCCGACGTGATGTCGTGGGCGGCCGACAACGACATCGAACTGGTCTTCCTACGACCTACGCCTCGTGGTTGAACTGGATCGAGTCCGAGTTCGCCGCCCTGCGCTACTTACTTCGCCTTGTCCGGCAGCGATCACCGCAGCCACCGAACAAAGCGAAGCGATCGCCGGCACGTCCGTTGGCGCAGCGCCCGAGCCGAACCGAAACGCGACTTCGTCGGCGAATCAACCAACCGCACGTGGACCGGCTACGAGATCAATATTGCCTGATGGGACACTAGTGCCTTGCGGGCGACAGTGCCCTTAGGTATGCTCGGGGCGATCTTGACTAGCCATATCAAGGAGTAATTAATGTTAGTTGATACCAGTGCCACAAAGGTTCTTCACGAATTATTCGAAGCGCGTGTCCGTGAAGCTCCGGACAGTATTGCGGTGGATTATCGCGACCAGTGCATAAGCTATGGCGACCTTAATCGAAAAGCCAATCGTCTCGCTCACCACCTGCGCACCGAACTAGGGGTCCGCCCCGATGATCGAGTCGCAGTCATGATGCATCATCCGCCGAGCGTAGCCATTGCGATTCTTGCGACGCTGAAGGCGGGCGGCGCCTACGTGCCGCTCGATCCAGGAAATTCGCCAGCTGTCACGCAGCAGATACTCGATGACGCCGCACCCGCGACATTATTACTGGAATCTTCGTGTGCTGCGGGTGCCGCCTACTTCGACGGCAATCTGTTCGTGATGGACGTGGAGAGTGTGGATCTCGAGACTGCGGACACCGACCTCACACCCGTCGCAACAGGCTCGAATCTTGCGTATGTCATCTACACGTCGGGGACAACGGGCACACCCAAGGGCGTCGCCGTCGAGCATAGATCGATCGTTAATACGATCACCTGGCGGAATTCTTACTATGCGTTCAGCACGGGAGATGCAACCCTGGCGATCTCTCGACCGTCATTCGACAGTTCAGTTGAGGACATCTTCTGTACGCTAACCTCAGGCGGCCGGTTGTTATTACTGGAACGAGAACGCATCACGGACCAGCGGTATCTCGCCGCACTGATCACCGAGCGAGCTGTCACGCACTTCCTTATCACGCCGGCCCTGTACAAGCGTCTGCTCGGCGGACTTACCGCGGAGGGGACCACATCGCTGCGTGCAGTAACGATCGCTGGCGAGTGGTTCACCAAGGAACTGGTGCTGCAACATTTTCAACGGTTACCCGAGGTTGCACTGTACAACGAGTATGGCCCCTCGGAGAATTCCGTTTGCTCAACCGTCCATCCGCTCTGCGCCGATGATTCTACGATATTCATTGGCAAGCCGATCGACAATATCTTCGCGTTCGCCATGAAGGAGGACGGCACGCCTGCCGGTGTCGGTGAGATCGGCGAGTTGTACCTGGGCGGTGCCGGGCTGGCCCGCGGTTACCTCGGCAATCCCGACCTAACAGCGGACAGATTTATCACCATGCGTTCCCCTGACGGCGTACCCGCGCGAGTCTTCCGCTCCGGTGACCTTGTCCGGGTGTGCACGGACCACAACCTGCAATTTATCGGCCGGACGGACCGCCAGGTAAAGATTCGGGGCCAGCGCGTAGAGCTAGACCACGTGTCCGAATGCCTTGCCAACGATCCAGTGGTCGATGAAGTTCACGTTTTGCTGCACGCGCCGTCGCAAGAGCTCCCGCGCCTTGTCGCGTTCGTAACAGGCTGCACGCGGGGGGACATCGCACGACTGGAGAAGCTCACGCGCGAAGAACTACCGACCCACATGGTGCCGCACACCATCATGGCGGTCGAGGACATACCGATCACCGGTCACGGCAAGGTCGACGAGCGGGCCTTGTTGAAGACCTACGAACGCCCCGGCACAGGGCGCCAACCGGCAGCGATGAGCGCCACCGAAGCATCCCTACTGGCGATCTGGCGGATTCTTTTTTCGCGTACGGAGCTCGATCTGGACGGTGATTTCTTCGAGCTCGGCGGAGATTCACTCACAGTGATGGATCTTGTTTCCGAGGTGGAAGACCTGTTGGGGATCCAGATAGAAAACGCTGACGCGTACACTCACCGCACGATTCGAAACTTCGCCCGATTGATCGAGCGCCGGAAAGCAACAGTTTTGGAGAGCTGATGAGCAGCGGAAAGACAATGTTCACGAACGTCGACTACGATGTGGTCATCGCTGGCGGAGGGCTGGCCGGTCTCTGCCTGGCCAAGCAGCTGAAGGACACCCTCCCGGAATTATCCGTTCTCGTATGCGAACGCGTCCGTTCACCATTACCCGCTGCGGCGTTCAAAGTCGGCGAATCCACCGTCGAAATAGGCGCCTATTACTTCTCCGAGGTCATCGGTCTCCGTGACCATCTCGAACAAGAGCAGCTGGAAAAGCTGGGCCTTCGCTATTTCTACGGCGGCGGTAAAAACGTGGCACAGGAATCCGAGTTCGGCGTAGCACAGTTTCTTCCAGCAAAGTCCTACCAGCTCGATCGGGGTACGCTGGAAGAACACCTCCGCCACGTGGTCGTAGACGCTGGCGTGACGTTGCTGGATGGGGTTCGCGTAGACGAAATCTATCTTGGCGAACGAGACAACCGGAATCTCGTGAGATTCCAGGCTGAAGACAGCAACGTGGAGATTACTTGCCGCTGGGTGATTGACGCCACTGGACGCCGGCGGATAATTCAGCGCAAGCTGGGGCTGGCCCGAAAATATCCGAAGTCACACAATGCCGTCTGGTTCAGGCTCGCCGGACGCCTCGACATCGATGCCGCCGTTGCGAGAAACGAGGCCTTGTGGCATGAGCGTGTCACCGACCCCCGCTGGAACTCGACGAATCACTTCATGTTCGAAGGCGGTTGGATCTGGGTCATCCCGCTCTTTCCGAACCAGACGAGTGTCGGTATCGTCACGGCGGACGATTTACATCCAATCACTACGTTCAACAGGATAGAAAAGGCGCTCGATTTTATTTCCCAGCGAGTTCCACAGCTCGACGAGCCGATGCGATCCATGCCAGTTCTCGACTTCCATGCGTTGAAAGACTACAGCCATTCATCGGTACAGGTGTTTTCGCCGGACCGATGGGCCTGTGTCGGCGAGGCGGGCGTGTTCGCCGATCCTTACTACTCGGTGGGATCGAATCTGATCGCATACGCCAACGGATTCGCGACGAAGATGATATCCGACGACCTTGCGGGGGAGCTGGATACCGAATTCGTCCAACATGCCAATCGCTGGTTTCTATCCCTGAGCGAAGGGCTTACGAACAACATTCAGCTGTCCTACCCGTTCCATCACAACCCTGTTTTGATGGCCCTGAAGACCATCTGGGACTACTATGTCGGATGGTCATTCTCCGATCCGCAATACTATGAACAGACCTTCTTGAACGTACCGGCCAGCGTGGCGATCAGTGGCCTGGGCGGCCGTGTGGTGTCGACTCAGGCGGTGATTATGCGCCTCCTACAGGACTGGTCACGCCGGTATCGCGGAGTGTTCACATTCAGCTATATAGATTACTACCGCGATGTGCCTACTCTCGCCCGATTGTTCGTGCAGAATCTTCCGGGCAAGTCGCCGCGTCCGTTCACCTCGGCGCTGACCAGCATTCGGGATGGGATCGATCGCATCGAAGAACTCGCTCATGTCATATTCTACTTGGCGGTCGAGGACGTGCTTCCCGAGCATCTCGATCACGTCAGGTCCGCGGACTGGTTGAATGTCGCGGCTTTCAGTCTGGAGCCTGAGCGGTGGGAGAAGGACGGCCTGTTCGACCCGAAGACCACTCCCCGTCCGCAGCAACTGCATGAACTTGCAGATGAGATGCGAGGACTCTTCCGGCAGGCTACCGCGAATCTGCAGGTATGACTTCGGGGTCGGCCTTGACGCGCTTCACCGGTGACCACTGACCAAATATCAGCCCGAGGATGACCAGCACTATACCTGCCCAGACAAACAATTTCGGGACATGACCATTGGTCGCGATGCCTGCGAAAGCAGCAGAGATCGGAGACACTCCAGCAAGAAGACCGGCTCGGCCGGAACCGAGTATGGTTACAGCCGAATACCAGCAGACAAAGGTCAAAGCCGTGACCATCAAGGCAAGAAAAATAATAGCTTCCCAGTTCTTCAGTGTGAGGAGAGATACGGCGCTTGTCCCCTCAGCCAAAGGACTCATCACGATCAGCATGACCGCAGCGATCCACACCGAATGCACGGAAACGCCCCAAGCCCCCTGGCGAGACAGAACCGGCATCGCCAAAAGCGTGAACGCTGCCTCGCTCGTCAGCGCGATCACGGCCCAGACAATGCCCACGAGGTCGGTCCTGCCCCCACCCTCCACGAGTACGCCGCCCAAGGTGACAACAACAGCCCCCAGGATAAGTTGGCGTCCTGGGGAGTTACCCTCAAGCAACGGGCCGAGATTGCCGAGCAGGATCGGCACACATGCGACCGCGACCGCGATGACGGCGGGCTCTGCATGCGCCACTCCCCGTATCACCGCGACATTGAACAGCACTAAACCTATGCTGGCGACTCCCGC
>Ga0193707_1000673_pt1 | contig 11997 bp, 11 predicted proteins | sample U3c2metaG_FD_143043 | JGI IMG/M metagenome (GOLD analysis project Ga0193707, IMG submission 143043) | Soil microbial communities from a riparian zone of the East river system, Colorado, United States - U3c2 | ecosystem: Environmental > Terrestrial > Soil > Riparian zone | place: USA: East River... | reverse complement strand
GTGTGGCTCTGGACCATGGGCTATAGATGGACTCCTCAGAAAAAACAATGTACGTTAAAGCAAGAAGCGGAACGATCAGGGCTAATGGCGTGAACGCGTTTGGCAGCTTACACTTCCACTGGCCGGAGTATCTGATGGAAGCTGGCGAGCTGGCCTTATACATGTTCGTTACGTGTGCATTGGCGACCTTGTTACAGCATCCTGCTTCACCGGTCGGACACTGGATCGCCAACGGCTTCTTTCGCCGGGCGCTTATGGGATTAGGCATGGGTGCAACCGTCGTCGCAATTATCACCTCACCATGGGGTAAGCAGTCTGGGGCTCATTTCAATCCCGGTGTAACGCTCACATTTTATCGATTAGGAAAAATGGACTTCTCAGATGCAGCGTTCTACGTAACCGCACAATTCCTCGGCGCAGTGAGCGGTGTCGCAATCGTTACACTCGTGTTGCGAGGTGCGCCGGGTCAGGCCGCGGTGCACTACGGGGTGACAATGCCAGGCGCGTATGGCAGCACTATCGCTTTTGTCGCGGAAATGACGATTTCTTTTATTCTTATGAGCGCGGTCTTGTTCGTATCCAATCGCGAAAACATCGCACGATACACACCGTACTTTGCCGGCGCACTTGTTGCAACGTACTGGGCCTTTGAATCGCCGCTGTCCGGGATGAGTACGAACCCAGCACGAACATTTGCTTCAGCATTTTATGCCGGCTACTGGGACGCGCTTTGGATCTATTTCACTGCGCCCCCGTTAGGCATGCTGGCCGCGGCGGAGATTTTTCTGTGGGTTCGCGGAGGCGTTGGTCCCCGTTGCGCGAAGCTGCACCATTCCAACAACAAGCGCTGTATATTCCACTGCGGATATCGAACAGCGCGCCCGCAATTATTAGCGCAGAGCCCTTCGACCACGATGTACGGGTGATCGTTGAGAAAGCGTAGGAGATTACAGCGGCGAAACACGAGACCACACATGCCGAGATGAAGCACGATGAGCATGCACGCCACGGCTCTGAGACGGTGCGAGATTTTCGCCGACGTCTGATTGTCTCGATAATACTTTCAATCCCGATTGTTGTCTTCTCCCCCGTTGGGAGGTTCGTCGGTCTGTCGGGCGTGCCACCCTTCGGTATTTCGCCGGGCGTTTTCGGATTTCTATTTGCCACTCCTGTAGTGTGGTGGGGAGGATTGCCGTTCATTTCGGCCGCCTGGCGGGCGCTCAGGCGCGGCGAAGCCAACATGATGACACTGATCGCGCTCGGCATTCTGGTCTCTTACATCTACTCCGTGGCTTCAACATTCATCTTTAAAGGCGAAGTGTTTTATGACGCTGCCGCGATGCTCACGTCCTTCAACCTTGCCGGTCATTGGCTGGAGATGCGCAGCAGGTTCTCCACCGGAAAGGCGGTTGAAGCACTATTAAAGCTGGCACCGGCGACCGTGCGCGTAAAACGTGATGGCGCGGAATCCGAGATCCCGCTTGAACAAGTCGTCGTCGGTGACGAAATAGTTGTACGACCGGGAGATCGCGTTCCCGTTGATGGGGAAGTTATTTCAGGTTCTTCTTACGTAGATGAGTCGATGATCAGCGGTGAGCCGATACCGGTAGCCAAGACTCCCGGTGGACGCGTCATTGGTGGCACGGTGAATCACACGGGTACATTCAACTTTACAGCAACAGCTATAGGCGCTGACACCGCGCTCGCGCGGATCGTACAAATGGTTCAAAATGCGCAGGCGAGCAAAGTTCCGGCGCAACGCATAGCAGACACGGCGGGAAAGTACCTTGTCTTCGTAGCGCTCGGCTCTGGTGCTCTAGCATTTCTTATTTGGTACTTCCTCGGTGGCCACGGATTCTTGTTTGCGCTCACCGCAGCGGTCTCAACCATCGTTATCGCCTGTCCCGATGCTCTTGCGCTCGCTACCCCCACGGCCATCACCGTTGGCGTAGGAATAGGTGCGCGCGAAGGAGTTCTTTTCAAGAACGCGACTACACTGGAACTAACTGCAGGAGTGGATACGGTGATTTTTGACAAGACAGGTACGCTGACCGAGGGCAAACCAGCGTTGACCGACGTCATTGCGGCAAACGGTTTCAGTGAAACTGAGTTACTACATTTCGCGGCTTCTGCTGACCAGCCTTCGCAACATCCGGTTGCTCAGGCAATCGTTGATGGTACTCAAGCCCGAGGTATTAAACTGTCGCCGTCCGAGGATTTTGAGTCGATTCCCGGCCATGGTGTTGAGGCATGCGTTCAACAGAGCCGAGTGCTTATCGGAAATAATAAACTGATGATGCGCGAGGAGATCGCGTTGGATGGACTCAAAGAGCGCGTAAACGCCCTTGCCGGCTATGCCAAGACTGCAATGTATGTGGCTGTAGATGGACATGCAGCAGGTGTAGTGGCTGTTGCTGACACAATTCGCGAAAGCGCGCGACGGGCAGTGAGACTACTGCGAGACTCTGGGGTGCAAACGGCCATGCTGACCGGGGACAACAAGTTCACGGCCGATGCTGTGGCCAGACAACTGGGAATTGATACTGTAATCGCAGAGGTCTTGCCGGAAGACAAAGCCAATGAGGTAAAGAAACTTCAGGCCTTGGGCCGGAAGGTTGCGATGGTGGGAGATGGAGTTAACGATGCTCCAGCGCTTGCGCTAGCAGACGTTGGGATCGCGATCGGCGCGGGAACCGACGTGGCTGTAGAAACAGCCGATCTGGTCCTGGTCAAAAACGATCCCTCTGATGTGGCGCATTCAATCCAACTGGCGCGCAAGGTGCGAGGTAAGATCAAACAGAATCTTTTCTGGGCGGCCATCTACAACGTGATAGCAATTCCGGTCGCTGCAGGAATTCTTTATCCTTGGTTTCGACTGCTGCTGCGCCCTGAGTGGTCTGCTCTAGCGATGAATGCGTCCACGCTTACCGTGACACTTAATGCGTTGCTGCTCAATCGTGCGCCTGGGCGCAAGAAGCCCTAGTCGACGTAGTCGTTAGTCGACATTCACTGCAGAATTCATTGCAATTTCGTCGCTACCGCCATGCGACCGGAACTCCGTTCCGCTAGTTAGGAATTTCTTTGCTTCGCTTCACTTCGGCTTGGTCAGGTAGAATGATCCCTCTTTACCTCCAAAGAGGGAGCAAGCATGGCCTCTGATGTGGCAACCCAAAATCCCCCAGCCGCGCAATGGCTGATGCTTCACGCGCCGGCATCGTGAGGCGAGGTAGAAAATGGAAATCGTCAGCGCTGGTGCTGGGATGAAACCACTGACAGTTCAACAACCAACAATCGAAAGGAAACTAAAATCTGCGACTATGCCGTTATACATGGACATTCACAATCTTCCTGATGGGATGACCGTGGGAGATGTCGCCAAGGCTCACGGTAAAGATATGGAAACGCAGCGTAAATATGGCGTCGAGTACACCAAATACTGGGTGAACGAGAGCGGAAGGAAGCTTTTTTGTCTGGTCAACGCGCCAAACGCTGAGGCGGCAGAGTGTGTACATCGCGAAGCTCATGGGATGGTGGCGGAGAAGATCATTGAAATACGGCTCGAGCTGGCAGAAGGATTTTTGGGTGGCCTCGAAATCAATGCGGCAGGAGCTGTGATTCTGCCTGGTGGCGGAGCCGACGCGCGGGATCCGGGGATCCGAACCGTTTTGTTCACGGATGTCGTAAATTCGACGATATTGACTCAATCGTTAGGTGACGAGGCAGCTCTTGCGTTGCTCGGCATACACGACACGATCGTGCGAGATGCCTTGTCCGCGATTGGCGGCCGCGAGATCAAGCACACTGGCGACGGCATTATGGCGTGCTTCATCTCGGCGGCGGGTGCCGTTCGCTGCGCAATTCAGATTCAGCGCGAATTAGACAAGCACGCGCAAGCAACCCCAGAACGTGCGCTCAAGGTCCGAGTCGGTGCTGCAGCAGGCGAACCCGTCGAGCAACATAACGATCTTTTTGGATCAACAGTTCAACTGGCATCCCGTCTATGCTCTCACGCGCAACCGGAACAAATCCTGGTATCGAACGCAATCGCAGAGTTATGCCTCGGCAAGGGACTCCTGTTCGAAGACCTGGGCGAAGTTACCCTCAAAGGCTTTGGTTACCCCGTGCGCGCCCATGCCGCTGCTTGGAAGCACTGAATTGGACAGATTTTGTCGACAACTATTTAGAGATTCTTCCGGCCGAATTCTCGTTAGGCGTATGATCCGAAAGGGCAGATATGCGCGTGGCTGCACTGTACGATATTCACGGAAATCTCCCAGCTTTGGAGGCTGTCCTTCAAGATATTCGTCAGGCGGACGTTGATCAGATTGTCGTAGGAGGCGATGTCGTTCCCGGCCCCACGCCGCGCGAAACGCTTAAGCGCTTGCTAGAGCTGGACCTGCCGACACACTTCGTTTACGGCAATGGCGAACTGGCCATCCTGGCCCAAATGGCCGGGGCGCGAACCGGATTGGTCGCCTACTGGGGCACGACCGCAGGGGCGCGTCCCCCGGGAAAGTATCGTCGACGTATATCGCTGGATTGCCGCACAGCTGCAGCCAGAATTCGAGCCGGTGCTAGCAGGGTGGCCTAAAACGGTCCAGCTTGAGATTGACGGCCTGGGCCAGGTGCTGTTCTGCCACACAGTACGCCGCGCAGCGAAACAGAGGTTTTCACCCGTCTCACGTCCGAAGATCGGCTCTTACCAATCTTTGACGGACTCAACGCAGCCGTGGTCGTCTGCGGCCATACTCACATGCAGTTCGATCGAATGATCGGAAGAACTCGAGTGGTGAATGCCGGCAGTGTAGGAATGCCGTTTGGAGAACCAGGTGCGTACTGGCTCTTACTTGGACCCGACGTCCGGCTTCGCCATTCGTCTTACGACTTAGCGAAGGCTGCTCAGAGTATTCGCGCTAGCAGTTATCCGCAAGCTGAGGATTTTGCAGCCCGTAATATCCTGCAACCGCCATCAAAGAAGGAAATGCTCGAAGCATTCCGTAAGGCGGAATTGAAGTGAAAGCCAATAGCGAGATCGTTCACCGATTGATACTTGTGCAAGAGAGAACGGTTGCTGAATTTCGCCTTGTTAGAGCCAATTAAGCCAAATGAGAAATCTTAGCTTTTACCTGCTTTTTGCCGTCGCGATTCAGAGCCTCAACTTTGTCGAATTGGCGGCCCTATTCTCACGTGGAGAACCATCACAAGAGCAAAACGATACGCTCTCCAGAAAATACAGGATTAAATATCTGTAAGCCAATTAATGGGATTACTAACCCACGGGGGCTGAAAATCCGGCGAGTGTTTTACCTCGTGGTACCCCCTCGTCTCGATGGGTGTTCGAAATCAAGTCGAGCGGGAAGCGTCAAGTCATGGTGAGTTTGCACAGTTCTATCGAAAAGCGCATGATGACAGTGCTGGTGCCAAGGCGCCCCCATTTCACTCCGCTAAGGACTCGTGCGAACGTCTTAACTCATCAATACTCATCGCGCAGATTGATATCTTTGAGATGATCTACCTCATCGAAAATTTCGTCGCTACCGACGATGCGACCGGAGCTCGATTCCTTAGTTAGGGACTTCTTTACTTCGCTTCACTTCGGCTTGGTCAGGTAGAATGATCCCTCTTTATCTCCAAAGAGGCAACATGCTTGGCCTCCGAGGCGGCAACCCAAATTCCCTCGGACGCGCAATGGCTGACGCTTCACCCGCCGGCATACCGTCAGAAATCGAAAAGGTGGCAAGTCAAATATCGAATACGATAAAAAACACCAAACGAGAAAGGATTTAAATATGACAAAGTATCTATTAACAATAATCACAATCGTCGGAGTTGGTCTGCTTGCTGGCACCGTGTTTTTCCCAAAGACGAGATCCGTTGCCGCTGAGAGTCCGCAGTCGAGTGTAGAGTACGATTCGGATGGCAAGATGAAGTTGCCGACCGGCTATCGAGCATGGGTTTTTGTGGGTGCTCCCTTGACGCCCGAAGGTCTCAATGATGGAAAGTACAACTGCGACGAGCCCGGAGGCTGTACCAAGGCGAATTTCCCCGAATATCATCACGTATACGTAGAAAAGAAAAACGTCGATGCCTATCTGAAGACGGGCGAGTTTCCAGAAGGAACGGTCTTCGTAAAAGAGCTGACGCGGGTTCTTGATCCGAAGTTTCCCGACGGCTCTCGTACGGAACCGTCCGGACGTGGATATTTCAACGGTGCGTACAACGGGATCGACGTAACGGTGAAAGACAGTAAGAAGTTTGCGAACACTAACAACTGGGGCTTCTTCACTTTTGGCCATCATCCATTGCCGTACAATAAAACCTCAGCCGAAAAGCCTGCGAGCGAATGTGCCGGATGCCACATCGCCAATGTCGCCAAAACGGACATGACATGGATTCAGTTCTATCCGTTACTGCGCGACAAAAAGGGATATTAAAGGAGATGAACTCGTGAGAAGAAGCAAGCGACATGGTATCCACGCAGTATTACCCCGTTCTCCGCGCGGCAAAGGGCAAGTAGGCTCCCAGCTTGGGATTTAAATAGGACATCGGACATATGAATCGAACAATTGTAATTTCATCGGCGGCGGCTCTCGGTCTGTTCGCTGCCGTGCTTTATATCGCAGCGCAAGGCAGTGCTGATCCACAGTCAGTCTCAAGTTCGCCTCCGGCGGGCGCTCTTGGGAAATACGTTGGTAAAGATGGCAGCATTCGTCTGCCCGAGGACTACCGACTAAAGTGGATCCACCTCGGGTCGTGGTATATTGAAGGCAAAAACGGTGAGGCGGGGGAAGTGCATGATGTCTATACTGAGCCTGAGACAGTGGCGGCATTCCGAAATACCGGCAAATGGCCTGCGGGTGCGACCATGGTAAAGGAAATCAGGGCGAGTGAGAAGGGTAAAATGACCACCGGCAACGTCAATTGGGACGGCCAGATCAAGCAGTGGTTCGTGATGGTCAAGGGCACCAGCGACCGCACGTTCCCCGAAAATCCAAATTGGGGTATTGGCTGGGGGTGGGCTCTCTACAAGATCGACGACCCGAAGAAGAATATTTCCACCGACTACAAAATCGACTGCATGGGTTGCCATATACCGGCGAAGCAGACTGACTGGGTCTATTCGCACGGTTACCCGCCTCTCTTCGAGAAGGAAGGGCCCTTCAAAAAGTATCCCAAGGAAAGCTACGAAGGGAAATGAACTCGCCGATAAGCCCGCCTCGAGATGGCCCCGCAACACCAGTTCTGTCGTCAGTACCAGGTCCCTGGCCGGCGCGCATCGGTCTATAGCGCCGCAAAAGGCGGCCGTGGATGCCTTGACTCGTTCGTTGGCAAAGGAACTCGGTTCGCGTCACATTCGCCTGCATTCGGTCAATCCCGGCATGGTGGAAACGGATCGCGCGGGTCGGGTTCGCGTTCAACCCGAGCGATGCAGGTCCCAGCAGGTGATATGAAGCTATTCGCGGCCGGACTAAATCACAAGACTGCGCCGGTGGAACTCCGCGAGCACCTGGCGGTCGATCAGGCCGAGCTCGCAAATCGCGCGCGTGCGTTAAAATCGTGCGGCGAGCTGGATGAAATAGTTCTACTTTCAACCTGCAATCGCGTTGAAATCTACGGAATAACGCAACGGACCAGTGGCGACATCAAATCGCTTTTCCAATCCCTGTCTTCCGAAGCGCGGGAGTTAGACCCATATATTTATCTCTACGAAAACATCGATGCCGCGCGTCATCTATTTCGAGTAACTGCGGGATTGGATTCGATGATGCTCGGCGAAACCGAGATCACAGGCCAGATCAAGACTGCTTACGAAATCTCGCGCGCGGCCGGAGTTACCGGCCGGGTGTTGAATCGGTCGTTCCAGAAAGCGTTTCAGGCGACGAAAGAGATTCGAACTCGCACCGGAATCGGGCGCGGCGCCGTTTCAATCAAGAGCGCTGCGGTCGAGTTGGTTGAGAAGCTTTTGCAAAATGAGCTTGCCACCAAATCAATCATGGTCATTGGCGCGGGCCAAATGGCGGAATCTTGTGTTCAACTCCTGGCCAGAAAAGGGGCGAGCTCGATTTTGGTTTCCAATCGTTCGTTCGACCGGGCATTCGATGTGGCGATGCGATGCGGAGGGGAAGCAGTCTGCTTTGGTGATTGCCAATTCGCAATGCGCGACGTCGATGTTGTCATCACGGCAACGAGCAGCCCGGAGTCACTGTTGACTCGCAGCGATGCGGAGAATCTAATGAAAGAGCGGTGTCATCGCCGACTGCTTCTCATCGATCTGTCAGTGCCACGGAATATCGAATCCGCGGTAGGTAGCCTCGAGAATATCTCCCTATATAATATCGATGCCTTGGAAGCCATGGCGCGCCAAGGCGTCCGAAATCGCGAACAGCAATTAGCCGCTTGTTACCGAATCATCGACGCACATGTCACGGCTCTGGTCGAGAAACTTAATCTTGAAGCTGAGCTAAAAGCAACCCGGGCAGCAGCGCGGGAATCCCGGAAAGCAACTGTAGCCAAGCCCGCAGCCGCCATGGCACTGGGCCGCATAGCACAACCGCAAGACATCGCCTTGATAACGTAAACCGATAGCGACAACAAACCGGTCCGAACGCCGCAGTCGAAAAAGAAAGACCAAAGTTTGTAGGGTTTTTTCCAATCAATCCGCTTCCAAAGAGATGCTGCACAAACTTGTCGACCTAATTACGTCACTAAAGCTGACCATTGTGTGTCTTGTCGCGGCGATGTTGCTCGTTCTTGCCGGAACCTTTGCGCAAGTTCATTTCGGGATTCATCTTGTGCAGCAACGCTATTTCCAAAGTCTGTTCGTGTGGTGGCCACCCGATGGACGCAGTTTCAAAATTCCGATATTCCCGGGTGGATATCTTGTTGGCGGGTTATTGTTGATCAACCTGATTGCTGCTCACGTGCGCCGGTTTCAGTGGGCCTGGCGCAAACTGGGCATTCATCTCATCCATGCCGGTCTCATCATCATGCTCGCAGGCGGTTTGTTTACCGATTTGTTCGCGGTCGAGAGCCAGATGCGCCTAACGAATGGCGAAACCAAAACCTATTCCGAAGACAGCCGGCGGGACGAGCTCGCCGTGATCGACGCCACGAATTCGGAATCCAACCAGGTCACGGCCATTCCGGAAGCGGTGCTGCGGCACAAACGCGTCATAAAACATCCGAGTTTGCCATTTCAAATCGTGGTTCGGAACTTTTTCCAGAATTCGCGGCTCCAGATGGTCGACGACTCCGGCAACGGTGCACAGGCGATCGCGGACCGCGATGTAGGCGCACAGGTGAGCGTACAACCGCTGTCCCGCGCGACAGCGCCAAACGGACAAAACGTTGTCAGTGCTGTCATTGAAATTGTTCCTGTTGATCCTGCCAGCGGCGCGACGCAGATCTCGTTAGGCAGGTGGCTCGTATCGGATGCACTGGGCGCGCCGCAAACGTTTTCATGGATGAACCGAACCTGGCAGTTGGTCATGCGGCCGGCGCGCTACTATAAGCCCTACAGCATCACCCTGCAGAAATTCACGCATGAGCGGTACGCAGGTACCGAAATCCCGAAAAATTTCGCAAGCCGCGTCACGCTGATTGATCCCGACAGATCGACCAATCGGGACGTGCTCATTTACATGAATCATCCCCTGCGTTATCGCGGCGAAACGTTTTACCAAGCTGCATTTGAAAAGGGCGACGCCGCGACGATTCTCCAAGTTGTCCACAATCCGAGCTCTCTCGCGCCATATATCGCCTGCATCATCGTGGCCGTGGGGTTGCTTGTTCAATTCGGTTATCACCTCGTCGGCTTTGCCCGACAGCGGCGAACGGCAATCGCATGAAACGATTTTTTCCAGTATTTGTAGGTTCGTTAGGCGCGCTTTGGATCGCTGCGAGTTTGTTGCCGCCGAAACCGCCAAAGGACGATGTCGATCTTGTGCGATTCGGCAAAATCCCGGTGCAGGTGGGCGGGCGCGTGAAACCGCTCGACACGGTTGCGCGCAATTCGCTCCTGATCATTCACACGAAACAAACGCTGCGTCTCGCTGACGGCCGACAACTCCGTGCGATTGAATGGCTGGCCGACACGCTCTTTCGCTCGCAAGTGGCCGACGAATATCCCGCATTTGTCATTCAAAACGCCGACGTGCTCGGTCTGTTTGGCTGGCAACAGAGCGAGCAAAAATATTTCAGCTTTGCCCAGCTGACGCCGTTCCTGAAACAAATTTGGGAACAAGGTGCGCAAGCGGAGAAGCTGGAAGCGGTCGAGCGTTCCGCCTATCAAAGCGCGATTTTGAATTTGCGGAATGCGCTCATGCTTTATCAACGATTGAAGAATAGCGTGCAGCCGGAAGGCACAGAGAACTTTGCGGTGGAGCTGGAGGCGTTTCAGCGCGAGATACCTGGTGCGGAAAAAGTCGCGCGCACGCGTGAAACGGGACAGAACTTCAATCAGGCGGAGCTCGACCGCCTAGCCGAGTTAATGCAGCGATATGAGAAGTCGGCGAAGCTGGCTTACATCTTGGCGGTTCCACCTGCGACGCCCTTAGCCGAATCGACGACCTCAGATCCAGCTAACGGCGACTGGCGCTCAATTGGTCAAGTGCTGACGCAATCGATCGGAGCGAGGGAAATTGATCCGGTGGTGAAACTGTATTCGTCGTTAGGGGACGCGTATCGATCCGGTGATCGCAATGCCTTCAACGCAGACCTCGGTCTCCTAACAAATCGAATCGTGCAAGCACAACCGATTGGAACACGACACGCACGTTACGAATTTTTCTTCAATCATGCGGATCCATTTACCCATAGCATGTTTCTGTACGTGGTAGCGTTTCTGTTTGCGTGCCTTTCCTGGCTTGGCTGGAGCCGTCCATTGAATCGCGCAGCGTCTTATCTCCTGCTCCTCGCGCTCACCGTTCACACATTCGGTCTCTTCTCACGCATGTATTTGCAGGAGCGCCCCCCGGTGACGAATCTTTATTCGTCCGCTATTTTCATTGGGTGGGGTGCGGTCATTGTTGCGCTTGTTCTCGAACGTATTTTCCGGGATGGCATCGGCGCAGCGTGCGCGGGCGCGGTGGGATTCGTGACACTGGTAATTGCGCATCATCTCGCCGGTAGCGGCGATACACTGGAGATGCTGCAGGCGGTACTGGATACAAATATTTGGCTCGCCACACATGTCGTAGCCATTACCACCGGTTACTCAGCCATGTTTCTCGCAGGGATGCTTGCAATAATCTACGTCATTCGCGGTGTTTTCACGCGCTCATTGACGAAACAAACGGCCGAGTCGCTAGCGCGGATGACGTACGGCGTTGTTTGCTTCGCGACCCTGTTTAGTTTCGTGGGAACAGTGTTAGGTGGTATTTGGGCCGATCAATCCTGGGGCCGATTTTGGGGCTGGGATCCGAAAGAAAATGGCGCTCTTCTCATTGTCCTGTGGTGCGCAATCATCCTTCACGCGCGCTGGGGCGAATACATCGGGCAGCGCGGCCTGATGGTGATGGCCATTTTCGGCAATGTCATCACGAGTTTTTCGTGGTTTGGAGTCAACATGTTGGGCATTGGACTTCATTCCTACGGCTTCATGCAAAGAGCATTTCCGTGGCTGGTTGGATTTATGTTAAGCCAGCTCGCGTTGATGGCGATCGCAGGGGCACCACTCAAATACTGGCGCAGTTTTCGAACATCCGCCAATTCCCTTCTTCCTACTTCCGAACACGAAGGATTTGGATTTGCACCTCCAAAATTGGCAGTAGAAACAGAGTAAACTATTATCTTGCGCGAGCTCGGATGGATGGTCGAAACACTGCACGAGCCGGCCAAGGTGTTTCGCGAGTTGGGTAAGCAGCTCGATCTCGGGTCCGGTCCCGAAGAGTAACAAGAGGACCGAAAACTGTCGCGTTCCTACCTTGACCATTGGGCACCCCTGCACAGGACGACCACGCAAAAGGTGTACCTGTGCTGCAGAATTTATTGCAATTT
>Ga0193707_1000672_pt1 | contig 11998 bp, 14 predicted proteins | sample U3c2metaG_FD_143043 | JGI IMG/M metagenome (GOLD analysis project Ga0193707, IMG submission 143043) | Soil microbial communities from a riparian zone of the East river system, Colorado, United States - U3c2 | ecosystem: Environmental > Terrestrial > Soil > Riparian zone | place: USA: East River... | reverse complement strand
AGGAGGGTGGTCCTCGGCGCGGCGCTGGCTCTCATCGGCCTGCCTGTGGTGATAGTTCCGATCGAGGCCGTGTCGTTCTACACGGCGAATCGGGACAACGGCTCTTTCGTTTCCTCGGGGGAAAAACGGGACTACTTGCTCTATGTCCCGAAGAGGTACGATCGATCCAGGCCCACGCCTCTCGTGATCAGCATGCACGGTGCGGGGCTGTGGGGTGCAGCTCAGAGGGAAACGAGTCAGTGGAACAAGCTGGCCGACAGCCAAAGGTTCATAGTCGTCTACCCTTCCGGAGTTGGCGGCAAAGGAGTCAGGATTTGGCGTGCGGAACCCGGACCAGATCTGATGAAGGACGTCAGATTCATTTCGGAGTTGATCGACACGCTGAAGGCGTCGTACAACATCGACTCCACCCGGATTTACGCCAACGGACTCTCCAACGGAGGCGGCATGTCGTTCGTCCTTTCCTGCACGCTGTCCGATCGAATCGCGGCCGTCGGAATGGTGGCAGCGGCGCAAACGCTGCCGTGGAGCTGGTGCACGGACCATCGACCGGTTCCGATGATTGCGTTTCATGGGACAGCCGATCCGGATGTTCCGTACAACGGCGGTTCATCGTGGATATCTTCGAGACCTTTCCCGAACGTGCCGAGGTGGGTGGCGAACTGGGCAGGAAGAAATCGGTGCGAAGCCAACCCGGTTGAATCAACGGTGGCGGCTGATGTCACTCGTCGCGCGTACGCGAACTGCGCTGACGACGCCGCCGTAGTCCTCTACACCGTCCGGGGAGGAGGCCATACCTGGCCTGGCGGCACGCCGCTGCCGAAATGGTTCGTCGGTCCCACAACTCGCAGCATCGATGCTACGAGTTTGATGTGGTCGTTCTTCGATGAGCACCCGCTCGTGAGCCGCGATTACTCAAGGGATTACGTCCATCTCGTCAAATAGAATCTCCGTTGGCCGTATAGCGAGAGCCTCGATAACGATCTATCGCTCGGGATGGGCGCTGGCACTTTGTTGCCTGGCGCCGCTGCCGTCGCGCGCGCAATCCTGCCCCGCTCTCCGCGGCCTGCGATTGGAGAATACGACAGTCATCTCGGCGGAGCTGGTGGACTCGGGAAAGTTTGTGCCGCCGATAAGGGTGCGTCGGGCTTCGCCGGAATTCTTCACTGCGTTCAACACCTTGCCGGCGTTCTGCCGGATCCAGGCGGTGGCGCGACCATCGTCGGATTCCGAGATAAGCATCGAGGTCTGGCTTCCCGCCAATGGTTGGAACCGGCGTTACCTCGGCGTCGGCAACGGCTCGTTCGGCGGCTCGATCAACTATTACCGTCTCGGTGAATCACTGCGCAGTGGCTATGCGACCTCGTCGACCGATACGGGGCACCGCGGCCGGTCGAGCGAGTCGGCGTGGGCCGTGAATCATCCCGAGAAGCAAGCAGACTTCGACTATCGTGCGGTTCACGAGACGGCACTGATTGCGAAAGCACTGATTCGGGCCTTTTATGGCTCCGCGCCGACGCGGTCTTACTTCAGTAGCTGTTCAAACGGCGGCCGGCAGGGACTCATGGAGGCCGAGCGTTATCCAATGGATTACGATGGCATCATGGCGGGCGCGCCGGCGACGCACTTCGGTTTCAAGACATTCGTCACCGGCGATTTTGCGACGTTCCAGAAGCGCGGCGGCAAGGTCATCATCTATCACGGTGGAAACGATCGCCCCGAGGCGAACCTGGAATTCTTTTCGTCTGTGCGCAGGCGAATGGGAGATAGCACGGTTAGCAGTTTCCTGCAGTTCTATCTGTTGCCGGGAATGGGGCACTGCGGGAGCGGCGACGAGCCGAACGACTTTGGCCAGTGGCTGCGCCCGGGCGACACTCCGCAAAACAGTCTCTTTTCGGCGCTCGAGGAGTGGGTGGAGAAGGAAGTCCGCCCCAATGGTGTGATTGCCACCAAATTCGCGATCGATGGCGACCCAAAGAGCGCGGTCGTCAAGACGCGTCGGATCTGCCCGTATCCGCGTACCGCACGGCCGAATCATCTGGATAGAGATTCTGCCGGGACGAATAACGTGTGCCCCGAGTCGTAGCCCAACGCGTGAAGGTGTCTGCGCTCGAATAGCGCTTTGCAGCATCGTATCTTGTGGACAATGCCATTTACCAAACGCGCGCTCGGATTCTTTAGAGGACTCGCCCGGCACAACGAGAAGCCCTGGTTCGAGGCGCATCGCGACGAGTACGAGACCGAGGTACGTCAACCGATGCGCGATCTGATCGAGGATCTCGACACGCGCTTCGCCGGGTTTGCGCCTGAGATCGGCGGCGATCCCAAGCGAGCGATGTTCCGCATCAACCGCGACATCCGCTTCTCCAAGGACAAGTCCCCTTACAAGACCCACGCGGCCTGCTGGTTCCACCATCTGAACGCGGCACGCAACGTCGGCTCGGAGGCGGATGCGGGGAGTGCAGGGTACTACTTTCACCTTCAGCCGGGCGGGAGATCGATGATCGGCGCCGGCATCTGGAAGCCGCCGCGGCCGCAGTTGAACAAGCTGCGCGCTGCGATCGCCAAAGATCCGAAAGGATTTGATTTGATGGCGCGATCGATTCCGCGACGGTTCGGCGGGCTCGATGACGAGGACGCCCTTAAGCGGATGCCACGCGGCTACGCCGAGGATCATCCGGCCGCGAAGTGGCTGCGATTCCAGTCGTTCACGAGTGGACGCACACTGACCGATGCGCAGGTAATCGGTCCGTCGCTGGTTCCGTTGCTCGCGCGCGAGTACGAGGCACTCCTTCCGCTCGTACGATGGCTGAATGGTTCGCTTGGCTTCAAGCCGGCTTCGCGGCGATGACCGACCTGCAGACGGCGTTCAGCTCCGAGAGTGGCCGCACCTATCGATTGGATAAGCTGATAGGCAAAGGAGGATTCGGCGAAGTCTATCTTGCGACGCCGACACCCCGGGACAGCCTGCCCGAGCAGGTCTGCATCAAGATCACCGATCGTCTTTCGTCGTGGGTGCGCGAGGCGTACTTCGCCGAGCTTCTCTTTCGCGAGCCGCGCGCGCTACGCGTGTACGATCGGTTCGCCGAAGTCGAGAATGGGAGAGCGCGCTACTGCATCGCGTTGGAGTACGCAGTACACGGCGACCTGAGTGTCTGGCTCGAGAAAGAGGGCGCGCAGTCTGAGCGCTTCGTCCGGCGTGAGATCGCCGCGATCCTCAATCCACTCGATATCCTGCACCGCGGACAGGCACTGCACCGCGATCTAACGCCGTTCAACGTTTTCGTCTGCGAGGACGAGCAGCTGAAGCTGGGCGACTTCGGCATCGCGATGCATCAGCGGAGCCAGCGTGGCGTCACCGCCGATGCGTTCAACGTGTTCAACGTGCCGGCGGAGATCGCGTGGGGAAGAGTTCGTCGCTGGCAGCAGCGCGACGACATCTACCAGGTGGGGCTGATCGCGGCGATGATCCTGCGCGGCGACACCGCGAGCACGATGACCAGTCGCGCCGTGCGCCGTCTTCCGTGTAGCGACCATCTCAAGGAAGTCATCTACCGTTGCCTCGGCGCGCGCGGCAAGCGTTACGAAGCGGCAGGAGAGCTGATCAAGGCGCTGCGGCATCGACCGAAGGAGCCCAGCTTGGGCCGCGTCGTAAGCCTCAAGGGAAAGCGGTTGTCCTTCACCGGTTTTCTGAGTCGGCCGCGGAGCGAAGCTATCGCCGCCGCAAAGAAGGCTGGTGCGATCGTGCAAGCGAAGCCTGGCCCATCGTCGGACGTGCTGGTGCGCGGTCGGCCGAACGCGTTGCAGATCGCGGGTGCGGCGGGAGGCACGAAGCTGCTGGAGATCCGACGGCTTGCTGCGAAGGGACGGGTCGTGAAAGTGATTGGTGAGCGACAGTTCTGGAAGCTTGCTGAATCAGCGGCCCGGGCACGAAGCGCTAAGCGAAGCAAAGGCAAACGAGCCAGGGCCAGGCCACGCCAATGACCGCGAACAATAGGAGTTAGCAAGGTCGTACTCGCCCCCCCTCAACGAGGACAGTCTCAGTTGCCTTTCGGACGTTCAATCCTGCTGGCCGCGGCGCGAAGCCGAAGGCTCAACGATTTCGCGCTGCGGAGCGCATTCGTTAAGCGGGCCACGCGGACGTTCATGCCAGGCGAGCGGGCCGAGGATGCGCTCGAAGCGGCTGCCGTCATTGCCGCGAATGGTCGCGGGGTGCTCCTCACGCAGCTGGGGGAAGCGATCACCAGCGCTGTGGCCGCAATCGGGGTGCGCAATCACTACCTGTGGCTCTTCGATCAGATTCGGGCGAGGGGAATTCCGGCCCACGTCAGCGTCAAGCCGACGCAGCTCGGCCTCGATCTCTCTTTCGCCGAGTGCGAGTGCCATCTGCTCGTGCTGGCGGCCAAGGCGGAGGAAACCAGATCAGCGCTCTGGCTGGACATGGAAGACTCGAGCTATGTGGACCGAACGCTCGAGCTCTACGTCGCACTCAAGAAAAAACACGCCTCCACCGGCGTCGCGCTTCAGTCGTATCTGCGTCGCACGCCCGAGGATCTCGCGCGGCTGATGCCGCTCAAGCCCGTGATCCGACTCGTGAAGGGAGCATACGACGAGCCCAGGGACGCCGCGTTCGAAAAGAAGAGTGACACCGACCGCGCGTACTACGAGCTCGCATCACGAATGCTGGACGGGGCGCGCACAGGCGCCTGCTCTCCCGTTTTCGGTACGCACGATCTCGCACTCATCGCGCGGATCGCGGAGAAGGCGGAAACTTCCGGCGTCGCGAAGGACAAATATCAGATTCACATGCTCTACGGAATTCGCGACTCCGCCCAGCGCCGCCTCGTAGCTGAAGGGCACATTGTGAAGACACTGGTCAGTTATGGATCGGCGTGGTATCGCTGGTACATGCGGCGCCTTGCCGAGCGTCCGGCCAACGTCTTGTTCGTCGTCAAGTCATTGTTCGGGTGATGCGAAAACACGTGCTTCTATATGGGCTGCTCTGCGGCGTCCTGATCGCCGGGCTCAGACTCATCGAATACCGTTGGCTCGTGTTGGAGCATTCGGTGGAGATCTACGGCGGGCTCGTGGCGGCGGTGTTTGCGACTTTGGGCATCTGGCTCGGGCTCAGGCTCACGCGGCACACCGAGACCGTGCGCGAGGTCCTGGTCGCGGCGCCGGTCAACTTCGTGCGCGACCAGAACAAGCTCGAGTCGCTGGGCATCACGCCCCGCGAACTGGAAATTCTGGAGCTGATCGCCGCAGGGCTGAGCAACAGGGAGATCGCGGAGCGAGTATTCGTGAGCGAAAACACCGTCAAAACGCATTCGAGCCGAGTGTTCGACAAGCTCGGCGCGCGGCGGCGAACCCAGGCGGTGCAGATGGGCAAGGAGCTGCGCCTCATTCCATAGTTCGCTTGGTCCAACGCTGAGATAGCAGCAAAGGCATCTCCGACTCCACAACTTTCGTATGATTTCGCGCGGAACTGCTCAAAATCATCCATTCGGGTGACGCGCGCGGCAGGAGCCGGCGGTAAAATCGGCCGTCCTCAACCTGGGTGTTGTTATGCGAAAGATCGTGCTGACCTTCGGGCTCATCGCGGGCGCCATCCTCTCGGCGATGATGCTCATCACCCTGCCATTCCAGCACCAGATCGGATTCGACCACGGCGCCACCATCGGCTACACCACCATGGTGCTCGCCTTCCTGATGGTGTTTTTCGGAGTCAGATCGTACCGCGATAACGTGGCTGGAGGAAGCGTGACGTTCGGCCGCGCCTTCATTGTTGGCCTGATGATCACGGCGGTCGCCAGCGTCTGCTACGTGGCCACCTGGGAGCTGATCTACTACAAGCTCGCTCCCGACTTTATGGACAAGTACGCGGCGTACGGCGTGGAGAAGGCGAAGCAGTCCGGTGCGACGGACGCTCAAATCGCTGCGAAGACGAAAGAGATGACGGAGATCAAGGAGATGTACAAGAATCCGTTGGTGAACATTGCGTTCACGTTGCTCGAGCCGCTGCCGGTGGGAATCCTGTTCACACTCGTGACGGCCGGCGTACTGAGTCGCAAGCGGCGGACAGAGGGCGTGGCGGTCGCGTAGATGGAAGCGACCTTGAAACTGAGATTTCGCGACGCGACACTCGACGACATCGCGGTCATAGCCGGACTCCAGAACGCTGCGGCTGGCGCACTGACTGCACACTTCGGCGCTGGACACTGGTCGTCCCTGGTAACGGAGCGCGGCGCGGCGCTTTCCCAACGTCACGCACGGGTGCGTCTCGGCAGATCGGGAAAGCGAGTTCTCACCGTCGTGAGACTGGCGACCAGGAAGCCGTGGGCGATTGACGTCTCCTACTTCACGCCCGTCAAACGGCCGGTATATCTAACGGGCATGGCCGTATCAGTGGCACATCGAGGGCAAGGTCTCGGTCGGCTTGCACTCGAAGACGCCCGCGCCGTAGCGCGTGCGTGGCCGGCCGACGCCATCCGCCTTGACGCCTATGATAGTCCGGCAGGCGCGGGTGACTTCTACTTGAAGTGTGGGTTCAAGGAGCGTGGCCGCGTCGTGTACCGCTCGGATCCACTCGTCTACTTCGAGCTCCTGCTCGAATAGCACTCGTAAGCGTCATATCTTCCAAGACTGGCGCCAGAAACTTTCACCCCTCGGGCGCGTACGTTTTCTATGGAGATGAGGTTTTCGTCATGACTCGACGCGCCAAGCTGTGGCGAGCTGCTGCGGTTCTCTTCGGCATCGTCAACCTTGCCGGCATGGGGTTCGCCCTCGCGATGGATGAGATGATGCACGCCATGGCGCATGCATTCCTCCTGTTCGTCGGCATCGGCGCTTATCTGGTGTGGAAGACGGTAACGACCTGGGCAACACCATCGGGTGACCAGCTGTCCCAAGCATCGCCGCTGCCGTCATCGGGCAGGGATTCAACGGGGAAGCTCGGCGATCAACGCATCGAGTACCTCCAGCGGTCGATTGATGCCCTCGCGCTCGAAGTGGAGCGCATGGGCGAGGCGCAGCGGTTCAAGGACAAGCTCCATCCGGAACGAGACGAGCCTGCTCCACCGAAAAAGGATCAGTAATGCGCCTTCTCAGCATCATCTTTCTCCTCGGTATCGCCCGCCCCGCTGACGCTCAGTTCCCCACCGACGTTCAGCCGGGTACGCGAGTTCGCGTCTGGATCCCAGAGACGGCTCGCCAGGAAGAGGCACCGAACCGCAGACAACTCTTACGCGGCACCGTAGAAAACGTCGACGGAGGCATCCTTCGTCTGAGAGTCTCCGGCACAGCCGGGTCGCTCGCGATTCCGCGGGCTTCGGTGCGCAGACTCGATGTCAGCCGAGGTGTGTCGCGGGGAGCGAGCATGGTCGAGCGCGCGGTCGGCGGCGGGATCGGCGGCGCGATTTCCTACGCACTTCTCAACGATCCACGACGCTCGGGCGGACCGCACTACCGCACCGATTGGCGCGCGGCGGGAGTCGGCGCAGCGTGGGGCGGTGGTATCGGTGCCGTCATCGGGTTGACCTGGCCGTACGAACGCTGGCGCCGTGTGATCCGCTGATCCCCGAACCGAGATGAGACCTCGCTGGACGTTGCTCGGTCTACTACTTCTTGGCGTTGGATTGCTCCTGCATTTGCTTTCAGCGCGAGCGATCGGCGGCAGCTATGTGGCTTACAGGGATCACATCTTCGGCTTCGTCGTCCTCACTCTCGCGTCGGGCGCCATCATCGCGGGGTTTGGCTGGCGCTTTTGGAAAGGCCGTCATGACATCACGCTGCTGATTCTCGGTGCGGTGCAGACGATTGTTGGCGTCATGGTGTATATCAACCGGTTCAGCGTTCATGGTTGAACGCCGAGCGTACCGTTAGGGCGCGATCTTGCTAGCGGGTAACCACCGGGCGGACCAACGCGGATGGTGGCATGCCGTACGCCAGCTCGCGAAGCAGATCGAGCATCGCATCTCCGCCGACGCGACCGCTCGTCGGATCGATGATGTTGTGAGGCAGCCGTAGCGAGTCCGGCAACTCGAACACGGAGACCGTGGCGCCGTGTCGCAACCAGTTGTGCGCGAGCGCCTCCGCCGCGGACTCCTTGACTGTACGATCGCTGGCGTTCACCAAAACGACGATGTCGTGCGTGAGTGACGCTTCGCGCGCCGCCTGGCCCAGGATGGAGCGCCCGAGCTCGAGGATCTCAGCAATCGCGCGCGAGTTGAATCCCGGTTCCCGGTCGGGCCGCGCGCTATCAGGCTGCGATCGCCGCGCCATGCTCGGCAGACGGTCCGCAAGGCCGATCAGCGGCCGATCGAGGAGGGACGGGATCCGCCCTGGCTCGATCGCTGGTGCGATCAGGACCACCCGCGACACTTGGCGCTGCTGCGCGATCCATGCGCCGATCGTGCCGCCCATGCTCAGGCCGACAACCACCACCGAATCGCCAAGTCCGCGAGCTTCGTTCACGACGGAGTCTGCCACTCCTGTCAGTTGTGCCGCGGTCAGGGCGGAAAGCACGCCGACACTCTTGCCGCGAAGACCATGCTGCGGGAGTCGCGGCACGTAGACATTGTTTCCGTCGGCGTGGAGCAGATATGCGAGCGCCTCGAATTGCCGCGGGGAATCCGTGAGGCCGTGAAGGAGAACGATCGCGCGCGCGGTTGGCGCACCGCCGGCCAGCAAGATGCTTCGCGCCCCGGGGGCGGCAACGAACAAGAGAGCTGGGGTTGGTCGAGCCCGCATTTAGCGGCCTTTTCCCCGCGCTTCACGCCACGCGCGCGTTGGGTCGTCGTCGGGGTCGGGCGTCTCCTGCGGCGGTCTGATCTGCTCCGGAACGTTGCGCAAATTGACGCGGATCCGCGTCCACGTCGAGGACCGGCCGCGCATCGAATCGACCAGGACGTCATCGACGGCGAGATTTGACGCCGCATCGGGATATTTCGCCTTCCATCGCTCGAGGCCCGCCAGTGCCTCCTCCTTGTCCGGCGAATTGGCGACAACGATCAGCGGCATCTTCGCGCGCGGCTTGGCGAACCGCGCTGAAAGTTCCCTCGATGGTGCTCCCGGCGTCGTCTTCTTCACGGCTTTCTTCGCGGCCGTCTTCGCCGCTGACTTTGCGCGTGACGGAGCGACGCGTGTCGACTCGCCTTCCATTTTGCGAAAGTGTGGCGGCCAGGGCGCGTCGCCGAGTCCGGCGGCTTCGTCACGCTCTGCCAGTTCAAGCAACTGTTCGAGTGAACCGGGCGTTATCTCCATCCGCGCGTTCGGATCGCCGATCGCTTTCAATCGGGCCGGCACCGTCAGCACGGTGAAATCGGCCGCCTCGCAGTCGGGAACCTCCTCCCATCCGAGCGGCGCAGAGACACGCGCGTCTGGTAGCGGCCGTATCGAGTAGGCAGAGCAGGTGGTGCGGTCCTTCGCGTTCTGGTTGTAATCGAGGAAAACGCCGTGGCGCTCCTCCTTCCACCACTTGGATGTCGCGATCTTGGGCGCGCGCCGTTCGATCTCGCGGGACAACGCCAACGCGGCGCGTCTGACCTCGGTGAACGTCCACCGCTGCTGGATGCGCACGTTGACATGCATGCCGCGCGAGCCACTCGTCTTCGGCCAGCCACGCAAGCCCACCTCCTCGAGCAGACCCTTCACCTCGATCGCCACGCGGCGAACGTCGTCCCATTCCACGCCGGGAATCGGATCGAGATCGATGCGCAGCTCGTCGGGGTGATCGAGGTCATTCGTGCGCACGGCATGCGGATGCAGCTCGATGCAGCCGAGGTTCACGATCCACGCGAGACCAGCCGCGTCGTCGACAACCACTTCCTCTGCGGTGCGCCCCGATGGAAATGAGAGCGTGATCGTTCTCAGCCAATCCGGGCGATTCTCGGGCGCGCGCTTCTGGTAAAACGGCGGCTTCTCCGCGCCGTCGACAAAGCGCTTGAGCATGCTCGGCCGATCGTGAATACCGGCGACAGCTCCGCTCGCGACCGACAGGTAATACTTGACGACGTCGAGCTTGGAGAGCTTGACGTCGCGCGAGAAATAGGGCTTGTCCGGATTGCTGATGCGGACATCCCGCCCGTCGATCGAGAGAATCGCCACCGCCTCTTTCTTCGCCATCTTCTCTTTGCCCGGGAATACTATTGCAGAAGCTTCGACGCCTTCAGAGAGGCTCGTCCGTCCATAACGGATTCAGCCCCTCGCGCCGCGCGGATGTCTATCCGAACCCAGCGTCGAATCAGGATCCAGATTGACAAATGTTAGAATCCCCGCTGCATCCACTTCGCAGCGATACACCAGCACGCCCGCCTCGCTCGCGAATTCACGCCGTCGCGCGAGAAGATCTGCAGCATCGAGCTCCTGTTGGGTGCGGAGGTCCGCGATGGTCGCCCACGGGAGCTTGCGACGATAGTCCGCGCATGCCGCCTCGATTCGGCCGGTTGCTGATGGGCCGTGAAAGAGGAGTATCACGCGCCTCACCGCGTGCAGCTCCACCAGATACTTGCATTCGGCGCACATCTGTTGGGCACGAACTGGATCGGTACCGCTCGATGCAAGCGCGCCGCCGCCGCCCGGAACATAAAACCGGTCGTATCGAGTGATCTTGAACTCTCGCGCGAGAAACGCGTCGGTGGCTTCCTGCAACCGTCCGTCCGAGCAAGCAACTACCATCGCGTTTGGTCGCGCGGGAGTCCAGCGAAGGTCAGCTGCCGTCACATCCGTCAATTCGATGGGGTATCATTCCGTCGTCCATTCTGACCAGGCATTGCACGTCGCCTGTTATGAGCCCGTCCGCCCGTACGAACGGCTACGGGGAAAGTTATTGTTTTCGGGAAAGGTCGCTCTTCAGTGTTGCTGCTTCACAAAACGTCGAGGACAAACTCATTTGCTGCTAACACTCGTCACAGTGGTGCTCGCAGGTGCCGTCTACATGTATTGGCGAAGCCAGCAGAGTCAAGAGCAACCGCCAATCGGAATGACGGACGAACAAATCAAGCAACAGTGGCGCAAGCTCGGCTTCTTCTGCGAACTGGATGTCGAGAAGAAGCGATGGACGTTGACGGGTTCTCGAGCCGGCCTGCTCTACTTTCCTGATCTCCTGCTGGGTTATGTCGCGGATCCGAAAAACGCGTCAGACCGTGAGCACCAGCGTTACGGGCCTTACGGATCTCTCGAAATAATGACGTGGCCGGATGCGGGATTCGACAGCCATGCGATTCGTGGCTCTCTGACGGGTCTGGCCCGCCTCGCCGAGCTCATCGAGGCCAAACTCACTACCGCAGAGCCCGGCTCGCGGATCGTGATCCGCGATGAGTTCGCAGAGAATAGTCCGTTCTCTCTGGTGTTGGATGTCCGACCCGATGGATTCGACCCTGCGACAGCGGATCGTGAGCGCCTTGGCGCTCCCAGCGAACCAAAGCCCGCAGCTGACAAGAAAACATAGATGCACTTAAGATGACTCCTATCGAGCTGAGCCCGGCGGTGCCCCTTTCCAGTGAGCAACACAAGGAGTGACAGGGGTTTAAAGCTCATCAATCCCGCACGGCTTCCCTTCGGAACGCCTCTTGAACTAATGAGCTTCCCCGTCAAAAGCTCAGGAGGTTATCATGCGCTCCATTCGACCCAACGGATACCGGATCGCGGTATCGAGCCTTGCACTAGCGTTCGTCTCGGCGTCCGCCGCTTCCGCGCAGTCGCGCGTCGTACTTCCGGCCGGAAGCGTCATCATTGTTCGCACTACCACGCCGCTGCAGTCCGCGTCTGCCAAAACTGGACAGACATTCGAAACCAATGTGGATGAAAGCGTCGGCGTGGACGAATACACGGTCATTCCCGCCGGCAGCAGGATTCGAGGCGTCATCTCGCTTGTCACTCCTGCGACTCGACAGCGGTCGGGTGTCATCCAGATCGTGTTCGATCAACTCATGCTGCCCAATGGCTCGACGTTGCCAATTTCGGGCAGGCTCACGAGCACTGACTCCGCGGAACGACGGCA
>Ga0193707_1000671_pt1 | contig 12002 bp, 9 predicted proteins | sample U3c2metaG_FD_143043 | JGI IMG/M metagenome (GOLD analysis project Ga0193707, IMG submission 143043) | Soil microbial communities from a riparian zone of the East river system, Colorado, United States - U3c2 | ecosystem: Environmental > Terrestrial > Soil > Riparian zone | place: USA: East River... | reverse complement strand
CTCGCGGGGCAGCCACCTCCGCGCCATCTGATGCGGCTCGGCGTCATCGGGCATCAGGGGTACGATGAGCTGCCCGAAATCCTGCGCACTCTCTTTCGCGTGGCGCCGGGACTCGACATCGAGCCTCTGCTCGAGCAGGGTCTTCACGAGATAGCGGGCAAGGGTGGCCGACTCGAGGACCCGCAGCATCTGGATGCATTGGTAACACTGGGCGGCGATGGAACACTGCTTCGTGGCGCGCGCTTTCTCGACGGTCGCGACATCCCGATCCTTGGTGTGAACCTCGGACGCCTGGGATTTCTCACCAGCTGCCAGAGCAACGAATTCGAGCCGGCGCTCCGGAATCTCGCCAGCGGCGACTACGTCGCGCAGCCGCGCATGGCTCTCACCGCGCGGGCGATCGGCTCGGATGGTGAGGTGCGCAAGCAGTGGCGCGCACTCAATGATTTCGTCCTGCATAAAGGCGGGTTCGCGCGCGTCGTGAGGCTCAACGTTTTCGTTGACGACGAAAGCATCGGGACGTACGCGGCCGATGGCGTCGTGATCTCTACGCCAACGGGATCGACCGCCTACAGTCTGTCCGCGGGCGGTCCGGTAGTCGTCCCAACCGTCGAATCGATCGTCATCACGCCGATTTCTCCGCACACTCTCGCCATCCGCTCCATGGTTATTCCGGCGGACGCGGAAGTGACCGTGGAAGCAAACGAGACTCCCACCGAACTTCTGGTTACGGTGGACGGTCAGGTTGGAACGAGCTTCGTCAAAGGCGAGAAGCTAAAGGTGAGAAGGGCCGACAACCCCGTTCGCATCGTGCGCTTTCCAGGTGCGACGTTCTTCGAGCGAATGAGGGTCAAACTCGGTTGGGGTGGCTTACCCGACATCGACCAGCCGCACTGATGCTGACAGAGCTGCGTATCCGGAATTTCGCGATCATCGAGCAAGTCACACTTCCGCTCGCGGAGGGGTTCAACGTCCTCTCGGGAGAGACGGGCGCTGGAAAATCGATCATCGTCGGAGCGCTCGGACTGCTGCTCGGAGAGCGCGCGAGCGCGGATCTGATCCGATCCGGGGCGGACAAAGCGACTGTCGAAGGAGTGTTCGACGTTGCAAAGCTAAAGGGGATCGCGGCGTTGGCCGACGACCACGGCATCGAGGTCGAGGACGATACACTCGTACTGAAGCGTGAGATCGCGGCAAATGGACGCGGGCGGGCCTGGGTCAACGGTGCAACGGTTACGGCCACGGTGCTGGCTGAGATAGGGCGTCAGCTCGTGAACCTGCACGGGCAACACGACGCGCAAACATTGCTAGATGGCGAATCGCAACGCCGAATCCTCGATGCTTTTGGGGGAGCCGAGACGCAGGCTGGCGCCGTGCGGAGCACGTATGCGGAACTTGCCGCCCTCCGACGCGAGATCATGAGCTTGTCGTCGCGTCGGGCAGAAGCTGAGAAGCGAGCGGACTATCTGAGACACGTAGCGAAGGAGATCGAGGACGCGCGTCTTTCGCCGGGCGAGGATACGAAGCTGGAGGATGAAGCCCGCGTTCTCGAAAACGCCGACGAGCTCCGGACACTTGCGAGCAGTCTGAGCGAGCTTCTCAGCGGGGACGAGGCGAGTGTGATGACCCAGCTCGGCGCGTCTCAGCGTCCGCTGACGTCGATCGAGCGCATAGATCCATCCGCGGCGCGTATGCAGGAGCTATTCGACGCCGGCTTTTACGCATTGCAGGAGCTGGCGCGAAGCGTTGAGGATTATGCGGGGTCTGTGGAGCTCGACCCGGCGCGATTGGCGGACGTGCGAGTACGGCGTGACAGGTTGTTCGGGCTTCTGAAGAAATACGGTCCGACGCTCGACAACGTGATCGAAGCCGGCCGGTCCGCGCGCGCGGAGCTCGATCTCATCGACACTGCGCAATTCGATCTCGCGAATCTCAACGCGCGCGAGGCCGATGCGCGGCGCCGATTGACCGGCGAGGCGGAGAAATTGTCGGACCTGCGCCTGACCGCCGCGAAGAAGCTCAATAAGGCGGTCGACGCGCTGCTGCCGCCACTGGGGATGCCGGACGGCCGCTTCTCCGTGTTGCTAATCGCGCGGGACGAGCCAACGGCTGAGGGCGCAGAAGATGTCGAATTTCGCGTGGCGCTCAATGTCGGGCATGAGGATCGTCCGCTGGCGCGAGTGGCGTCGGGCGGAGAACTGTCACGCGTGATGCTCGCCCTGAAAACGATCCTGGCGCGCGTCGACAGGGTGCCGACGCTGATTTTCGACGAGGTGGATGCCGGGATCGGAGGGCGCGTCGGTCTACAGGTGGGCGACACACTTCGTCGCGTGGCGAAGGAGCATCAGGTGTTCGCGATCTCACACCTGCCGCAGATCGCTGCCCGCGCGCACCACCATATAGTTGTGGCAAAGGGAGCAAAGGGCGGGGTTACGAGCGCCGACATCACGGTTCTTGAAGGATCGAGCCGGGTGAACGAGATCGCGCGGATGCTCGGCGGCGACCCGGACAGTAAGATCAGTCGCGCACATGCGAAAGAGTTGCTCGAGACCGCGGCGGGGCCGGGCTGAAAACTGGCTCCGCTGATTGCTCGCCTCGCGACTGGTGGATCCAAAAGAATTGGCGAGAGGCGCAAGTAGGTAAGTCGTCAGTTATTTAGTTCACGACGCCGGGACGTGCCACCGTGGCGCGATGGGGACAGAAACGCGCGTGCCTGTGGCGCGAGCCGCGCCAGTACTGTCCCGGCGTCGTGAACTAATCAACTGGCAGCTATGCTACTGAGACCTCTCGCCTAATCCGTTGCATTTCTATTTCCCGCCGAATATTCTCGCGTACAGCCGCAACTGAACCTGGTCGGTGAAGAACTTCGGCTGATTCCCGCCGGCGCCCTTGACCGTTTGCCAGTGAAGGTACTGAACCTCGAATGGGACTTTCGCCTTCCCCTTCTCGAACGAGTACAGATTCGAGAATGAGATTCCGCCGCCAAGTCTGTGCTCGGTCTGCGAGGTCTCGAGGTCGAGCGTTGCCGCATCGATCGTGATGTCGGAGAATCCGGTCACCGCCGCGGGAATCGTGAAACTCCCCGTGTAGTCATCCTGTTTGTGGTTGCGGTACAGGTACCAGCCGGAGATTGCGAGGTAGTCGTTGACCACGATGCGGGGCGCAGTCTCGAACTCGAACGTGGTCCCGAGCTGCCGGTGTATGCTCTGCTCGCGGTAGAGCGGAGCGAGCTCCTCATTAGGCAGGTCGATGATACGCATCTTCTGCGTATCCCCGAACGGCTTGTTGAAGCGGAAGATGAACGACTCCCAGAGGCGACTTCCAATCAGCAGATCGCTGAACCATCTCCCCTCGACGGTCGTCGCTTTACGACCGGTTCCAACATCGATGAAGTTGTCGGGCGATTCGATTTGGCTGGTCGGGAGGCGGAACGTTACTCCGACCGCGCTGCGGAAATTGAGCCCCTGCGGTGACATTCTCGCTTCGGTACTGCCACCGAAGGAATCGAACACGGAAAACTTGCCCCCGATGTCGGTGTCGCCGACATGCAATTTGCTGTTCGATGCCAAAGGAGCGGAGGAAATGCCGAACGCGGGGTTGGTCAGAATCGTCTGAGCGTCACGAACCGTCAGCCGGTTTTGCGATGCAAACGGAGAAACGCCCGTGATCGGATTGCCCGCGCCCAGGAAGCTCGTATAAAGCGCTCTGAATGCCTGGACTCGCGCTTCGATCGCCAACTGTGCGTCCGTGCCGACGATCGGAACGAACGGAGAGGTCGTGTACACTCCTCCCCTCGCATTGTAGGGGCCGCCCACAGGGCCGACGGCCCCGCCCGCGAACGCCCTCGAGTTTGCGATGAGGGCGGCGGCATTCGCCTGATTGGCGAGGAGCGCGGGACAAGACGGCGAGGCGGCAGGATTCGCCTGACAAGCAGCGACGGAGCCTTCGAGGGTAGCAGCCGCGGTAATGAACTGCGTGTACACCGTTCCGTTCTGCGTCGACGCGGCTGTAACGGCAAGGGCCGGATTGAACCCGAGGTTCCCCTGAATTCCGAGGGTGTTCACGTTGAAGAAAGCAGCCGAGTGCGTGGCAACGTAGGGCACCTGAATGCCGATGGAGAAGCGTTTCGAGGGTCCGGCCTCGAACACAAATGGAAACGCGTTCACGTGATCACGCAGGTTCACCACGGTGTTGCCGAGCGTGGGTCGCCAGTTCGGATCTCCAATGAGCTGCTGTACTCCGGCCTGTAGAGCGATCAGGTTTGGGAACTGTTTGACGCCGATCGTGTCGAGAGTGAAGTCAACGCCGAGTGGCTCGAGGGCACCGTCGGGGCGCCCCGGCGTGTCCTTACCGTAGCGCTCATTGAACCAGGTCCAGTTCCCAATGGTCCGAAACCGGAGCACCCCCGCCGGTAGGACCAAAGCGTCATCACCAACTCCGAGAACGCGTTGAGCGCTCGCGGGGTTCGCGAAAATCGCAGTGAATGCCAAGGCTAGGGTGGAAACGTTGACCAAAAAACGCCGCATAGGTTCTCCGCACGGTGTGAACAGGCATGGGTGGCGGTCGTCCAGTCAGGGGACGTTCGCCGCGGGGAGACGTTATCATTCCGCAAGATGTTTTGTCAACTAAAATTGCGAGCTAGTTGGAAGGCTTACGCGGCGCTTGTTGGCGTCGTTTTTCGCCGGTAGCTTTGTCGGTGTTCGCGGGAATAGCTCAGTTGGTAGAGCACAACCTTGCCAAGGTTGGGGTCGCGGGTTCGAGTCCCGTTTCCCGCTTCGTTCGATTCGGGGTCAGCAGAGATCTGCCGCTAAGAGTTTCTCAGTTTGCGGTGCGATGCGAGCTGACTCGTGGTTCTACGCTCGGGTGGCGAAACCGGTAGACGCGAGGGACTTAAAATCCCTTGGGATAAGATCCCATGCGGGTTCGATCCCCGCCCCGAGCATTCGAGCGAACCCGACCGGCCCGACGCGCTCACCTGCGATCGCATCGTCCAGTCAACTCATTCCTCACGCATCGCCGGAGAACACGAATGCTCTCGCAGTGCGGACAGACACGCGCGTCGACAGTGAGTGCGACGGGTCCGCCCATCGACATTCTTCCAGCAGACGCGCTATGAGCGCCGCGACAGCTGTGAAATTCACTCCGAGGAGAATCGAGCGCGTTCTCCTCATCGTGAATCCGGCGTCAAGGCGCGCGGCGCGCCTTCGTTCCAGGGTGGTCAAGGCATTCGCCAGCGCCGGCGTGGAGTGCGAGTTCATGCTCACGGAGGCGCCCGGAAGCGCCGCGACGATTGCCAAGGCCCACGCGCACAAATACGACGCTGTGTTCACGCTCGGCGGCGATGGCACGGTGATGGAAGTCCTGGGAGCGCTCGCGCATCACGGACCGCCGGTCGGTGTGCTTGCGGGCGGCACCGCGAACGTCGTCGCCCGGACCTTTCGCATCCCCCTCAATCCCGTACGCGCGATCCCGATATTGCTGAATGGCGACGAGGCGAAGGTGGATCTCGGAAGGCTGGGGGATGGACGCCGCTTTGCCATTGGCGTCGGTGTGGGCCTGGACGCGACGATGATATCGGAAGCGCCGGCAAATCTCAAAAAGCGCTTCGGCTTCATGGCTTACGTCATCGGTGGCTTCAAGGCCGTGCTTCGCAACCGCAAATTCGAGCTTCGCTTGACCGTCGATGGGGTCGTCTACGATCGGCGAGCCTCGGCGCTTCTCGTGGCAAATTTCGGAGCCGTGTTGAACGACCTGGTGGCATTCGGTGATGGAATCCTTTATGACGACGGACTGCTCGACGCCTGCGTCTTCTCTCCCGAGAGCCTGCGGGATTCTCTGCGAATTCTCTGGCGAATGATGAGAAAAGATTTCAGTCCCGACCCATGCATGTTCTACAAATCGGGGCGTGAATTCAGGGTAGAAACCCTGCCACAAATGGAAGCTCAGGCGGACGGAGAGCTCTTGGGTGGAACTCCATTGTCCGTCTCGGTCGATCCGCTGGCCGGCAGCTTGCTGATTCCCAAACGAGATTAACGCGCAGTCAGGCCGGTGAAAAAACGGGATTAACGCGTAACACGCCGTGAAGAGGACGAGAACGATGGACAACGGAAATGCATTCCTGAAAGGTCAGATCGACACCGCCGTCGTCCAGCACCGAACTTTCCTGAACGCGCTCGAGGCACATGAGGTCGAGGCAGGCGACTCTCGCCTCAGCGATCTCTGCTCGCGACATATACCGCAAATGCACGGGCACCAGCGCGTGCTGGAGGAATATCAGTCCCAGCTGGACGGCTGGTCCGGTGTAGCGAAGAGCACGATTCGGTCGGCCGTTAACGTCGTGCGAGATTTGGCTGATGCCGCGCAGGAGAGCGACTACCTTCGACTCGTTGGTGACATTGTGATGGGTCGCCAGGCGGAAGACACGTTCAGGACCTTTCGCGAAGCGGGAAAAATGCTGGGTGATCGCACTCTCAAGGAGATCGGCGAAATCGGGGAGCGGCACCACGACGCATACGCCAAAGACGCGAACCGGCTCGTCCAGCACATGTTCGTGGAGCAGGTGCAGGGTGTAGATGGTACTGACGACAGCGGCGCACATGTCCATGTCCACGGACCTCGACGCCACGATCTGAACCCGCGTCGTTCGCCTTGAAAGCTGCGGCAACGCCGCGCATCGTCCTGACAGGTCAGCCGCCCGCAGCTAACTTCCGGGCATGACCGATGTCGTATCACTGGCCGCCGAGCTGGTCGCAATCGAATCGACGACGGGCTCCGAGGGGAGCGTCGTCGACTTTGTGTCGCGATGGCTCGTCGCACGCGGCTGGAACGTCACACTTCAGGAAGTAACGCGCGGGCGCGCGAATATCTGGGCATCGCGGTCAGGCGGAGAAGGCGGGGTCACCTTCTCGACACATCTCGATACCGTACCACCGTTCGTGCCGCCGCGACTGGAAGGAACCCGCCTCTTCGGACGCGGTGCTTCTGATGCGAAAGGGATCGCCGCTGCCATGATGGTCGCGGCGGACAATCTCATCACCGCGGGGGAGAAGCGCGTCGGCGTTCTGTTCGTCGTCGGCGAGGAAAAAGGCTCCGACGGCGCCCGCGCGGCGAATACCCTCCCGGTGAAAAGCCGCTTTCTCATCAACGGCGAGCCAACCGAGAGCAAGCTGGCGAGTGGTGCGAAGGGGTCACTTCGCGCGACAATCCGTACGCGCGGGCGGGAAGCTCATTCCGCGTATCCGCAGCTGGGGAAATCTGCGATCGAGCCGCTGCTCGAGCTTCTTCCGACGCTGCGAAAGCTGCCGCTGCCCTCGGATCCGGTGTTGGGAGAGACCACGGTCAACATCGGAACTATCAAGGGCGGCACCGAAGCCAACGTGATTCCCGCGCACGCGGAATCGGAGATCATGTTCCGCCTGGTTGGCGACGTCGAGCCGATCAAGAAAATGGTGCTCGATTGGGCCAAGGGGCGCGCCGATGTGGAGTTCGGCTCGCACATTCCCGCGCAGCGATTCGCCACCGTGCCCGGATTCGAGACGGGCCCCGTCGCATATACGTCGGACATTCCGCTCCTCTCGAACTGGGGCGAGCCTTTGCTCTTCGGACCCGGCTCGATTCACGTCGCGCACACTCCGGACGAGTACATCGACGTCGAAGCGCTGAGGGCCAGCGTGGGCACGTACGAGAAACTCGCCAAAACTCTTCTCGCCAGATGACGACTCCGCCGATTCCAGGAAAGCGTAAACGCAAGTGGCCGGTCGCCGTGCTCGGCGCCACGGGCGCCGTGGGCCAGATGTTCGTTCGCATGCTCGCCGATCATCCGTGGTTCGAGATCGTGGAGCTGGCCGCCTCTGAGCGCTCCGCCGGGAAGAAATACTCCGAAGCCACGCGGTGGCTCGAGGGGCCCAATCCATCGCCGGAGATCCAGAACAGACGCGTCATCGCGTGTGATCCGGGCGTCGTGAGCGCCCCCATCGTATTCTCCGCACTCGACGCCGTGGTTGCTGGCGAGGTGGAGATGGCGTTCGCGACGGCTGGCAAGTTCGTGCTCAGCAACGCCAAGAATTTCCGGATGGAACCCGACGTGCCGCTGGTGATTCCGGAAGTGAACGGAGATCACCTCGGGCTCATCGAGTGCCAGCGTGAACGTCGCGGCTGGACGGGCGCGATTGTGACGAACGCGAACTGTTCCGCGACGGTAGCCGCGGTCGCTCTGGCTCCACTGCATCAGAAATTCGGGATCAAGCAGCTCTTTCTCTCGACGATGCAGGCCGTCTCCGGCGCCGGTTATCCCGGCGTGCCTTCTCTCGACATCCTAGGGAACGTGATTCCGTACATCGCCGATGAGGAGCCGAAGCTCGAACGCGAGATGCTCAAGCTGCTGGGCACCTACGAAGATGGTGAGGTGACGAGCGCGAATTTCAAGGTGAGTGCGCATACCAATCGCGTCGCGGTCGAACATGGCCACACGATCTGCATGACGATCGGCTTCGAGGATATCCCGACGCCCGAGTCGGCGATCGAGACGATGCGTTCGTGGCAGGGCCTGGCGTCGACGCGCGGCTTGCCGACACGGCCCGAGCATCCGCTCGTCGTGACCGACGCGCCCGACCGTCCCCAACCAAAACGCGACGTCGGCGCGGGCAATGGGATGACGGTGACCGTCGGCCGCGTCCGACGCGATGCAGTGCTCGACCTTCGCATGGTTGCGCTCGGTCACAATACCGTTCGCGGAGCCGCTGGTGGGTCCGTGCTCAACGCCGAGCTGCTCGCCTCCAACGGCGCTTTCGACTCCGCGTGATCGTCGTAAAGTTTGGCGGCACATCAGTTGGCGATGCGGAGTCGATCGAGCGCGCCGCGGAAATCGTCAAGGGTCGTCTCGCGCGGCAGCCCGCCGTCGTCGTCTCAGCGTTAGGGGGAGCGACGAACTCGCTATTGGCGATTGGAGAGCAGTCGGCAAAAGGTCATCTGATCGGTGCGCTGCGCGGTGTCGAGACTCTACGGGACCGACATTTCCAACAGTGCGAGAAACTGCTTGGCACATCGGCGGAAGCGTCGGAAGTGGCGGCCGAGATGAGCGCGAGCTTCGACGAGCTGGCAAGCCTGGCCGAAGCGCTCTCGGTGCTCGGCCACGCGACTCCGCGCAGCTTCGATGCGATCGCGGCGTTCGGCGAGCAGCTGTCGTCGCACCTCGTAGCGGCATTCTTCAAGCTGCGCGGTATTCCGGCCGAGCACATGGACGCGCGCGACGTATTCGTCACCGACGACAATTTCATGTCGGCGGAGCCACAGACCGACGCCATCGCGGAAGCAGCGCGCGATTTGGTGCAGCCCTTGATCGAGAGCGGGCGAGTACCGGTTATGGGAGGATTCATCGGGCGCTCCACGAGGGGAATCACGACGACTCTCGGGCGAGGCGGCTCCGATTACAGCGCTTCACTTCTTGGCGCCGCACTCCACGCCGAGGCGATCGAGATCTGGACCGACGTGGATGGCATGCTCACGGCAGACCCGCGGGTGGTGAAGGGCTCCAAGCTGATCGAGCAGATCCGATTCGATGAAGCGTCTGAGCTTGCGTCATTCGGCGCGAAGGTTTTGCACCCGAATACGATTGCTCCCGCTGTCCGCCTTGGAATCCCGGTCTTCATTTACAATTCCCGGAATCCGAATGGGAAGGGGACGCGCATCACGTTCGATGCCCCGCGACGCGCCGTCAGTGCCATCGCGGGTAAAGGTGGAGTCACGGTGGTGAAGGTCGGCGCTGCCAAGATGTTGTTTGCGCGCGGATTTCTGCGTCGGGTGTTCGAGATCTTCGAGAAGAACGGCATCTCGGTCGACGTCGTTGCGACGTCCGAAGTATCCGTCTCGGCGACCGTGGACGATCCGTCAGGCCTAGAGTCGCTGGTGGTCGAGCTGTCGCAGCTCGGCGACGTCTCGGTCGAGCGGGATCGGGCGATCGTTGCCGTGGTGGGTGCCGCGATAAGTGAGGACAGCGCCGCGATGGGTCGCGCTATCGGCGCCCTCGACGGAATCAAGGTCCACATGATGTCGCTTAGCTCGACCGGGATCAATCTGACGATGATCGTGGATGGAGATCAGTTGAATCAGGTGATGGAGCGACTGCACGATTCCTTCTTTACGCGGGATCGCAAGTGAGCGCACGCAACGTCGCGGTGATCGGGGACGGCAAGATGGGGCAGGCAATCCGCCAACTTGCACTCGACAAAGGCTGGAAGGTGACTGCGCTCCTCGGCGAGCGCGAAAACGCCGGCGGGGCAGGGATCACGGCGCGCTCGCTTGGAAACCCTCAGGTTGCGGTCGAGTTCACGCAGCCCGACGCAGCTGTCGGAAATATCATTGCCTGCCTGAAGGCTGGCGTGCCGATCGTCGTCGGCACGACTGGCTGGTACCAGTCACTGCCAGAAGTGACCCGGGTCGCGAAGGAGAGCGGTACGGGACTTCTCTGGGCTCCCAATTTCTCGCTGGGTGTGAACGTTCTCATCGAGCTCGCCCGCTACGCAGGGACCATGATGCGGTCGCTCGAGGGGTTCGATGCGCACATCGTCGAAACCCATCACGCGGCGAAGAAGGACGCGCCCTCGGGAACGGCAATGGCGATCGCCAAGGCGGCCAGTGATGCATTGGACAGGCCGATTCCGACCACCAGCGTGAGAACCGGATCAGTGCCAGGCACGCACGAGCTGATTTTCGACGGAGCCTTTGAGCAGCTTTCGCTGACGCACCTGGCGCGCGACCGGCGGGTGTTCGCCGAGGGCGCGTTGAAAGCCGCCGACTGGCTCATCGGGAAGAAGGGGGTCTTTACGATGCGGGATGTGTTGGAGTTGGCACCCTCGCGATAGTCAGACGGGAGTGCTCAGGTGAAACCAGGGAATTGCGTTTTCGTAGGGAGTATCATGACGCAACGTATTCATAGCCTTCGCCAGGATTTGATTCCGCGACTGTGGTTGGATTTCGCGGTCGGGGCGGCAATCGTCGCGAGCATTCTGCTTCTTGGCGGATGCCGCCGCAGCGCAGATTCGGACCCGGTGCCGGCAACTCTCCCGGGGACGTATACCTACGAGGCCAAGGGATCCACGTTCAAAAAGCCATGGGAATTCTACGTACGGCTCGACCTCGCCCCGGACAGACACTACAAGCTCGCTCTCGATAAGACAATCGACGGGGAACGAGATCCGAGAGAGACTTCGGTCGGAGCTTACGTCGTTTCCGGCGACCACATCCTGTTGCGGGATGTTCAACCTCCGATGGGTCCGTCGAAGGATGTGCACAAGCTTCTGATCAGGCCGGACTCCCTGATCGCGGAAGTCGGATGGACCGGTGAGCTGGTCCTGAAGGGCGTGGGTGCGCCCAACGTCGTTTTCGTCAAGCAGCGCGGCACCTAGCCGAATTCGCTCGCGGCGGCAAGAGGCGCATTGACGGGCGCCTGAATCCGGATTCGCTCTCCGCGGCGAGAGCCGGATACATTTAACAAATGAAAATGCAGCGCCTCTCCGGCTGTGGAACCGCGCTGGTGACTCCTTTCTCGCAATCGGGCGAGGTCGACGAGCGTTCGTTGCGCGCCTTTGTCGAGTGGCAGATCACGAGCGGCGTCCACTTCATAGTTCCCTGTGGCTCGACCGGAGAAGCCGCGACGATGACAATTGCGGAGCACCGCCGCGTCGTCGAGATAACGGTCGAGCAAACGGCGGGGCGGATTCCCGTCGTGGCTGGCGCTGCGTCCAACGACACGAAGAAGGCGATCGCGCTGTCGCTCGAGATGAAGGCGGCCGGTGCGACGCATCTGCTCCACGCCTCTCCGATGTACAACAAGCCACCGCAGCGGGGAATCGTCGCGCATTTTCGGGCGATCGCCGACGCGGCGCAGTTGCCGATCGTCGTGTATAACGTGCCGGGGCGCACCGCGAGCAACATCGAAGCTGCCACGACGCTCGAGCTCGCCGAGCACGAGAGCATCGTCGCCGTGAAGGAAGCGTCGGGAAATC
>Ga0193707_1000670_pt1 | contig 12002 bp, 8 predicted proteins | sample U3c2metaG_FD_143043 | JGI IMG/M metagenome (GOLD analysis project Ga0193707, IMG submission 143043) | Soil microbial communities from a riparian zone of the East river system, Colorado, United States - U3c2 | ecosystem: Environmental > Terrestrial > Soil > Riparian zone | place: USA: East River... | reverse complement strand
GCCGTACCCGCGCAGCACCCCCTCGCGGGTGAAACCGGCCTTGTCGAGCGCCCACTGCTCGGAGGTGTTGGTGATCTCGGTGACCGCCTCGACCCGGTGGACCTGGGTATGGGCGAACAGATAGTCGACGAGCAGCCGCTGCGCCTCGGTGCCGTACCCGAGCCCGCGGACCTCGGGCAGCATGCCGATCCCGATGTTCCAGCAGGAGGAGTTCCGCGACGTCCGCTGCCGCCGCCACGAGACGAACCCGAGCCGCTCCCCGGCCCGCTCCACGATCAGCACACCGCCCTGCTCGCTGAGCAGCCGGTTCTCCTCCCAGCGCCGGTGCCAGTGCCGCGGGTCGATCCATCCCAGCCAGCTGTGCTCGCCCGCCGCCTCCGGGTCACCGGTGAGCCGCTCGATCACCGGGAGGTCCTCCTCGGCGACCGGCCTCAACCGCAGCTGATCATCCATGCCGCGAGCCTAGAGACCCTTCACGTACGGCGACAATGCCTTCGCCCGATGGGCGAACACGCCGCCGTTGATGGTGGCCGCGAGAAAAATCAAGTGGAAGCATGGTCACGGCAAAGCAGACTTCAAGTGAGGGAGCCGGCACGTGTCCATCCTTGCCATGCCCGGTACGACGCCCGGCGCGAGCGACGAATGGCTCGGGCAGCTCCTCGGCGCGCGGGCCGCGCGAGTCCTGACGACGTACGCCGTGCCGTGCCTGCACTACGCGCACTGGCAGGCGCTGTGGCGGTTCCGCCTCGCGGACTGGACCAACGAGACCACCTACGGCACCGACCGGTACCACTGCCTGTGCGAGACGTTCGGCCGCATCGCGTCCGGCCGCCTGCCCAGCGCGAAGATCCACCTGCCGGCCGACCGGCTGGGCACGCCGTTCACCGTGGTGACGGGCAGCTGGCTGATCTACCCATGGCGCTACGGCAACACCCGCGACGACCGGCACCAGGGCCTGTCCGTCAGCGACGAGACCGGGATCCGGTCGCGGATCGCCGGCGGCGGGCCACCCGGCCAGCAGATGCTGGAGTACGAAGGGCTGCCGGCGGTCCCGCTGTCGAACGTCGTCGTCCTCGGCTGGGCCGGCAACCGGCACGAGGGCCTCGCCCGCGCGTTCCTCGCCTCGCCGCGTCTCTACGACGACCGGGTCTACTGGCAGGAGGACCGCTTCCTCGAGCTGGACGTGGAGGCGGGGCGCCACCCGTACGGCCTGCCGTCCGTGCCCGGGGTGCCGCCGGCCGGCGACGTGCCTCCGCCCCCGGCGTTCGACCTCGAGCTCATCGACCGCGAGCTCGGCATGGATTTCGCCGATTTCGCCGCGTCGGGCGGGCGGGCGACGGGCACCGGCGACTAGGGTGTTGGACCGCCGGATGACGAAAGGGGATGGAGGAGGACCGTAGGTGGACGCGCAGCGTGGCGAGCCGCACCTGTCCGCCGTACCCTCCTCGTTCTCCTCTCCGCCCGCGCCTTCGGCCGATGCGGTCCTGGCGGCGTTCGACCCCGCCCGGCTGACGCTGGCGCGTGAGCGCGGCGGGCTGACGAAACGCGATCTGGCGACCCGCGTCGGGGTCACCGCCGCGGCCATCACGCAGTTCGAGCGTCGGCAGGCGCGCCCGTCCGCGTCGACGCTGTCGCGGCTGGCGCTGGAGCTGGCACTCCCGGTCGCGTACTTCGCCGCGGGCCGCCCGGTGCTGCCGGTGGCCGAGGAGGCGACCCACTTCCGCAGCCTGCGCACCACCCGCGTGTACGAACGCCGGCAGGCGCGGGCCACGATGAGTCACCTGGCCGAGGCGGTCCGGGTGATCCAGACCGTCGTACGCCTGCCGGAGCTGCGGCTGCCCCACGACGGCACCGAACCGGAGACGGCCGCCCGAAGCCTCCGCGCGTACTGGGGCCTGCCCGCCGGCCCGGTGCACCACCTGGTCCGGCTGCTGGAGGCCAACGGCGCGGTCGTGAGCATGGCGCGCTTCGGAGCGGGGGAGCGCATCGACGCGTTCTCCTGCCGCCCGTCGGGCCTGGATCGCCCGCTGATCTGCCTGTCACGTGACCGGGGCAACCCGCTGCGCCGCCGCTTCAGCGCGGCCCACGAGCTGGGCCATCTCCTGCTCCACGACGACGCGTCGCCGGGCGACCGGGCGCACGAGCACGAGGCGAACCGCTTCGCTGCGGAGTTCCTCACCCCGGCCCTGGAGATCGCCCCCTTGCTGCCGGCCCGCCTGGACTTCGCGTACCTGCTGGAGGTCCAGCGCGCCTGGGGCGTGTCCCTCCAGGCCCTGCTGCGCCGCAGCCGCGAGCTGGACCGCATCGGCGACGACCTCTACCGCCGGGGCATGGCCACCCTGACCCGCCTGGGCTGGCGCCGCGACGAGCCGACGGGGGAGTACCCGACGGAGTGGCCGGCGGTCCTGGCCGAGGCGGTCGCCCTGGGCGAGGACCACGGCCTGACCGAGACGACCCTGGCGACCCGCCTGCACCTGCCCGTGACCGAGGTCCGCGAGCTGCTGAGCCACGTCTCCGACGACCGGCCCCGCCTCCGCCTCGTCTGATCGCCGTCCTGAATGGATCTCGACCGGTAGCGTCTCCGTTCGGCTGCCGCACGCTCTCAGCAAGGAATCCGATGTCTGTCACTGACACGCTGATCATCTGGCTGAAGTCGCTGGATGAGGTGAGGTATCGGCGACTGCTCGTCGCCCGGTGGGACGCGGTGCTGGCCTGTCACCGTCGGTCGAGGCTGAAGGGCGACGGGCCGGGGAGTGCCGCACCACGCGAGCCGCGTATGGGGGCGTTGCCCGGCGAAGTCCTTCCAGAGCCGCACGAGATCGCCGGGCATTTGCTGGAGCAATCGTCGATCATCGAGGCGTTCCAGCGGCTGTCGACTCCCGCGACCCAGGTGATAGAGGCCGTTCAGGTGCTCGGCGACGGATGCCGGCGACGCGATCTGATGGCCTTGATCGACCTGTCTGCCGCGAACTCCGCCGCGCGACTCGCTCAGGTCCTCGATGAACTCGCGGGGGTCGCGCTGGTATGGCCGGACGGTGACGGGCTCCGGATTGGGGGAGAGACCGCGATGCTCTGTTTCCGCGCCGGTGGGCCGCTCGATGCGGGGTTTCCCCTCGATGACCTGCTACCCGACCTGCCCAGCGGTGCGCTCCGTGAGATCGCGCTCAACCTCGGCCTGAACCTGGGCGGCGCCGGGCACCGCGATCAGCTCATCGCGCTGCTGACGCGCACGCTCCGAGACAGGGACTTCGTACGATCCGTCGCCTCGCGGGCGCCGGCTCATACCTCGGCGATTCTCACCAGGCTGGCGTCGTTCGGGCTGCCCGGCAGCCCTGGGACCGAGCACGAGGCCATCGACGTGCGCCTGATCGAGTGGGCGGCCGAGCATGGACTCGTCATTGTGGACCACAGCCGGCTGGCGATGCCGCGTGAAGTGCGCCTGGCATTGCGCGGAGTGGACTATCGGGCACCGTTCCAGCCGGTATCGCCCCGTCCCGCGACCACACCCGCGGATCCACGGCCAAGTGAGGCGGTCCACGCCGCGACGCGGGCGGTCGAGCTGACCGAGGCGATTCTGCACGCCTGCGCGGACACACCGCTCACCGCCCTCAAATCCGGAGGCGTGGGCGTACGGGAGCTGCGCCGACCGGCGAAGGCGGCCGGTTGCTCCGTTCCCACGGTGCGACTGCTGTTGGAAGTCGCCCGTCAGGCAGGGCTCATCGCCTGGGAAGGGAGCGCCGCGTTGCCCGCTGAGGAGTTCGACACCTGGCGGGCCGGTTCCTTGGCGGATCGGCTTGAGACTCTGGCCGACGCCTGGTGGCGGCTGGAGAGGCTGCCTCTCTTCCAACCGGACCCCGATGCCAGGCCCGGGCCCTGTCTCGATCCGGAGCGAGCCGAGCCGTACGCTCCGCGGCTGCGTGCCGCTCTCGTCGGTACCCTCGCGGCCGTTCCTCCCGGTCGTGCCGTCCCCGGCCCGGAGGTGCTCGTCGACGGAATGCTGTGGCGCCTGCCCATGATGTTCGAGGAAACGGCGGACGCCGGCGAATACGCCGCCACCGTCTGGGAGGAGGCGTGCCTGCTGGGGGTGGTCGCGGACGGTGTGCCGAGCGTGCTCGCGCACGGGCTGGCCGAGGACCGTGTCGCGTCCTCGATCGCGGGCCTGTTCGCCGGCGGCGACACGACCGCGCTCTTCCAGAACGACCTGACGGTCGTGGTCACCGGGCTCCCCTCGCTCGCCGTGAACGAGCTCCTGGACGGCGTCGCCGAACGTGAGGCACGCGGGACCGCGTCGATCTGGCGGTTCTCCCCGGACAGTGTCAGGCGTGGCTTCGACGCGGGGCTCTCGGCGCGCGCACTCATCGATCAGCTCACCGCCGTGTCCCGTACCGGTGAGCTGCCGGGCGTCCTGACACATCTCATCGATGACGTCGGCCGGCGGCATGGCGAGATGCGGGTGGTCGAAGCCGGATGCTGCCTGAGGGTCGCCGGGCCGTCGCTGGCGACCGAACTGCTCCGCGCCCGCGATCTCGCGAAGCTGCGGCTACGGGAGATCGCCCCCGGTGTGCTGACCAGTGCTCTCGATCCGATGTCGACGCTGAGGCTGCTACGGCGGGCCGGCTACGTACCCGCCGCCGACGCCCAGGACGGCACTCCCTTCGTCGATGGTTCAGCCCGGCGCGCCAGGGTGAACTGACCCGAGTCTCAGCATTTATTGGGACATCTTCTTCTGGCCCTCCAGATTCGCTTGATCTGGCCGACCAATACCTGATCATGGTTTGATTTAGCCGCATTCGCCGGAATCGGCTATCTGATCATCGAAGGAATGATTGCCTTATTCCGGAGGTGGCCGGAGTATGGCGCGAAGGAAGACTCGACGGCAGAAGGAATCGGCATGGTGGACTGCTGTCGGGGTGCTTGTTGTGGTCGCCTGGTCTTCGGGGCGGCCAGCGATGTGGGCGGTGCCGATCTTCACGTGAGTGGTCTACGAGCTGTGTTTTTGTCCCACCGCATGCGGGGTGCAAACGCGGAACGGGACGCCGTGCAGGAACGACGCGACCGGGCGTCTCTTCGCATGTCAAGCGTCGCATTGGCGGCTCAAGAGGGCTGTTCTCCTGCGGTGGGTAGGAGTCCGGCGACCGTACCGCGTCCTCACCACGGCTCCGGCCGCTCCGGGTAGTCCCGCGCCGGTGGGGCCGGTTCAGGTCGACCCGAATCAGCGGCTCATGCTCTACCTCACGATCATCGGGACGATCGCCGGTGTCGTTCAGGCGATCGTCTCGGTCAGCTAGCGGCCGGTGAGGACGGCCTGACGACCGAACCCATCCAAGCAGAGAAGGTGGCCGCGGTCTCCACGAAGCCGGCCGCGCGGTTTTTTCACGGAGGCCACCGTCGGGCCAAAGCGGGTCACGGTGATGTGGAAATGGACGCGGACGCCATTCTCCTTGGTGCGTTTCGACGAGAGTGATTCGCCGGGTCAGCCCCAGACCTCGGCGGCGGTCTCCACGATGAGGCGGAGCTTGGCGACCTCCTCGTCATAGCTCAGGACGTTGCCCTCGACCGTGGAGGAGAAGCCGCACTGCGGGGACAGGCACAGCTGGTCCAGGTCGATGAACTTCGCCGCCGCCTCGATGCGGCGCTTCAGCGTGTCCTTCGACTCCAGCTCGCCCCGCTTGGTGGTGACCAGGCCGAGCACGACCTTCTTGTCCTTGGGCACGAAGCGCAGGGGTTCGAAGCCGCCGGACCGTTCGTCGTCGAACTCCAGGAAGAAGCCGTCCACGCCCAGCTCGCCGAACAGCGCCTCGGCGACGAAGTCGTAGCCGCCCGCGGCGACCCAGGAGGACCGGTAGTTGCCCCGGCACATGTGGGTGGTGATCGTCATGCCCTCCGGGCGGCCGGCCAGGGCGGCGTTGATCTGCTTGATGTAGCGCAGGTGCATGTGCTCGGCGTCGTCGCCGCGCGCCGCGATCTCGGCGCGCTGGGCCGGGTCGTTCAGGTACGCGAGGCTGGTGTCGTCGAACTGGAGATACGTGCAGCCCAGCTCGCCGATGCGGCGGACCTGATCCGCGTACGCCGCGCTCAGGTCCGACCAGAACTCCTCCACGTCCGGATAGATCGCCGGATCGATCGACGCCGGGCCGCCGCGGTAGTGGACCATGCTGGGGGAGGGGATGGTCAGCTTCGGGGTGTTCGAGGTGACGCACCCCTGGAGCACGCGAAAGTCATCGGCGAAGATCGTGTGGTCCAGCCGGACCCGCTCGTGCACGCTGAGCGCGGCGGAGGTGAAGTCCAGGTCGCCCGACTCGTTGCGGAAGTGGACCTGCATCTTCTCCGCGGCCGGGTCGATGCCGCCGAGCTGGTAGATGAAGTCCATGTGCCAGGTCGTACGGCGGAACTCACCGTCGGTCGCGGTACGCAGGCCCACCTCCTCCTGCATCGCCACGACCGAACGGATCGCGGAATCCTCGGCGGCCCGCAGCTCGTCGGCGGTGAGGCGCCCGGCGGCGAAGTCGTCGCGGGCGCGCAGGAGCTCCGGTGGCCGAAGCAGGCTCCCGACATGGTCGGCGCGGAACGGGGGAGTCGCGTGAGCCGGCATCGTTGCCTCCAGATGGTTGAGCGTTTGATCAGTCTGCCCCGGACGCGCCGCCTGAAAAGTCAGGCCTTCTCCTCAGTGGAAGACGCCTCCTCCAGCCGCTCGATCCGCCGGACCAGCGGTTCGAGCTCCTTGCGCACGGCCGCCGACAGCATCGCCTGGGGGTCCGCGGCGGACTTCTTCGCGCGCAGGTGCGCGTAGCCGGCCACGGCCGCACTCACCGTCCGGCGTACGACGCGGGCGTCGGCGCCCAGAGCGCGCAGTGCGGTGCCGGCCGCGCCGTCGGGCTCCAGGGCCAGTGCCATCAGCAGGTGCTCGCAGCCGATGTAGTTGTGCTGCATCCCGATCGCCTCGGTCGCGGTCAGCTCCAGGGCGTTCGCGGCCGGCCCGCTGAACCGCCGGGCGGCCCCCTCGCCCGCCGCCGGCGACGCCGCGTGCGCGAGCTCACGGGTCAGCTGGTCCGGCTGGATCTCCAGCACTCCCAGCACCTGCAGGCCCAGGTTGCCGCCCTCGGCCAGCAGCCCGCCGAGGAGGTGCTCGGTGCCCACCTCGGCCGCGCCCTGCTCACGGGCCTGCCGGACGGCCAGGCGGAGCGCGGTGCGCGCCCGTTCGGTGAAGTTGGGCAGCCGGGTGGCGAGGTCCTCCTCGCCCAGCTCGCCGAGCGTCGCGGCGCGGATCGCGTTGACCCGCCGCACCGCCTGTTCGAGCGCCCGCTGGCAGATCGCCGACACGGGCACACCCGAGTCCTTGACCGCCTCGGCCAGGTCGTCGGGCAGATAGACGTTGATCTTCGGCATCGCGCACCTCTCGAAAGATGGAATAACCCCCAACGTAACCCCACTAGGGTTATGTGTCGATGGCGTCCTTGTTCTGGTGAAATGGCGGATCGTGCGTAGTAGGTCGAGAATTGAGCAGGGGCTGGAGCTCGGCGGCCGGTACCGCCTGGACGAGCCCATCGGCGCGGGCGGCATGGGGGATGTCTGGCGCGGCGTCGACCTGCGGCTACGGCGGCCGGTCGCGATCAAGATCCTGCCCACCGACCTGGCGGCGGATCAGGCGGCGGTCGAACGGTTCCGCCGCGAGGCGGAGACGACCGCGGGACTCCAGCATCCGGGTATCACGGTGACGTTCGACATCGACGAACACCGTGACGGACAGGACCATCTGATCTTCCTGGTCATGGAGCTGCTCACGGGCCGGGATCTCGGCACGGTTCTCGATGAGTCACCCGACGGGGTGCCGATCGAGCCGGCGGTCTCGCTGGTCGCGCAGGTGGCCGACGCGCTGGTCGCGGCGCACTCGCGAGGGATCATCCACCGCGACATCAAACCGGCCAACCTGTTCCTGCTGGATGACGGGCGGGTGAAGCTCTGCGACTTCGGCATCGCCCGTCTCGGCGACGCGACGCATCTCACCGCCGCCGGCAACTTCATCGGCACGCCTCTCTACATGTCGCCCGAGCAGTTCCGGGGAGAGTCGCTCGATGCCCGATCCGACCTGTACTCCCTGGGCTGCGTGCTGTACGAGCTGCTCGTCGGAGCGCCGCCGTTCGAATCGGTGACCAATCCTGCCGCGATCATGTATCAGCACATCAGCGCGACGCCGGCGCCCCCGCGTACGCGGCGGCCCGAGGTACCGGAGCGTCTCGAGCGGCTGACCCTGCACCTGCTGGCCAAGGACCCTGGCGAACGGCCGCCGAGCGCCGCGGCGGTCGTCGCGGCCCTGCGCGGATCCGGGATCGGTGCCCCGCAGGCAGCACCGAGTTCCGCGGGGACGACCGCCGGCTGGCCTCGGCCGGCCGCGGCGCCCGGCCGCGATGCGGCGACGTACCAGGACGAGCCGCCCGGGACCGCCGAGAATCGTCGGTCGAAGCGCGGTCGCCGCACGGGGCTCCTCGTCGGGCTCGCGGCCGCCGTCGCGGTCGTCGCGGGCGGAGTCGCCGCGCTGGAGTGGTACCCCACGACCGGGCACACGCCCGCTCCCACCCCGACCAGGAGCGTTCCCAGTCCGGCGCCCGGCGACCGGTCGGAGACGAAGCCGGTGATCGCCGGCTGGCGGGTGACGCTCGCCCCGCAGTACGGGATCGCCTACGACGCGCCGCCGAACTGGAAGATGGACGCTCCCGACTACGCCATCTATTTCCAGGACGCGAAGGACAACATCCTCGCTGCGGAAAAGGGGGTGGCCGAGATCGACAGGGGCAAGTGCACCCTGGCCGTGGCCGGCCTGCGGGGCGGTTCGAGCCCCGTGCCGAATCCCTCGGAGGACCAGCTGGGCGCCCTGCGGTCCGCGGCCGGCGACGAGGCTCGCAAGTGGGCGGCGGCCGCCTACGGCGCGGCCGCCACGCCTCCCCGCGAGCCGAGAACGAGTACCGGCCCGAGCGGGACCATCACCCTCAACGGCATCACCGCCGCGCGTGCCTCCGTCGCGGTGACGCCGGCCGCCGGCGGCGACGCCTGCACTCCGCCGCACGCGATGGTGGAGACGATCGCCATGGCGGCGGCGCCGGGCTCGTCGTCGGTCGGACCGGTCTTCTTCACCCTTTTCGCCGACCGGAACGTCCCCGGCCAGGCCACCGACGACGACCTCAAGAAGATCATCAGCAGCGTTCGCCCGTACTCCTGCCCCGCGGGCACCACTCCGCGGAAGAACAACCGGTGTACGTGACGGGGTGACCCGAAAAGGCCGATCACCCCGGCCGTACGTGCGTCGGGTAACTTCGAACGCGATTCGGCTTACTCCCTGGAGACTCGATGACCTTCACCTCACCCGCCGACGTACGTGAGCGCCTCGCCGCCGTGGGCTACCTGCCCGACGACGCCATCGCGACGACGGTCTACCTGGCCGCGGCCCTCGGCAAGCCGCTGCTGGTGGAAGGACCGGCCGGGGTGGGCAAGACCGAGCTCGCCAAGGCGGTCGCCGAGATCACCGGCGCGGAGCTGGTGCGCCTGCAGTGCTACGAGGGCCTGGACGAGCCCCGCGCCCTGTACGAGTGGAACTACAAGAAGCAGCTCCTGCGCATCCAGTCCGCCGGTGACCAGGACTGGAACGCCACACACGACGACATCTTCACCGAGGAGTTCCTGCTCGAACGGCCCCTGCTGACCGCCATCCGGCGCAGCGACCCCACGGTGCTGCTCATCGACGAGACCGACAAGGCCGACGTCGAGGTCGAGGGACTGCTCCTGGAAGTGCTGTCGGACTTCCAGGTCACCATCCCCGAGCTGGGCACGATCACCGCCGTACGCCGTCCGTTCGTCGTGCTGACCTCCAACGCCACGCGCGAGCTGTCCGAGGCGCTCAAGCGCCGCTGCCTCTACCTCCACCTCGGCTACCCGAGCCCCGAACGCGAGCGCGACATCGTCAAGGCGCGCGTGCCGGGCATCGAGGACACCCTCGCCGAACGCCTCGCGCAGGTCGTCGCGACCCTGCGGGCCCTGGAGCTGAAGAAGGCGCCCTCGATCGCCGAGACCATCGACTGGGCCCGTACGCTCCTGGCGCTCGGCCTGGACCGGCTCGACGCGGACACGATCGGCGCGACCCTCGGCGTCGTCCTCAAGCACCACTCCGACCACGAACGCGCGCGCAAGGAGCTCGATGGCCCTTCTCGATAGGCACATCGGCTTCGTCGCGGCGCTGCGTGAGGCGGGGCTGCCGGTCTCGCTCGCCGAGGGGCTGGACGCCGTCCACGCCATGGAGGCGATCGACCTCGGCGAACGTGCCTCGCTGCGCGCGGCGTACGCGGCCACGCTCGTCAAGCGGCCCGCGCACCGCGACGCGTTCGACCTGCTCTTCGACCTGTGGTTCCCGCCCGCCGTGGGCAGCGAGGAGCAGGCGAAGGCCAAGCCCGCGTACGGCGACCCGGAGCTGACCCGGCTGCGCGACGAGCTGAGCGAGATCCTGCGACGCGGCGACGACGCCGCCCTGCGGGCCTTCGCGCGCGGCGTCGTCGGCGCGTACGGGCGCGGCAACGGCGGATCCGGGCAGTGGTTCTCCTACCAGGTGCTGCGGATCATGTCGGCGGACACCCTCATGGCCGGGCTGCTGAACGCCGTCCTCGCCGAGCGCGGCGGCCTGGAGGAGAAGGTCGCGCGGCGGACGTTCGCCACGCGCATCGCGCGGTTCGAGGAGCTCGTCGGTGAGGACGTACGCCGCCGGCTCGCCGAGGACACCACGGTCGAGCGGGTCGCGCGGTCGAACGTCCGCCCGCCGCTCGAACAGGTCGACTTCCTGCGGGCCACCCGCGCCGACCTGGCCGCGCTGCGGCGGGAGGTCCACCCGCTCGCCCGCCGCCTGGCCACCCGCCTCGCGATCCGCAACCGGCACGGACGGCGCGGGCGGCTCGACTTCCGCCGTACGGTACGTACCTCGCTGTCCACCGGCGGCGTGCCCCTCACCACCCACCACCGCCCGCGCCGCCCGCACAAGCCGGAGCTGGTCGTGCTCTGCGACGCGAGCGACTCGGTCTCCTCCTTCGCCCACTTCACGCTGCTGCTGACGTACGCGCTGCGCGAGCAGTTCGCCAAGGTGCGGGCGTTCGCGTTCATCGACGGGCTCGACGAGGTCACCCGGTTCTTCGCGCCCGGCGCGGACGTGGTCGAGGCGATGACGCGGATGACGAGCGAGGCCGACCTCGTGTGGGTCAGCGGGCACAGCGACTACGGGCGCGTGTTCAAGGTCTTCGAGGAGCGGTACGCCGACGCGATCACGCCCAAGACCTCGCTGCTCGTGCTCGGCGACGCCCGGACGAACTACCAGAATCCCAACGTGGAGGCGGCCCGGCGGCTCGCCGGGCGGGCACGGCACGCGTACTGGCTCAACCCCGAGCCGGTGAAGGACTGGGACTCGGGCGACTCGGCGGCCTCGGCGTACGGGGAGGTAGTCCCGATGCACGAGTGCCGGAACCTCACCCAGCTCGCCGAGTTCGTCGAGACTCTGGCCTAACTCTGGCCCAACGGCGCCGTTAGTCCAGGTCGAGGCGGGTATCGCAGCTCATATGGAGCTTTCCTTCCTCAGAGCGCTCTATGACGTTCCGGGGCCGTTCGCATCGGTCTATCTCGACATGCGGCGTACGGAGGAGCCCCGCGCGATCGAGGTGCGCCGGCATGTCCGCTGCAAGGAGCTGGCCGACCAGGGAGCCCCGCCCGAGACCGTCGCGGCGGTCGAGCGTGCCGTACAGGAGGAGAAGGAGCGGCAGTCCTCCGGCTGCCTGGTGGTGTTCGCCTCCAGCGGGGAGGTCGCCTACTCGACGCTGCTGGACGGTCCGCCCCAGGGCGAGGCCGCCCGGTTCGCGCCGCTGCCGCACGTCGTACCGCTGCTCGCGCAGCGCGGCGAGCCGGTCTCCCGGCTCGTGGCGGTGGTCAACCGGCTGGGCGCGCGGGTCACCTGCGTCGCCGCCGACGGCACCCGATGG
>Ga0193707_1000669_pt1 | contig 12007 bp, 12 predicted proteins | sample U3c2metaG_FD_143043 | JGI IMG/M metagenome (GOLD analysis project Ga0193707, IMG submission 143043) | Soil microbial communities from a riparian zone of the East river system, Colorado, United States - U3c2 | ecosystem: Environmental > Terrestrial > Soil > Riparian zone | place: USA: East River... | reverse complement strand
ACTTCAACCTTGAAACTGTGGCCATGCACACCCCGGCATTTGTGGCCCTCCGGCGCGTTGGGCAAAGTCTGCGCCGCTTCAAAAGTGAAATCTTTCGTTAATCGTGCTCTCACGCTCGGGAAAATACCATTGCTTTCGTTGTGTTGTCATCCCCCTGGCAGGTCGGCGGCCGAAGTCAGCTATGGCTGGCGACCTCCAATCAAACTCCGCGCTGTGTCGGACTCCAGATAAACTTGTGCATCTGAAGTTGAAAACGAACATTCAGCTTGTCCTCTAAAATCCAGTCGACGATCTCACGCGGATCAATCCGTCCAAAGATCGGTGAGAATAGTACGGCATGACAGCGTCGAGGAAGATCGTAACGCTCCACCTTGTCGCAAGCCCATTCGTAATCTTCTCGCGAGCCCATCACAAATTTCACTTCGTCGCGCAAGGTGAGATGATCGATGTTCGACCAAAGATTTTTGTCCACTTCGCCGCTCCCCGGCGTTTTCAAATCCATTATCCGATGAACGTGCGGATCGACTTTTGAGATATCGTGCGCGCCACTGGTTTCGAGCAGGATCGTATAGCCGGCATCGCACAACATCGACATCAACGGCAGCACATTCTTCTGGAGCAACGGTTCGCCGCCTGTGATCTCGACCAAAGGACAGCGAAACGCGACCACGGCATCCAGGATCTCCTTCAATGTCCGTTTCTTCCCCTCGTAAAACGCGTACTCTGTATCGCAATAATTGCAGCGCAGGTCGCAGTACGTCAGCCGCACGAACACACAGGGTTGTCCTACCCAGGTGCTTTCACCCTGAATTGAGTGATAGATTTCGTTGATTGTCAGCGTCTTTTCGCGCTCGGCAGTCACGTCAACAACGTCTTACGCGAAGAATCGCAAAGCAAGTAACCCGAAGCCCGGCCGCTGGCAGCGATCGCTATAGCTTGACGCTACAACCGGCGTCCATAATCTGAAATTTGGCGGCAAGCCGGTTTTGATCTGGCATCGCGTTGCGCCGCCTCCGCATCGCTACGGCGTGCCGAGGCACGACGCGGTCGCCATTCCCGTAAAATGTTTATAACGTGAAGGTTTTGACACATTTTTATCGCTCGTCGGTTGGGAAAAAAATGATCGTCGCGATCACGGGGATCATTCTGATTTTATTCGTAATCGGACATTTGCTTGGAAATTTGCAGATTTTTATCGGAGCGGACTGGATCAATGGTTACTCGGAACATCTGCGTGATCTCGGGCCGCTGCTTTGGTTGATCCGAATTTTTCTCCTCGCCACGGTCATTACTCACATCTACGTGACCATCCAATTGGCAATTGAAAACCGGCGCGCCCGCCCTGAGTCGTACATCGATAAGCGGTACGTCAAAGCAACGTTTGCCTCGCGTCACATGGTGATGAGCGGACTGATCGTGTTGGCATTTATCGTTTATCACATCGCGCACTTCACGGTGCGAGTTACTGATCACCGGTTCGGCCTGCTAAAAGCTGATCCTCTTGGCCACTACGACGTTTACTCCATGATGGTGTACGGATTTCAGAATTATTATGTGTCCGGCTTTTACGTCCTCGGCCTTTTTTTGCTTACGCTCCATTTAAGCCACGGATCATCCAGCTTTTTCCAATCGCTTGGATTGAATGATAAAAAAGTCGCGCCGCGTCTCGCCTTGGGTGGCCGAATCTTCGCGTGGCTTCTGTTCATCGGTTACACGTCGATCCCCATCGCCGTCCTGCTTGGGTGGGTTAAACCGGCCCAACAACTATGATTGGAAGGTTCGACGCCAAGATTCCGCCAGGCCCGCTTGCTCAGAAATGGCGAAACCATCTCGATCATTCGCGATTAGTTAGCCCACATAACCGGCGAAAATTCGAGATCATCGTTGTAGGAAGCGGTCTTGCCGGTGGATCGGCGGCGGCGACGCTGGGCGAACTGGGTTATCGAGTGAAATGTTTTTGTTTTCAAGATTCGCCGCGACGCGCCCATTCGATTGCGGCCCAGGGCGGGATCAATGCCGCGAAGAATTATCAGAACGATGGCGACAGCGTTTATCGATTGTTTTACGACACGATCAAGGGCGGCGACTTTCGTTCCCGTGAAGCAAACGTGTATCGCCTCGCTGAAATCAGCAATCACATCATCGACCAATGCGTCGCACAGGGCGTGCCGTTTGCCCGTGAATATGGCGGATTGCTAGCCAACCGCTCGTTTGGCGGCGCGCAGGTATCGCGCACTTTCTACGCGCGCGGACAGACCGGTCAGCAGCTTCTGCTCGGCTGTTATCAAGCGCTTTGCCGTCAAATCGCGGCCGGCACGGTGCAGATGTTTCCCCAGACGGAGATGCTCGACCTCGTGGTTGTCGACGGACACGCCAAGGGAATCGTGACCAGGAGTCTCTGCTCTGGAAGAATTGAAAGGCACGCAGCAGATGTTTCCCCAGACGGAAATGCTCGACCTCGTGGTTGTCGACGGACACGCCAAGGGAATCGTGACTAGGAGCCTGTGCTCTGGAAGAATTGAAAGGCACGCAGCAGATGCTGTCGTGCTCGCGACCGGCGGATATGGAAACGTGTTTTATCTGTCTACTAACGCGCTGGGTTGCAACGTCACCGCCACTTATCGCGCATACAAAAGGGGCGCGCTCTTTGCGAATCCAGCGTTCACGCAGATTCATCCCACGTGCATCCCGGTCAGTGGCGAATATCAATCGAAGCTCACACTGATGTCTGAGTCGCTCCGGAATGATGGGCGTGTCTGGGTTCCGAAACGTAAGGAGGATCGCGACCGGTCGCCCCGCGAAATCCCTGAGACAGATCGCGATTATTATCTCGAACGAAAATATCCGAGCTACGGCAATCTTTCACCGCGTGATATTTCGTCGCGCGCAGCAAAGGAAGTCTGTGACGAAGGCCGCGGCGTGGGTCCTGGCGGTCGCGGCGTCTATCTCGATTTCGCCGACGCAATCAAGCGCCTCGGTGAACATGCGATCCGGGAACGTTATGGGAATTTGTTTGAGGTCTACGAAAAGATCACCGGCGAAGACGCCTACAAAGTGCCGATGCGGATTTACCCCGCAGTCCATTACACAATGGGCGGCTTATGGGTCGATTACGACCTGATGAACAACGTGCCCGGCTTGTTTGTGATTGGTGAAGCAAACTTTTCGGACCACGGTGCCAACCGACTCGGTGCCAGCGCTCTCATGCAAGGTTTGGCAGATGGTTATTTCGTCTTGCCGAACACACTGCCGAATTACCTGGCCGGCCAGATGGGAAAACGTCCGTCGCCTGATTGTCCAGAGTTTCGAGGAGTCGAGGAAAGTGTTCGCACCCGGATTGAAAAACTCCTCAACATCAACGGCACTCGCTCAGTCGACTCGTTCCATCGAGAGCTTGGGCTGCTTCTTTGGGACAAATGCGGGATGTCGCGTCACGAAAAAGGATTGCGTGAGGCGCTCAAAAAAATCCCCGAGCTGCGAGAACAATTCTGGCACGAGGTTCGAGTCCCGGGCAACGGCGACGATTTCAATCAGTCCCTGGAACGCGCCGGACGCGTTGCCGATTTCCTGGAATTCGCCGAGCTGATGTGCATTGATGCACTCGAGCGCGACGAATCCGCTGGCGCGCATTTTCGCGAAGAACATCAGACCGCGGATGGCGAAGCGCTACGCGATGACGAAAACCACGCCGCAGTGTTTGCCTGGGAATTTCAAGGCGATGGGCAACCGCCGAAATTATGTCGCGAGTCGCTCAATTTCGAAACAGTGCATCTCACGCAAAGGAGCTATAAGTGAGCGCCTTTGCCATTCCAACGAAAGTCGAGGAATCCCGTCGCGGAACTCTGAGTGTCTCCGCGGAATCCTACGACTTTGCTTCACTCCGCTGAGGATGACGTGAAAAGATGAACTTCAAACTAAAAATTTGGCGGCAAGCCAACCCGAAAACGCCAGGTAAACTCGTCGATTACGAAGTGCGTGACATTTCGCCGAACACCTCGTTTCTCGAAATGCTCGACATTCTCAATGAAACTTTGGTGAAAGCCGGAAAGGAACCAATCGCGTTCGAGTCGGATTGCCGCGAAGGTATTTGCGGCACTTGCTCACTCACGATCAACGGTGAGCCCCACGGACCCGATCATCCGGGGGCGGTGTGCGAGCTCTATATGAGAAAATTTCGCGACGGCGCGGCGATCACAGTTGAGCCTTTTCGCGTAGGATCGTTCCCGTTTTTGAAAGATCTGGTAATCGATCGCCGCGCGCTGGACCGCATTGTGCAAGCCGGTGGATTCATTTCCGCGCGCGCAGGCTCCGCACCAGAGGCGAACTCGATCCTGGTTCCCAAGTATGATGCCGATTTGGCGATGGAAGCGGCGGCCTGTATCGGATGTGGCGCGTGCGCCGCGGCGTGTCCAAATGGATCGGCCATGCTTTTCACGGCTGCGAAGGTTTCGCATCTATCGTTCCTGCCGCAGGGCCATCCGGAACGAGATAGTCGTGTACTGCGAATGGTCAACGTGATGGATGCGGAAGGATTCGGCAATTGCACCAATACGTACGAATGCGAGGCGGTTTGCCCAGCCGAGATCAGCGCTAGCTTCATTGCGAAGCTGAATCGGGAATACGCGCGAGCGGCCTTGCAGCGCAGTGCAGGCGAATAGGGCCGGCGCGCACGCACGGTCTTGCGGCAGCTTCTTCCAGACTAAGGCAATCTTGTAATGCCGTAATCAGCATGCGATGAAATCGCAATGCCGAAAGCAAAAACAAAAGCGGCAAGCGCAAACACATACGCCGTGCTGGGTTCCGACGAATCGGAAGTTAAACGCGTCGCTGCAGAGCTCGCATCTAATCTGACGCCACCGGGCGCAGGTGATTTCGGATTGGAAGTCATTGATGGAGCCGCCGACAATGCCGATCAGGCAGCAGCGCGCATAAGATCGGCAATCGAGGCGGTGCAAACACTGCCTTTTTTTGGCAACGCAAAAGTGGTCTGGTTAAAAAACGCTAATTTTGTCGGCGACGATCAAAAAGCGCGCTCGACGACGGTGCAATCAGCGTTGGAAGAATTGTCCGAGTTAGTCGATAGCGATTTCGGTCCCAGCATCACACTTTTGATAAGTGCCATTGATGTGGATAAACGCCGTTCTTTTTATAAGACGCTGCTTAAACGAGCGGAGGTGCAGGTTTTTGACCGGCTCGACTCCGGCCGGAGTGGATGGGAAGAAGAAGCACTTGAAGTGGTTCAGCAGCGTGCAAAAAAAAGAAAACTCCAATTCGACGAAGATGCGCTCGATCTTTTTGTGTTGCTGACTGGTGGCGACACTCGACAGATCGATAACGAACTGGAAAAGATCGACACTTTTCTTGGAAAGGATCGCGGAGTTAATGCTGAGCTCGTCCGTGAGTTAGTGCCGCTTTCGCGCGCGGGTGTTATTTTTGAGTTGGGTAACGCGCTGGCTGCGCGAGATCTCCAATTATCACTGAAGCTGGTGCGGCGTTTATTGGATCAAGGCGAAAGCGCCATCGGAATCTTGCTGGTGTCGATCGTTCCTACGATCCGCAATCTATTACTCGCGAAGGATTTGATGGAACGCTATCGCCTTCCACGGCCGCACTCGCCGTTCCAGTTCATCTCCGCAATCAACCGCCTGCCCAGCGAGGCAACGGATCATTTGCCTCGGAAGAAAGATGGCTCGATCAACGCCTACGCGCTCGGGATCGCCGCACAACAGGCGGGCCGATTCGAAACGACCCAATTAATTGCGGCAATGCGGGCGTGTCTTGCCGCAAATATTCAATTGGTTACCACGCAGCTTGATCACGAACTGATCTTGACTGAAGTGGTGGTTAAATTGCTCGGTCGTTAACAGAAATTTAGGGCGTTTGACTCGTTCGCTGCGCACTCGCTCGGTCTCTCGACCCGCCCGTCCATGTCGCTGGGCCCCCCGCCGGCTCCATTCTGCGAAACGCCAGGCGCCGGAACAGGCGCCCTACAAATTCACGGCGTGTCTTCCACCTGTCTTCGTGCGACCGGCCCAATGTAGGGAATGTCCCACCGGACACCGGTAAAGGCCTTTACGATCGTAATGATCATAATCACCAAAAACACGAGATGAACCAGCGCGGCTATGATCGCCCAGAAAAACACCAGGATGCCACCAATACCGGGAATCGCTCCGAACACCGCATGGACGACTGCCGACACAATGTTAAAGAGAAACCACGCGCAACCGAAGATGATTGATTGCATCGCGTAAAAGCGCACGAAGCTATCGTGCTTTTCGAGGATATAAAAAATGATGCCGCCGATCAACGGAATGCACGCGATGGCCGCAGCGACGTTAGAAGGTAAACCGGTCGATGTAGATTTTGCTGTCGTTCCGGGTTCAGGACTTGGAGGCGGAGGATGAGTAGGCACTTCGTCTGGCATGATCTACATACACGAACTGGAAAGTGTATTGTCAAGCATCTTCCTTTTGCGCAGTTCTTTTTGGCTTTCGCTCTCGAGCTTACCAAATATCATGGTCCCCAAGCAAGCCGATCAATGGCCAAGAATTCCCATTTTGCGCACGCCTTTACACTGATCGAGCTGATCGTTGTGCTGGCAATCATCGCCATTCTCATGTCGATGGTGTATCCCACGTACACGAGTATGGCAGAGCGCGCCAAATCAACAAAGGACTTGAGCAACCTGCGCCAGATCGGAATCGCGACCCAGACTTATTTGAATGACAGCGACGGCGTATTGTTTTCACCCGCGACAACGTGGATGTCGCAGCTGAAGCCAAAATACTTTTCCGTGTGGCGAGGTTTCCAATCGCCTTTCGATAAGCGCGCCTCCTCGGAAGCGGGCGACGCAAACACGCCGATCAGTTATGGCGTTAACGCCGATATTTATCCGGGTGGTGCCGCAATGTCCGCTACTAGGATTACCAAGCCTACTGCGTTCATACTATTTGCACCGGCACAGGCTCCCGGAACGACAGTCAGCTTCCAAGGCACGGCAATATCATCTCCTTTAGGCGTAACAGTGTTAGGACTGGGCGGTGGTAATGTAAGGAGTATTCCCCCAGGCGGAAATGCCACCGCAGGTACGCATAATTCACGGCAACGTATCAACGCCCTTTTTGGTGACCTGCACTGCGAAACCATGAGTTGGACTGCATTCGCCAGTAACACAGCGAGCACGCCAGGCGAGCCAGATCAGTGGACCCCGTATATTCCGTACCCGTAGCCGCTGTTAAAATCCACGGCGTCAGGCATCGTTACCTCGCACTCGTCGGCTTAGACTTGGTTAGACAAGTCGGCGAGCACGCGTGCAAATTTCTACCTGGCAAAACGTGCGCAATTGTTACGGACACCAATGTTGGACCGCTCTTCGCTCGTCGAGTCGAACGTAGCCTAACATCAGCCAGTCTTAAGCCGATTGTGATCACGATCCCGGCTGGCGAAAAATCGAAGACACTCAAGCAAGCTGGCGCAATTTGCGAGCAGATGATCGCTGCCGGATTGGACCGTCAATCTTTCGTAATCGGTCTTGGGGGCGGCGTGGTCGGTGATATCTCCGGATTTGTCGCGGCGATTTATCACCGTGGCATTCCCCACGTCCAGATTCCCACGACTTTGCTTGCCATGGCGGACAGCTCGATTGGCGGAAAGACCGGTGTTGATACGCGCGCCGGGAAAAATTTAATCGGCGCGTTTCATCATCCCTCACTCGTGATTGATGACGTCGACGTATTAAAAACTCTGCCGCGGCGCCAGTTCAATCAGGGATTCGCCGAGATCATCAAGCACGCGATTATCGCCGATGCGAAAATGTTCAATCAGCTTCAATCGTGGCAGGCCAGATCGCCGCGCCGACCGCTTGCTCTTCAGCAGCTCATTTGTCGCAACATCAAGATAAAATCAAACATCGTAGCGAAAGATGAGCTCGACCGGACAGGCGAACGCGCTGTTCTGAATTTCGGGCATAGTGTCGGTCACGCGATTGAGCGCGCCGGAAATTACCGGAAGTTTCTTCACGGCGAAGCCCTCAGCCTGGGAATTGTCGCCGCATGCGCTGTTTCAATTAAAAGGGCAGGACTGGCGCCCGGGCAACGCGATGCCGTGATCGATCTTCTGCAACGATTCGATTTCCCGACGCGTTTGCCGAAAAATTTTCCACGCGAGAAAATTTTCAAGGCGCTGAAGTTCGATAAGAAATTCGAGCAGGGAGAAATTCGGTTCGTCGTAACTCCACGCATCGGCGCTGCCTGTCTCAGGAGTGACGTGACGCTCGAAGATATTCACGAAGCGGTAGGTGAACTGTAGCCGCGGTCGTTGACCGCTGCCGCCGGGGTCGGCGCCCCCGGCTACAGACCTCGCGCCTTTGAGTAATATTCGACTAATCCATCCGTCACGCTGTCAGCGTATTCGCGGAAAATACTCTTGCGTTCCAAGCCGTTGATGTTGCGGGTTCCTTCGTAATCGCCAGCCTGAATACGGGCGAAGCCGTCTTTGCTGTTCATCACGTAGGGCTCGCAATAAACCACCGGACAACGATAAAGCCGCGTAGCTAGCAAATTGCGCGCATAGACGTAACCGCTCGTGCCAACTTTCGTTGTGCTGTTCGTCGTAGGATACTGGTATGGGGGTAGTTGAGTTTGCCGGGCCATTGTGCCGGCAATTGTGTCCGCCAGCGGCAACTCCTCGTCGTAAGCGCGGCTGAGAAGTCGCCGAATCATTTCGAAACGTTCGTCATCGAACTCAAGCTCCTCCTGCAAATAGGAACCGTTCACCAGAAGGTGAAGATGGTTGATGTCGGTCAACGTTGGATTATTTGGATCACCCCAGCCTTCGGCATTGAAATGCAGGCAAAGAACGAGATCAGGATGCAACTTGAAGTTTACCAGCGCCGCCCGACGGCGAATCTCGCTGTAACGATAAAATAAGATTTCGCTCTGCCAGCGAACCGTTTGTTCTTTCTCGGGATCATTGGGATCAAGAACGTCGACACGTTTTGCAGTGACCGGTTCGTTGCTATTCCGAACAAAAAAAACTCTTGCCCCTAATTCGCGCAATCGCGGGGCGAGCAGCCGCGCGACTTTCAAAGTTAGATCACCTTCCTGCACTGGCTGAGTGCTGTCGACTTGAAACCAGCGCTCTTCCATCTTGGCCCATTCGCCACCCAGATGCCCTGGGTCGAGCGCAATTCGCAAGCCCGAGAGCGGCTTGTGCCCTTTCGCAGGTGGCAAGGATCTCGCGGGGTCCCAAAGCCGTGGCACCGGATTGCGCGAGGTGTCGTCCTTCGCGAACCGCAAGGTGAAGAAATTCTGCGACTCGCGGTTGGTTAAAATTCGCGCCGTGTCGGTGTTTACTTCAATTAAATCGGGAGCAAATCCATGTGTGCAATAAACGTCGTAAATTAGGTGCGCGAATTCGTCGTGGGTGACTGTCTCCTGATAAGATTCAAGCACGCTCCATTTCGGACGGCCGCCGAGAATTCCGATATTGTCCGCCGCTTTGCCCGTGATCGGGAAGATCGACAAGCAGGTCGCTAGCAATATGACGCGAAGAATCATTTCGCAGCCAATGAAGCATTGATGGCTGGATTTCGCGCTCCTTAATACCAGTAGCGTGTCATCCTGAGCGGAGCGAAGGATCTCACCTACAACGGCAGCATAACGCAATGTGGCTTGTGTCACGCGTCGTCTAACGAGAGGTCCCTCGCCGTCTTCGCGGCTCGGGATGACAACAGCTTTTGTCGTGGCTACTGTCGCAGAATGCTAACGATCCTTTTTCTGGGCGACATCGTTGGTGAGCCGGGACGCACCGCCGTGATTACCAGGCTGCCGGAACTGAAAGAAAGGCACGCCTTGGACTTCATAATCGTGAACGGAGAGAATGCGGCCGGCGGTCGCGGCATAACGGGAAGAATCACCATCGATCTCTTGCGCGCCGGCGTCTCAGTCATCACGACAGGCGACCACATATGGGACCAGAAAGAAATTCTTGCGTTCATCGACACCGAGCCGCGCTTGTTGCGGCCGTTGAATTATCCCGATGGCGCGCCGGGGAGCGGGTCAATCATCCTGGAAACAACCAAGGGGAAAATCGGTGTTATCAACGTGCAAGCGCGCACGTTTATGCAGCCGATTTTGGAAAATCCGTTTCGCTCGGTCGATGCAGCGGTGAGGAAGATGCGCAACGAGACGGCCAACATCATCGTGGACGTACACGGAGAGACCACCAGCGAAAAAATCGCGCTGGGCCGGTTTCTCGACGGAAAAGTTTCTGCTGTTATTGGAACCCACACCCACGTTCAAACCGCCGACGAGCAAATTTTTCCCAGCGGAACAGCTTTCTTGTGCGACGCGGGCATGTGCGGTCCGATAAATTCGATCCTGGGACGCGCCATTAATCCAATCATGAACCGGTTCATCTCGAACCTGCCGGCGTCGTTTCCTGTCGCCGGCGGTGAGGTGCGTCTGCATGGAGCGTTAATCGAAATCAACGAGAGCACCGGTCGCGCTATGCGAATTACACGTGTGGATGAGCCCGCGCTCAGTGTCACTGCTCCATCGGAGCCCGAACCAAAGATCGACATTGACATTGAACAGACGCCATCCCCAGAGCAGACTTAATGTAGGCCGAACTGTTCGCGACCTGAATTTCGAATTGTTTAGGAACATCAACGTCCAAAAGAAATTATGAAAAAAAACTTTGTCTTTATTTTCGTCGCGGCCCTGGCGCTTTGTGCTCCGCAGTTGTCCGAGGCGCAAGCCACCAAAGATGCCAAAGAAGCAAACAAGCTTGCCCGAGACGGCGCAGAGGCTTCCAAGAATCAAGAGTGGGACAAAGCGATCGACTCGCTTCGCAAGGCGACGGCTCTCGACCACAAATACGCGACAAATCTCGCCGCGGTTTATCAACAGCGTGCATACGCTGCGGCGACTAACCAGCAATTTCAGGATGCGATCAACGATTACGGCGAGGCGCTCAAGATCAGTCCACAAGACGCACGAATTTACGAACAGCGCGCAGCGGTCGAAATGAAACTGAACGATATGGACAAAGCGCTGGCCGATTATTCCGAGGCGATCAAGCTTAAGCCGGACGAAGCTCGGTACTACGCTTACCGGAGTTACATTTACGAGGTTAAGGGCGACATCAAAAATTCGATGACTGACACCGACAAAGTGCTAAAACTTGATCCGAAAAATCAGGAAGCGATCAGCCGCAAAAAACGCTTGGAAACGCTACAATCCCTGAGAGCAACGCCCGCTCCTCCAGCGCCGGCCCCTTCAACTAAGACTTCCCCGGCGGCCGCGCATTCGCCGCACAAGCCGTAATCGTTAGTTAGCGGCAGGGCCGCAATTCGTGCCAACGTGGTGAGGACAACACGTTCCACGTGTGCTTCCAAGGTGGATCGGCTGTCAGGGGACGATGGCGAATAAGCCACCACAGGCGCAAGATAATCTTCGATGTTCAGGCGTCCGTCGGTGAAACAACGGCTTCCTGGTCTTCGGCTGGGTTTGCCGGCGCGGTGAACCGCCTCTTCCTCCGGTTGGCCGGCAGAGGTGCCAGGGTCATGGTGATATTGCGTCCGGCGATTTTTGGGTCCATTTCCACCTGCGACATTCCCGCGAGATCATCGCGAACTTTGTGCACGAGCTGCATGCCAAATTCCTGGTGCGCCATTTCGCGGCCGCGAAATTGCAGTTGCACCCGCACCTTATTTCCCCGATCCAGGAATTCTTCGCCGTGCCGGATTTTCGTCAGATAATCGTGATCGTCGATGTTAACGCGAAACTTGATTTCCTTCAGCTTCGAGCCCGAGGGCCTTTTATCCTTGGTATGCTTGGAGATATCGTAGCGGAACTTTCCAAAGTCGATGATCTTGCAGACCGGCGGGGTGGCCGTTGGGGCGATCTCCACCAGATCGAGACCAAGACTTTGAGCTTTGCGCAAGGCGTCAGTTAGCTTCATGACGCCAAGCTGTTCGCCGTTAGACCCCATAATGACCCGG
>Ga0193707_1000668_pt1 | contig 12020 bp, 13 predicted proteins | sample U3c2metaG_FD_143043 | JGI IMG/M metagenome (GOLD analysis project Ga0193707, IMG submission 143043) | Soil microbial communities from a riparian zone of the East river system, Colorado, United States - U3c2 | ecosystem: Environmental > Terrestrial > Soil > Riparian zone | place: USA: East River... | reverse complement strand
TTGCGCACCAGGAGCCGGTCTCGGATTCCCAGGTGGTCGCAGATGGCAGAAAAAGCCTGCTGCTCCCGCTTCTCAGTGCGCTGTCCATAGCTGACATGCAGCGCGGCGGCATGGGAATCGCGAGCTGCCAGGGCAGCCGAGACGCAGGAGTCCATGCCCCCGCTGAGGAGCACGACCGCGCGTGGTGTGTCTGTCAGCACCATCACTTAGATGTCATGTGGGACGGTAACGCCGCCCTGGCCTAAGCGCCTCCGCCCAAGCGAGATACGGAGGCGGAAGCAAATTGCAGAGGGCACCCCTTCGCCTGCAATTCGGGCTCTGGGATCTGGATTTTCAATCTCAAACCCAGAAACGTCAATCTGAAATCGGCTAGACTCCCTTCATCGCCGGATCCCAGATAAATTTGTGAATTTGCAGCCCTAGCCTGGCCGGAACACCGTCGGCCACCATCCAATCCGCCAGATCCCGGGGATCCAGCAGGCAATAAGACGCGTCGCGAGCGCCGCTGGCTTGCTTGCTGAAAGCAGGCGAGAATAGCACCGCGTTCACCCGCTGGTCCAGGTGGTGCCGCTTCACGAAGTCACGGGCAAACTCATAGTCGGCACGATCGCTCAGCACAAACTTGGCCTCGTCGTGAGCATTCAGCGCCTCGAGGTTCTCCATACGGAAGGTGTCAGGCTCGCCTGAGTTCGGACACTTTACATCCACGATTTTGATGACCCGGCTCGGCACCCGTTCGAGCGGACGCTCACCACTGGTCTCCAAAAGAACCGTGTAGTTGGCCGCGAGCAGACGCTGCATGAGCGGAACGAGCTCGCGCTCCTGCAGCAGCGGCTCGCCGCCGGTGATTTCGACCAGCCCGCCTTCGGGGCTCAAACGCTCCACCTCCGAGGCGACTTCCTCCAGGGTGCGGCGCTGACCCCCGGTGAAAGTGTACTCGCTGTCGCACCAGGAACAGCGCAGATTGCAGCCGGTGAGGCGCACGAATACGCAGAGCAGTCCGGCGTGGGTGGACTCGCCCTGGATCGATTTATAAATCTCGGTGATCTGCATGGAATAAAGCTACTAGCCTCAGCCTTCAACTCTCGCCCGCCTGGGATAACGATTATTCCGAATAGGTTGCCGTGGTAGTGTCGGTTTCGAAGACGGTGACGTTCTTTACCCGCACCCGGCCCTGGGTGACACGATCAAGATTCAGGTTGGTCTGGTCGTAAAAGTATTTAGCCAGATTTTCGGCTGAGGGATTCAACACCTTGAACGGCTCCAGTTCGTTGATCATCTGATGATCCAGCCGGTCAACCACGGGTCGCAGGGCTTCTTTCAGATCCTTGAAATCGAGCAGCAGGCCGGCCCTGTCCAGCTCCTGGCCGGCCAGCGTCACCCGTACCTTGTAATTGTGGCCGTGCGGGTTCTCGCACTTGCCCTTGTAATTGCGCAGGTAGTGTCCGGCGGCAAACGAGTCTTCGACCGTGACCTCAAACATGAATTTCCCTCGGCGGGCGGCATCAATACAGACCAGGCCGCAGCTCGGCGTCCAACCAACTATTCTACCGCGATCGCCGCGATAAGTACGCCAGGGGCTAGCCCGACCCGGGGCGGCGCGAGCGAGCGAGCTCGCGCCGGTGGGTCAGGGAAAATCAGGCGGGAGCCTATTTCTTGGGGAAATTCGGGTCCGCCTTCACTTCGTTGATCTGCTTGGTGTGGCGCTCACTGTGTCCCGCGATAAACAGGACCCACTCGTAGCCGTCCAGCTTCTTGCCCAGGGGACTGTCAGCGGCATGATCGCGGAGGTCGCTGTGGGTTTTCAGGAACACCTCGGTTTGGGCACGGGCTTCGGTGAAATGCTTCAGCGATCCTTCGGGCGAGCCAAAGCGATTGGTGGGTCTGAGCGGTTCGGGCGCCTGGGCTTTCTGGGTTCGGTCTGGAATCTTCGCCACCACCATGTCGTCGATCGCCTTCACATCGTCGGCGGCCGGCCGCGGCGGAGCCTTCATCACCTGGCTGGTCACCATGCTCATAAGAAAATCTTCGGCGGCTGCGATGTGTTCCACCACTTCGGCCACCGACCATTTATCGGGCGCCGGCTTGAAGTTCCATTGCGCGCTGGAAAGCCCGGCGGTGGCAGTGAGGACGCCCTGCTTGGTGCTTTCCAGGTACTGCATGGCTCGGTCCTGGTCGGCCTGAGTGAGGGTTTGCGAGAAAGCCTGGGCCGAGGCGCAAACCATGACGATGAGTATGGCCAAACTTCGCTTCATAAGAGTTTTATCCTCCGACTGAGGGCTTCTTTAAAACGAGATCCGCCAGGCCGGCTAAGAATACAGAGCCGGACGGTGGTAGAGCAAGCGCTGCCGGGAACGGCTGTGATCAGACCGATCCCGGGCAAGATTCTTGGCGCCTGGTGTGGAGCCGGGCTCCCCGGGGGCCTACCACGTATAGTGCGCCGTGTAGGCGATGGTTTTTTCTCCGTCGGCGGCGAGCGTAACCGGGAACTCGATGGTCTGGCTGTCAATCTTTCGGTAGGTATTCGATTTGGCCGGAATGTCCCAGCCAATCCAGCGATACAAGTGCTCGACCACGCGCACCTCGGCTGCTTCTTTTTTGTGATTGCGGACCTTGATTTCAAACGACTCGTCCAGGGTGTGCTTGTCGGTGTCAAGCTTGTAGTCTGTCCGGCGGCGCTCGCCCACCAGATCAAACGCATTCCCGGTATAGACTCGCACCGTTTCGTCGCGGGGAGTATGGTCGATCACATTTTCTCCCGTGAATTCAACCTGACCATCGTCATTGCGACGGTAGAAGCGGACTCGCCCTTTGGGCAGAGGCATTCCCAGGCGGTTGGCCCCGGAATTGATAAACTCCCGCATCACCCAAATCTTGGGGTTGGATTCGGTCCCATAGCCGTAGTCGTTGCGGATGTTGTCCCAGTTCCAGCCGTTGTAGCGGTTGGCATCGATCTTTACCCCGTCGTAGACGTAAATCCGTTTCGTGGGAACGCCGTTCGCGCGGATAAACTCCACCTGCTTGGTCTCCCGATCGTGCAGGGTGGTGGCGCGGGATAGAGTGTAGAGGTGGTATTCGTCGAAGGTCCTTTCCGTCACCGGGGGCACTGGCCCAGCCATTCCGGCGCCAATCCCTGCCAATGCGGACACACTATCAAATGCCCGCCCCGGCTGGATCTTGCTCACGTCTCCGGCCATCAGCTTGATCCGCGCATTCTCAAAGAGTTTGCCGCTCTGGTTGTCCATGGTGACCCAGCCCACCAGGTCAACGGCGTCTCCTTTGTCGGGGGCAACAATGTTGTAGTCCGCTTCCCAGGTGAGACCTCCGGTTACATAGGAAAATTCGGCGCGGAGCGCTCCCGCCTGATCGGAAGATAGCAGCCACTGCAAAGTCGGCTTCAGCACACTGTCGTCGCCCAGCGAGGGAAACATCGGAATCCCGGGTAAACCGAAACGCAACTTGCCTTCGACTTCGACGATCGGTTGTTCGTTACCGCCCTGCGCGTAGGCCATCTGCGCCTGGTAGTACTGTGAGCCATAACGGTTCATGGCCATGTAGTTGTGAGGCGTATATCCGCTGCGGATGATTTTGCCCGGGATGACTTCCTGCTTGCCCTCGCGCTGCACCAGAAAGTCGATCGCCTTGCCTTCGTAAAGCGAAAGCAGCCAAGATTCCGAAATCGGATCGGCGCGATAGTTCTGTTCCAGCACCTGCACTGGGTGTTTGCCGGTGGGATCACGCAGGATCACCGAGTCGGGTTCGAGGTGCATGGTAATGTCTGAAACCCGGACATTGTTGATTCCCGCCTTCAGATCAAGCGGAAGCTCCTGCCGCACCACGGCGAAGTTCTGGTTGTAAATGGTCAGAGAGGGTGGGGCGGCCTCATCGGCAGCCAGACAGATGCTACAAAGCGCAATCAGGGATGCGAATTGGCGGATCACGATTCCTCCTGGTTCAGAAAACCTCGACCTGGGATCCTGAGAGTGGAACGCTAGCGGCGACACTTCTTGCACTCAATTAGACACCGCGGGAAGCCGCCGTGCTGCCATGGCCGATTAGGGAATCTTACGTATGCTTGGTCTGGCCGCTCAAAAGCGCCAGGGCATGCGGCAGCAGATCAACCACCGCCTCAAGCGATTCGGCTGCGCCGCGTGGGCTGCCGGGCAGGTTTAAGATCAATGCCTTTCCGCGCACGCCGCACAGGCCTCGGCTGAGCGCGGCCAGCGGAGTTTTCTTGGCGCCTTCGAAGCGCATGCGCTCGGGCACGCCCTCGAGCAGGCGGTCGGAGATCGCCCGGGTGGCTTCAGGCGTGACGTCACGCTCGGCAATTCCGGTCCCGCCCGTGGTTACGACCAGACTCGCCTGGCCTGCCAGGCGAATGATGGCTTGTTGAATGGCGGGCTGATCGTCGGCCACGATTTCAGTCGCGGCCACTCGGAAACCGCGTTTCTCGAGAATTTCCACCACCGCCGGCCCGGAGAGGTCGGCGCGCTCGCCGCGCGATGAGGAGTCGCTGACCGTGAGCACGGCCACCCTCAGCGCTTCAGGAGTCGAGGAGGACATCTTCCTCTTCTTCCTCGGCGCCTCCATCATCGCGCTTGGATTCGTCGAGCATTCTCAGTCCTTCCATCAGAAGGCCCTGAGTGTTCAGCGTAGTGGTCTGCTGGCTGGTCTTGCCTTCGAAGTTGATCTGGAAGTTACCGCCTGTCCAGCCCAGCACTTTGAACACGGCGGGATCGCCGCTGAGCGCGCCATAGATGGCGTGGGTCACCTGACCCTCCTTGAAGTACATTTCGCACTTGTCGCGGTCAAGGGTGAGAGTCAGGGCGCAACTCTTGCGCCCCATTTCCAGGGACTGTACCAGGTCAATCACGTTCATCTGCGCCAAGCTACCCCGCACCACCCCGTCCGAGGGCGCCGTCTTGGCCAATTTTTCCAGGGCAATCTTGTCGATCAGACGCTTGATGCGTTGGGTGGCTTCTTTCAGGAAAAATGGTTTTTCGACGAAATCGTCGACCGGCTCGTGGTGGGAAAATCTCTCCGTGATGTCGGCTTTGCTGGCCAGCAGGATCACGGAAATGCCAGCGGTCTTGGCCCGGCTCTTGAGTTTTTCCACCAGCTGCTGCCCATCCATGCCGGGCATGCGGTAATCACTGACCAGCAGGTCCGGCGGATCGTCTACGGCTTTCAGCAGGGCATCGGCGGAATCGTTGGAGGTGGTCACCTTGGCCAGCGGAGTGAGCGCCCTCTGCAGCATTCCCAGGACCATGGGATTGTCGTCCACCAGCAGGAGTTTGACGTGATTGGGCATGACACCTTAGGTCTTTTTGCGGACACGGGTGTAGTCGCCCGTCTGGCCTCCGGATTTGTGCTCGAGCACGATTTCCCGGATCTCGATTCCCTTGTCCAGTGCTTTACACATATCGTACACGGTAAGAGCGGCGACGCCGGCCGCAACCAGGGCCTCCATTTCCACTCCCGTGACTGCCGTGGTGATCACTTTTGAGCTGATAGCGACGCCATTCTCGCACAGCCGCATGGTCACATCAACGTGCGAAAGCGGCAGAGGATGGCACATGGGGATCAGATCGGAGGTGCGCTTGGCTGCCATGATGCCGGCCAGGCGCGCCACTTCTAGCGCATCTCCTTTGGGATTTTTCGGCAGGGCTCTCAGTACGGCAGGTTCCAGGGCAACGAAAGCGCTGGCCGCGGCTTCGCGCCGGCTGGGGGTCTTGCGGGAGACGTCGACCATTCTGGCGCGTCCCTTGCGGTCGTAATGAGAGAGTTTGTTCGCCATCGCGAAAGCCTATCTTACATGGGGTGCCTGCATGGGGTGCCTGCGGGCGCCGAGCCTCCCGCCGGCTGCAGCCCATCGGCGATCGCATCAGGAAAACGGAGAACCGGGGAGCAGGGGACGCGCGCCCCTACCGCAGCAGGACCGGTACCCACTCGGCCGCCGCAATGCGGTCGCGGTCTGGAGGAATCACGATGTAACAATTGGCCCGGGCCAGCGCTGCCACGTCGCCCGATCCTTGCCATCCCGCCAGTTCCACTTCCGCATGCTCGAATTCGCCGCCCAGGATGGCTGGCAGGAATCGTTTCAGGCCCGTCTTTGTTTTTATTTCCGATTTCAGTTGAGCATTCAGGAACACCAGTTTGCGCGGCGTCATGCCCGCCAGAGCCTCGAGCACGGGGCGAGCGAAGAGTTCAAATGTCACCATGGTGGAGGTGGGATTTCCGGGGAGACCAAAGAAATATGTGTGGGCTGGTGGCGATGCCGGTTCGCGGGCGGGGGTGCCCGCGGCCCGTGGGACCCGGCCAAAGACCACCGGCTTGCCGGGTTGGATTTGCACCCCGGTGAAGAAAAACTCTGCCTGGAATTCTGCCAGGACCTGCTCGACCAGGTCATACCTGCCCAGCGAGACGCCGCCCGCGACGAGCAGCAGGTCGGCCTCAAGTCCATCGGCGATGAGTTCACCCAGGCGTGCGGGCTCGTCGGGGGCGATGGGCAGCAGCACCGGCTCTCCGCCCGCGGCTTGCACCTGTGCGGCCAGCGAATAGCTATTGGAATTCCGGATCTGGTTGGCTCCGGGAGGGACGTCGACGTCCACGATTTCGTCGCCGGTGGCGAGCACGGCGACTTGTGGTTTCCGGTAAACCAACAGACGGCTCCTGCCGGTTGAAGCGGCTACGGCAATCGCGGCGTAATCAAGCCGCAATCCGGGCGACAGCAGGCGCTCTCCGCGCTTGGCCTCGGAGCCGACGGGAACGATGTTGTCGCCGGCGGCCACGCTTTTTGTGATCTGCACGCAATCGCCCTGGCGGGTTGTGTGTTCCACCATTACGACGGCATCGGCGCCCGGGGGCGCGGGTGCGCCCGTCATGATGGTTACAGCCTGCCCCGGTTGCAGAACAGGAATATCTTTGTCGACTGCCCCTGCTCTTATTTCTCCGATCACGTCGAGCGCGGCGGGAAGGTGAGAAACATCGGCAGCACGGACGGCATATCCATCCCGCATGGCCCGGGGAAAGGGCGGGTAGTGGCGGTCGGCGAGCACGGGCTCGGCTAAAACTTGCCCGGCACCGCCGCTGCCGCTCACGCTGTCGATCAGATCCACCAGTTCCTTGCCGCGTGGATGCAAAGCCGCGGCGTGATGTTCCACCAGGTGACGCGCTTGCTCGAAGCTCAGGATCAAAGACGGCTCGGGAAGGGCGGCCATGCAGGAGATGATACGGCATCTCGTATTACCTCCGCTGGTAACCCCACTCCGGTTGGCGTTGAGCATCGATCGTGCATCAGGGACAATCGCTCGTGCCCAACCACAAAGACAAATCTGACGCCAGATCGTCGCGCCGATTTCCCCGCTTCCCTCTCGACATCAAGGTCTCAGTGCACGTCTTTCGCGCGGGGGAGAATGTTTCCTTTTGGGGGCGTTCGAACGAGCTGGGGGAGGATGGTATCGGCGCAACCTTGACCGGCAACCTGGACTCCGGGGAAGTCGTTGCCCTGGAGCTGATGCTGCCGATGGCTGCGTTTCCCATAAAGTTCCGGGCCCTGGTGCGCTATCGCGACGGCTTGCGCCATGGTTTTGAGTTTCTGGCCTTGACGGCGATGCAGCGCGACCAGATCCGGCGCGTCTGCGAGAGGCTTGCCGCGGCCCAGTAGCGGAGCCGGGGCATACCCGGCCGGACAGGTCATCCCGGAGCGGAACCAGTACTTTCGAAGGAGTGGCCTTTGGTTTCTCCGACCGGCCGCCGCGGGTGCAACTTTCCATCGCCAAACGCGTCTTATTTGGCAGAGAATCGAAAACCAGGAGCGGCCGAATCGAGCGCCCGAGGGCGCTGCCCAAGCTGGTTGGAGGACTTGCTTCATGCTGATCAAGAAAACCGTCGACATTCAATCATCCGAGATTACTCCGAAAGGCCTGTATCTGAACCGGCGGAAGTTTCTGGCCGGCACAGCGATCGCGGGCGCGGCGGCGCTGGCCGGTGTAGGTTTGCGCGAAATCAGTTCGCCCCCCGTGGTGGCGCGCGCCAATGACAAAATTGATGGCCTCGAGAAGAGTCCGCTCTCCACCAGTGAAAAGATCACGCCCTACAAAGATGTGACCAACTACAACAACTACTACGAATTTTCGAGCGACAAGTACGAGCCCGCGGGCCTGGCCAAGAACTTCAAGACGCGGCCGTGGACGGTCACCCTTGACGGCCTGGTCAGGAAGAAACAGGTGCTTGACGTAGACACCATCATGAAGATGGCGGCGCCAGAAGAGCGCATCTATCGGCATCGTTGCGTGGAAGGGTGGTCGATCGTTGTGCCCTGGGTGGGCTTCTCGCTGAGCGAATTGATCAAGCGCGCCGATCCTCTGCCCAAGGCGAAGTTTGTGGAGTTCACCACCCTGATGGATCTTCGCCAGATGCCGGGTCAGCGCAGCAGCGCGCTCGAGTGGCCTTACGTCGAAGGTTTGCGAATGGATGAGGCGGCGCACCCGCTGGCGCTGCTTTGCTTTGGCATGTACGGAGAAGTGCTGCCCAACCAGGACGGCGCGCCGCTGCGCCTGGTAGTCCCGTGGAAGTACGGATTCAAGAGCATTAAGGCCATCGTTCGGATCCGCTTTACCGACGACCAGCCGTACAACACCTGGAGAAAGTCCGCTCCGAACGAGTACGGCTTTTACTCCAATGTAAACCCGAATGTGGATCATCCCCGCTGGAGCCAGGCTAAGGAACGCCGTTTGGGTGAATTCCTGAAGCGGCCCACGTTGATGTTCAACGGCTACGACCAGGTGGCGTCTCTCTATTCAGGAATGGATCTGAAGAAAAATTTCTAGCTTGGGATGGCGCCGGCAGACCCGGACGGCGGGGCTAGGAACGACGCGCGAAAAAGGCTCAATGGTTCGATGGTTTAAACCGGTGGTATTTCTTGCCTGCTTGGGGCCGCTGGGGCGGCTGGGCTGGAAGGCCTTCATGGGACGTCTCGGCGCCAATCCCATCGAGGTGATCACTCACTCCACGGGAGACTGGATCCTGATCTTCCTGCTGGTGACTCTGGCGGTAACGCCGCTGCGCAAACTGAGCGGGCAGCTCTGGCTGATCCGCTATCGCCGCATGTTCGGGCTATTCGCATTCTTCTACGCGGTGCTGCACTTCACGACCTATGTCTGGCTGGACAAGTTTTTCGACCTGCATGAGATTTGGGCGGACGTCATAAAGCGCCGCTTCATCACCGTTGGCTTCACCGGATTTGTGCTGCTGATACCTCTGGCCCTGACCTCGACGCAAGGCTGGATTCGGCGGCTGGGGGGAAAACGTTGGCAGGCCCTGCACCGCCTGATTTACCTCAGCGCGATCGCCGGGGTAATCCATTACTGGTGGCTGGTTAAAGCCGACATCAGCAAACCGGCGCAGTATGCCACCGTGCTCTGCCTTCTTCTGGGCTATCGCCTGGTGGCATGGGCCCGGCGGAGAACGGGAGGAAGGGCGGACTCGGTTTCGGCCCGAAGTGCTGAGGTTGCCAAAGGATAGCCGTTCCCGGGCGGCTCATTGGTTGCCTTCTCGTATACAACCCTATCCCGAGCGGCGGACAACTTTCTTCGAACAATTGTGTTCAAAGTGGAAGTACCCGTCGATCTGCGCGTCTGGGAGGAGTAAAGGCAGTTCGCGCTGCCCGATTGTTTATGACAAAACTATATCTGTCGCTGGGCCTGGTTTCGCTTCTTTTCTGCGCCGCTTGTGGATCGAGCAATGGAACCGTTACTGGCTTCATTCCCAAGGGAAATTTCTCGAACGCCAGTCTCAACGGGCAGTACGCCTACCAGATCAAGGGGTTTGACTTCCAGAACAGCGTTAGTGGCGTACCTTACCGCGAAGCCGGCGTGTTTACCGCCAACGGCAGCGGCGGCATTACCAGCGCGACAGACGATTTCGCCGAGGGCGGCACGGTTGTTACCACCACCAGCACTGGCTCCTATAGCATCGGCAACGATGGTACCGGGAGTCTGAGCTTCAACAATGGTTTAGGAACGATCAACCTGGCCGTGACCTTGGTCAGTACTGCCAAGGTCTACCTGGTGGAAGGCGATTCTGTCCTCAATGCAGGCGGACTGGCGGAGAAGCAGGACACCACATCGATTGCCGCCGCTCCCAGCGGAACCTTCGTTTTCCGGGAGCATGACATAGACGCGCTGCAGTCGGTGGGCAGCGTGGGTGCCTTCACCGTATCGGGCGGTACGGTCAGTGCCGGCGGTGCGGATGTGAATCGCGCCGGAGTCTTGAGTTCCCTAACCTTTACCGGAGGTTCCTTTAATGCTCCGGACCCAGTCACCGGGCGGGGTAGCGGAACGCTGGTCGACAACTCGCCTGCCACTTCCAGCTTTTTCTACTACATCGTAGATGCGAATAACATACGTTTCCTGTCGGACAACGTGGGAATCATCGGATCGGGTCGGGCTGAGAAGCAGAGTGGCACGCCCGCGCTTTCCGGCAGCTACGCCTTCGGCAGCGAAGGAGACACCATTAATTTTCTGAGCTCAGTAAACAGCGCCGGCCGCTTCACCGCCAGTGGCGGCAATATCAGCGGCGGCGCGCGGGACACGGTGCAGGACGGGAGCACCGCCCCGAACGTAGCCTTTACGGGGACTTACACCCAGGCAGTCAACGGTCGCGCCGCGGTCGCCCTCAGCACCACGGCAAACAACAACCTGGTGGTCTGGATGGTCAGCCCGGCCCGCGGGTTTTTTTTGGTGAATGATCCCAATACCGTCCAGGAAGGCACGCTCGACCTGCAGCAGAGCGCAACATTTTCAAATGCAACCATGAACGGCCAGTACGCCATGGTCATGAACGGATTCGATGCCGGGGGAGCGAAGGACCGGATCGGTACCCTGCAGTGGGACGGTTCCGGAAAGCTGGTGCTGAATGAATTCACCAATGCCGCGGGAGTGGTCACCGTGCCTATTGTGCTCTCGGGAAACTACTCGGTTTCGGGCAATGGGAGGACTTCTGGCTCGATCAGTACTCTTTCGAGCAACCTGATCTTTTATCTGGTGTCGGGCAGCGACGCTTACCTGATACAGAACGACACCGGAGTGCAGATTAGCGGGACCGTCGGCAAGCAACCGTAGGCTTCAATGCAGGTGCGATCGTCCCGGCCGTGCCGGGCCATTCATTTTAATTTTTCGGCATCAGTGGGATCGGGGACGCACCGGCCCAGGCAGGCACCCACTTTGAAATCTAATGTGAAAGCCTGCCATCTCTTCTACCCTCTTTCATAGGCGTGCTTCTCGTCCAGCTCGGCCACGGCCGTGCGCATGTCGGCTTCAAACTTTTCCGCCTGCGCCATCAGGGACGCATTGGCGGAAGCCCACTCTCCCTCGAGCGTCATCAACTCCTGGCTTCTAAGTTTCTGCGCCACCTCCAGCACGTGTTCGGCCGGGGTCTCCATGAAAAGCGCCTCGGTCGGATCACCCACCCAGACCGGGCCTCCGGCTTCTTTGGTTTGCCAATAGACTTTCCGGGCAATCAGCAGGGCAATCGCTTCGTCCGTCGCCTTTCCGAACACCCACTTGCTGCGTTTGAAATCGTAATACCGACTGGAAAATTGCACCGGCACTCTTTTCCCGGATTTCAAAAATTCAATTTGCTTGCGATCGACTTCCTTGCGCAGAGCATTGATCACCGGCGCCTCAATATCCTTCGCCGCAAGCGACGGCATCACCTCGTACACGGTCGCAGACAAGTTGACCGATACCGGCGCATGCAGCCCCTGCGAGTTCTCGAGGGCGATGTCCGCATGCAGCACCCAGAAATCCGCTCCTGAGGTGGACTTGTGAAATGGCCACTCCAGGTGAAACGACAGCGGCAACCCGCTGTGACATACGTAGATCTTTTTTTCGCGAGTCTTGTCACCCTGTGGCGGAATGTTCATCGCTGGTCGATCCGAGATTGGTTCATGTTGGTTATTCTAACGGGGCCGCTCCACTTTTGCTCCTGAAACCGAGGGGATTTATCGCGGCGCACAG
>Ga0193707_1000667_pt1 | contig 12029 bp, 6 predicted proteins | sample U3c2metaG_FD_143043 | JGI IMG/M metagenome (GOLD analysis project Ga0193707, IMG submission 143043) | Soil microbial communities from a riparian zone of the East river system, Colorado, United States - U3c2 | ecosystem: Environmental > Terrestrial > Soil > Riparian zone | place: USA: East River... | reverse complement strand
ATCGCGAGCTTTCGCGGTGGGTTGGTGCTGACGGCTGCCACGCACTGTTCACCCGCGCGCTCGCCGAAACGCGCCCCGAGTACCCGGCGCTGGAGAAGATTCGGCTCCATCCCAAGTCCGAGGCATACATCGACGGCATCGCGGACAGCATCATGGCGTATGGAGATCCCGAGACAGCGACGGCGCTCGAATCAGTCCTGGTACGTCTGGTCGAGCTTCTCGGCCGACTCATTGGAGACGATATGGCAGGCAAACTCATCGACCGAACGTTCGGCGATTCCAGGCATGGTTCCGATGACACGAGGGAGGAAGCTTGAAAGAAACGGAGCATACCCCGATCCGAAGTCTTCCCAGCGGAGTGCCGGGGTTCGACATCGTGGTCGGCGGCGGTCTACCCGAATACTCGTTCAATCTGATCGCTGGCGGACCAGGGTCGGGGAAGACTATCCTGGCGCATCAGATAATGTTCGCGAATGCGACTGTCGATCGGCCCGCGCTGTATTTCACCGTGCTCGGCGAGCCCACGCTCAAGATGCTGCGATACCAGCGGCAGTTCAGCTACTTCGATCCCGATCTGGCCGGATCCGCAATCCAGTTCGTCAACCTGAGCGCGGAGGTCGTCGAGCAAAACCTCGGCGAAGTCCTGGACAGGATCGTCGCCGAGACCGAGCGCGCCAAGCCCGGAATTGTCGTCGTCGATTCATTTCGAACGATCAGCGGCCACGGCAACGCGATAGCACCGCTCGAGCTCGATCAGTTCGTTCAACGTCTGGCCCTTCACCTTACAACCTGGGAGACAACATCGTTTCTGCTGGGCGAATACGCCGTCGAGGAGCAGCGCAATCCGGTGTTCACGGTCGCCGACGGGATATTCTGGCTCTCCCAGGCGACCGATAGGAATTCCGTCGTCCGCAAGCTTCAGGTGATCAAGACCCGCGGACGCGCCCCGATGCCTGGATTACACACGTTCAGAATCACAAACGACGGCCTCCAGGTATTCCCGCGGATCCCCGAGCATACGCGACTGCGGCACGAACAGGAGCGGCGGCGTCTTTCCACCGGCGTCCCGGGCATGGACGACATGATCGGCGGCGGCATCGTCGCGGGCGACGCGGTGATGCTTACGGGTCCCGCAGGAAGCGGCAAGTCAACGATAGCGACACAGTTCATCGCGGAAGGACTGCGCCAGGGTGAGACGGCCGTCATCGCTGTATTCGAGGAGTATCCCGAGGATTACCTGGCCCGCGCCGACGCCAGGGATTCCGAGGTCGGGCGGATGATTCGCGACAAAAAGCTCGAGCTGATTTATCTCCGCCCGCTGGATCTCTCAGTCGACGAGGCGCTGGCAGCCATACTCGAAGCGGTCGATCGACTGGGGGCCTCGCGGATTGTGATCGACTCCTTGTCGGGCTTCGAGGTCGCGCTCGCACCGACCTTTCGAGAGGATTTCCGGGAATCGCTGTACCGTCTCGTGGGGACGTTGACGGCGACAGGCGTCACAGTATTCATGACCGCGGAAGCCTCCGAAGGGTTTGGCGACGCCAGGTTCACCTCGGAAAAGGTCTCGTTCATCACCGACGAGATCATCGTCCAGCGGTACGTCGAGATCAAAGGAGAGCTGTTGCGCGTGATGGCGGTAATCAAAATGCGCGGGAGCGATCACACCCATGAATTCAGGCTCTATGAGATCACGGCAAATGGTGTGGTTGTGGGTGAACCGCTCAAGGAATACGACGGAATCATCACGGGAGTGCCAACCTTGCGCCAGCTCCCGAGCAGACCCAAACGAAGCAAATAGCGCAGAATGACGTCGCGTAAACGGCCCGGTGCACAGCTAGCGACCGAGCTTTCCATTCAGAAGGCGCTGCGTCGCTGCATGGAACAGGCTCCGCTGCCGTTCGCGATCACGCGGGGCAATGACCACAAGCTCGTCTACGCGAATTCCGCCTTCTGTCGGTTGGCCGGGATCGCCAATGGAGACGCGCTTGGCTCGCCGATCGCAGCCGCGTTTACGGGCACGGAGGGCCGAGCGCTAGGCGGAATTCTCGACCGCGCATTTCGCGACGGAGCCGAGCTGCTCGACGAGGCCCTGGACCCGGCGAGCGAGAATACGAGTGACATCATGTGTAGCGTGTGGCCCGTCATCGCGAAAGATGGACACACCGAGGCACTCGGCATCGAGATTCGCGAGTCGAATTCCCGGGATGCCGCAGTCGACCTTCAGAGGCAGGTCGCGGAGCAGATGCTGCTCGGCGCTCTGCGCGAGCGCGGGTTAGCCGACGACGCCGAAGCAGCGCGTCGCCGAGCGGCCTTCCTTGCAGAGGCAGGCCGCCTGCTCGCCGAGTCGGTCGATCAGTCGACGACGCTCGTTGCTCTCACCAAGCTGGCCCTTCCCGCTCTCGGGGCGTGGTGCATCGTGGATATTCTCGAGGAGAACAGCGCGATCAATCGTCTTGCCATCTACCATCCCGATCCCGAGAAGCAAAAGCTCGCCGAAGAGCTGGAGTCGAGCTGGACGCCGGAACCCGACGACCCGTTCGGCGCGCCGGCGATGCTGCGGGAGCAGCGTACGATTGCCATTACCGACGACATCGATGAGACGCTCGCTGCCGGCGCGCACAGTCCGCGTAACCTTCTGATCCTTCGTCAGCTCGGGATTGGGTCGCTACTGACCGTTCCGCTCGTTGCGCGCAACAGACTCCTCGGGGCAATCACTTTCATCAGCGCGCAACGCGGCAGCGCATTCAGCGCCGAGGACGTGCAGCTGGCGGAGGACGTCGCCACTCGCGGGGCTTTGGCGCTCGATAACGCTCAGGTTTACGACATGGCGCTGGTGCTGCAGCATAGCGCGGAGACCGCAAACCGGGCGAAGACAGCCTTCCTGGGCGCGATGAGCCACGAGCTGCGCACGCCACTCAACGCGATCGGCGGCTACATCGACCTCCTCGACATGGGGCTGCGTGGCCCGGTAACCGAGGGGCAGCACCTCGACTTCGCCCGCGTGAAGACCAACCAGCAGCACCTCTCACTGCTGATAACCGAGATTCTCACATTCGTGCGCGTCGGAAGTGGCCGCGTCCTCTACGCCCTTGCCGACGTCAACGCCTGCGAAGCTATACAACACGCCATCGCGCTCGTGGAGCCGTTGTTCGAGCAAAAGGGCCTCGTGTTCGATGGAATAGTTGGAGACATGAGCATTGTTGGTCGCGCGGACCCGGAGCGCGTTACCCAGATTCTGGTGAACCTTCTTTCGAATTCGATCAAGTTCACGCCCGGGGGTGGCCATGTCGGCGCAGAGTGCTCCTACAGCGGCAAGTTTGTCTCACTGCTGGTAAGCGATACCGGGATCGGCATCTCGCCGGACAAGCACGAAGCCATCTTCGAGCCATTTCTTCAGCTGAAGGAAGGACTCTCGGACCGTGAGACCGGAGTCGGACTCGGGTTGGCGATAAGTCGCGATCTAGCCCGGGCGATGGATGGCGATCTCACCGTAGACAGCATCGAAGGGAACGGAGCGCGCTTCACGCTGTTGCTCCCGCGGGCGAGCCGGCCCGACGAGGCCGAATAAGTATTTCCGCTACAGAAGAACGGCGAGGATTATCGACCGGTCGAGGACCTCGCGAACCTTCCTGGCGAGCTGGTCGGGAGTGAACGGTTTCTGCAGAAACGCGGTATCTCCCTGCTGCACTCCACGGCGCAACACTTCGTCATCTGTGTAGCCGGACATCAGAAGGGATGCGATTCCAGGACGCATCTCGAGCAGCTTTTCGACGAGCTCGCGGCCATTCATCCCGGGCATGACGACGTCGGTGATCACGGCATCGATGGGCGTCAGCATATCGCCGGCGATGATTAGAGCGTCCGTACCTCCAGCGGCGACGTGTACCTCGTATCCGGACTTTTTGAGGACCCGGGCCACCAGCTCGCGCAGGTTCGAATCGTCCTCTACAACCAAAATCGTTTCGACTCCTCGCGGTACTTCCTTTGCCCTGACCTCGAGCGCTGGTGTTTCGGCACCCGAAACGAAGCGAGGGAAGAAAACCTTCAAGGTGCTTCCCTGACCTAGCTCCGAACAAACGGTGATTTCTCCGCCGGACTGGTTGACGATTCCATAGACCGTAGACAGACCCAGCCCCGTGCCGCGACCGTGGTCCTTCGTTGTGAAGAACGGATCGAAGAGGCGTCGCTGAACCTCCGCTGTCATGCCCACGCCGGTATCGATGACGGTCAGCATGACGTAATCGCCCACCGCCGCATGCAGCGGGCCGGCGACAGAATCAGCGGATAGTCGGGCATTCTCGGTGCTGATGCTCAGCCGGCCACCCGTGGGCATCGCATCACGGGCGTTCACGACGAGGTTCATCAACACCTGCTCGAGCTGGCCGGGGTCGGCATTGATCGTCGCAACCCCCGGATCGAGAGATATCTTCAGATCGACGTCTTCTCCGATGAGCCGGCGAAGCAGCTTCTCCATGTCGCCCACGACAGTATTGATGTTGATGACTCGAGGCTGCATCACCTGCTGGCGGCTGAATGCCAGCAGCTGTCGGGTGAGACCCGCCGCCCGGTCTGCGGCCGCCGCAATCTCCTGGACATCCTCGCGAGTGGAATCGACGATGTCGACCCGATCCAGCAGCATTGCACCGTAACTCATGATCACGGTGAGGAGATTGTTGAAGTCGTGAGCGATTCCCCCAGCGAGCTGTCCGACCGCTTGCATCTTTGACGTCTGACGAAGCTGCGATTCGAGCACTCTTCTGTCGCTGGTGTCGATGAATGCCACCACCGCCGCGATCACCTTTCCGTCGCTGTTGAGAATCGGTGCGCCCTGAACACTGAGGGAAACAACCCGCCCGCTTTCCCGAATCTCCACGTCGTCGACGGAAGCCGCCACACCCTTCAGCGCTTTCGCCAGAGGATTTCGCTCGAGCGGATACACTTCGTCAGTGCCGGCGAGGAATGCCTTGTACGTCTCCGCAATTTTATCAATGGCCGTTACCGCAACACCGGTCCCGAGCGTTTTCTTGGCGGCGGCATTCATGAATACGGGCGAGCCCATTTCGTCGGACACCAGGATGCCAATCGGCACGACCTCCAGGATCTGTGTCAGCCGACGCTCGTTCGCCTGGAGCAATTGCTCCGCTTCGACTCGCCACGTGATGTCCTCGAGAACGCCTTCGTAGAGGAGCACCGTCCCGTCGGCGGCCCGCTTCACGTGCGTGGTGTCCCTCGCCCAGATGATCGCGCCGTCCTTGCGTCGCATCTGTACCTCGAAATCAAGGACTGCTCCCTCCCCTTTCATTTGCTCGCTCCAGCGAAGCCGATCTCTCGGATCGACATACAGGGATGCCGCGGGGGTTGCGATCAGTGATTCGCGGTCCGCAAAGCCGAGCATGGAAACCATGGCCGGGTTCGCGTCGATCAAGCCCCCCTCCGGCGTACTTCGGTACAGGCCCACAGGTATGTCCTCAAAGAGCTGCCGGTAGCGCTGTTCCCCCTGCCGCAATGCTTCCTCCCCTGCCTTTCGTTCCGTGAGATCCCGGATAAACGCACTGAAGCTCCACTCATCGCCCAGTTTTGCCGGCGAGATAGCCAACTCGATCGGAAATTCGCGCCCGTCATGGGTTAACGCCGTGACTTCGATGCGTCTGTTCAGAACAGGCCCTTCGCCCGTCTCCAGAAATTTCTTCAGTCCCCTGTTGTGGGCGTCGCGATACCGCTGCGGAATTATCGTATCGGACATCCGGCGGCCCATCGCCTCGGCGCGGGACCAGCCGAACATGCGCTCCGTCTGTGCGCTCCAGTCGGTGATGATACCAGACGAGTCCATGCTGACTACGGCATCGAGCGCGGTATCGATGATCATCCGGGTTCGCTGCTCGCTCTGACGAAGCGCTTCTTCGGCTCGCTTCGGATCGGTAACATCCAGAGCAAGCGCAAGACATGCATGATGGCCGTCGAAGGCAATCGGGTTCGATGTCACCGCCACATCGATCAGCGTGCCGTCCTTCTTTCGGTGTCGCCCGTTCCAGGCTGGGTCTTCCCTGAGTTTCTCTCCCGAAGCGATACTGTCGGCGGGGCGTTGCTCCTCATCCACCCGGAGGTCACTCCTCGACATCGAAAGAAATTCTTCTCGCGTGTAGCCGTACCTGCGGATTGCGGCCTCGTTCACCGCCAGAAATTCCCGAGTCGAATCGTCGTACACCCACATCGCGCTCGGATTGTCTTCGAATAGCAGCCGGTACTGTTGTTCGCTCTTCGCGAGCTCGGTGGCGTTGCTCAGCCCCTTCGCCATCGCCGTCCGTGCCAGCCTACGCCGATCGATGGCGGCCGCGATGAGCGCGACAACCAGCGTCAGGATAGTGAATTCAACAATTGTCGCTGTGGTCATGAGTGAATGACCTATCGCAAATAGCGCTGGACGATCGCGCGCAGGTTCGCGGAGTAGAACGGCTTCTCGAGCTGCTCTTTGGGCGTCTCCGAGAGAAAGGCACGGGCTTTCTCAGTGAAAGCGCCGCCCGTTATGAAAATCATTTTCTCCGCCTGCTCCGGCGCGATGAGCGAAAGCTCGCGGTGGAAGTCCATACCGGTCATGTCCGGCATCATCAGGTCGCAGAGGATGAGATCGAACTTCTCGCCGCCGGCGCAAACCGCCAAGGCCTCCTCGGCGGACACCATGGCGAGGACGTCGTGTTCCTGGGAGAGAATCCGCCTGACGCTGCGAAGCACCAATTCTTCGTCGTCCACGACGAGAATTCGTCCACGACGTCCAGCGACTGGCATCTCACTCGTCGCCGGCGGATCGGCATCAGCCTCCCTCTTGCCGGCGATCGGCACCGCGACGCGAAACGTTGTCCCCTTCTCCAACTCGCTCTCCACGGTCAGTGTGCCGCCCATGTCGGTGACAATCCGCTGACAGATGGCGAGCCCCAAGCCCGTCCCGACCCCAACTGCTTTTGTCGTAAAGAACGCGTCGAAAATCCGGCCTATTACATGTGGCGGAATGCCGGGGCCGGTGTCGCTGACTTCGATGATGACACGCGCGCCCTCGACTTTGGTGGTGACGCGAATCTCGTTCTGCTCGGCCTGACCCGTCGGCAGCGACTGCGCCGCGTTGACGACCAGATTCAGGAAGACCTGCCCCAGACGTGCTTCATTGCCCTCCACTTCCGGCACCAAGCCATAGCGCTTGACGAGATTTGCCCGGTGGCGGATCTCGTTCCACGCCATCCGGAGCGACGATTCCATGATCGTCTCCACGTTTATCGGACCTCGCTCTGCATCATTGGGCGAGCGAGAGAAGATCTTGAGGTCCCTCACGATGAAACGCACGCGCTGCGCGGCTTCTACCGCATCGTCGAGCGGTACGCCGATCTCGTCGCGTATCCAGGCATCGCGCGTTCCGGGCGTCATCGATGCCATTTCGTCCGAACTCATTCGTCCAAGGCTGTCGGCGATGTAGTCCAGGTTCGCCATAACCGCCGCGAGCGGATTGTTGATCTCGTGCGCGACGCCCGCGGCCAGAGTTCCGACGGAAGCCATTCGGTCGCTCACCATGAGTTGAGTCTCGAGAGCTTTCTTTCCCGTGATGTCCGCATCGATGGCGAGGATTGCTTTGGGATGCCCAGCTGCGTCGCGCACCAAAGTCCAGCGCGAAGCGACCGTGAGATCCCGGCCGTCCTTGGTGCGCTTGATGATCTCTCCCTGCCACTCGCCCTTTACAAGCAATTCCGCCTGCGCGATCTCGAATTCAGCCGGATCCTTGTAGAGCCACCCTGCCGCCTTGCGGCCAATCACTTCGCCGGATGTCCAGCCATAGGTTCGCTCAGCCCCCTTGTTCCAGAGAACGATGCTGCCGTCGAGATCCTTGACCTGAATTGCTTCGTGCGTCACGTCCAAAAGCGCGGCCTGCTCGCGGATCTGAGCGTCGGCTTGTTGTCGCTCCAACTCACCAGCTGCGCGGGATGCGAAAATCTGAAGGGTCGAGCTGATGAATCCGACTTCCTTGATCGGTTCACGAAAGACCACGAAGAGGTGGCCCAATGTCTTTCCCGACGAATTGTCGAGCCTGCGCCCTACGTATCCCTGTGCTCCCAGGGCAGCGAGCATCGGAGCGTTGGGATATTCCTCGGCGACCTGTTTTGAGACTACGCACGTATCGGCGGTCAGCAGGTTTTCGCATGGTGTGCCTTTGACGGCATATGAGAAGTTCTCCATCACATTGCCGTCGACAACAGCCGCGATTGTGCGGCCCGTCAGCGGATCGCCGACCAGTAGCTGGGTGACGAAGCCACCGGTGGCCTCGAGTGCCTCCGCCATTTTACGGGCAAGCTGCTCGAAGAACGCCGCACCGGTAACGGCGGAAACTGCGGCTGCAACCTTGTCTACGGCGGCCTGCAACCGCCGCCCTTCCGCCTGAGTGCGAAGGTTCACGATGCCGAGCGCGATATCGTCGGCCATTTCCCGCAGCAACTTGAGCTCCTCTTCGCTCGTTTGCGTGAGCTCGGCGTTATAGAGTACGAGTAAGCCGAAAGTGCGAGCCGCGTCGCGCAAAGGGAGGCATACCGTGCCTCGATAGCTGAGTCGGTGGACTGCGGGCAGCCAATGCGACGCTTTGGGCTCGTGCGCGAGATCCTCGTGGACCACTGCGCGACCGGTGCGAATCACTTGTCCCGCAGGCCCCTGCCCTTCCGGCGCCCCCTCGTCCCACGAGACTTTTATCTCGGCCATAAACCCCTTCCCTACGCCCACGTGGGCAATCGGGATGATCGACTTGACGTCGTCGTCCTGTGCGTAGCCCACCCAAGCCATGCGGTAGCCGCCGTCCTCAACGGCAATCCGGCAGACTTCATTCAGAAGTTGCAGCTCGCTCTCAGCGCGAGCACGAGCCGCGCTGCAGCCGCTCAACATTTTCAGCGCGCGATTCGTCCGCAGAATTTCGAGTTGCGCCAGCTTAAAGTCGTGAATGTCGGTCACGATCCCGATGAGGCGGATGAGCTTGTTATCGGCGTCACGCACCTGAAACCCACGGCTGCGAATCCAGCGGACCTCGCCGTCAGCACGGCGGATGCGATACTCCACGTCGATGCTCGCCGCGTCCCGCGTAAGCGCGCGGAATTCGCTTTGCACGCGCTCGCGGTCCTCGTGCACTATGAAATCATTCCACTGCTGCGGATTGTCGAATTGGGTTCCGACCGGAACTCCCCAGATTTTCTCGAAGGCCGGACTGACGTAGTGGACTTCACTCATGTCAGGCGACCGGATCCAGAACACATCAGTGATGTTGTCGGCAAGCTGATGGAACTTCTCGTCGCTCTCGCGCAAAGCATTCTCGGTCGATACCGATGTAGCGCTCGATGGATCGGCGCCGGCAATCGGAGTCGCGCTCAACTTTTGGCGGGCTTCCAAATGGCCGCTAGCGCAGATAGCGCTGGACGATCGCGCGAAGGTTGGCCGACGCAAACGGCTTCTCGAGATGTTCCTTGGGCGTCTCCGAAAGGAACCGCCGCGCCTTTTCAGTGAATGCACCTCCCGTCACGAAGATCATTCTGTCCGCCTGCTCCGGTGAAACGAGCGAGAGCTCGCGATGGAGGTCCATGCCTGTCATCTCCGGCATCATCAGGTCGCAGAGGATGAGATCGAACTTTTCCCCGGATGCGCAGAGCGCTAGCGCTTCCGTCGCTGCTTCGGTGACGACGAGATCGTGCTCCTTCGACAGAATTCGCTTCACGGTGCGAATGACGAGCGGCTCGTCGTCAACGACGAGGATTCGTCCGCGGCGGGCAGCGACCGCGATCGGCTCATCGGGCACGGCGACTTCGACGACATCTTTTCGGGCGATCGGGAGTGCCACGCGAAAAGTGGTTCCGGTTCCGATCTCGGTCTCGACCGTCAGCTCTCCGCCCATATCGGTGACGATGCGATGGCAGATTGCCAGTCCAAGGCCGGTTCCGACACCCACTGCCTTCGTGGTGAAGAAGGCATCGAATATTCTGCCCAGTATTTCGGGAGGTATCCCCGCGCCTGTGTCGGCGACTTCTACGATGACGCGATCCCCCTCGAGACGCGTGCTGACGCGGATCTCGTTCCGCTCTGCGTGCCCCTCCTGCAGCGCTTGCGCGGCATTGATCACGAGGTTCAGGAAGACCTGACCGAGACGCGCTTCGTTTGCTCGGACGCCTGGAACCGCGCCGTAGTTCTTTACCAGACGAGCGCGATGACGGATCTCATTCCACGCCATACGCAGCGAAGACTCCATGATTGCCTTTACGTCTACCGCTCCGGTCGGCTCGTCGCTCGGCGATCGGGAAAACATTTTGAGATCACGCACGATGAATCGAACGCGCTCGGCAGCGTCGCGGGCATCGTCGAGCGGCGTCTTGATCTCCTCGAGAACCCAAGCGGTGCTTTTTGCCGGACTGACTTCGGTCGAGTCTCCACCGATCATGTGCCTGAGACTCTCGGCCATGTAATCGAGGTTCGCGATCACGGCCGCCAGCGGATTGTTGATCTCGTGCGCCACGCCGGCCGCCAGCGTGCCAACCGAAGCCATGCGGTCGCTCACCATCAGCTGCGATTGCAACTTCTTCTGTTCGGTCACATCCCGGACGACACCAAGGTTGCCGGTATACACCCCCTCTGCGTCGAACAGCGGAGCGCCAGCGATGTTGACCGATATGTTGGTTCCATCCTTGTGGCGAAACGTCGTGTCGACGCCACCCTTAACGCCGCGACGGCTCCGCTTAGCCGCGTCCAGGGCGATCACCTTTGCCGCGGCGCTCATATAGTCGAACATGCTGACTCCGACCATTTCACGCGGATCGTAACCGAGCATTTCCGCGAATCGCCGGTTCACGAACAGAATCCGCGCCGAGCTGTCGCTCTTGATGATGCCTTCCGTCGTCGTCTCCACGATCTGACGGTATTGCTCCTCACTCTTTCGAAGCGCCTCCTCGTCCTGTCGGGCCCGTGTCCGGTCGGTCATCATGGCGAGAGTGCCGACGTAAGCTCCATCGGCATCGCGAATGGGGCTCGTCTTCAGGAGCACCCACAACTCGGACTGATCATTTCGCTCGAGTTTGACTTCGGTCTCCTCCGAGATCCCCCGGGAACCTTCGAATCGTTGCGGGGCTTTTGCTTCGGACGCCTCGGGTATGAATTCGGAGAAAGACTTTCCTATCATTTCCTCGGGCGAATACCCAAGCATGTCGGCGAGCCGTTGGTTTACGAACGTGATTTTGGATTTGCCATCGATGGCCCATATCCCGTCGTTCGATGTCTCGACAATCCGGCGGTAACGTTCCTCGCTCTCCCGCAACGCATCTTGCGCCTTGGCCAGGAGGACGGGCGTGTGGGTCTTCGAGTCTACGACGGCATCGATCTGGCCAGAGACCAGCGCCTCGATGGTCGCCTCGGCATCGGCAAGCCGTTGCGCCAGGTCGCCTTTAGGCCGCGCCGTGACCCGCGTCATTTAACGCCTAATGCCAGGCACACCTGGTTCGTGTCGCTGAGCGTTCCGATCAATCTCCTCACCGGCAACGGGTAGACCTTGACGAGCGTCGGAGTGACGATGATCGAGTCGGCCAGTGCCCGCGCCGGGTGCACGAGCAGATCGATGGTCTCGACCACACACCCGATCCCGAAATACTCGTCGCAGATCGCCTTCAGATTGGAGATCGCGAGCAACGAATTCGGCGCATTTCCGGCGATATACAGTCTCAAACGGAGGGCAGTTTTGCCGGCCAGGATGGTTGCCATGCTATGCCGCTCCTTTGCCGCCGTTCTTCCCCGGACCACCGTTCGTCTTTAAGCCGCCGTTCGTCTTTGAATCAGCGATGGTATCTGAACCTCCGTTCGGGGTCGTCGGCTTCAGGATGCGCACTTCCTCATCGGCGTGACGCATTTTGCGCATCGTCGCCCGATCCGTTCTCAGAAGCTTGGACGCTGATCCGGTGGCGTCGACCAGAACGGCGATCTCAGCGTTGCGCGCCTCTATCTCCGTTTGGACGACCTGCAATCGCGCTGCCGCT
>Ga0193707_1000666_pt1 | contig 12035 bp, 11 predicted proteins | sample U3c2metaG_FD_143043 | JGI IMG/M metagenome (GOLD analysis project Ga0193707, IMG submission 143043) | Soil microbial communities from a riparian zone of the East river system, Colorado, United States - U3c2 | ecosystem: Environmental > Terrestrial > Soil > Riparian zone | place: USA: East River... | reverse complement strand
CGGCTGGTGCACCGATACGAACGCCTCGACGTCCACTCCGGCTCTCCTTCCGCTGGCGGCGGCTCCCGCCCCCTGGTCCGCGCCGTTTGGCTCCCCGCGCGCTTCTGGCTCCCCGGCGCTCGGCTCTCCCTGCGCTTTGGCTCTCCGCGCCTGGCAGACTAGCCGACCTGGTGCCTTTTGCGGAGGGGGCGACGGAGTGTCTCAGCTGGTCACCGGAGAAGCGGTCGTCCTCCAGGTGCGGATCGCCCGGATGCCGACGCGAGCGCTTGCGTGTGCGATCGACATGCTGCTGCAGGGCATCGTGCTGGTCGTCCTGATCTCGCTGCTGGCCGGGTTCCTGATCGGCGGTCAGGCGAGTGAGGCTCTCGCCGCCGCCCTGATCTTCATCGTCGTACTGCTCGTCGTGGTCGGCTACCGGGTGGTGATGGAGACGCTGACCCGCGGCCGCACGCTGGGCAAGATGGTGCTCGGCCTGAAGGTGGTCCGCGACGACGGCAGTTCGATCCGGTTCCGGCACGCGCTGGTGCGGACGCTGCTGTGGTTCTTCGTCGACTTCGCGCCGTGGTTCGCGGCCAGCCCGGGGATCGTGGCGAGCCTGATGAACAAGCAGGGCAAGCGCTTCGGCGACATGGTCGCCGGCACCGTCGTCATCCGCGAACGCCACCAGCCGATGGCCTCACCCCCACTCTTCGTCCCCGGCCACCTCGTCCAATGGGCCCAGTCCCTGGAGCTCTCCCGCCTATCGGACGACCTCGCCAACACCTCCCGTGACTACCTCGCCCGCTACACCGAGCTCCAACCCAATGCCCGCACCCCCCTCGGCGACGCCCTGGCGTCCCGCGTGGCGACCGTGACCGCCCCCACCCCACCCGTGCCGCTGATCGCCCCGGCATACCTGTCCGCCGTCCTGGCCGAACGCCGCCGCCGAGAACTCAACCGCCTCGCAACCCAAGGCCCCATCCACACCGGCCCCTTCGCTCCACCCATCGCCTTGCCCGCCGGTGTCCCCAGCCAGTACGCCGCTCTGACGTACACCATCCCGCCCGGCCCCTTCGCCCCACCCAGCCCGTACGGCGTCCAGCCGCCGACCCCCGTACCAACCCCAGGACCGTTCGCGGTACCACCGCCGTACGCCGATCCACGCCCCGCCACCGTCAACCCCCAAGGCTGGGCAACCCCAGGCAGCAACGAGTCCGGCCAGTGGTCCTAGGAGCACAAAAGCAAAGCGCCCCACCGGTTGATTCGGTGGGGCGCTTGCTGTGGGGGGATCAGTAGCGGTAGTGCTCCGCCTTGTACGGGCCCTCGACGGGGACGCCGAGGTAGGCGGACTGCTCCTTGGTGAGCTCGGTCAGCTTCACACCCAGGGCGTCCAGGTGGAGGCGGGCGACCATCTCGTCGAGGTGCTTGGGCAGGACGTACACCTCGGTCGGGTAGTCGGCCGTCCGCACGAAGAGCTCGATCTGGGCCAGCACCTGGTTGGTGAAGGAGTTCGACATCACGAACGACGGGTGACCGGTCGCGTTGCCCAGGTTCAGCAGGCGGCCCTCGGACAGGATGATGATGGTGTGCCCGTCGGGGAACCGGAACTCGTCGACCTGCGGCTTGATGTTGACCCGCTCGATGCCCGCGGTCTTGTACAGCCCGGCCATGTCGATCTCGTTGTCGAAGTGGCCGATGTTGCCGACGATCGCCTGGTGCTTCATCGCCGCCATCTGGTCCGCGGTGATGACGTCCTTGTTGCCGGTGGTGGTGACGAAGATGTCGGCGATCCCGACCACGTCGTCCACGGTGGTCACCTGGTAGCCGTCCATCGCGGCCTGCAGCGCGCAGATCGGGTCGATCTCGGTCACGATCACGCGCGCGCCCTGGCCGCGCAGCGACTCCGCGCAGCCCTTGCCGACGTCGCCGTACCCGCAGACGACCGCGACCTTGCCGCCGATCAGTACGTCGGTGGCCCGGTTGATGCCGTCGATCAGCGAGTGCCGGCAGCCGTACTTGTTGTCGAACTTCGACTTGGTCACCGAGTCGTTGACGTTGATCGCCGGAAACAGCAGCGCGCCGGCCTTGTGCATCTCGTACAGCCGGTGCACACCGGTCGTGGTCTCCTCGGTGACACCCTTGATGCCCTGACCGATGGCGGTCCACAGCTGCGGGTCCTCGGTCAGCGTGCGGGTCAGCAGCTTGAGGACGACGGCGTACTCCTCGGAGTCCGCGGTCGACGGGTCCGGTACGGCGCCGGCCTTCTCGAACTCGGTGCCCTTGTGGACCAGCATCGTGGCGTCGCCGCCGTCGTCGAGGATCATGTTCGGACCCTCCTCACCGGGCCACTTCAGGGCCTGCTCGGTGCACCACCAGTACTCGTCCAGCGTCTCGCCCTTCCAGGCGAAGACGGGGACACCGGCGGGGGCCTCGGCCGTCCCCTCGGGGCCGACCACGACCGCGGCGGCGGCGTGGTCCTGGGTGGAGAAGATGTTGCAGGAGACCCAGCGCACCTCGGCACCGAGCGCGATCAGCGTCTCGATCAGCACCGCGGTCTGGATCGTCATGTGCAGCGACCCCATGATCCGTGCGCCGGCCAGCGGCTTGCTCTCGCCGTACTGGGCCCGCATCGCCATCAGGCCGGGCATCTCGTGCTCGGCCAGCCGGATCTCCTTGCGCCCGAACTCGGCCAGGCCGAGATCCGCCACCTTGTAGTCGAACGTCATACCGGTTCCCGCTCCCCTGAAGACTGTTGGTTGCTTCCTGCCTGCCTGAGCCTAGAGGGCCGAGCCACGCGGTTTGATCGCTGATGCAGCGTTTCTGACACTGAAATGTCAGGATTGTCGCATGCGCATCACCGAGGCCGCACGCCGACTGGGCACCACCCCGCGCATGCTGCGCTACCGGGAGGCCCTCGGCCTGCTCCCGCTCTCGCGCGCGGGGCAAACCGCACAACGCCAGTACGACGAGCGCGACCTGGCGGCCGTCCAGCTCGCCCTCGACCTCGAACGCCGGTACGACGTGACGCCGGCCGCGCTGGCGTTCGCCCTCAGGGCCCTGGCGGAGCCGTCCGTAGCGGCCGACATCCGCAACCTCGGCTACCGCACCGGCCGCCTGACGGCGCCCCCGACCCAGTCCCAAATCGACCGCGACCGCGCACTGCGCTGGCTCGGCCGCTCCGGCGTACTCCCACCCAAGCCGCGCTGACCTGTGAGTCGAGGACGGAACTTCGGTAAGGGTAGGTGCGGGACAGGGCGGGTATCGTTCGAGGTATCACGCTCCGCTGAGATCCGGAGCGATATCTTGCTGCCCCAGCCCCCGGCCGCGCTCCAACATCCGGGGTGTCGACCATGACTTCAGTAGCAGGTTCCGACAGTTCGCCTCCGGGCGAGTTCCAACCCGTTGGCGGCAAGCTCGAGCGCGGACTCATCTGGGTGTTCATCGTCGTGCCCACGCTCGCGCTGCTGCCGGGGATCTTCTTCGCCTGGGGCGGCTGGATCGGCTGGCACGACATCGTCCTGCTGGTCGTGTTCTACGTGATCACCACCACCGGCATCGGCGCCGGCTACCACCGCTGCTTCACCCATGGCTCCTTCAAGAGCAAGCGTGGCCTCAAGATCGGACTCGCGATCGCTGGCAGTATGGCACTCGAAGGACCGGTCGTGCGCTGGGTGGCCGACCACCGCAAACACCACAAGTTCTCCGATCGCGAGGGAGATCCACACTCACCCTGGCGCTACGGCACCACCCCGTGGGCGGTGACCAAGGGATTCGTCTTCGCCCACGCCGGGTGGGTGCTCTGGGGTGAGGATCGCGCCGACCCCAAGCACTACGCGCCGGACCTCCTGAACGATCGCGACCTGGCGGCGATCTCGCGGCACTTCCGTGCGCTGGCGGCGATCTCACTGCTGGCGCCCGCGCTCATCGGTGGGCTGTGGGACAGGTCATGGCACGGCGCCGCGACCGGGTTCTTCTGGGGCACCCTGGTCCGCATCGCCCTGATGCACCACGTCACGTTCTCGATCAACTCGATCTGTCATGTCACCGGCAAGAAACCCTTCGAGGCCCGTGACAGGTCGGGGAATGTCTGGTGGCTTGCCATCCTGAGTCAGGGCGAGTCGTGGCACAACCTCCACCACGCCGATCCCACCTGTGCACGCCACGGTGTGCTCAAGGGACAGGTTGACATCAACGCCTGGCTGATCAGGCGATTCGAACGGCTCGGCTGGGCGTACGACGTCAAATGGCCCAACCAGGAACGCCTCGACAAGAAGCGTGCGGCCGCAGCCTGACGCGAGTGCTCAACCGGCCCTTCTGTTTGGATTGTTCGCTGACAGGCTATGTGCCCGCCTGCACCACCCAGCGGGACTGCCGGATGTGAGGAACTGCTACCCGTTCCTCGGTACGCCGGGACCACACCAACAACCCCAAGTGCCTGGGCCCCTGTCACCCAGACCCTGGCCAGGGGATCTGCGGGGAACAAATGTGCGCCCAGTGACAATTTTGTTCCCCACCGACGCCGCCAGTACCTCCCCTGGAAGTGGGGTTCTCTGCTCGTACACGAGGGGAGAACCCCCACGTCGAACGGATATCCCCTCGAATCCAGCCCTCTCGGGCCGCGCGAACACGATTCCAGGTCAAGGTCCGCGCGACGGCCGGGGTGCTGGTGCGGGTGGCGTCGTCGGTGGGGCGACTGGCCGGTTATGTGGCCGCTGGCGTGTTGTAGACAGTCAGCGAGCACATACCCTGCCAGCGCACAACCCACGTCTCGACGCAGTGGCAAATCGCCCAGGGCGACGACGCCTGGCCGGGCGAGTCAATGGGGGCGCATTGTCTGGGTGGGAAATGCAGCCCGCCTGCTTGGTGTGGGTCAGTGCGAAGGGGCGTCGGGGACGGCTGGGCGTTCGTCGGGGACGTAGTCGGCGTGGTAGATGTCCGGCTCGAGGTAGATGTGCACCGACATCGGCTCGGCGGCGCGGATGGCGCGTTCGGCGGCGTCGATGGTCTCGGCGACGACGGCCGCGTCGGTGGTCGGCGCGACGCCGACCTTGGCGGCGACCAGGACCTCCTCGGGCCCGAGGTGCAGGGTCTTGATGTGGATCAGCCGCTGCACGCCGGGGGTATTCTCGATCGCGTCGACGATCTTCTGCTGCGCCTCGCGGGTCGCGGACTCACCGAGCAGCAGCGACTTCATCTCGATCGCGAGGAAGATCGCCACGCAGACCAGCAGCGCGCCGATCGCCATCGAGCCCAGGCCGTCGAACACACCGTTGCCGGTGGCAAGGGTCAGGACGACGCCGATCAGTGCCAGCACCAGACCGGTGAGCGCGGCGAAGTCCTCCAGCAGGATCACCGGCAGCTCCGGCGCCCGCGCGTTCCGGACGAACCGGGGCCACGACACCTGTCCGCGCAGCTTGTTCGCCTCGGTGATCGCGGTCCGGAACGACATCGACTCCATCAGGATCGCGATCAGCAGGACGGCGATCGGGACCCACTTCCAGTGCTCGATCGGGTGCGGCTCGTGCACCTTGTGGTAGCCCTCGTACAGCGCGAACAGACCACCGACGCTGAACAGCACGATCGCCACGATGAACGAGTAGACGTAGCGCTCCCGGCCGAACCCGAACTGGTGCAGCTCGTCGGCCGCCCGCTTGGCCCGTTTGCCGCCAACCAGCAGCAGCACCTGGTTGCCGGCGTCGGCGAGCGAGTGGATCGCCTCGGCCAGCATCGAGGCCGACTGGGTCAGGACCCAGGCGGCGAACTTGGTGACCGCGATCCCGGTGTTCGCCAGCAATGCCGCCACGACGGCCTTGTTACCGCCACCAGCCATGTTCTCCAGGTCCTCCGTACGACGTCAGCGGGAAGTCAGCGCGCGGACACGACGAACGCCGTGCCGGAACCACGCAAGATACAGGGTCCCTCGGGTCCTGCGGCGAACCCGGACTGACCGGTGGACAACAGCACACCCGGCTTGGTGCCTCCGGCATCCAGTTCGGCGTCGACCTCGACGGATCCCGCCACACAGCAGACGATCCGCGGACCGACGCCGACCACTGTCCGTTCATCGCCATCCAGATCCACCCGGTGGATGACGAAGTACTCACAACCGGTCTCGTACGTCGACACTCCGTCGGCCACCGGCGTCGCGGCCAGCACCGGATCGGCGAGCGGCTCGAAGTCGACCACCGAGACCAGCTCCGGTACGTCGATGTGCTTGCTGGTCAGCCCGCCACGCAGGACGTTGTCCGAGTTGGCCATCACCTCGAACCCGAGCCCGTGCAGATAGGCGTGCACGTTCCCGGCCGGAAGGTACACCGCCTCGAAGCGCTCCAGCCGGACCCGGTTCAGCAGCAGCGCCGCCAGCACGCCGGGATCGTCCGGGAAGTCCTCGCACAGTCGTGCGATCGACTCCCGCTCCATCGCGTACGCGTCGCCCACGAAGCGCGTGCAGGCCTCCGCCAGGGCCGCGACCAGGGGGCGGATGGAGTCCCGGTCCGTGCTCATGAACTGGGTGAACGCCTCGCGGAGCTTCCCGTTCCGGAGCAGATCGGTGAGCTCCTCGAACCCGATCGGCCGCAGCGCGTCCAGCAGCGCCACCGTCGCCTCGAGTGGCCGGAACCCGACCAGCGCGTCGAACGGCTCGAGCGCGATCAGGATCTCCGGCTTCGGCCACGCGTCCTTGTAGTTCCGGTCGGCGGCATCCCGCGGGATCCCGGCGGCCTCGTCCCGCGCGTACCCGTCGATGGCCTGCTCCCGCGACGGATGTGCCTGGATCGACAACGGCTGCGCCGCTGCCAGCAGCTTGGCCAGGAACGGGAACCGGCCGTCAAAACGCTCCGCCGTCTCCGCCCCCAGTACGTCGCTGGGCCCTGCGGACACCACGTCGTACAGGGAGTCGCCGGACGGGAGCACAGACGGCGCGGACTCGTGCGCACCCATCCACAGCTCGGCCTGGGGCTTGCCGTCCGGCTCCACACCGGTCAGCTCGGCGATCGCGGTCCGCGATCCCCACGCGTAGTCCCGGATGGTGTTCTGCAGCCGCACTACCACGCTGGGTCCTCCGAGGGATTCCCCAGCTCGACCGGGTCGGTATCGCCGGCCGCTCCGTAGCGGCCGAGGCCGAGACCCAGGTACGCCGCGGCATAGCGGCCGTGCTGGGTCAGAGCGGCGTACCGGGCGATGTCGGTGCCATCCGCCTGGGTCACCACGTGCACTCGCACGTCATGGGCCTGCGCCTTGGACTCCAGCTTGCGGCGGTGCTCGGTGACGCCCGGGTCGTCCGCACCGTCATCCAGGATGACGAGAGCCGGACGCAGTTCGTCCGGCTTGTCGAAGGGGTCCGCGAACAGGTCCCGCGGCGGCTGGTTGAGCACGGGCAGCAGATGGCCGGCGTCGGCAGCCAGAGCGGGCCGGCCACTCGCCAGCCGGATCGCCTCGACCACGCGCCGGGCAGCACGGGCGGCGAGGACAGAACCACCCCACACCAGCGGCAGTGCGTCTGCCAGCACGAGAGCCAGGTCCTTGGCCGGGTTGGACGCCACGTCGTTGTTGGGTGAGCACTCGATCGCGACCTCGTCCAGCAGCGTCGCCACCGACTTGTGGTCCACCTCCGGACCAAGCTCCATCTGATGCAGCGCCTGCAGTACGGCGACAGCCGAGGCCAACTGGTCATCCGACTGGGACGGCAATCGGATGGCGTGCCGCAGGCCGGCGGACGCGATCGCAACCGGCGAGTCCTCCGGAGTAGCCACCATCAGGCCGCAACCCCGCCGTACCGCCTCGCCCGCCGCCGACACCGCATCCGAGTCCTCAGTGGGGCCGCTCAGGATGATCACCAGGTCCAGCGGACCGGCCCATCCGGGCAGCCCCGGACCGGGCCACGCGAGGAACGGCACCGGGCAGACCGGCTCCAGCACGGCGCGGACGACAGCCCGCGGGCGGAAGCCGTCGGACTCCACTTTGGCCAGCACGTCCTCGGCCGCTTCCAGCTCGGCCCGGACCCGGGCACCGGCCATCGCCAAGCGGCGGAGCAGGTGGTCCGCCGCCTGGAGCGCGGCCGGGTCGTCCAGCCGCGTGTCGTCGAAGACACTCATCAGTTGTCCGCGGATTCGGTTTCTTTCGTGTCCCGGGCCTCATCGATCAGCAGCACCGGGATGTCGTCGCGGACCGGGTAGGCCAGTGCGCAGGCGGCGTTGGTGCAGACCAGCTCGTTCGCCTCGTCGTCCACGCGGAACTCCGACCGGCACTTCGGGCAGACCAGGATGCTCAGCAGGTCCGGGTCCAGATTGACTGCCATTCAGTTCTCCTCCACCGATGCACCGGTGATCAGGGCCAGTACTTCGTCACGGACGTGCTCCATCGTGGCGCGGTCCGCGGCCTCGACGTTCAGCCGCAGCAGCGGTTCCGTGTTCGACGCACGGACGTTGAACCACCACTGTGGCGCCGAAACGGTCAGACCGTCCAGACGGTCAACGGTAATCCCGTCCCGGCCGGCATAGGTGTCTTCGATCGCCGCGACCGTCGCCGCGGCGTCCTCCACCTTGTTGTTCAGCTCGCCGGACGCGACGTAGCGCTCGTACTCGGCGAACAGCTCGCTGGCCGGCCGGTCCTGCTCACCGAGCGCGGCCAGCACGTGCAGTGCGGCCAGCATGCCGGTGTCGGCCCGCCAGAAGTCCCGGAAGTAGTAGTGCGCGGAGTGCTCGCCGCCGAACACCGCGTCGGTCTCGGCCATCTTCTGCTTGATGTACGAGTGCCCGACCCGGGCCCGGACCGGCCTCCCGCCGTGCTCGGTGATCAGCTCGGGCACGGCCCGAGAGGTGATCAGGTTGTGGATCACCGCCGAGCCGGGGTGCTTGGCCAGCTCGCGGACCGCGACCGCGCCGGTGATCGCACTCGGCGAGATCGGGTCGCCCAACTCGTCGATCACGAAGCACCGGTCCGCGTCGCCGTCGAAGGCCAGGCCCAGGTCGGCGCCCACCTCGCGGACCTTGGCCTGCAGGTCGACCAGGTTCTTCGGGTCGAGCGGGTTGGCCTCGTGGTTCGGGAAGTTGCCGTCCAGCTCGAAGTACAGCGGGACGATCGTGACCGGGCCGGTGGCGAACACGGCCGGGACGGTGTGGCCGCCCATCCCGTTGCCGGCGTCGACGACCACGGTGAGCGGACGGATCCCGCTCAGGTCGACCAGGTCATGCAGGTGGTCGGCGTACGCCGTGAGCAGGTCCTTCTGCCGCACATGGCCCGGGGCGGCACCGGCCGCCGGGCCCTCGGTCAGGGCCTTCGCGACCAGGTCGGCGATGTCGCGCAGGCCCGAGTCCGCGCCGACCGGCGCCGCGCCCGCACGGCATAGCTTGATGCCGTTGTACTGCGCCGGGTTGTGGCTGGCGGTGAACATCGCGCCGGGCAGGCCGAGCCGGCCGGAAGCGAAATAGAGCTGGTCGGTGGAGGCCAGGCCGATGTCGATCACGTCCGCGCCGGTGCTGGTCACCCCCTCGGCGAACGCCGCCGCCAACCCCGGGCTGGACGGTCGCATGTCGTAGCCGACCACGACCGCCCCCGGGCCGCCGAGAACGTCCAGGACCTCGACGAACGCGGCCCCGGTCGCCCGGGCCACCGACTCGTCCAGCTGGTCCGGGACGACCCCGCGTACGTCGTACGCCTTGAAGATCGCAGCAACGTCAACCATGCGTGGACCCTATCCGGCCCACGTCGAGATTCGTATTTCAGGCTCTGTTCATGCTCGCTCGAACCAGCCGATGTCCTTGCGGTGATGGACCTCCGGCAGCTGGCGCGGGACCACAGGGGCCGCCCAGCGGGTGGCGTTGGCGAGGATCTGCTGGACCTCGGGCTGGTGGTAGGTCGGGTACTCCTGGTCGCCGGGGCGGAAGTAGAAGACCCGGCCCTGGCCGCGGCGGTAGCAGCAGCCGGAGCGGAACACCTCGCCGCCGGTGAAGGAGCTGACGAACACCAGTTCGTCGGGCTGCGGGATGTCGAACAGCTCGCCGTACATCTCCTCCCGCTCGATCACCAGCGGGTGCGGGATGCCCTGCGCGATCGGGTGCCCGGCGGCGACCGTCCAGATCAGCTCGCGGTCGTTCTCGGCCCGCCAGTCCAGCGAGCAGGTGGTGCCCATCAGCCGGATGAAGATCTTGCTGAAGTGCGCCGAGTGCAGCGCGATCAGGCCCATCCCGGACAGCACGTGCCGCTGGACCCGCTCGACGATCGCGTCGTCGACGTCGCCGTGCGCGGCGTGGCCCCACCAGGTGAGCACGTCGGTCCCGGCCAGCACCTCTTCGGTCAGACCGTGCTCCGGCTGCTGCAGCCAGGCGGTCCGGACGACCACGTCCTGGCCGAGCTCGGCCCGCAGCGCGGCGGCGATCGTCTCGTGCATGGTGTCGGGGTAGACCTTCTGCACGGACGCGTCGCGCTGGTCGTGCACGTTCTCGCCCCAGACGGTGACGCGAATCGGATCAGTCATGAAGAACAACCTCTCGTCCCGCCTTCGCCGAGGCGTAGCAGGCGTCGATGACCTCGGTCCGCAGCAGCGCCTCGGACCCGTTGTGAGCGGCCCAGTCGCCGCTCTGGACGATCTTGACGAACTCCCGCACCACGGCGCGGTGACCGAGCCCGGCCCCGGTGGCCGGCCTGACCTCGGCCGGTACGCCGCCGACATCGGTGAAGATGCGCAGCGTGTCGACCGTGGTGTAGTTCTGCACCTCGATCTTGGCGCCGCCCTCGGTACCGAACAGCTCGATGCCGAAGTTGTCCCCCGGCGCCCGGTAGGTGGCCCAGCTGGTCTCCAGCTGCAGCGCCCCGCCGCCCTGCAGCCGCAGGTACGCCGTGGCCAGGTCCTCGACCTCGAACTTGGTGCCGAGCGTGTTGACGATCGGCCGGTCCGGGCTGCTCACACCGCCGCGGCCACGGGGGCCGAGCTCCGCGAACGTGTCCGCGGAGACCGTCTCCACCTGCGGCTCGCCCAGCAGGTGCAGCGCGAGATCGAGGATGTGCACACCCAGGTCGATCAGCGGACCGCCGCCGGACAGCTCGCGGTTGGTGAACCAGCCGCCCATGCCGGGAATGCCGTTGCGGCGCATCCAGTGCGCCTTCGCGTAGTAGATCCGGCCGAGCAGACCCTCGTCGATCTGGTGCTTCAGCACCGCGACGTCACCGCGCTCGCGGTGGTTGAAGACCACCTTGAGCACCCGGCTGGCCTGCTTCGAGGCCTCGACCATCGCGGCGCCCTCGGCCACCGTCCGGGCCAGCGGCTTCTCCGACAGCACGTGCAGACCCTTCTCCAGCGCCTTCAGCGCGACCGGGGCGTGCAGCTGCGTCGGCGTACCGATGCTGACCGCTTCCAGTCCTTCGGTCTCGAGCAGGTCCTCCCATTTCTCGTAAAGATGCGGTACGCCGTGCTTCTCACCGAGGCTGATCAGGATGTCCTTCTCCAGCCCGGCCAGCGCCACCACCTCGACGTCGGGCAACTCGGAGAACGCCTCCAATGCCGTCCGCCCAGCGAAACCCAGCCCGACCACTCCGACCCGCAGTTTTTGATCGTTCACAGCCACGATCCTCTCGCAATGACAACGAAGGCCACAAACCCCTTCCCACACTACGGAACGGGTTCGAACACTTGCGATGAGAGTGTCGCAGCGGCGGGTCAGTCGTGGTCAGCTGCCACCGACCGCAGATATTTCAGAGGATGGCGCCTCGTACACCAGCTGAGAACCGAGCACGCACACGGAGATCCGGCCCCCCGTGGGGTGGTTGGACGGGGGTGTTGGACGTGGTGACCTGCTGCGGACGTCCAGACCATCACATTCGCAGCGATCGGGTGCCGGCCCGCAGAGGCATCGCGGTAGAGATCCGGTTGTGATGGGCTGGCGGTCCATCACAGGCCCCGACCTCTCGTCCCAGGTCAGTCCTCGTCGGCGTCGAAGTCTGGGTCGATCTGCTCCGGGGACAGCGCGAGTACGTCGGCCAGCTCGAGGACCAGCGCGGACCGGACCAGCCAGGCCAGGCCGCTGCCGGAGCGCTCGGCGCGGAGCTCGATCGGACGGCGG
>Ga0193707_1000664_pt1 | contig 12042 bp, 4 predicted proteins | sample U3c2metaG_FD_143043 | JGI IMG/M metagenome (GOLD analysis project Ga0193707, IMG submission 143043) | Soil microbial communities from a riparian zone of the East river system, Colorado, United States - U3c2 | ecosystem: Environmental > Terrestrial > Soil > Riparian zone | place: USA: East River... | reverse complement strand
CGACGGGTCAAATCCTCAATGTCATCGCCAGCTCGCCGACCGAGATCCAGCCCGTCTTGGACGCTGTCGCGGAGAGCGCGGCTCGCCTGTGTGACTCGTATGACGCGCAAATTTTTCGCCTGGAAAACGACAGTGTATACAAGGTCGCATCGCATGGACCATTGTTACCAGCGGGCGATATGCCCTTGAATCGCCAATCTCCTGCGGCTCGCGCAATGATCGACCGGCAAACGGTTCATGTTCACGATCTCGCGGCAGAGATTGATACCGAGTACCCAGAAATCAAGGCTTACCAGCAACAGATTGGTCATCGCACGACTCCTCTCATGCGCGAAGGGGTGTCCATCGGCGCGATACTCATTCGACGAATGGAAGTCCGACCATTTTCGGAGAAGCAGATTTCCCTGCTTAAGACCTTCGCCGACCAAGCGGTCATCGCCATTGAAAACGTTCGTCTGTTCAAGGAATTGGGCCACCGCAACCGCGATCTCACCGAGGCCCTGGAGCAGCAGACTGCCACCAGCGAAGTTCTCAAGGTGATAAGCCGTTCGACTTTCGATCTTCAACCGGTGCTTCAAACGCTCGTCGAAAACGCCGCCAGACTCTGTCGCGCCGATACAGGTTTCATTTTGCAGTTCGACGGGGAAGTCCATCGGTGGGCGGCGGACTTCGGTGCCGATGCCGAGTTCAGAGAGCATGTACAAACGAACCCCATCCCTCGGGGCCGAGCTTCGCTGACAGGTCGGGTCGAAATCGAGCGGCGACCTGTTCACGTGCTCGACGTTCTGGCTGACCCTGATTATCAGCTCCGCGAGCATCAGAACATTGGGGGCTTCCGCACGATGCTCGGCGTGCCGATGCTCAGAGAAGACAGTCTGGCCGGCGTATTTTTTCTCAGCAGGCGCGAGGTCGAAGCGTTTACTGAAAAACAAATCGAGCTTGTTAGTACCTTCGCCGACCAAGCCGTCATTGCCATCGAGAACACTCGTTTGCTCCAAGAACTGCAAACGCGCAATCGCGATTTGACCGAAGCTCTGGAGCAGCAAACCGCGACGAGCGAAATCCTGCGCGTGATCGCCAGCTCGCCGACGGACGTTCAGCCGGTTTTGGATGTGGTTGCCGAGAATGCCGCGCGCTTGTGTGACGCAAGCAACGCGGGAATTTGGCGCACGGATGGAGAAAACTATTGGCTTGTTGCTTCGCATGGACCGGTTCCGTTCCCCTTAGACGCCGAAACAATGAGACCGCTGACGGGCGCTTCAAATGTGGCGCGAGCAATGATCGACCGTGAAACCGTTCATACCCCTGACATGTCTAGCCCAGATGTCCAAGCCGAGTTCCCTGAACCCTCGCTCAACGCTCAGCAAACCGGAATCAGGACGGTCTTGATTGCGCCGTTACTTCGCGAGGGAGTTTCCATTGGAGCGATTCACGTACGTCGCACGGAGGTCCGCCCATTCGCTGACAAGCAAATCGCCTTGTTGAAGACCTTCGCCGACCAGGCGGTCATCGCCATTGAAAACGTTCGTTTGTTCAACGAGCTCGATGCTCGCAACCGTCAGCTTACGGAAGCATTGGAGCAGCAGACAGCGACGAGCGAGATCCTGCGGGTGATCAGCAGCTCGCCGACCGATGTCCAGCCGGTGTTCGATACCATTGCGCGAAATGCGGTTACCCTCTGCGACAGCCTGTTTGCCAACGTTTTCCGGTTCGACGGCGAACAATTGCATTTCGTTTCCAATCATAACGCTCTGCCAGAGCCGGTCGAAATCATGCGCCGCCTGTATCCGATGCGCCCGGACGTGACCCAAGTTTCCGGCAGAGTCATTCTGACGAAGTCGATTGTTCACATGGACGATGCTCTTGCCGATCCGGATTACGACCGCCGATTTCCCATTGCCGGAGGCTGGCGGCGAATGTTGGGCGTTCCGATGATGCGCGAGGAGGGCATACCACTGGGTGCAATCGTGGTCGCCTGGAACGCGCCTGGACCTATCCCAAAATATCAGGAAGAGTTGCTGAAGACCTTCGCCGACCAAGCCGTGATCGCTATCGAGAACGTGCGGCTGTTCCAGGAACTGAAGGAGTCGTTGGAGCAGCAAACTGCTACAAGTGAAATCCTGGGTGTTATCGCGAGCTCGCCGACGAACATTCAGCCGGTGTTGGACGTGGTTGCTGAGAATGCTGTGCGCGTGTGCAACGCGGAGGACGCGACGATTCGCCTCGTCGAAGGGAACGTGCACCGGCGGGTAGCTCACAAAGGGGCTATCCCGGTCACCCAAGCGTCCGAATTACCGATTGATCGCGGCTCGGTAACCGGCCGCGTGATTGTGGATCGTCAACTCATCCACATTGACGATTTGATGGCCGTAGCTGCGACGGAATTTCCTGAGGCGCTGGCCAGCGCGAAACGAGAAGGCATTCGAACTGTACTTGCAGCGCCCCTTCTTCGCGAAGGCGTTGCCCTTGGAGTAATTAATATTCGTCGCACGGAGGTGCGGCCGTTTACGGACAAACAAATCACGCTTCTCAAAACCTTCGCCGACCAGGCAGTCATCGCTATTGAGAACGTGCGGCTGTTCAAGGAGATCCAGGAGCGCAACGCAGAATTGCGCGAGGCCCTGGAGCATCAAACGGCGACGGCCGAGGTACTCAGCATCATCAGCCGCTCGCCCACGGACGTGCAGCCGGTGCTCGATGCTATCGTCGAGAGCGCGGCGCGGGTTTGCGGGATCGATGACGTCGGGCTGTGCCTGCAGGAGGGGACCAGGATGATCTCGCGGGCTCACATTGGTCCTATTCCCGTTCCCGTTGGCCGCGAGGAGATGAGTATCGACGAACCACGGTTCCAGTGGATACGCGAGCACGGTACGCTTCACATTCCGGACGTCCATGCGCAGAGAGATAATTTCCCGACGTTAGGTACTGTTACCGGAGCGCGAACCTTCTTGCTCGTTCCCCTTCGCCAGCATGGAAGATTTATTGGGCTATTGAACGCGCGCCGCATCGAAGTGCGCCCCTTCACCCCGGCGCAGATCAAGCTCCTCGAAACATTTGCTGACCAAGCAGTAATCGCTATCGAGAATATGCGATTGTTTAATGAGCTCAAAGAGGCGCTAGAGCAGCAAACGGCAACGAGCGAAATCTTGGGTGTCATCGCGAGCTCGCCGACGGATATCCAACCTGTGCTCGACACCATCGCCGAGAATGCCGCACGCGTCTGTGGTTCATACGATGCGCTGATACGATAAGCTGCGACTGGCGGCGCACTATGGTCCTGTCGAGCCGGGTTTCGGTCGCGAGCTACCACTGACGCGCGACTCCGCCGGCGGCCGAGCTGTCATTGATCGCGAGCTAATCCACATCGAAGATTTGATGGCCGTTGCTGCAACCGAGTTTCCTGAGGCGGTCAGCGCTGTCGAGCGTATGGGTGGTCGCACGGTTCTCGTCGCGCCATTACTACGCGAGAGCGTCGCCATTGGGGTGATTTTTATTCGTCGAACCGAGGTCAACCCTTTCACTGACAAACAAATTGCCCTCCTCAAAACTTTTGCTGCCCAGGCCGTCATCGCCATAGAGAACGTACGTCTCTTCAAAGAACTCCAGGAGCGCAACGCGGAATTGCGCGAGGCCCTGGAGCATCAAACGGCAACGGCCGAGGTGCTTGGCATCATCAGCCGTTCGCCCACGGATGTGCAGCCGGTCCTCGACGCCATCGTCGAGAGCGCCGTCCGGGTTTGTGGCACCGATGACGTGGTGCTGCGACTCCACGAGGAGGACGCTATGGTACCGCGGGCTCATTTTGGTCCCATACCTATCGGTCGCGTCGAGATCAGTATTGATGAACCACAGTTTCGTTGGATACGGGAGAATGGCACGCTCCATATTCCCGATGTCCGCGCTCAGGACGAGTTCCCGACGGTGGGCTACGCTGACAGCTGGCGTACTTTCTTGTCCGTTCCCCTTCGTCAGCAGGGGCAACTCATTGGGCTCCTGAACGCACGGCGCATGGAAGTGCGCCCCTTCACCTCGCCCCAGATCAAGTTGCTCGAGACCTTCGCTGACCAGGCGGTCATCGCCATCGAGAACGCGCGGCTGTTCCAAGAGCTCACCGAAGCGTTGGAGCAGCAGACTGCGACGAGTGAAATATTGGGCGTCATCGCCAGCTCGCCGACCGATATCCAGCCGGTGTTGGATACGATCGCAGAGAGCGCTGCGCGTGTGTGCAACGCGAATGACGCTTCGATTCGACTTGCGGAAGGAAATGTACTCCGATTGGCGGCGCACCACGGCCCGATTCCGTTTTTTACGGGGTCGGAACTACCGATTGATCGAGATTCGGTGGCTGGTCGGGCGCTTGTCGAGCGCCAGCTGATCCACATTGAGGATCTGCTGTCGGTTGTTGCGACAGAGTTTCCCCGCACTCAGACCTTCTCCGAACAGGAAGGTAATCGAACCGTACTGGTCGTGCCGCTGATGCGCGAGGACGTTCCGATTGGGACAGTTCTGATTCGCCGCACGGAGGTCCGCCCCTTTACGGATAAACAAATCAGATTGCTCCAGACCTTCGCCGATCAAGCGGTCATCGCCATCGAGAACGTGCGCTTGTTCAAAGAACTCGGCGAGCGCAACGCGGAATTGCGCGAGGCCCTGGAGCACCAAACAGCAACGGCGGAGGTCCTCGGCATCATCAGCCGCTCTCCCACGAACGTGCAGCCGGTCCTCGACGCTATCGTCGAGAGCGCGGCCCGGGTTTGTGGGATCGATGATGTCCACCTGCGACTTCGTGAGGGGAACGTTATGATTTCGCGGGCCCATTTTGGTCCGATACCAATCGTCCATGTCGAGATCAGTATCGACGAGTCAAATTTTCGCTGGGTAAGCGAGCACGGCACGCTCCACATACCCGACGTTAGCGCGCAGAACGATTTCCTAACGCTCGGTTCCGAAAGGCACTTCCGCACACACTTGTCAGTTCCCCTTCGTCAGAAAGGCGAACTTATTGGATTAATGAACGCCCGTCGGACGGAGGTACGTCCCTTCACTCCGGCGCAGATCAAGCTGCTCGAAACCTTCGCGGATCAGGCGGTGATCGCCATTGAGAACGTCCGGTTGTTTCAAGAGCTCAAGGAATCGTTGGAACAGCAAACAGCGACAAGCGAAATTTTAGGCGTGATCGCTAGTTCGCCAACTGACCTGCAGCCGGTCTTCCAAGCTATAGTAGGGAGCGCGGCTCGGCTGTGCGAGGCGACGTTCGCCGCTTTGCACAGGTTCGATGGTCAGGTGATCACGTTCGACGCTCACCACGGCATGACCGAGCCGGAGGTCCAAGAATCTCGCAGCAGGTTCCCACGGCTTCCCGACCGGGATATCGCTGTGGGCCGCGCGATCCTTGATCGAAACATCGCCCACATCCACGACATCCGGCGCGATCCACAGTACAACGTCACGGCCGGTCAGATGACGTTTCGTACGGTATTGGCGGTGCCGCTGCTACGGGAGAGTACGCCTGTTGGAGTGATCGGGCTGTGGCGACGTGAAGTTCAACCGTTCACTGACAAGCAAATTGCGCTCGTAAATATGTTTGCGAATCAGGCAGTAATCGCTATCGAAAATGTTCGCCTGTTCAAAGAACTCCAGGAGCGCAACGCGGAATTGCGCGAAGCGCTGGAGCATCAGACGGCGACTTCGGAGGTGCTCGGCATCATCAGCCGCTCGCCGACGGAGGTGCAGCCGGTTCTTGATGCCATCGTCGAGAGCGCCGCGCGCGTTTGTGGGATCGATGACGTAGTCTTGCGACTCCGCGAGGGTGACAATACTGTTCTACGTGCTCATTTTGGTCCAATGCCCGTTGGCCGCCGTGCTGAAGTCAGTATTGATGAGCCACATTATCGCTGGGTGCGCGAGCATGGCACACTTCATATTCCCGACGTCCGTACACAGCGGAATGATTTCCCAACGCTGGGTTCCATTGGCGGCTGGCATACGTTCTTGTCCGCTCCCCTTCGTCAGCACGGAGAACTCATTGGCACACTGAACGCGCGTCGCACCGCGGTGCGTCCCTTCACCCCGGCGCAGATCAAGTTGCTTGAAACTTTCGCCGACCAAGCCGTCATCGCAATAGAGAATGTCCGACTATTCAAAGAACTCGAAGCGCGCAATCGCGATCTCACCGAGGCGTTAGAGCAGCAGACGGCGACCAGTGAGATTCTGCGCGTGATTGCCAGCTCGCCGACCGATATCCAGCCGGTGCTGGATACGGTTGCGGAAAACGCCGCGCGGCTGTGCGAGGCAAACGATGCGCTCATTTACCGGAAGATTGATAACGCGGGACATGTAGCTGCGAAATATGGTTCTATACCGGTTCCCATGGAGCCGCTTCCCATAGGTCGAGGCTGGGTGGGCGGGCGCACGATCGTCGATCGACGGACGATTCACGTCCATGATGTTTCCGCAGAGATGGAGACGGAATACCCCGAAGCACGACCGCTTCATCAAGTTGCGGGGAGCCGAACCGTTCTAGGCACCCCGTTACTCCGGCAAGGTGAGCCCATCGGTTCTATTGTGATTCGACGTACTGAGGTTCAACCATTTACTGACAAGCACATCAAATTACTTGAGACCTTCGCGGACCAGGCGGTGATCGCCATCGAGAATGTTCGGCTCTTCCAGGAGATCGAGGAGCGCAATGCTCAGCTGCGAGAGACCCTGGAATATCAAACAGCAACAGCCGAAGTGCTCGGCATCATTAGCCGCTCGCCGACGGACGTTCAGCCGGTCCTCGACGCGATCGTGGAGAGCGCCGCCCGGGTTTGTGGGATTGATGACGTGGTGCTGCGACTCCAGGAGGGGACTAGTATGGTTCCGCGGGCCCATGTTGGAGCGATGCCTATCATGCGCGTCGAGATCGGTATTGACGAACCAATGTATCGTTGGATGCGCGAGCGCGGCACGTTCCACGTGCCCGACGTGCGCGAGCGGAACGATCTACAACTCGGGGTTGTAGGCAGCTGGCGCACCGTTTTGGCCGTTCCGCTTCGCCAGAAAGGTGAACTGATCGGATCACTCAACGCTCGTCGTACCGAGGTTCGCCCCTTCACCCCGGCACAGATCAAGCTTCTGGAAACCTTCGCCGACCAAGCCGTGATTGCAATCGAGAACGTGCGATTGTTCAACGAACTCAAGGAATCACTGGAGCAGCAAACGGCCACGAGCGAAATATTGGGCGTCATCGCCAGCTCGCCGACAGATATCCAACCGGTGCTCGATATCGTTGCGAAGACTGCCGCGCAGCTGTGCGATGCAAGCGATGCAGCAATTTGGCGTGCTGACGGCGATGAGTATTGGCTTGTCGCCTCGCATGGTTCGATTCCCGTGCCACGGTCCGAGGAGCGCAGGCCGATGTCTCGCTCTATCCCCAGCGGCCGGGCGATGATCGACAGAGAAACCGTGCACATCCACGATATTATGAGCCCGGAGTCTCAAGCGGAATTTTCGGAAGCCTTTAGGTCGGGAGTGGTCAGGACTCTTTTAGTGGCGCCATTGCTTCGCGAAGGACTTGCGATCGGAGCAATTCACGTCCGCCGACCGGAAGTCCGTCCATTCACGGAGAAGCAGATCAAGCTGCTTGAAACTTTTGCCGATCAAGCCGTGATCGCCATTGAAAACGTTCGATTGTTTCAAGAACTCGATGCGCGGACTGAAGAGCTCGCGCGATCAGTCGGGGAACTAAAAGCGCTGGGAGAAGTCGGTCAAGCGGTCAGCTCTACTCTTGATCTCCAGACTGTGCTTAACGCCATCGTTGGCCACGCAGTCCAGCTCTCTGAAACCAGCGGCGGCGTCATTTACGAGTACGACGAAGCTGTGCAGGAATTTCATCTTAGGGCCAGTTACCGCATGGAGGAGGAAATAGTTCAGGGACTCCAAGCGACACCGATCCGTCCGGGGCAGGGTGCGACGGGGCAAATGGCGACTGTGCGCGCGCCGGTCCAGGTAGCGAACATTTTAGAGGAGCGAGAATATACGGGTACTCGCGTGCGGCCCATGCTTGCACGCCTGGGATATCGATCTGTTCTGGCAGTTCCACTGCTCCGCGAGGAGCGAATCATGGGCGCCTTGACGGTCTGGCGCAAGGAGGCAGGTGACTTTTCGACGGAAGTCATCAACCTGCTCCAGACATTCGCCACTCAATCGGCGCTTGCGATCCAAAACGCGCGGCTGTTCCGCGAAATCGAGGATAAGGGCCGGCAGCTCGAAGTCGCGAGCCGCCATAAATCCGAGTTTCTCGCCAACATGTCGCATGAGCTGCGCACGCCGCTCAACGCCATTATCGGTTTCTCTGAAGTTTTGGGAGAGAGAATGTTCGGTGAGCTGAATGAAAAACAAGCCGAGTACACCGACGACATCCTTTCCTCCGGCCGTCACCTACTCTCGCTGATCAACGATATTCTGGATTTGTCCAAAGTCGAGGCAGGGCGCATGGAGTTGGAGTTGACCAAGTTCGACTTGCCAATGGCCATCGACAACGCGCTTACTCTCATACGTGAGCGCGCCAACCGCCACGGCGTCAGGCTCCAGCACAGCGTCGATGACCGTCTCGGCGAGTTGACCGGCGACGAAAGAAAGATCAAGCAGATTCTGCTCAATCTACTTTCCAATGCGGTGAAGTTCACGCCGGCAGGCGGACGCGTGGACGTCGATGCCGTATCTGCTGACGGAGTGGTCGAGATCTCGGTTAGCGACACCGGCATCGGCATTGCCCCACAAGACCAAGAAACGATCTTTGAAGAATTTCGCCAGGTGGGAACCGATTACGCGCAGAAGCGCGAAGGGACGGGACTAGGATTGACGCTCACCCGAAAGTTTGTCGAATTGCACGGCGGCAAGATCTGGGTGGAAAGCGAAGTGGGAAAGGGCAGCCGTTTCACGTTCACGCTGCCATTGAAATGAGACTTGTCTCGCGCAAGGCACGCAAAGTGCGCCAAGGACGCCAAGTTATGACTGAGAATGAAATTGGAAGACTCGTCGTTGACGCAGCGATTGGTGTGCATCGCGAGTTGGGGCCTGGCCTGCTGGAATCAGTCTATGAAGTCATCTTAGCGCATCAGCTGCGGCAACGTGGGCTGCGGGCAGAGCGACAGGTGCCGATACCAATCGAATATCAAGGGGTAAAGTTCGACGAGGCATTCCGTGCGGATATCTTGGTAGACGGAAAGGTAGTCCTTGAGCTGAAATCCGTTGAGCAAGTTACGCGGGTGCACAAAAAGCAGCTCCAGACGTATTTGCGTCTTGCGGGTTTTAGGCTAGGGTTTCTGCTCAACTTTGGGGAGGACTTGATGAAGAAAGGGATCACGCGGGCCGTTAATGGGCTTGCCGACGAGTAACCATTACCCTTTGCGACCTTAGCGTGCTTGGCGCGAGAGTTAGGACCGGGATCATTATGGCTGATGAACTTATTCTGATCATTGAAGATAACGAGAAGAACCGAAAGCTCTGCCGCGATGTGCTGCAGGTCAAGGGTTACAAGACCATCGAGAGCGAGACCGCGGAAGAAGGGGTCAAGCTCGCTCTGGAACAAGCTCCTGCGCTCATTCTCATGGACATCCAGCTTCCCGGCATGGACGGCATCACCGCCATGAAGCAGCTCAAGGATGACCCGAATACGCAGAACATACCGATCATCGCAATCACGGCGTCGGCGATGACGAATAACCGGACTTCGATGTTGGCCGAAGGTTTCGACGGCTATCAGACCAAGCCGATCAGCTTGAAAGATTTTCTCGCGGAAGTGCAGCGAGTGCTGGCAGCGGGGGCCAGGCCGTAAGGCGTGAGAAGTAAGGGGTTAGGCGAATCGGAAAAGGGGAGACTTTCGCGCAAAGCGCGCAAAGGACGCCAAGGTAGAACAAAAATTTAGGAGAAGTATACCGGGGTGGGGCCTTTGCGAGCTTAGCGTGCTTGGCGCGAGGCAAAAAGAATTTGGATAGGAGTTCTCTCGCACAAAGAGCGCCAAGGACGCAAAGTGAAAATTAGAACGATCAAACCAATGAATCGGGATGTGGTGGATGAGACACCTTACTCCTTACCCCTAACCCGTTACTGAATTTTGCCGTGAACAATCCTCCTAAAATTCTAGTTGTCGACGATACGCCAAAGAACATAAAGCTCTTGGCTGACTTGTTGACTGTTAAGGGATATAGCGTCGTTACCGCGGAGTCGGGGCGAGAAGCCTTGGCGCAATTGGAAACGGAACGGCTCGATCTCGTGTTGTTGGACGTCGTGATGCCGGAGATGAGCGGTTATGAAGTGTGCGAGAAGATTCGTGCGAACCCAGCGACAGCCATGCTTCCCGTCGTGATGGTTACGGCGCTCGATCCGAGCGAAGAGCGCATTAAGGGAATCGAGGCGGGGGCGGATGATTTTCTCACTAAGCCAATCAATCGTGCTGAGCTGCTCGCCCGAGTTCGCTCGCTGCTCAGAATTAAAGAACTTCACGATCGTGTTGAAGGTCAGGCTACCGAGCTTTCCGATTGGAATAAGAAACTAGAGCTTCGCGTTCAGGAACAACTCCGACAGCTGGAACGATTGGAACGGCTGAAACGATTTTTTTCGCCTCAACTTGCTGAACTGATCGTCAGCGGCGAGGCTGAAGACCCGCTAAAAACGCACCGCCGCGACCTGACCGTGGTGTATCTGGATCTGCGCGGTTTCACCGCTTTCGCTGAATCCGCCGAACCGGAAGAGGTTATGGAAATTCTCCACGAGTATCACGCGGCAATGGGGAAATTGATTCTCGAGTACGAGGGAACCTTGGAACACTTTGCCGGCGACGGCATGATGATTTTCTTCAACGACCCGGTGCCCGTCGAGAATGCGGCCGAGCGAGCGGTGCGCATGGCGCTGGCGATGCGCGAGCGAGTGAAAGAATTAACAATCAGATGGCGCAAGCTCGGCCACGATCTCGGCTTCGGCGTCGGTATCGCCCAGGGTTATGCCACCATCGGCGCCATCGGCTTCGAAGGACGGTGGGAGTACGGCGCGATCGGCAGTGTCCCCAACCTGTCGGCGCGTTTGTGCGGTGAGGCCAAGCCGAGCGAAATCCTTGTTTCGCAGCGTGTTTTCGCGGGCGTGGAAGAGCTTGTCGAGGCCGATGCCATGGGCGAGTTAACACTCAAAGGTTTTCACCGTCCTGTGACCGCATACAATATTGTTCGGCTGAAATTGTAGAACAAACCCGAATATCGAGATCCGAAATTCGAAACAAATTCGAATGACTGAAACTGGAAAAGATCAGATCGGAAGCACTCCACGCAGCAAATCCCCCTTTAATCCCCCTTTTGCCAAAGGTAATAATATACTTGACTGACCATACCAATTTCGTCTATCTTGTGGGGGGCGTAACTCACAGGGGGCGAATATGGGACCTACGGCAATCCGTGATTGGGCGAAAAAAAATAAACTTCGTCTCGCATCGGTGTTTTGGCTCTTAGCGCTCGCTATTCCAATGACCCCTATAAATGGGACAACGCTTGGATATTTCTTGCTTGCGGCAGCCAGCTTAGTTGCTCTCTTTTTAATTACGTCGCTTATCTGGCAACTATCCTCGGGAATTAGATATGAAGTGTCCGGCAAGACTCATTCATATAGCCAATACGAAAAGCGCATCAGGTATATATTTGTTGTCGCCGTCTATGTTGTATTCTTGGTCTCGGTTGGTTTCACATTTTGGTTATCGGGCGTAGCGGTTGGCTCTCCACCGAAAGAATTTTCATATTTAGATGAGTGGTCTAACTTAGGTGATAGAGCTAGTGTTATCGTTAATACGGAACCTCTAATGGGATACAAAAACAATTCGCACATTTTGATAATTTGCAGTTGGCCAGATTTTTCCCTAATGCCCCATGAGGACATGAGGATTATCAAAAGTAGATTCTTCAAAATAACTGGGGGAAAATCCCGTATAGATATACCAATGTCACCTGAATTTCAAAAGTTTCGAAAAAGCAGTCTGCAATTCTTCATTATGCTAGTTCCTACCAGTATCCC
>Ga0193707_1000663_pt1 | contig 12047 bp, 24 predicted proteins | sample U3c2metaG_FD_143043 | JGI IMG/M metagenome (GOLD analysis project Ga0193707, IMG submission 143043) | Soil microbial communities from a riparian zone of the East river system, Colorado, United States - U3c2 | ecosystem: Environmental > Terrestrial > Soil > Riparian zone | place: USA: East River... | reverse complement strand
TAGAAAGGGCAAACAAATATGTCGTTGACTTGGGGCACCTATTCGACCCCCGACACCACGTCTGATGTGACTGGTGGTGTGTTCATCCTTACGGCTGAATACGATTTCAGCGGTGCTTACGAAGACAATACCTTTATTCAGGTCACCATTAATGTTGGCGGTGGCGGCCATGAACTTTCGCAGCAAGCTCAACTAGATATGCTGGCTCCGCTGCACGATGCTCTTATTGATGCTGGTTGGACGGGTGCACAGATTAGCCAGGAAGCCACCGTTTACCGCGCTGCGGTTTAACCCCGCGTTCACTACCCGACCCCCGAGAGACATTCTCGGGGGTCTTTCTTTTACCCCAGACCGGATCACCCTATGGCCGATGAACCGACCCTGTCCGAGATCGGTCGGGTAACCGACCGACACGAAGCCAAGATCTCGTGGATAGAACAGCACTACGTGTCGGAAAAAGTTCTGTTGGCAATGTTGTCCCCGTTAGGCGAACGGATTCTTCGCCTTGAACAGGCGGACACAACCAAGTCGAGCGGTAACCGCACGTGGCTTCTCAGTCTCGCCCAAATGGTCATTGGTGTTGCTCTCGGCATTGTTGCCGGACTCCTGACTAAAGGCGGACATTGATGAACACAACTGTATTGAGACGGACCGGCGAACACACCGGTCCAGTCGTTTTGGTCGCGGGAGCGACCTCCCTTTTCATGGTGTTGATCGGAGCCGGTAAAGAGGGCTCGATCGTTGCTGGTCCAACCCCCACGACCACGGTTACCGCACAACCCCGTACCCCCAAGCCGGTGGCCAGTGGAAGCAAGGCCGTGGCCCCTGCCAGACATCGGGACAACACACAGCTTGTCTCAGTGGACAGCGTCAGCCGGCCTAAGCCGGTTACTCCGTCTGGTCCCGTACCCCGGCCCACGACTACGACAGCGCCGCACACCAGCTCCTGTGACGTGGGCCTGTCATTGCTCGCCCTGAAGGCGTGCCTAACTATTGGAAAGTGAGGATGTATGGCTTTGATCGAAGGCGTTGATTACGCCTTTTCACCACATCCCAGTAAGGCAGCCCTGAAGGCTGCGGGAAAGAAGTTCGTGGTCCGGTACATCGGATCGAAGGACTACACCAAGTCACGTAGCGACAAGTGGCTTAACCCCACAGAGTACAAGGCCCTCACGTCCGCCGGCCTTGCTGTTGCCGTCGTCTTTGAGACCGGTGCACAGCGAGCGGAGTCCGGTAGGGCAGCTGGTACGGCGGATGCCAAGGTCGCTATCAAGGAGCTTGCTTACTGCGGTTTGCCGGCGGACATGCCGGTCTACTTCGCAGTCGACTACGACACAACTGTTGGTCCTAACGTCACCGGCTATTTCCAGGGCGTTGCCTCTGTCCTCGGACTTGGCCGGACTGGTTGTTATGCCGGGTACAAGGTCATCAAGGTCTTGCTGGACAAGAAGCTTATTGCTTGGGCTTGGCAGACCTATGCCTGGTCCGGTGGACAGTGGGATAAGCGGGCACAGCTTCAGCAGTACGCCAATGGCAAGAGCCTTGGCGGAGCTGATGTTGACTACACCCGTGCGACGGTAACCAGCTACGGCCAAGCCGGCGCGGCTCCCGTGCCTCCTAATCCGGGTCCCAAGCCTAAGGCGTGGCCTAAGACGTACTACAGGGTTACCTCGCCCTTGATGCACGGGACCAATGTCACGTGGATCCAGGAACGGCTAAACGCCCATGGGGCGAAGCCGGTTCTAAAGGGCGATGGCGAGTACGGCACCAAAACCCAAGACGCTGTCGAGGTCTTCCAAAAGGCACACGGACTGACCAAGGACGGGGTTGTCGGAAAGATCACCTGGACCACCCTAGGAAAGTGAGAGAAATGACCAACGAACTAACGATGACTAACCCCGGTGACAAGAGTCTCGATTGTATTGACGTAACCGCTGAGTATCTGGAAGGGCCGACCCCATCCCTTCTGGCTGTTACTGCTTCGGGTGCTCCGACTTGGGCTCAGGTCTACGCCTTGGCCCACAAGCAGTTGGCTACTTGGGCTAAAGGTCGTCACTATGAGAACAGCAACATGTATACCGATTGGTACAGACTGGTAGGCCCCTTCTGTTTCATCGGTGTTAGCTGGGTTCTTGCGCATGCTGGTTCTTCGGAGTCTGCTGGTCTTGCCCTTATCGGTGGCAAGAAAGCCTATGTTCCTTACATCCGGAACATCTCGGGTTACCACTCGGGCCACTCCGGGATGAAGGTTGGCGCCATTGTCGCGGTTAACTCGTTCAACCACATTGGTTTCTGTGTCGCCGTTTCCGGCTCTACCTTTGACCTGCTGTCGTTCAACTCGACCAGTGGTTCCAGCGATGACGCTGTCACCGTTAAGCGCTACTCGCTTAGCTACGCCTCTGGTTACGTCAACCTGAAGTACGCGTCGGCCGCGCCGCCTAAGCCGGCGGACCCTAACAAGTACCCGGGCAAGATCTATAAGTATGTCAAGTCGTCGTACATGCACGACTCCCATGTCAAGTGGATTCAGCAACACCTGATTACAAAGGGCTTCCTGCCTGAGGGCGCAGATGACAGTTCCTTCGGTCCGAAGACCCGAGATGCGGTTGAAGCATTCCAGAAGAAGGCCGGGCTTGTTAAGGACGGCGAAGTCGGCTCTAAGACATGGGCTGCTCTCGCCAAGTAATGGAGGCTGTTTTGTACGTTCGTAGAATCAAGGAAACCCCGGTTGAGGGTAAGCGCCTTGGGCGCCATGTTCGGCACGACCCCCGATCGCTGGGCTATCTCTACCCGGCTCATAAGGTCGACGGACTCGAGTCCATTCGACACGAACGCCGTATCCCGGTTCTGGATCAGGGCAACGTTGGCTCGTGTACTGGTAACGCCACCGAAGGTGCTTGCGGGACCTCGGTCCTTTTCGATGTCATTCCTAGCACTGTGTCGGCGAAGCCGACGGGTGACGCTCGCAAGGACGAGAAGCAGGCGCTGTCTCTTTACAGCACTGCCACCAAACTCGACAGTTACCGAGGGACCTATCCCCCGACCGACACCGGGAGCGACGGTCTAAGCGTCGCTAAGGCCGCCAAAGCCGCCGGCCTTATCTCGGGGTACACCCACTGCACTGATCTTGATAGCGCCCTTAAGGCGCTTTCTCAGCAGCCTGTCATTACCGGAGTCTCTTGGTATGAGGGTATGGACTCCCCCGATGCCAAGGGCCTTGTGAAGGTCGCTGGTTCGGTCCGGGGTGGCCACGAGTTCGTGCTGGACGAGCTTGATGTAGAGAACCAGCTTGTTGGTGCCACCAACTCGTGGGGCGACTCCTTCGGTGTTGGTGGTCGATTCTACATTTCGTGGTCCGACTTCAGCCGCCTTCTCTCCGAGCAGGGTGACGTTACCGTCTTTATTCCGTTGTCCGAGCCGACTCCTCCGAGTCCGACCCCGAACCCGGACGACCTTGCCGGTTGTCTTGGGACCATCATCACTGCCGCTCAGAAGGCTCTGAGCATCCTTAAGGGGACTAAGTAAATGGCTAAGTACATGCAGTATGCCAAGTTCGCTGTCGCGGCTCTCACGGCCGCTCTGACTGCCCTTGTGGGCCTGCTCCCGGTTGACAGTACCATTTCGCACGGTCTCCAGTTCGCGCTTGCCATCCTTGGCGTGGTCGCGGTCTACGTCGTGCCGAACGCCCCGACCGCGAAGCGGACCGTTCGCCGGATCCGCAAGACTGTCGCTAAGTAATCTTCACAACTGCACAAGCAAGATAACAAAGAAGCCCCCGGCCATCAGGCCGGGGGCTTTTCTTGTTTCCCTAGTCAAAGCTTGCAAGGCGGGTACTCGGGATGGATCAGGAGCACTACCAGACCCAAGATCGCAAGGCCAAGATACAAGGTGATCCAGATGAGATAGGGCCTGAAGGCCACCCACATACGCTGTTTCCGGGTACGTAACACGATGTTGTAGTGGATGAAATTGGAGGGCTTCTCTTCCTCAGCCGACTTACTGTGCTTTCCCATCACTCCCCCGCGTAGTCGAGCTCGAAGAACTCTTCCCGGTAGTACTGATCGAGTTCTTCCGACTCGGCTGCGTAATCCTCTTCACACTCTTCAGAACAGAACGGGTCTTCGTTCTCCACGGGGTCGCCACACCAAAAGCACTCGTCCATTACTTCCCGGCCTCCTTCTCACACTCTTCCCGGATGATCCGGGCAATCTTGTCGTCCTGCTTCTCTTTGTCGTCCGTAGCCATTTAGTGCTCTCCGTTCAGATAATCTTGGGCCACGTCCATAGCGTGGCCGGTGTTCGTACAGTCTTTTCCACCCCGGACAAGAAGGACCCTGCCGAGAGCTACCTTGGCCATGGTCTCCTTTCCATAGAGACCAATCTCCATGTTCGAGAAGGGGGCTAGCTTGGAACGGTGCTCCCCAATAGTTCGCGCGTCGTAGGCGAAAGCCTTGATCAGCTCGTCCATCAGTACTCCTTAGGAGTGAAGCCAACGAATTCGAAGGCACGACACTTTTCCTCGAACAGGTCTCGTGCTTTGTTGGTACTGACGGACCGGATCTCTGTGTCCTGGATAGCCTGCCCGCATTGGTTGAACATCGTGATCCGGACAACCAGTTGATCGAGGACGACGAACACAGTTGTGATCTCGCCCTCAAACTTTTGGATCATTACTCCCCCTGGATAAGAGAGACCAGTTCGGCCTTCTTCAGGGTCGAGTAACCTTTGAGGCCCTTCTCCTTAGCGAGAGAGCGAAGCTCCGACACCTTGAGAGAGGCAATGACGTCGTCCGGGTGGGGCACCGGGCCGAAGTCCTCGAATGTCTCAGCCAGGTCCGAGTCCCACTTGTCCTGGCACTCGGCTTTGTCGGACGTCTCAATCTCCACGACAACCGTGTGGGCCTCTCCACGACGAGCCTTCTTCTTGATCCGTCGAGCCTGCCGGCGAGTGATGAGATCGGGCTTGGACCGACCGTCCTTCTCGTTCTGAGTGATGTAGTTGAACAGACGCTGTGCGGTGTTGAGCATGGTGATTCCTTTCACACACTTCGGACGGAGATCGTGGGGGCGGGTGAGTAGTTGGGTGCGTGGTGGGGGTTCGGGAGAGAAGCCACAGCGGCGACCAACACTGCGAGAAGGCCGAACAGCAGGGCAATGAGCAGAGCCCCAAGTACGTATCGCACTGTCGTAACTCCTATCGAATCAACAGAGCAGTTAGGAAGTTTGGACTTTCAGCAAAGCGACTATTGCCATAGCCCGAGGAAAATGTCTCGGCGGTTTCTGTGAACCGCTACCGAGAGAACTGAACCGATAAGAGCTGGTAGCCCACACGTGCATGTACGCCTCAAAAGCGTCTTGCCCAAACACGCCCGAGCGGTAATGCATTTCCACGGTGTCCAAAGACATCGTTTTCATGTAGTGGGCGTCGCATTCATCACAGCGCCCAAGGAAGTGGTTCGTATCCGCGCCTGGAACATAGTGTCCGGGCGTTGCTCCAGCAGGCATGTGCAAGTCCATCACTTATCGAACCCCTATCGAACTGTTGTTTCGGACAAAGTAAATGGGCTGTAGGTTATCTCGCCGTGTACTCCTCTTCCTCGTTGGCGTATCCAGCGGCGTCTTCGGGACTGTAGCCAAGTTCGGTAACCGCATACTCATACGCATCGCACCAAGTGCACTCGGTATAAGTTCCGTTGTGTTCCATCTTGCTTTCTCCTTTGGCTTGACGATTCACTACCCGGCTCCGAGGAGCCGGTCTAGTCAATCCTCAGACCGCTTTCTCACTGTTCAGTTTTCAAGTTTCGAGTCTGCTGGGAACCTTCCTTGCGGCGCGCTCCCTGCCAACACCCCAAACATTAGCCGTGGTCCGAACTACTGTCAACACCACTATCGAACTTTCCCCTAAAAATCAGGGGCCGCAGCCCCTGACCTGTGACAACACGTCCTAAGAAGTAGTCCCCTCCCCCAACAGCTTGGCTATCCCAACCAACTTGATCTCCCCCGTAGGGTTGGTGTCGTTGGGGTCTACCCACGCGCCGTACTGTTCCCGCGCGTACTGTGCAGCCGGGTCGGAGTAGAACCGGAACTTGGGAGGGCCGGCGGGGAAGATCGTCTCGTGGGTCTTTCGATCGACCCACAAGGTCAGGTAGTTCGTGCCCGCGTCCTCAAAAGCCGCCATCCAACGGGATTCGAAGATCAGCTTCGCGGTCTTGGCCCTCGGCACGATGGCCGGATCTGCCCCTACGGGTGAGTACAGCTCGTACACCCAACCGTCGTCGTACTCCTGGTACTTGATGCCCCCGCCTGTGGCGGCTAGCGACATGTCTCGTGCGGGACCCCTGGGGTGCAGGGGGTACTTTGGACCCGATGTAACCATGTGTTGCAGGTTAGCTACGTGTCCACGCCTTGAGAAGTACCTATTCGACACCAGGTCCAACAGAAAACCCCCTGTCACGAGGGCAGGGGGTCTCTGACCTGGCCGAACGGGTTACATCGTTATCAGAAAATCTTGGGTTGTCAACCCCTAATTCAGTCCTTAGTGATCTCCACGAGGGCAAGCTCTACACAGTTGCCTCCGCTGCCGCTGCTGTAGGTGCTCGTCGCCCATTCGGCGCCGCTCACGTCAACCATCGGTCCTCCATGACCCTACGTATGAGATCTCTAGACAGGTCTATCGGCAGGGCCCTGGCCCTGATGTCCGCGAGCTTGTCAGAGATGATCTGTATGTCGTCCGTCTCGTTGAGGGTAAAGCCCCGAGCAGGAGTTTCCACGTACACCAGCTCACTCCTGTTTGCCATGGTAGCCAAGCAGAAGGAGCCATCTGAACCAGCCGGCGGCATCGGATACGGGAGGATCTGGATCGAGAGTCGCGGGGTGTCCAGCGAGAGCAGATGCTCTAGCTGCTCTCGCATGGCCTTCTTTCCCCCTACCTGGTTGTAGAGGGCTGTCTCAGAGAGAAGGAACGACGTACGGGGAGGTTGCGGGTCCTCTCGGGTAAGCAGGCCCTGGCGGTCCATGCGGAACGCCACCTTTCCGGAATCCCCTCCAAGGAGGGCCTCTGCGTACCCCTCGGTCTGGAGTAGCCCCGGGACAACTAGACACTCGTAGGAGTCCAGGGAGATCGTATCGGGGCTAGCCTCGATCTTCGGCCAGTCGAACCAGGTTGGTACAGCCGCATCCTTGACTAACTCATCCCAAAGGGACTGTAGCTCCCTCTCGCTGTCGAAGACCTTGTCTAGGACGACAGCGATCTTGCGATCGCAGCGTCCACGACCACGCTCGATCTTACTGATGTGGCTCTTAGAGACGTTGGCCGCCTCGGCTAGATCAACCTGGGACATGCTCGCAGCTACGCGGTACTTACGCACGCGATCGCCAAAGTCTTCCAACGGGCTACTCGGATCAGGCACTCTACCTGCCACGACTACTCCATGCGCACTGTGACTACTGACGGACACCGCCGGCTACCGCCGGACACCCAAGACCATCGTACTAACACTGTGTGGAGCTGGGTAACCGAGTGGACACCTTTTGTGTCATCCGTCATAGAGGATGTCCTCAGACATCCGAGCCTGAGGACGACACCATGTGGCCAAGCTTTCACGATCCCCCGTCTAGCGGTTACCTAGGCCCCCTGGCCAAGGAGCTGTCCTCCATGGGCCTACCCGCCTGCGCAGTGGGGCAGGGCATATCAGCAGCGGTCCTCTTCGAAGATCCGCGCCTTTCTCTCGAATTCGGGAGCATCGTACTAAGTCGTCCCCTCGCGGGTCGAGTCCGATTCATCTGGCAATCGGGGGACGACATAGCGGCTATCTCCGATATCCACATCGCTGCCGAGATCATTCGAGAGGTGGTGAACGCGAGTGTCGGGCCGACACAAGATCGGAACACGTCGGACGGATAGGCCACGTCAAACCGATCAGTTCGCCATGCAGACCGCACAGCACGTGCAAGATCAGTGGCAAGGTCGGTTCCTGGTTATGTGGTCACCCTGGCGACAACAGTTCACGGCTATCTCCGCTGTTACAGATCGTCCTATGATCGAGGACGACCCCTCCATAGAGCGGTTAAACGGCTGGATGTTCAGAACAAACGCCTACGCTACCAACCAAAGAGCTAGGTTAATGGTCGGCTTAGCGGTGTAGGTGGATCACAAAAGGCAGATCAAAAGAAAGAACCCCCGTCGCTTGACGGGGGTTCTCGTTGTTAGGACATTCGTCGTAGGAACGCCTCGGTGCTGGCGTCCCACGCCCGCCAGGTCTCTGTACCACCGGGCGCACACTCTCCATGCGTCCGGAGGGTCAAAGCGTAGTCGAGAAGGACGAGAGCCACGATCAATTCATCGTGCTCGTTCTCAATATGGGGGACGACCTTATCCCTGCCCATCAATCCTCGGTCCATCAGTCCTCCTAGATCATTTCTTTGCCGAGAATGTCCGTACGAATAAACTCCTCACATTGCTCTTTGGACTGGAACCAAATACCGTCGAGGGGGAAACACCCGATGTCGTTCTGAAGGAAGGCTTGCCAGTAATCTCCTTCGTCCTCAATATCAGCGAACCAACCGTTCATCATGCACTCCCAAACCGGTATGAGTAGAGACAGCTTGCGTACTCGTCCATTAAAAACCCCAACTCGTCAAGACGAAGGGTGTCCTCTTCGGACACCTCCGAGGGGTCTACACCCACAACATAAAGAGTGTCGTGTTCACAGTGAATTGGGTAATGAAGGTTAGAGTACTTACGAAGTATCGTAAGAGCCTCGATCAAGTCGTCCATCAGTTCTCCAGCCCCTGAATCCGACGCTTCAGATCTTCGATCTTGTCGTCACTGTCGTCCCAATCATCCGGAAGATTGTCGTTACCAAGGAAAAAAGCAGCCACGTAGTCCCTAGCTGCATTGGCCATCTGATCTTCCAAGTAATCCTGGTAAGCCGGTCCAGACTGAACGGCATAATAGTCGGTCAACTCATGAGCAGTCAGCGCAAGCGCTGTCTCCTGCAACCGCATCTTGGCTTTGTATAGATCACTCATCCTGATATCTCCATTCAACGATCCAAGCAGCAACACGGACACTAATCATGACAATCATGAAGGCGAGCCCAGAAGCCTCTAGCGAGGTCAAAGCGGCCACACCCTTTCGTCGTAGTCCGTTGCGGGACTCCAGAGTTTCAAGGCCCCATTGTCGGTGACAACAACGCCCGTTGCCTTACGTAGATTTGAAAAGGGCTCGTACGCCCATACCTTAGTCATTCACTTAGTCCGTCTGCCAATTACGTAGCCGAGCAACACCAGATCGAACAAAAATAGGTACAATGCGAAATATTGAATAAAGTGCTCCACTAGTGACAAGCCTCCTGCCAGTTGCTACCGGGTGGACCACACTCAGCCGGAAAGGCAATGAACTGCCCACCCTTCGGATTCATAGACGATTCAATCTGGGACAACAGATAATCTCGGTATTTCTCCCATCCGTCCTTTGGGACGGAGAAGACGAAGGCGTCGTGGATCTGGGCTTTGATGGACCTCACAGCCCCATAGGACATCTTGAGCAGTGCATCACACATGATTTCCCGGGTGCTGCTCTGACCGATGAGCGCTGGCGCTTGTGTGAACTCTCTTCCCTTTTCCACGGGCATCCTGCGGCCCCATGTGTTGACCACGTATCCGTGACTGTTAGCGTACTTACGAACTTTGTTCTGCCAGACACCGATCTGGGGGAATGCTTTCGCCATTCCCTTGACGAACGTCTTAGCATCTTCCAAAGGAACGCCGGCTTGCTCGGACAAGGTCTTAGCCTGTCCCCCGTAGTTCCATCCATGGCCAAGAGCTTTGGACCGGTACCGGTAGTCGGCTGTTATGGGATCTTCCTTGTCGGTGCCCACAGCCTCTCTGCCCCAGGCAGCCCACGCATTGTGCAGGTGACTGTCCTGCCCCGGTTGGAAGCGCTCCGCGTACTTCTTGTCTCCGCTGAGCGCTGCCACACAGCGAGCGTCGGCACTACTTAGGTCGATCTCGATCAGGACATGGTCATCTTGATCAGGAATGAAGTAGGACTTCTCAATTGCCCCTTCTCCTCGGGAAGTCCAGATGGTCAACCCTGGTTCGGTGGTGGACCACCGACCGGATCGTTGAAGCATGGTAATTTCGGGATGGACTTTCCCATCTGGATACATGTCCTCAAGAGCGCGGTCCGCAAGAGACCGCTGACCCATAAGCTCTGCTAGAGCCTTGCCCAGTTCTTCAGCAGAAGTCCCCTTAGTTAGCTCCTTCAAAGTGTCCCCACCGAAGGACAAGCCGAACTCTCTGCCCAAGGGATCTGCCTCAAGCTCTACGAGCTTGGCGGTGTCCCTTTCAATCCGCCGCTCTCGTGCTGTCACCGACCTAGGGGGCAGTTCCCCTGAGTCGAGTTCCTCCTGAGCTTTAGCTATGTCCTGCCTAAGCTTCTCCATCTTCTCTTCGGCAGCGGCCAGGTGCTTTGCCTTCTCGCCCCAGGCTTTAGTCTTTGGCCAGTCAACCGAGGTCGGTGTAATACCAACATCGGCAAGAGCATCAAGGATGGCGTGGTTACCGGCCTTAGTAGCCCAAGGGCTCTTACCCTCCGTAGGAAACCCGTAGTCCCGGACCAAGCCAGCCATGATCTCTTCCCTGCGGATACGCAGGGACTCGGACCTAGCCTTAGCCGCCGGCTCGTCTACCTTCCACCCATTGGATGAGATAGCCGCCTTACGGCTCTCCACGCGTTGCTCACGCATTGCGTAGGCGTCTAGGGGTCCGAGCTTGAGTAGGGCCTTGCCAACCTCTCTAGAGGCTTCTACGTCGCCTATGAGGTAGGCGACATACCGAGGGTCATCTACCGGGATCTTTCCAAACCCGTCGCTCTCCCTAGCCTTTCGGTTCTTGATCTCGGGATCTCCGAACTCATAGGCCAACTGCTTTAGATCATGAGTCTTACCCTTCACTCCAAGCTGGTGAGCTTGCTCGTCCAGTCCGAACCAAGGCAACATCTGTTCCGGTGACCAGCCTTTAGCGGGTGCCTTTCGGAACACGCCGTGGCGATTCATGTACTCACTAGGGCAGGGATTAACCAGAGCCGCATGGGTCCACGTGTCGTAAGTGCCCCCCTGGTCGGCCAACTGCATTGGAATGTTGGAGTAGATACCGAAGATTGCCCGGTTATCGAAGTCGTGGATGTTGTGCCCAACGATCAGCCGAGCACGGCTGATCTGTTCCTTGATCTCTTCTAGGTCAGTGGTAATCTGGACAGACCCGTTGTCCCAGGCGTACCCAATCAGCCGGACGAACTCCTCCGGCTGCATCACATAAAGAAGCTCTTTGCTGTGGCTTTCGATATCGAACGTAAGGACTCCGGGCATCTGGTCACCTCCTTAGGTATTCAAGGAAATCTTCAGTGGTCTTATCCGCCTTAGCCCAATTACAAGGGGCGCAAGCCCTAACCAAGTTCCACCAATGGTCTGTCCCGCCGCGTGCTAGCGGAACAACGTGGTCATCGTGCATTTCTGTGGAATGTTGGTTGCAATACGCACAAGGGTCATTAGCAATAGCCTTGCGCCATTCAACAGACAACAGGCGATCCGTTTCGTCCATGTGGACCGTGAGGCGTTGTCTGCGTCTGGATTTTTTGGCTCTGTTTCTCTCGGGGTTACTCTTTCCATATTCCCGGATACGTTTCCGTATACTGTCCAGATTCGCCAGCCGGTACTCACGACCCCGCTGTCTTATTAGTTCTCGGTTCTCTTCGCGGTACCTTTGGTTGTATTCTCGCTTCCTCCCCTGTACGCATTCCAGGTTGTTTAGTCGGTACAACCTCACGTTTTCCCTTACAGCATTTCCGTTTTCCTCGTAATACTGGCGGTTCTTCCTACGCGTGCATTCTTTGCACTCTGAGCGGTGACCGTCTTTCTTGCCCTTGTCCTTATAGAAATCAGTTATTTGCTTGGTACCGCTGCACTTTCCACAGATCTTCTCGGTAACCCGCCCTTCCACCCAACACCTCCAAACAAAGGGGGGGGGGGCGCCCCCGAAAGGGCGC
>Ga0193707_1000662_pt1 | contig 12056 bp, 5 predicted proteins | sample U3c2metaG_FD_143043 | JGI IMG/M metagenome (GOLD analysis project Ga0193707, IMG submission 143043) | Soil microbial communities from a riparian zone of the East river system, Colorado, United States - U3c2 | ecosystem: Environmental > Terrestrial > Soil > Riparian zone | place: USA: East River... | reverse complement strand
CATAAGACGCACGTCGATCGGCGGGCACCACACCATCATCAACAACTCGTTGCCTAGATCAACGAACCACGCCGATGACCTGACCAGTTACGACGAGGAGACGGAGGCCCACTGGATAGCCAGTGATCTCGACGTCCAGTACGACGCTCACGGCCCCCGCCCGGCGGACGCGGTCCGCACGGTCGATCCGGCCCAGCCGGTCCGGCGCGCGCAGTGGACCACCGGCGAGCTCGACGTCTGGATCCGCGACAACGGCGAGTGGCTCGGCCGCTTCTGCGACAAGGACGGCCGGGTCGCCTGGATCCCCGGCGCGGACCTCAGACCGCTCTAGGACATCACCTGTTCCCGGGGGCGTTTCTACCAGGACGGGAACATCGAGTGCGAGGTCCGCGCGACCGGGCTGATGGTGACCACACCGTTCGCCGCGGACGGTGCCACGGTCGACGACGGGATGACGCGGTGGATCGCGGGCGACGAGATCTGCCACTGACCAGCGGCCGGGCGGCGTCAGCGCGGTTTGTTCGGCTTCTCGTTCGGTTTCGGTTTGCCGGAGTCGCCGGTGTCCGGGCCCTTGAGCATCTTTGCCGGTGGAGCGACGAAACGCTCCACCGGCAGGCCGCGCAGTGCGCCCTGCATCGCGGTCTGCCACAGCGGTCCCGCCGTCCCCGAACCGGTCGGGTCGGCGATGTCCCGGCCGCCCAGGGTGTGCCGGTACATCAGGTTCGTGTACGGGAGGTTCGCGTCCGCGACGACCGCCGCCGCGGCCAGGTTCGGCGTGTAGCCAGAGAACCAGACGGCCAGGTTCTGCTGGATGGTGCCGGTCTTGCCGGCCATGTCCCGGGTGCCGAACCGCAGGCGCCCACCCGTCCCGCCGGGCTGCATGACGGCGTTCAGCACCCGGTTGACACCGTCGGCGACCTGCCGGGAGATGGCCTGCTTGCACTCGATGCCCGGACCGTTGATCGGCCGGCCGGCCTTGTCCCGCACGGACGTGACGACCAGCGGCTTGCAGTACTTGCCGCGGGCCGCGAAGGTCGCGTAGGCGTTCGACAGCATCAGCGGCGTCACGTAGCCGACGCCCAGTGTCATCGACACGACCTGGTCGAGCGGCTGACCGGTCTGGGCGTTGTACATCCCGAGCCGGGATGCGATCCGGGCGATCGAGCAGAGGCCGGTCCGCTGCGACAACTGCAGGAAGTAGGTGTTGGTCGAGTACCGGGCCGCCTCGACCATGGTGAGGTCGCCGCTGTGGGTCGAGTTCTTCGGGGTGTAGTCCGGGTCCCGGGTGTAGCCGGTGCAGGTCTGGAACTTCTTCCCGCTCAGATCGATCTGCTCCGGTGAGTTGATCCGGTAGTCCATCGCGATGCCCTTCTGCAGGGCCGCCGCGATCGTGAACGCCTTCATCGTCGAGCCGTTCTGGAAGCCGCCGTACCCGCCGGCGTAGGACTTCTCGACGTTGTAGTTGTAGTTCGTGTGGTTGCGGCCGTTGCCGTATGGCTTGCTCTGCACCATCGCCTTCACCAGGCCGGTGCCCGGCTGGACCATCGTGATCGCCGCGATCGCGGTGTCGGTGCGTTTGGCGTGCGCCGTGATCGACGCCTGCGCCGCCGCCTGCGTCCGCGGGTCGATCGAGGTCCGGACGGTCAGGCCGCCGGTCTTCAGGTAGTGGTCGCGGTCCTTCACGGTCGCGCCGAGCGCCGGGTTCTCCAGCAGCTTCGAGACGACGTACTCGCAGTAGAAGGGGTACCGCGAGTTGGCACAGCCGTTCGGCACCGGCTCGACCTTCGCCAGGTTGATCACCGGGGTCCTCAGCGCCTGGTTCGCCTGGTGCAGCGAGATCACGCCGAGCTCGAGCATCCGCCGGAGCACCACATCGCGCCGGGCTTTGGCACGGGCCAGGTTGTTGGTCGGGTCGTAGCCGGTCGGGTTCTTCACCAGACCGGCCAGCAGGGCGGCCTGCGGCAGCGTGAGCTTGTCGGCCGTGGTCCGGAAGTAGTGCTGGGCGGCCGCCTGGACGCCGTACGCGCCGTCGCCGAAGTTCACCAGGTTCAGGTAGCGCTCGAGGATCTCGTCCTTCGACAGGTCGCTCTCGATCGCGATCGCGTACCGCAGCTCGGTCAGCTTCCGCTCGTAGCTGACCGCGGTCGCCTGCGCCCGCTCCGCGGCGGTCTTGGCCTTCTCCACCAGGCTGAGCTTCACGTACTGCTGGGTGATGCTCGATCCACCCTGCTGGACCTCACCCTCGGTCTGGTTACGGATCATCGCCCGCAGGGTGCCCTTGAGGTCCAGGGCGCCGTGGTCGTAGAACCGCGAGTCCTCGATCGCCACGATCGCCGTCCGCATCACCGGGCTCATCGCGGCCAGCGGCACCGGGACGCGGTTCTGCTCGTACAGGGTCGCGATCAGCGTGCCGTCCGCGGCGAGGATCCGGCTCCGGACGGCGACCGGATCGACCTCGAGCTCCCGCGGCAGGTTCTGCACGGTCTCCGCGACCTTTTGGGAGCCACGCCCGGCGAAGCCCGCGAACGGAACCGCCAGCCCGGCCGCCAGTGCGCCCGACAGCACGCTGACCCCGATGAACGTGATCAGCGACCGAGCCTTGTTGCGACCGCCCCTGCCGGTACGCATATCTCCAGGCTAAGGCAGTGGCTCGTCTCCCGGTAGCCCGGAGATGATTGCCTCGATCAACTGTGGTCGCAGTTCCCGCGCGGTGATGACGGCATCGACCGATCCGACCTCGGCCGCGCGCTGGATGCTGTGCACCCGGTCGAAGCCGGCCGCCACCTCGCCGAGCTTCTCGGACCGGACGGCGGTCCGCACCTCGGCCAGCTCGGTCGCCAGGGCGGCCCGCTCCGCGCCGGTCGCCTCGCCGACCCGCTCGGCCAGCGTCGCCACCCGGGGGTCGGCCGCCGTCCGCGCGTCGACCTCACCGGCGAACACGACCGCGGCCGCGGGCGCGCCACCGATCACCGAGGCGAACGACCCCTCGATCGCCAGCACGGTCATCGACGGGTTCAGCGCCTTGGAGAAGACGACGAACGCGCCGCCGTGGTAGCGCGACACGACGCAGAACACGATCGGGCCCTCGAAGTTCACGATCCCGCGGCCGATCTCGGCGCCGTACTCGAGCTGGAGGTTGCGCATCGAGTCGGGCGAGCCGTCGAAACCGGACAGGTTCGCCAGCACCACGAGGGGGCGGTTACCGCTGGCCGCGTTGATCGCGCGGGCCACCTTCTTCGACGACCGCGGGAACAGCGTGCCGGCGGTGTAGGTGTCCGGCCCGTCCGCGGGCGGGAAGCCCCGGCGCGGCACCGACTTGGACTCGATCCCGAGCAGGCAGACCGGGTACCCGCCGAGGCGCGCGTCCTGCACCACCGCGGTGTCGGCGTCGGCCATGCCGGCCCAGCGCTCCAGCACCGGGTGGTCCTGGTCAGTGACGGCCCGCATCAGTGTCCGGATGTCGAAGGCCTTCTTGCGGTCCGGGTTCGTCGCCGCGGAGAAGATCTCGCCGACCGTGGCGAAGTCGCTGTCCGGCACGTTGTGCGGGTACGTCGTGACATCGCGATCGACCGGGTCCGACGTCTCGGCCCGGCGCGGACCGGTCTCACCGGGGACGACGTAGGTGTGATCGTAGTGCGACATCAGGACGTCCCGCGCGCCCTTCAGGTCGGGCGCCCAGTACTGCGCTTGGCCGTTCGGACCCATCACCCGGTCGTACCCCCCGATGCCGAAGTTGTCCTCGGCGGAGACACTGCCGGAGAAGTCCAGTGTCTGTTTGCCGGTCAGCACCATCGCGCTGTCCGGGGTCATCACCAGAATGCCCTTGGTGTGCATCAGCATCGTCGCCTCGGCGTTCCAGTACGGCTGTGCGCCGACGTTGATGCCCGCGACCACGATGTTGATCTCGCCGCCGTCCTGGGTGAACTCGACGATCCGCTTCAGCGCCCTCGCGACCCAGTCCATGTTCTCGGTGCCGGAGTCCATCGAGATCCGGGCGCCGGCGGACAGTGAGTACCACTCGACCGGCACCCGCATCCGCTCGGCCAGATCCAGGGCCGCGATGATCCGGGAACACTCCCGCTCCGCGACCGCGCCGAGGGCCATGGTCGGGTCGCCACTGAGCGCGACCCGGGTGACGCCGTCGGGGTGCCGCGTGGTCGGCGTACTGACGACGCCGAGGATGATGCCGGCCTTGTTCAGACCGCGCGGGCGGTCGACCGGGACCAGGTCGCCGCGGTCGTCGAGGTCATACTCGACGAACGAGCCGCCCGCACCGGCCACCATGCCGCTGACCTCGTACGGGTAGATCGTGTTCCGCCGCCGCGACCGCTGCACCTTCTGGGCGTAGTCGTCCAGCGGCAGCAGCCGCCCGGTCGGCGGCTGCTCGACCGAGGTCACGACGCCTGCTCCCGGCTGGTAGTAGAACCGCGCCGCGACCGGGTTGATGCTGCCGTCCGGTGCCGCGACCCGGCCCTGGACGAGGACCTCCTCGATCCCGGCGCCCGCGGTCAGCGGGGCGATGTTGCGCTGCAGCGCGGTGACCTCGTCGACCTGGGCGTCGACCACCGGCCAGATGTGCACCCAGACGTGGTTCATGTCGAGCTTCGCCCCGGCCGCGCCCCGCTCGGTGCGGGCCCGGCGGATCGCTTCCAGGCAGTTCGCGATCGCCCGCTCCGCGTGCGGCAGCGAGGTCACCTGCCCGTCCTCGTCGCGGACCACGGCGAACTGGCGGACCTGGGCCAGCGCGACGAGGCGCTGATCGGCCTCGTTCTCGCGCGCGACGCAGTAGTAGAGCAGGACGTCCTCCGGCCCTTCCAGGCGGGTGATCCGGAAGTCGCGCAGCCGCCACAGGTTCAGCCGGCGGCCGACCATCGGGTGGACGCCGCGGACGTTGTCGTCCTCCGTCACCGAGCCACCGGCCGGGCGGTACGTGAAGTAGGAGACCAGCCGGTCGTGCCCGGGAGCGATCGCCACCGAGATCCGGCGTGCCCGCTGGGCGATCGGCAGGTTGGCGACCATCCGGCGGAACAGGTCGGACGCCTCCTGCTGCGACCCCGGCAGGTCCTGTCCGAACAGGTAGAGCTCGACCACGGCCTCGTGCCCGGCCGGGCGGGCGTCGATCTGGGCGGTCAGCGCCCGGGCCAGCACGCTGTCCGGGTCGGCGGCGTCGGCCACCGTGCCGACCGTGGTGACCAGGCGGCTGGGCCGGTCGTCGATCGTGTAGTCGGCCGTCGCGAACGGCCGCCCGTCGACGGCGAACTCACGCAGGTCGTGCAGCTCGTACTCACGGTAGTGCCGGCGGATCAGCACCTCGAGCATCGGCTCACGCTCACTCCAGCCGCCCTCCAGCCGCCGCGCCAGGAACCGGACGATCGGCTCCGGGATCGCGGCCAGCGCGTCGACCCGCTCCTGCCGGTCCGGCGCCTCCGGGTGCGCGGCGAGGTCCGCGACCTCGTCACCGACCCCGGCCAGGATCGAGGCCCGCTCGGCGTCGACCAGCGGCTGGTCGAACCACCGGAACCGCACGCTCCGGGCCAGGTCGCCGATCACCGGGAAGCGCAGCTGCGTGGCCAGCACCAGCCGGTCCAGCAAGTCGTGCGCGGACTCGTCCAGCGGCGTCTCCGGGCGCGGCTCGGCGATCCAGCGCTGCAGCACCGACGTCACCAGCAGTACGTCGGGAGTCGAACGCTGCTGCGCCAGGAAGATCCGGAACACGGCCTCTTCCAGGTCGGTGCTGCGCTCCAGGTCGTTCACGCCGTAGTGACCGACCACCCGGGCCATCCGGGCGCGGAACTCGGCCGGCAGATCACCCCGGTCCGGGTCGAGGCTCTGCAGATAGGTGTGGAAGTGCTCGCGCGGGCTGTGCACCCGGTTCTCGATCGTGGTATCCGCGCCGGCCGGCCGGTTGCGGCTCAACTCGGCGAAGTCCGCGAACACCTTCAGCAGCTCGATCTCGGCGACGACCGGCGCGTCCGCCAGGTCCGCCCGCGCGCCCAGATAACCGGCGAGCGTGCCGCCCTCGTCGCGCGGGTCGATGTCGAACCCGAGCAGCATGCTGCGCAGGTCGTCCAGACCCCGCTCGACCCGCTCGGCCGCGGACCTCTCCCCCGTCCCGTTCGGCAGATCCAGCTGTACGCCGTTCTCCGTCGGAGCGGCCTCCTCGGCGCCGGCGTCGTCGGCCACCGGCTCCAGCCGGAGCAGCGGTGCACCCGTCTCCACCTGGCTGCCGGTGGAGACCACCAACTCCTTCACGGTCGCCTTGAACGGCGCGTACAGCACCGTCTCCATCTTCATGCTCTCCAGCACGAGCACCGGCGCACCGGCCTCGACCTCGGCGCCGCTCTGCACCGGCGTCGCGACCACGAGAGCCGGCGCGGGAGAACGCAGTACGCCGCCCTCGTCCCGGCTGACGCGGTGCGTCACTCCATCCACCTCGATCAGGTGGACCGGCCCGTGCGTCGCGGTCACCAGCCGGAACCGCTGCCCGCCGACGACGAGCCGGCTGGTGTAGTCGTCCAAACGCTCCAGCTCGGCGTCCACGACCTTGAGGTGATCGTTGCCGGTGCCGACGCCGACCCGGAACCGGTCCGGCCCGATCCGGGCCACGGTCACCCGGTAGCCCGCACCACGCAGCTTGAGGTCGATCGCCCGGCCCACCTCGTGCTGCACCTGCGGCCGGCCGCCGTGCGCGGTCTCCAGCAACCGCGTCCGCTCGACCTGCTCGGCGTCCTCGTAGCCCTCGATCGCGGCCGCGACCAGCGCGACCCCGGAGTGCCGGTGCGACACCAGCCGGCCCTCGCCGCGGACCCGGTCGATCCAGCCGGTGTCGGCCTGGGCGTCGATCACCTCGGGCTGGTCGAGCAGTTCGAGGATGAAGCTCTTGTTGGTCGCGCCGCCCTCGATCAGCACCGTGGTCGCGCGGACCGCCCGGCGCAGCCGCGCCAGCGCCTCCTCGCGGGTCCGGCCGTAGCCGATGATCTTCGCGATCATCGAGTCGAAGTCGGCCGGGATGCTGTCCCCGGCGCTCACGCCGGTGTCGACCCGGATGCCGGGGCCGGCGGGCAGGTCGAGGACGGCGATCCGCCCCGGCGACGGCGCGAAGTCGCGGTCCGGGTCCTCGGCGTTCAGCCGGGCCTCGACAGCATGACCGCTCTCGATCGGCTTCGAGCCCTCCAGCCGGCCACCGGCGGCGATGTGCAACTGGGCCTTGACCAGGTCGACCCCGGTGGTCAGCTCGGTGATCGGGTGCTCGACCTGGAGCCGGGTGTTCACCTCGAGGAACGCGAAGGTCTTCTCGCCCGGGTGGTACAGGAACTCCACGGTCGCCGCGCCGCGGTAGCCGACCGCGAGCGCCAGCCGCTCGGCCGAGGCCTTCAGCTCCTCGACCTGGGACGCGGACAGCAGCGGCGACGCGGACTCCTCGATGACCTTCTGGTTGCGCCGCTGCACCGAGCAGTCCCGGACACCGAGCGCCCACGCGCTCCCCTGGCCGTCGGCGATCACCTGCACCTCGACGTGCCGGGCTCCGGTGACAAGACGCTCCAGGAACACCACGCCGCTGCCGAACGCACGGGCGGCCTCGTCACTGGTCCGCGCGTACGCCTCGGTGAGCTCGGCGGCGGAGCGGACCACCCGGATGCCCCGGCCACCGCCGCCGGCCGTTGCCTTGAGCATCAAGGGGTAGCCGATCGTCCCGGCCGCCTGCAGGGCCGTCTCCAGCGACTCCACCGGCCCGCGGCTCCACGGCGCGACCGGTACGCCGACCTCCTCGGCGATCAGCTTGGACCCGATCTTGTCGCCGAGCTTGCGCATCGCCTCCGGCGACGGCCCGATGAACGTGACGCCGATCCGCTCGCACAGCTCCGCGAACGCGGGGTCCTCGGCAACGAATCCCCAGCCGACCCAGGCCGCGTCAGCCTTCGTCTCCCGCAGGGCCTGCTCCAGGACGGCGAGGTCCAGGTACGGCCGCGCCGACGCCGGGCCGAGCGGATAGGTGATGTCGGCTTCGCGAACGAAGGTAGCCGTCCGTTCGCCGTCGGTGAACAAGGCCACCGTCTCGATCTGGTCACCGCCCTCGGCGTTGACCTCACGGACCGCGTTGATCAGCCGCATAGCGGCTTCGCCCCGGTTCACTACTGCGATACGCTTGAACATCGACCGTCTCCATGTCTCACCCTGCGTTGTGCAGTTGGGCTGTGCCGTCTTTTGGCCAACTGCTGGCACAGGTTTTCAGCCCGACGGCGTTGCCGTCGAGTCGGGTCCCCTTTATGACCCTCGCGGTAGCAAACTGACGCCAGGTTGGAGACTTGGGGAGGGTGTTTTGATGGGCGGGTTGGTCGAGCGGCTTCGGGGTGAGATTGCCGGGCCGGTGCTGGTCCCGGAGCACGAAGGTTTCACCGAGGAGTTGGCCGGTTTCAACACGGCCGTTGTGCACGGTCCGGACGTCGCGGTCGGGATCACGAGCGAAGCGGACGCCGTGGCGGTGGTTCGGGCCGCGGCAGAGACCGGTACGCCGGTCCGCGTGCTGGCGACCGGGCACGGGATGCCGACGCCGGTCACCGACGGCATCCTGGTCACCACGTCCCGGCTGTCAGGTGTAACCGTCGACCCGGACGGGAAGGTGGCGCACATCAACGCCGGCGCGGTGTGGGCCGAGGTCGTCACGGCGGCGGGTGAGCACGGGCTCGCCCCGATCACCGGGGCGTCCGACGTGGTCGGTTGCGTCGGCTACACCCTCGGCGGTGGTCTCGGACCATTGGCACGGACCTACGGCTTCTCGTCCGACTGGGTCCGCGGGTTCCGCGTGGTCACCGCGGCGGGCGAGGCCGTGACCGCCACAGCGACCGAGCATCCCGACCTGTTCTGGGCCCTGCGTGGCGGCAAGGGCGGCTTCGGCATCGTCACGGCGATGGACTTCGGTCTGGTCGAACTGACCACGCTGTACGGCGGATCCGTGTTCTTCGACCCCGAACACATCGCGCCCGTCCTGACCGCATGGGCCGACTGGACCACGACGCTGCCCGATGCCGCGAACTCGTCGGTGGTGATCCTCCGCCTGCCGCCGCTCGAGTTCATCCCCGAACCGCTGCGCGGCAAGACAGTTCTGAACGTCCGCTTCGCGTTCGTCGGTGACGTTGCCGAGGGCAAGCAGCTGTTCCAGCCGATCCGGGACGCCGGTACGACGCTCATCGACGCGGTCGGCGAGATGCCGGCCACCGACATAACGCTCATCCACAACGACCCGAAGGATCCGACCGCGTCGTGGGACCGCGGAGTGATGCTGACCGAACTCGACACCGGCTTCATCGAGGCGTTCCTCGACGTGGCCGGTCCGGACCGGCAGCTTCCCCTGGTCGCGGTCGAGGTCCGGTATCTCGGTGGGGCGACGCGGCGCGACGTACCCGAAGGCAGTGCGGTCGGCGGTCGTGGTGGGGCCGGCACCCTGGTGATGGTCGGCGTACCCGATCCCAGCCTGTTCGAGCAGGTGCTGCCGGCAACGGTCGACGGCATCCTGGCCAAGCTGGAGCCGTGGGTCTCCCCCGAAACCACGGTCAACTTCGCCGGCGCCTTCGCACTCCCTGGTTCCTACGAGGCATCCTGGCCGACGGACATGTTCACCCGACTTGCGGAGATCCGCGCGACCTACGACCCGGAGAAGCTCTTCCCGTACGGTCCCGGCTAGCCGGTTCGGTTGGCACCTGCACCACCGCGGCCTCGGCTCCAGCCAGTCGTCCGTCTGGTCCACATGACGGTCAAAGCTGCACACACTCGGAACCTCGGACATCTAACCGGGACCTCGGACATCTGGTCAGATGTCCGAGGTCCCGGTTTCGTGGTCTAGCTGGCGGTCATGTTGTTCTGGAACGTCGCCGCGTCGGGCCGCAACCCGGGTGTCGTATCCGCCTTGTCGAGGGTGGGGCGGACCGCCAGGCCATCACAATCGCCGAGTAGCGGGCGCTACCACGCTCACGGTGGCCGGCGCCGGTGCATTGTGATGGCGTGGCGGTCCGCTGACTCGCGGGCGAGGCCGCTTCCGTGACTCGCGTAGACCGACGGGTCGAGCCCGTAGGCCGAGCAAGCACGATCGGTCCAGCCGGTAACTGGTGAAGGAACTGCAGGTCGAGGCGGTACGCCGTGTCGGCGGAGATGAATCCCCGCCACGTTCGGGCCTGGTCACCGCCACTCGTGTCATGCGCTCAGACTAGGCTCGTCGGCGTGAAACTAGCTGGGCGGATGGATCGACTGGGCACCGAATCGGCGTTCGAGGTGCTGGCGAAGGCCAAGACACCGGAGGCCCGCGGCCGCCACATCGTGCATCTCGAGATCGGGGAGCCGGACTTCGACACGCCGGCGCACGTGATCGCCGCCGGGCAGCAGGCGCTGGACAAGGGGTTCACGCACTACGTGCCGGCGCCGGGGATCCCGGAGTTGCGGACCGCGGTGACGGAGTTCCTCGAGCGCACCGGCCGGATGACCACTACGCCGGACAACGTGCTGATCACTCCGGGCGCCAAGCCGATCATGTTCTTCACGATCATGGCGTTGTGCGAGGAGGGTGACGAGGTCCTCTACCCGGACCCGGGCTTCCCGATGTACGCGTCCATCGCGGCGTTCGCCGGCGCGAAGCCGGTCCCGGTGCCGCTGCGCGAGGAGAACGGGTTCGTCATCGACCCCGAGGAGCTCGCGTCGCTGGTCACCGACCGGACCAAGCTGCTGATCCTCAACTCCCCGCACAACCCGTGCGGCAGCGCCTCGACGCCGGAGCAGTTGCAGGCGATCGCCGAGATCGCGATCGCGAACGACCTCGTGGTCCTCAGCGACGAGGTCTACTGGGCCCTGCGGTACGACGGGGAGCACCACAGCGTCCTGGACGTCGACGGCATGGCCGAGCGGACCGTGCTGCTCGACGGCTGGTCGAAGACGTTCGCGATGACGGGCTGGCGGCTCGGCTTCGGCGTGTTCCCGCAGCCCCTGATCGAGCCGGTGACCCGGCTGCTGATCAACTCGGTCTCCTGTACGTCGGCCTTCAGCCAGTACGCCGCCATCGCGGCCCTCGACGGTCCGTGGGACGACGTCGACCGGATGCTCGACGCCTTCCGCGAACGCCGCGAAGTCATCGTCTCCGGGCTGAACGCCGTACCGGGTGTCTCGTGTATCGAGCCGGGCGGCGCGTTCTATGCCTTCCCCAACATCAGCGAGCTCGGCCTGCCGGCGGCGACGCTGGCCGACCGCCTGCTCGACGAAGCCGGCGTCGCCTGCCTGCCCGGCACGTCCTTCGGCGCGTACGGCGAGGGCCACCTCCGCTTCTCGTACGCGAACTCGGTCGACAACATCCGCCGCGCCCTGGACGCCTTCACGGCACTGGTCAGCAGCTGACCTTCAGCCGTGGACGAAGGCCTGCTGGACCTTTGTCGCGGCGGTGACGATGTCGGCGAGCGCGTCGTCCTCGGCCATCAGGAGGACGGCCAGCCGGCCGGGCGTACCGGGGTACCGCCATCGATTGCGAGTGTCATCGAGGTCCCTTCAGGAGCCGGGTCATCGTGCCGAACAGCACCTGGTCTCGGTCGGACTGAGAGATCGGCGCGAGCTGCACCGGCCGACCCTGACGCGGAGATCGAGGAACAGCGCGTCGGAGCCGAAGGCCATCCGATCCGCACCGACCGCATCGACGAGCCAGGCGAGGTGCCGTACGGTCATCCGGAGCAGCAAGGCGTTCCCGGCCCGGGAGTCGGGGCCGATCGCGAGCAGGTGCGAGACGCACATCGTGGCGACACCGCAGCCGTCCATCACCCGGACCAGGCTCGCGGTCGAGCTGTCCGGGATCGCGAACGCGAACCACGCCCCGAGATGCCCGTGCGCGTCGATGATCCCGGTCATCCGAGCAACTCCATGACGTTGCCACCGGCAATCAATTCCACCTCGTCCGCGGACAGCTCGAGATGATCGAGCCGGAACCGCGGCCCGGCGTCGTCGGTCACCGGCGCCCCGGTCCCGAACAGCACCCGGTGCGCGCCGTACCGGCGGGCCACCCACTCGACCGCCAGGTGGCCGCACAA
>Ga0193707_1000660_pt1 | contig 12075 bp, 12 predicted proteins | sample U3c2metaG_FD_143043 | JGI IMG/M metagenome (GOLD analysis project Ga0193707, IMG submission 143043) | Soil microbial communities from a riparian zone of the East river system, Colorado, United States - U3c2 | ecosystem: Environmental > Terrestrial > Soil > Riparian zone | place: USA: East River... | reverse complement strand
CTCGGCATGACCGATGAGATCCTGGCCGACATCAACGTGCGGGTCACCAACCCGCCGGAGTTCAACCTGTCCAGCTCGGCGCACCTCGGCCTGTACGTCGTCGGCCGGCTCGCCATGCGCTACGACGTACGCGTGTCGCTCAAGCACTCCTCGTACGGCGGAACGACGGCAGTCGTGCTCATCCCGCGCGAGCTGATCGTCGAGGGGGCCGGGGACGAGCTGGAGCCGGGAACCGCCTCGCGCGGCCTGCCGGTCGCCGTCGCCGCGGGCGGGATCACCGCCACCTCGTACGGCGACGTGCCCGCGCGGGTCGGCGAGGCGGCCGTGCTGGAGCCGCCCGCGCTGACCGCCCCCGCGCAGACCGGCACCTCGACGGAGGCACCGCCCGAGCGGACGACGGCACCGGCGATCGAGACTCCGGCCGTCCCGGCCGACGTCGTCTCACCGGCGTACGCGCCCGGCACCCTGCCCCCGCTCCCGCGGCGTACGGCGACGGCGCCGCCGGAGCCCAAGGAGATCACAGAGATCGCGGAGATCAAGGAGCCCGTGGTGGCGGAAGATCCGCTGGCCTCCCCTGCCGCCTCGCAGACCACCCCGTCCGGGCTGCCGGTCCGCGTTCCCCAGGCCAGCATCACGCCGGCGCTGCGCGCGGAGGGCGGCTCCGCGGCCGACGCCGCAGACGAGGACGACGCTCCCACACCCGAGCAGATCCGCAGATCGTTCGGTGGCCTCCAGTCCGGCACCCGCCGGGGCCGGACCGACGCGGCCGCGAAGTCGCGGTCCCAACCGGCCGACCCCCCATCCGCATCGGTCGAAGACGCCCGAGAAGACGCCCAAGAGGACAACCAGTGACGCAAAAGACCGACCCATCCGCCGATCTGGCCTGGTTGCTCGATGACCTGATCAAACGGGTACACGAAGCACAGCACGCCATCGTCCTGTCCGCGGACGGCCTGCTCATGGCGGCGTCCCGGGAGTTCGAGCACGAGGACGCCGAGCACCTCGCGGCGGTCGCGGCCGGCATCCAGTCGCTCGCCAAGGGCGTCGGCGAACGCTTCGGCGGCGGTCCGATCCGGCAGACCGTCGTCGAGATGCGATCCGCGTACCTTCTGGTGACCGTCGCCGGCCAGGGCGCCTGCCTGGCCGTGCTGAGCACCGAGGAGGCCGACATCGGGCTCATCGCGTACGAGATGGCCATGCTCGTCACCGGCCTCGGCCACCACCTGGGTGCCGCGTCACGTACCCCCGAGCAGGCCACGTGACTTCTCCCGGCCCTGGGGCGGAGGAGGACCCGGACACCGACGAGGTCTCGTGGTCGGAGGTCGCCGACCTGGCCGACGCGGAGGAGCGGTGGCTCGATGACCAGGCCGGACCGCTCGTCCGGCCGTACGTCATGACCAGTGGCAGGATGCAGCCCATCCGCGGGACGTTCGACCTGGTCACCCTGGTCGAGGCGACCGGGCTCGCCGCTCCGCCCGAACTCGGCCTGGGGCCTGAGCACCAGGCCGCGCTCCGGCTGTGCGACCAGGTGATGTCGGTCGCGGAGATCGCCGGGCACCTGAAGCTTCCGACCGTGACCGTCCGCGTCCTGCTCGGGGATCTCCTCGACAAGGGTCTCGTGACGGTCCAGGACCCGCGGACGGACGACGAATTCATGAATGACGAGCAGATGTACAGGGCAGTGATCGATGGACTCCATGCGCTTTGATCGACAGGGCCGGAGACTGCCCAAGGCGATCAAGATTCTCATCGCCGGCGGATTCGGCGCCGGCAAGACCACGATGGTCGGTGCCGTCTCCGAGACGAAGCCGCTCCGGACCGAAGAGATCCTCACCGACCAGGGCGTACGCGTCGACGACGTCTCGGGCGTGGAGGCCAAGACGACCACGACGGTCGCGATGGACTTCGGCCGGATCACGATCAAGGACCAGTTCATGCTCTACCTGTTCGGCACGCCCGGGCAGGAGAGGTTCTGGTTCATGTGGGACGAGGTCGCGATCGGCTGCCTCGGCGCGGTCGTGCTGGCCGACACCCGGCGTCTCGCGGACTGCTTTCCCGCGGTCGACTACTTCGAGCGGCGGGCCATCCCGTTCATCGTCGCGGTGAACTGCTTCGAGGGGGCCCGCGCGTACGACCTGAACGAGGTCCAGGCGGCTCTGAACCTCGGGTCGGGCGTGCCGGTGCTGCTGTGCGACGCCCGCGTCCGTGAGTCGGGCAAGGACGTGCTGATCGCGCTCGTCACGCACGCGATGAAGGCCCGGAAGGCGCGTACCACCTCGGGCTGAGGCCGTCTCGGGCTGAATGGCCGGATCGGGGCCGCCGGGATGAACCGGCGGCCCTTGGCGTCTACTTGCGCGGGCGCTTCTCGCGGATCTTCATGCTGATCTCGATGGGCGTGCCCTCGAAGCCGAAGTCCTCGCGCAGCCGGCGCTCGACGAACCGCCGGTAGCCCGCCTCCAGGAACCCGGTGGTGAACAGCACGAACCTCGGCGGCTGCACGCCCGCCTGCGTGGCGAACATGACGCGCGGCTGCTTTCCGCCGCGTACCGGGTGCGGCTTGGCGGCGATCAGGTCGGTCATAAAGGAGTTGAGCCGGGCGGTGGGCACCCGCTCGCCCCAGCCGGAAAGGGCCGTCTCGATGGCGGGCACGAGCTTTTCGACATGCCGGCCCGTACGGGCCGAGATGTTGACGCGTGGGGCCCAGCGGGCGTGGTGGAGCTGCCGGTCGATCTCCCGGTCGATGAAGTGCCGGCGCTCCTCGTCGACCAGGTCCCACTTGTTGAACGCCAGGACCAGGGACCGGCCCGACTCGATCACCATCGAGATGATCCGGAGGTCCTGCTCGGCGAGCGGCTCGCTCGCGTCCACGAGAACGACCGCGACCTCGGAACGGTCGAGCGCGGACTGGGTGCGCAGCGTGGCGTAGAAGTCGGCGCCCTGTGCCTCGCGCGCCCGCCGCCGGATGCCGGCCGTGTCGACGAACTTCCAGGTCTGGCCGCCCAGCTCGATCAGCTCGTCAACCGGGTCGCGGGTGGTGCCGGCGACGGAGTCGACGACCACGCGGTTCTCCCCTGCGAGCTTGTTGAGCAGGCTCGACTTGCCGACGTTGGGCCGGCCGAGCAGGGCGACGCGGCGCGGGCCGCCCGCGACGCCGAACGTCTCCGGCGGCGCCTCCTCGGGCAGCGCGTGCAGCACGGCGTCGAGCAGGTCGCCGCTCCCGCGGCCGTGCAGGGCCGAGACGACGAGCGGCTCCCCGAGGCCGAGGGACCACAGCGCCGCGGCGTCGGCCTCGGCGCGCGCGTCGTCGACCTTGTTGGCGGCCAGCACGACGGGCTTCTTGGACCGCCGCAGGACGTTCACGACGGCCTCGTCGGTGTCGGTGGCGCCGACGGTGGCGTCGACGACGAACAGCACGACGTCGGCCGCGTCGACCGCCAGGCGTGCCTGGTCGGCGACCGCGGCCGCGAGGCCCTCGGCGTTCGGCTCCCAGCCGCCGGTGTCGAGCACCGTGAAGCGGCGCCCGCCCCAGGCGGCGTCGTAGGCGACCCGGTCGCGGGTCACGCCGGGGACGTCCTCGACGACCGCCTCACGGCGGCCGAGGATGCGGTTGACCAGCGTGGACTTTCCGACGTTCGGCCGTCCGACGACGGCCACCACCGGTGGTGGCGCGACGTCGTGCTCGATGGCGTCGGCGACGTCAATAACGTCGGCGTGCTCGAACTCGCTCATGAGCCCTCCTTCGTCGGCAGAGGGACCAGACGCACTGTGTTGTTGATTCGCTCGCTCCGCTCGCTCATGGACTCTCCTTGCCGTACACGGCTTCACGTACCGCGTCGCCGGCGTCGGCGCCCTTCGCGATCCGTACGATTTCGGTGATGACCTCGGGAAGAGTGAGGCTGGTGGTGTCGACCTCGACGGCGTCCGCCGCCCGCGCGAGCGGGTCGGCCGTACGGGTGGAGTCGAGGCGGTCGCGGCGGGCCATGTCGGCCTGCGTCGAGGCGACGTTGGCTCCGGTCAGCTCCTTGCTACGGCGCTGCGCGCGCGCCTCCGCGCTCGCGGTGAGGTAGATCTTCACCGGAGCGTCCGGGGCGACGACCGTACCGATGTCACGGCCCTCGACGACGATGCCGCCGGCGCCGATGATCTCTCGCTGCAGCGCGACGAGGCGCTCGCGCACCTGGGGTACGGCGGCGACGGCGCTGACCGAGCCGGTGACCTCGGGGGTGCGGATCGGCCGGGAGACGTCCGTGCCGTCGACGGAGATCTCCGGAACGTCAGGGTCGGTGCCGCAGCTCAGGCGGGGCTCCGCCGCGCGGGCGGCCACCGCCGCCGGATCCTCCACCGGGACGCCTTCGCGCAGCATCCACCACGTCACGGCGCGGTACATCGCGCCCGTGTCGAGGTAGCGCAGCCCGAGGGCGCGTGCCACGCCCTTGGACACGCTGGACTTGCCCGAACCCGAAGGGCCGTCCATGGCGATGACGAGCGTCACGTGTGCATCCTCTCCCGTACCTACCGGCCAACGTATGAGGCTACCGGTACGGCGAGGCGGGTTGATCCGAACGCCGGGCACTGGCGCACTTCCATCCCGCTGTTCAACGCATACATCTTGTATGTAACATAGATACAAGATGACGACGGCGACCTCCCGGGCCTACGAGCACGTGAAGCAGGCCATCCTCGACCGCGCCTACCCGGGTGGCGCGCTGCTCAGCGAGGGTGAGATCGCGACCGCGGTGGGTGTGTCCCGCACGCCCGTACGCGAGGCGCTCCTGCGGCTGGAGACCGAAGGCCTCCTGCGCCTCTACCCCAAGCGCGGGGCGCTCGTCCTGCCGGTCTCCCCGCAGGAGATCACCGACGTCATGGAGACACGGGAGCTGGTGGAGACCTTCACCGCCGGGCGGGCCGACATCGGCCCCGCGCTCGTCGAGGAGCTCTCCCAGCGCCTGACCGCCATGCGCGACCACGCGAGCGCCGGCGACGCCAAGGAGTTCGCCCACGCCGACCGTTGCTTCCACCGCACGCTCGTCGCGGCGGCGGGCAACGAGATCCTCACCCAGCTGTACGACTCGCTGCGCGACCGGCAGCTGCGCATGGCGCGGCTCACCGCCAGCGACCCCGTACGCACGGCCGACGCGATCCGGGACCACACCGAGATCCTCGAAGCCGTGCGATCGGGCGACCGGGAACGCATCCGCACCGCGATCCACCGGCATCTGCGGACCGCCGGAGCGGCCCTCCACGGCCACCGCTGACCCTCCCCTCCCCCCACGCCCTCGGCCCTCGTTCCTTCACGCCCTTGTGGATCCGCGATCCACGGGGTCGCCCTCCGAAAGGTGAAAAGTGAATCTCGCGGTCCTGTCGCCGCCTCGCCCCCGGACCGGTTCCCATCCCCTCGGCGGACGCCGCGCCTGGAGCGTGTGGTGCGTCGGCGCGCTCGCGTACATGGTGGCCTTCTTCCACCGTACGAGCCTCGGCGTCGCCTCGCTGGCCGCCCAGCAGCGCTTCGGCGCCGGCGCGACCGCGCTGTCGACCTTCGCCATCCTGCAGCTGGGCGTCTACCTGGTGATGCAGATCCCCGGCGGCATCATGGCCGACCGGTTCGGCCCGCGCCGGATGCTCGGCGCGGCGCTGCTGCTCATGGCCCTCGGGGAGACGCTGTTCGCCTTCGCGACGTCGATGCCGGCCGCCGTACTCGGACGCGCGGTCGTCGGCCTCGGCGACGCGTTCACCTTCATCAGCGTCATCCGGCTCGCCGCCTCGTGGTTTCCCCGGCGGCGCTTCGCCCTGATGACCGCGCTCACCGCGATGACCGGCGCGCTCGGCCAGGTCGGCGGCACCGTGCCGCTGTCGGCCGCGCTGCGCTCGTACGGCTGGACACCCACCTTCCTGGGCACGGCGGTCCTCAGCGTCGCCGTGGCGGTCGTCGTGTGGGCGTGGGTGCGTGACCGTCCCGAGCCGCCTGCGGACCGTACCGGCGCGACCGGCCCGGTGCTCGCGGACCTGCGGCTGACACTGGCCCAGCGCGGCACGCGTACGGCTCTGTGGGCCCACTTCACGCTCATGTCCTCGTTCATGGTGCTGGCGACGCTGTGGGGCTACCCGTACCTCGTGCGGGGGCTCGGCATGGCGCCGGGGCCGGCCCGGCTGGCACTGACACTGACCGCGGCGGCGCCGCTCGCCGTCGCGCCCGCCATGGGATGGATCGCCGGTCACCGGCCCGCCCTGCGCGGACGGCTGATCGTCTCGGTCGCCACCGTACTCGCCCTGGTGTGGATCGTCGCGATCACCTGGCCGGGCGGGCGGCTGCCCGTACCGCTCGCGGTGGTGCTCGTCCTGGTGAGCGCCACCGGCAGCGCCGCGTCGATGCTCGCCTTCGACCTCGCGCGGGACGCGAACCCGCCCAGCCGTGGCGGTGTCGCGTCCGGGGTCGTCAACATCGGAGGGTTCTCCGCGGCGATGACCGCCTCGCTGGGCGCCGGAGCCCTGCTGGACGCCACCGGAGGCGGCTACAGCGCCCCGTCGTTCCAGGTCGCCTTCATCCCGATCACCGCGATGATCGTCCTTGGGACCGTACGCCTCGCGGTGCTGCTGCGGCCGTGGCGGCGGGTCTCATCCGCCGAGCTCAGCCTGGGACGGACCAGCCACGCGCCCGTAGCTCGTCGGCGAGGCGCTGCGCCGCGGCGGGCCGCACACTCAGCTCGACCACACCGACCGGCCGGCCGGGCGAGTGCTCGATCGTCACGTCCTCGATGTTGACGCCCGCGACGCCGGCCGCCTGGAAGAGCAGGGCCAGCTCACCGGGCCGGTCGGGGATCAGAACGGCGACGACGGCGTAGGCGCCGGCACGGTCACCGTGCTTGCCGGGCAGCCGGCTGCGACCGGACCCGCCGCGCCGGAGCAGGTCGGTGACGGCGTCCCCGCCGCCCGCCCGCAGCGCCGCGGCGGTCGCGGCGAGGTCGGCGGCGACCTCGTCGATGACGTCGGCCACCGGCTCGGCGTTCGCGCTGAGGATGCCGATCCACAGCCCGGGGTCCCCGGCCGCGATGCGCGTGACGTCGCGTACGCCCTGCCCGGCCAGACCCAGCGCCGCCTCGGGCGCCGCCTCAAGCCGCGCGGCCACCGCGGCGGCGGTCACATGCGGACCGTGGGAGACGAGCGCGACGGCCCGGTCGTGTTCTTCGGCGTCGACGACCGCGATCTGGGCCCCGCACGCCTCGGCGAGCGCCCGCACGGCCTCGACCGCCGACGGGGCGGACTCGGGCGTGGGGCAGAGCGCCCAGGGCCGGCCGAGGAAGAGATCGGCCCGCGCCGCGGCGGGCCCGGACCGCTCACGCCCCGCGAGAGGGTGCCCGGCCACGAAACAGGTCAGGTCACAGCCGAGCTCGGCCGCCTCACGCAGGGGACGCGCCTTCACGCTGGCGACGTCGGTGTAGACACGGGCGAGGTCCCGTTTCTGCGCGTCGAGCAGCGTGGCGGCGACGGCCGCGGGAGGCACGGCCAGCACGGCGATGTCCGCGCTCTCACCGGGGTCACCGGGCTTTTCGGCGAGGGGGACCCCGGCGCCGAGCTCTGCGGCCAGACGTACGGACACGGGGTCCCGATCGGCGAGCCAGACCTGGTCACCGCGCTCGCTCAGCGCGAGCGCCACCGAGGTCCCGATCAACCCGGTGCCGATGACGACGACCCGCCGTGATTCGCCGATTAGTCCCACCTCCGCATGAGCTCTCAGCGTACCGAGAACCCCTCGGGACCATCGGCGATGACCCTGATCCACGTCGTGCGGGCGGACCTCCTCCCCGGCGTGGCGTCCGCGACGGGACACGAGGACGTCAAGCGGTCGGGGTGGATCGAACGCAGGCGCGGCTCCTCAGACCTCCGTCGTGATGTGCCGCCCACAGCACCGCGCGGCGTCCTCACACAACCGGTCCCAGGATCGATTCGAGCCGGTCGGCCGGGCAAGACAGCCCGTTTCGACGGCTTTGGCGAAGACCTCCGGCGCGTCCGACTCCCGATACCGGCGAGGTGCCTTGGCGACCTCACGAGTCATGATGCGCTTCGGGTCGGACAACCGTCCGGTGTCCTTGCCGACGTACTTCGATGGCATCTTCCAGGTGGAGACCTGGCCGGTCAGCGCCTCCGGGAAGAGCAGCAGCCACGCTTCCAGCTCCCACACCGCGAGCACGTAGTGAACATTCCCCAGCTCGGCCTCTAACGCCTTCTGCACGCGATCTCTGGTGTGGACGTACTCCTCACTATCGACGGCGTCCAGATCCTCATGCACGAACACACAGGCCAGGGCTGCGTCTTCTCGCACCGCACGAGCACGTGCCAGTCTCGCGAGTCTGCTGACGCGGGCCGTGAGGTTGGCGCCGGAAGCCTGCCGAAGCCGCACCGGGTCGTTGATCTCAACGATCCGGCCCCGCATCTGAGGGCAGACCTCCTCCAACACGACGCGCAGGCTCCTGCGGTCATTACCGTCCTCGCCTGCCAGGACGACCACCGGTTTCTTCCGTGCGCGGCGGCGTGTGCCCCCACGCGAGGTCACAGGTCCCCTCCGAGCGCACCGGAGAACCACAGATCGCCGAGTGGGAGCCCCTCACTCTCCGCCACGGTCGCCTCGATCTGCTCAGTGGAGAGCGCGGGAATGGCGGACGAGCCATCGTCGCGCCGTTCGCAGATGACAAGTTCCTCGGGCTTAAGGCGGTCCGCGAACGCAGGTGAATGCGTCGCAATGAGAAACTGCGTGCGATCACTCGCTTCACGCAAACGCTCGATGAGCAACTCCAGCGCCTGAGGGTGCAGGCCGTGGTCGATCTCTTCGACGCAGGTAAGCGCTGGAGGGTCCGGGTCATACAGAAGAGCGAGCAGTCCGAGCAGGCGAATGGTGCCATACGAAGCATCGGCGAGCGGTGTGGGACGCCGAAGCCCTCGCTCGTGCAGGACAACGACGACCTCCCGGGCCGATCCAGAGGGAAACTCAAACCCGATGCCGTTCAACTGTGGCAAGACCTGGACCGCATCCTCGATCAGGCCCTGCAGGGCATCCTCGTCCCGGCTGTTCAGCGCGAGCAGGAATTCAGCCAGATTGCCGGCCTCATCATCGAGGATCGCGTGCCGGTTGCCCGAGGACAGTTTGGCGGGCCGCCGCGCTGCCCCGACGTTGACGTCGAAGACTCTGAAGGACTGTAGGTGACCCGCGATCGTGGTGACCTCGGTGCCTCCTTCCTCGTCCGCCAGACGGGGCAACGTCGAGAGTCCGCTGCTCAACCGACGGATACCGATCGAGCGCTCGGGTGACATCCCATCGTCACTGCCGATGCCAGCGACCTGGACCTTCTGGCCGGTAATGGTGATCCTGCGACCACGTCCGCGCGTGCGTTTGAACTGAAAGGCCTCCCGGCGCGAGAGGGAGGTCTCCTCCGACCTGGGGTTCCGCCGCCGTCCGATCCGCAGGTCGTACTCATCGGGAGCACTGAGGCTGCTGTACCTGGTCCAGGTCGCTTTGATCTTGATCTGGATCAAGCCGGGGGGCTGGTCGCCTCCCCAGAACGCCACCTCATCAAAGCCACCTCGCACATCGAGCGCGGGTATCAGGTCGGTACGAATAACGTCTGCCAGAAACCGGAACACTTCCAACACATTGGTCTTGCCGGCGCCGTTCGGCCCTACCAGCACGTTCAGTGGCCCGAGCGGCAGACTCATCTTCCGGAGACTTCGGAAGTTGTCCACCTCCAGCTCGATCAGCCGGTTGTCCATGACCTCACCCCCTCCGCGTCCATCTTTGCCTGCCGACCCTCAGCAGTGGTGACCCCTCGCCGAGCCGGTGAGCGTTCGCCGGCGAAGGCAAGACGAAGGTCAATTTCGGGTGCTTTGCGGGTCGTTGGGCACTAGGTTCATCGGGCTCTGCCCGGGACATTATGCCGATTCACGCACGCGAGCACTTATACAAGCCATCCCCTCGGCCCAGATAGTCAGGCGCGGGAGGCGACCTCCAGACCGAAGGCGCGGATCTCGCGGTAGAGCGGCGCGGTTGGGCTGTCGCTGCCCTTCGGCTGGCCGCTTGCCGTTCGGCGCATGATGATCGCGGTGCTGGAGGAGGGCCGGGAGATGGTGCTGGTCTCGGCCGGGGCTGTGTTCCACGGCGGCGCCTCACCGGGGACACTGCAGGACGCGCAGGAACGCTACGACAGACCACCGGGTCGGTCGCGCCGGCGGCCTTCGCAGTAGCGCTGCTCGCGGCGGGTCTGGCCTTCTCCAGCGTCGGGTGTACGCCGACGAGGTGGCCACGCAGGGCTTCCTCGCCGCAGGAGCCCCCGGTGAGCCGTCGGCCGACCGTGCCCGTGACCGGTCCGACCGGACCGGCCCGCCGCTCTACTGGGCGATGTCGACGCGCAGTGCCGTCGCGCCGCGCAGGTAGACGTGCTGGACGTCCGTGCGCGGTCGGTCGGTTTCGATGTGGGCCATCAGGCGGATCACCCGGGGCAGCGCGTGTGGAACGTCGATCTCGCTCGCGCACAGCAGTGGTACCTCGTGGAATCCGAGCTTGCGTGCGGCCAGCGCCGGGAACTCCGCGGTGAGGTCCGGAGTCGCGGTGAAGATGACGCTGATGACGTCGTCGGTGGTGAGGGCGTTGCGGGTCATCACCTCGGTAACGAGCTCGGCCGTCGCTTCCAGAATCTGGTCACGATCGTCCGCGTCGACCTGGATGGCCCCTCGTACCGCTAGTACCGCCACAGAACCTCCCCTGTTCTCAGCCCTATCGTCGGCGGCCGGTCAGAGCTCGACCGCCGCGTACAGCTCGCCGATCTCCTTCGTGCTGAGCGCTCGTATCGTGCCGGTCTTGAGCCGGCCGAGCTTGAGCGGGCCGAACTCGGTGCGGGCGAGCTGCTGCACCGGATGGCCGGCCTCGGCGAGCAGTCGGCGCACGATGTGCTTACGGCCCTCGTGAAGGGTCACCTCGACGAGGATCCGCTTGCCGACCTGGTCGAACACGCGGAAGTCGTCCGCCTTGGCGAACCCGTCCGCGAGCTTGACGCCCTGCTTCAGCTTTCGGCCGAGGTCACGGCCGATCGGCCCGTGGATCTCGGCGAGGTAAGTCTTGGACACACCGTATCGCGGGTGCGTCAGGCGGTTGGCGAGCTCGCCGTCGTTGGTGAGCAGCAGGAGGCCCTCGGTGTCGGTGTCGAGCCGTCCGACGTGGAACAGCCGTTCGGGCACGTCACCGACGTAGGCGGCGAGCGTCTTACGCCCACGCGGGTCGGACATGGTGCTGACCACGCCGGTGGGCTTGTTGAGCATGTAGTAGCGCTGCTCGGTACGGGTGGGGATGCGCTTGCCATCGACGTGGATGATGACCTGCTGCGGATCGACACGGGCGCCGAACCACGTCACCTTCTCGCCGTCGACGGTCACCCGTCCGGCCGCGATCAGGTCCTCACAGGCGCGCCGGCTGGCCACACCCGCCTCGGCGAGCACCTTCTGGAGCCGTATGCCGTCGTTAGTCTCGTTCACTGCTGAAGTTCCTCTATGCCTTCCAGGTCATCGGGCAGGTAGGGGGCGAGTTCGGGCAGCTCGTCCACCGTGCCCAGGCCGAGCCGCTCCAGGAAGTAGGTCGTCGTCCGGTGGAGCACCGCCTGGTGCTCCGGGTCGTGCCCCGCTTCCTCGATGAGCCCGCGCAGCGTCAGCGTGCGGATCACGCCGTCGCTGTTGACTCCCCTGATCGCCGACACCCGCGCCCGGCTCACCGGCTGGCGGTAGGCGATGACGGCGAGCGTCTCCAGCGCGGCCTGGGTGAGCCGCGCCTGCTGGCCGTCTCGTACGAACCGCTCGACGAGAGGGGCGCAGACATCTCGAGTGTAGAACCGCCAGCCACCCGCGATGGCCCTCAGGTCGAACCCTCGCCCCTGTTCGGTGTATTCCGCGGCGAGGTCGCGCAGCGTGGTCGCGACCTCATCCCGTGGCCGTTCGAGGATCTGGGCGAGGGTCACCTCGGGCACCGGCTCGTCGACGACCATCAAGATCGCTTCCAGCCCGGCCCGCAGCGACGCTCCCGACGCGGCCTCGGGGGCGTCG
>Ga0193707_1000658_pt1 | contig 12084 bp, 11 predicted proteins | sample U3c2metaG_FD_143043 | JGI IMG/M metagenome (GOLD analysis project Ga0193707, IMG submission 143043) | Soil microbial communities from a riparian zone of the East river system, Colorado, United States - U3c2 | ecosystem: Environmental > Terrestrial > Soil > Riparian zone | place: USA: East River... | reverse complement strand
GAGCCGGTCGCGAATGAACGAAAACTATTCGGTAAACAACAGCAGCTGGAGCCAATCAAACCCGAAAAGCGTGGGTAGGTAATCTAATAAAAACAAAACTGACTATAGAGTCAACGGCGAAGGCCGGTAACTACAGCAATTGGTTACTCTCGAACAACGGTGTTTGACAGTAATCTCGACTTTAAGGATGAGAGGGATTTCCCGCAACGGAGCAGGAAGAGCATCGACACACTTCCTGCGCATTTTATTATATAAGCTTTGTGTTTGTGGTGGTGATAGGACCCCCCACTCGCTCAACGATGGGAAGGGACCTAATATAAGTCGTCTACACTATTTGCGAAAGGCGAGGATCAGAAACCTACGTTTTTGAACCTCCAAAACCTGTAGTCCGATATCCGATAACATGGCGCGTAGCATCTCCTCCGTAAGGAAATGGAGCCGACGATACACGGGACACACCTGTCGGGTCCAAAATCTTAAGCTTGTTTCCTTGAACATCTCGAATTGATCAACAAAGTCGTAAAAGGAAATCAGCCCCACCCCTCCCTTTTTAAGGACTCTCTGAATTTCCATAAGATTGGGATAGACTTGAAGGGAAGATAGTTGGATAAAGACGTCGTGCGAGTACACGAAATCGATACTTGAGTCCGAAAAGTCCTTTAGCGTAAACCCGTCGAGCTTATGAAAGCTAACGGCTGATCCTGTGACGGCTTCCCTGGCCTTCCGCAGCATCTCCTCCGAAAGATCCGTGGCATAAACATGCTTAAATAGTCCGACGCCTGCGACGGTAATTCGACCTCCACCACAGCCGATTTCGAGCGCTTCTTTATCTGGAGCGGCATACTTTTCCAAAAGCCCAAGAAAGTCTTCTTCGTTTTTCCATTCGCTGCCGACCAGTTGCCCGTGCTTGAGATTTTCTGATTTTTTCCAATCCCTCGCGTACTGGTCCCAGAAGAACTCCTCGTTGACCGCGTAATTGGTGTCCTGGCTTGCTAACCGAACTGCGCGCAAATACTTACCGAGCGTGCTGAAATAGTTCGGAAACATTACTCACGTCCTAAATAACGTTTGCTTGCTGATCTCGGACCGGGATCCACCGCTATGGTGCTACGCACCTGGTCATCGCTGAAATCTGCTCCGCTGAAACAATATTCCGGGTGAGAAATTCGGTGCATCCCAGGATGTCGTGAAAGCCAAAATCATTACCTGAAGCTCGGAAGCCCGAATGGGCTTCGCCTTGTTCCAGTCTCTCCGCCAATTGATGCGTTCGAATCCGTTCGCGTACCCGACGCGCTCCCAGGTCGCCGATGATCGAACGAAGCCGTTTTGCCAAACCATCGCTGCCGGACGTTTCCCGAGGCACGCGCAGGCCGTTTAGTTTCTCTCTGAGCGACGGATATTTGGTGGCATAACGTAGAGTTTCCGCGATTTCCTCGGAAACGTCGACGCCGATGGCCTCGCGTCTTCTCAGCTCAGCCATTGTGCTCTGAAGGTATTTCGACTCATCGAATTCATAGCCTTCGAATTCCTTCGGAAACAAATTTTTGGCCGTCAACATGCCCTCGGCCATGAGATTGCACATGGTAAAATTGTTAAGTGGGGCATGTTTTCTTTGATGATCAATGTCCTTGATAAATTCCTGTATGCGCTCCTTGCCGGGATTGCACAACGCGATATTCGACCCCCAAGACTTTCCGGTCCGGCCGAGTATGGTCAGCGGCGAATCGATGTAGACAATTCGCTTTGCGAAGACTGCGGTGATGGGCCAGGCGGAATATTCCACGCCGTTTGTCCAAAAGAAGCGGCCGGTACGCTCCTTCACGTGGTCCGCGATCTTCTTGGGGAATACAAAGGCGCTCGGGTGCATGTTGAACTTCAACCGGAAAGCGAAAAGCGGGCGAATAAATTCATCGGCATGGACGACGCGGCTAGATCCCGAGAAAGACGGACAGTCGACGCTGTTTCGATCGGCTCCGGGATAGCTGGCATCGCGGTATTCGGCGACGCTGCTGAATAGAAAATCCGCGTCATGATGTGTCGACTCGTGCGCGAACCGCTCCAGGGCACTGCGGACCAGAGCGTCGTCGTCCGACAGCATCATGACGAACTTGCCCGACGCGTGGGACCTAGCGAATTCCCAGGCGTCTGCGATCGTGAAATGGCGGGGGGTTTGTACGTATTTGAATCGGGCATCGGTGAACTGCTTGGCAACTTGCGGCGTGTCATCACCGGAAACTATGATTTCATAGTCCTCAAACGATTGCTTGAGTATCGATCGGACGGCATACGGAAAAAGCTCGCTACGATTGAAGGTCGGGATCACGATGCTGAAAAATGGCTGGGGCATTATTTTCTCCTGGAAACTGCGGCGATACCGAACGACCTCTCAAGCTGCCTCGTTGAACTTGTCTGACTCATGTTTCGCTCTCAGCACACAATCGTGGGTCATCGCATACTTCCACTCGGCGTATCGGCCCACTCGGATCAACCCGACGCTGTCGAGAAAAGTGTTGATCGTCTGGAGCGCGGATCTGCGGTTATGGTCAAAAATCACTTGACCCCAGGGCGCATAGCGAACGTTGATCGATATAACGGCACTTTGACTCTCAAGCAATCCCATCTCGATAAGTTCGTTTTTTACCGTCTCTGCGACCGCATCGCGGTCCGGCGGCAAAGGCTTGTACGCCGAGCCGCATACTTCGACGGACATCCCGGTGCATGAGGGCGGCACGTTGTGCGGTGAGAGGTTCTCCATCATCGTAACTCTCGTGCCGAGCTTGTCTTCGTCGTAGATATAAACCCAGTGATGCTTCAGCTTCGCCGGGTGTCTGGCCGCAATGTCGACCAAGTATAGCTGTGTGGTCCGGAGCTGTTCAGCGGCTTCGCGTACATTATTAGGCGCATCTTCAGCGCAACGGATGAGAACCGGCAGTGGCAACGTGGACACGAGAGTTTCGTAGTCCGTCTGGAATCCACCTGCGAACAGCATTCGGCGCTTCGCAAAATTAATTTTTTCCAGCGTCTTTTCGTATTCGATGTGCGCCCCGTCGGCAAGCTTACGCGCGAATGAGAGAAAGCCCCCACGGGACGGATAGCGAAACCGCTTCACCCAATAGGTGGATTTGCCGAGCGGGCCCTTGTAGCCGCCCTTAACATCGTCGACGCTCGGGTAGTAAACGCGGGCACCGACCCAATCCGTCCCCAGGTTGATCGGATCAGTCGTCCAATACTTGCGCGTATAGGCCGCGGGAAAGGTGTCGGCAAAGACGCGCCCAAAAGCTTGGTGGAGCCATTCTTCGTAATTTGCTGGCTTCTTCTGCTCCCCCGAACGGGAATCGAGAAAACTTTGCAGGCACTGCGTACGGAGCGGCTCGGGAACCTGGTAAAGGTTGGACTGGGCTGGATGATCGATCCAATGGCCCTGGTAATAATTTGTCACTTCGGGAACGCGCTCTTCAAATTCGCCGTCGACCCCGTCCGCGAAAACCTGCTTTACGTACTCGCTGTCGGTAAACAGCACATGAGGGCCGTCGTCCCAGGTAAAGCCGTCGCGCACGAAGCTGAAGATATGTCCGCCGTAATGCGGCTTGGCCTCATAAACCAAGCAACGCTCGTGCCCAAAATGAAAGGAGGCGCTTAAGCCAGATATGCCCGCCCCCAGAATGGTTACCTTCTTCATTTCCACTCCTTCTTCAGCAAATGAACAAAATCTTATTCGGGCAACGCTCCCAGCAGCTCATGTTGCAGCAAAGCGTCCGCGGCTTTTTTCACCACGTCGAACTTGATCCCCGAACGCTCCGAGATATCTAACAGGCTGTGCGCTCCATCGGAAAAATTGAGCGTCCACAGCAGAGCTACTTCCTGAACTCCGCCGTCCTTAGGCCCGCCGATCATTCGATAAAGGCCCCGTTTGCCCAACTGAGGCTCGCACATCGGGTTCAAATTAACATAGCGTCGATTGTCATCGAGCACGCTCAGTATCGAGAGACACATCGCAAATGATTCGCTCAGATATTCCGGACGCACGAACGTCAAATCGTCGGCGGAGGTGTGATATTCGGGAAATTCGCCGTGTGGAGTTCGCGAAAAACATCCTACCGGCAGATTGAAACCGGGTGAACAATACTGGCGCTCATCGTGGCCGTAAGGATCGAACTGCCGAGCATCATAGTCGCTTGTGGAATGCTTGAGCACGTGGATCACGGCACGATCCACTTCAGCCTCGCCCCGCCGGCTTTTTTTATAAGTAAACTTGCCGGCGTCGCCCACGTCAACGAGCACCAGTCCATGTTTGATCTTGTCGACGCCGCCCTGATTTCGGCAAAGCCACGTGATCGAGCCGATGGTTCCCGGAACGAAAAGAAATCGGTACGAGTATCGCGATCGACGTCCGCCGAGTTCCCGTGCCAAAAAAGTTGCCAAGGCCACTCCCGAGAGATTATCGTTAGCGAGCGATGGATGACAAATATGCGTCGAGATTAAAACTTCAGCGTCGGATTCGCCCTTGATTAAATACTCACCGTAAGTCAAATGGCCCGGCTCCAGCTTGGAATCGATGCAGACTTCGTATTCGCCGTCCCGGAGCCGCAGGAGATCGTTGTGCGCGAGACAGAATCCCCAGCTTTCGTTGTAATACGAAGTTCGATACGGAATCCGATCAGGATATTCCGGCAGACTGAACACGTGTTTCTTGAGATCCTCAAGCGGCATTTTGATTCTAACCGGCGTGCTGTAATTGACCACGTGGAGATTCGATTTCCGGTAATCGACGACCTTCTCGCCACGTGAATTTTTTATGTAAGCGTCACGGATGTTCCATTCTTTCGGCACCGTCCAGTCGAACACCTCAGTTCCCGTCGGCACTTCATGAATTTCCAAAGGGATATGTCGGCCAATGATACTCAGCGTCTCACGCACACCGTTGCCGGTAATGCTCCGGCAAATCGGAAAAAGCTCGGTGATCAACCCATGAATCTCTGTCCCAATGTCATGAACTGCGGTGCCCCCCTGAGCGCGCGTCATATCCAATGCCATGATACTTTAGCGCTGGAAATCTGGAAAAGTGCGGTCTTTATCGGTCATCACGCTTACGCTGATTGGCCATTCGATGCCGAATGCCGGATCATTCCAGCGCACGCCCCGGGCTAGCTCTGGAACATAAAACTCGGACATCTGATAGAAAACTTCCGATTGGTCTTGCAGCGTTAGAAAGCCGTGAGCGAATCCCTCGGGAATATAGAGCATGCGGCGGTTTGCTGACGAAAGTTCCACGGCCATCCATTTCTTAAATGTTGCGGAATCAGGCCGCAGGTCAATGATCACGTCACAGATTGCTCCCATCGTACAGCGGACTAGCTTGGCCTCCTCGAATGGAGCCGCTTGATAGTGCATGCCACGCATCGTGCCTTTGCTTTTATTGTACGAAATGTTGCACTGCAGCCACTTGGGCTCAAGACCGTATTGCTTGGCTTCCCTTTGGCACCAGCTTCGCGCAAAAAAACCACGCTCGTCCTCCAACCGCTCAGGGTCGATTATAAATGATCCCTTCAATTTTGTCTCGACAAATTTCATTGGGTTGCTGAAGCTGCACCGGCGGATGTGTTAGGGCATTGCAGTATGTAAGACTAGGACTTTCAGACGCGGTCGAACTACAGAACCATCTTTCGACAGTAAAACCCCTCTGCGTATCCGCTGCTGGCATTGCATTCGATGCCGCGGAGTCGCAGCAGGGACGTAAAAGTCTCTTTTGTAAACCAGCTCTTATCCCTTTGCGACTTAAAAAAATTTAAAATGTGAGTTATTTTCCTGCGGCAAACTGACTCTGCCAGGGGCACAAACAAGTTGCACGCTCCTAAATCTCCATCATACTTGGGAATCTCATATTCGAGAATGAGATGATTCCTAAAGGCATTCCACGTCACCTCGGAAATGAGCCGATGATCTTGATGCAAATCATGCCGGCAATGCGTAAAAACGAGATCCGGTAGAAATTCACGACTCAACTGGTGGATAGATTTTTTGATTTCCGCGCCGGAATAGGGGAAAAAACTGTCTGGAAAATGGTGGACTACTATTGTCTGGTGTTTCGTTCGCTTTAAAAACGCTTGCGCGCTTTTGACCGCTTCCCGCTCTCTATCAGGCCTAGAGCTAAATACGACCCAGTGGATAACTATATTGCTATGCTCTTGAATTAGTCTCAGTATGGTCCCGCCGCAACCAATTTCGATATCATCACAATGTGCTCCTAAACATAGGACTCTCAATCCGGCTTTGTTTCTGACCACCAACGGAAGCATGATCAGCCCCGCCGTCGTACGGGGATTTTACTCAAAGCATCATTTAAAGGAGAGCCATAAGACTGCTGGGCCGGCTCTTTCTTCCATACTTGCCAGGGTACATTGCCGCTGGAATGCATATCCTCCAAAAGCTGCTTATCCTTAAACGTGTCCATCGACGCCCAGAAACCGTCGTATCGATAAGTGGTAAGTTGATCGTCATGGATCATTCTTTGAAAAGGCTGCTCAACCAGTTCGGATTCTCCGTCCAAATAATCGAATATCTCCTTCTTGAACACATAATAACCCCCGTTGATTCGAATATTTGAGGACTTAATATCTTTGATCGCGGTCACGGTGCCGCCGTTTTTGACAGAAATGAAATGATAACTTAAGTTCGGCGCTACATTCACGAAGCTTGCGACTTTTCCTTTGCGATGAAAGAAATCGATCAGGTCGGGGAGATGTAAATCGGTTAGCCCATCGCTGTAGTTGGCTAAAAACTCATCCTCGCCCTTTAAGAATTTCTGGACCGCCTTCAGTCTTTGACCGATATTGGATCTTGCACCCGTATCAACGAAGTGAATGCGCCAGTTCTGGATGTCAGTATTCAGCAGATCGATGTTTTTCCCGCCGTTGGATAGGATAAAATCGTTGGGCGTGCATTCACTGTAGTTCAGAAAATAGTGCTTTATCGCTTCACCTTGATAGCCGAGACACAGAATGAAATCCGTGTGGCCGTAGTGGGCATAGTATTTCATCACGTGCCAAAGTATCGGCATCGTGCCAATTCTCACCAAAGGCTTCGGCGTGTTTTCAGCATGATCGCGAAGCCGCATGCCTAGACCGCCGCAAAATAAGACTACCTTCATAGGATTATTCCTCTTTCGCTTAGTATGTCAGATGATTCTCAACACCGACTGCGCGAGCGGCTGAGTAAATTTTCACTTCGGGTATTGGAACGACAAACCGGCCGCCCCACTCGCCAATGTACGCCATCTGCTTCATGATCTCCTCCTTGAGATTCCACGGCAGAATAAGGACATAGTCTGGCTTGGTTTCTTTGATTTTATCGGGATGGAAGATCGGGATGTGGGTTCCCGGTGTAAACAGCCCGTGCTTGTAGGGGCTGAGGTCAACTGCGTAGTCGATAAAATCCGACCGGATACCGCAATAGTTCAAGAGCGTGTTCCCTTTTCCCGGCGCGCCGTAGGCAGCAACTGCCTTCCCTTCCCGTTTGGCCCGAATCAGAAACTCAAGAAGCTTGCGCTTGGTTTCTTTCGTCCGCTCGGTAAACGACAAATAAGTCTCGATTCGAGTAAAACCGGCGGCTTGTTCGCGAGATTTGAGCTCCTGCGCGCGTTCGCTGACCGGCTTCGAACAATTTTCGGTGTGGCGAGCATAGATTCTTAGAGATCCACCGTGCGTCGCCAGCTCTTCGACATCGTAAAGAGTGAGATCGTGGGCCGCAAACACCGATTCCACAGTGGTAAACGAGAGGTAAGAGAAATGCTCATGGTAGATGGTGTCAAACTGATTGTTGTCAATCAACTGCATGAGATGGGGGAATTCCATCGTGATCGTGCCCTGGGGCTTGAGCAATATTTTCATACCCTCGACAAAATCGTTCAATTCGGGAACGTGGGCAAGAACGTTATTTCCCAAAAGTAAATCCGCTTGGATTCCATCCGATACTAGCCGACGGGCGGTCTCGGTGCCGAAGAATTTCACCAGAGTCGGAATTCCCTTTTCAATGGCAACGCGCGCGACATTTGCGGCCGGTTCGATACCTAACGCAGGAATTTTATTGTCGACAAAGTTGCGTAACAGGTAGCCGTCGTTGCTGGCGATCTCGATCACTTGGCTCGCTCCATCTAAGGCCAATCGCTTTATCACCAGTTCTACGTAAGTCTTTGCATGCTGCAACCAGGTTTCGGAGTAAGACGAGAAATATGCGTAGTCGCTGAAGATGTGATCAGGGCTTTCAAATTCCTCGAGTTGCACCAAAAAGCAATGTTCACAGACGTATACCAGTAGCGGATAAAAAGGTTCCATCTGATTCATCTGATTTGGCCGCAAAAACGACTCGGCGAGCGGCGACATTCCTAGATCGACGAATACATGTCGCAGCGGCGCTTCGCAAAACCGGCACTCCGGCTGTATGGTCTCAAACGTGTTCACGTTAGGTTACTCCTGTCGATGTTTCAGCAAATATTTAAAACCCTAAGCGCTCGCTCGCAGCAGCGGGCTGCGCGCGGTCCATTCAAGATCATTTGAGAGCAGGCCTTTCTGCTTCAACTGCGTCAGCGTATTGAGCCGGATAAATCGCGATTGGCGGAAATTCTCGTCGTGAAAGCCGATGGCATTCAATCCATCTCTCAGTTCGGTAATCGCGGTAATCAAATCCACCTCCGGAACGTAGCCGGACGCTAGCTGCTTGAATTTTTCAAAACTGACTCGGTAGGAGCGCTTGTCCGGTTGGGCATCTTTATTGATCGAGACCTTTACCCCCGGAATGACCTGTGCAACCGCTAAAGCAAGATCTCTTACCTGATAGTTCCATCGATCCGAGCCAGCGTTGACTGTCAAGAAAGCCCCGCCACGGGAGACCTCTCTGAAGATCGCCCAGTCAATCGCTCGCGCCATATCTTTCACGTGGATCAGGGGCCTCCAGGGAGTACCGTCAGAGAGGATCGTGATCTTCTTTGAGGCCACTGCGCCGGCGACGAAATCATTCAGCACCAGATCGAGCCGCAATCGATCGCTCATGCCACATGCGGTCGCGAAGCGCAGGCAAGTTACCTTGAAGGTCCCGTCGGCAAGAGAAGCCATATCCCGTTCGGTCCACACTTTTGACTTGGCGTAGGCGGTGAGAGGGTTGACCGGGGACTCCTCGGTTCGAGCACCGTCCTCGGCATATCCATAGGCGCTGCAGCTCGAAGCAAAAACAAAAGACTTGATGCCTGCCGCTTTCGCCTTTCTGGCAGTCGCGACGCAAGCGCGATAATTGATATTGAAAGTTGCCTCCTCGAATGCATGGCTCAAGGGGTCGTTGGATAACGCCGCCAAATACACGACTGCATCCACACCCGACAAAAGCTCGTCGGAAAAATTACGGACATCGGCAAAATATTGGCGATTAAGCCGGCACTCCGGCAAGATGCCGTCGTTGGAGATCAAGCAGCTCCCGAAGTAGCCCAAATCCAATCCGGTCAAGTTCGCTTCGGGATAACCATCGCGTAAGCGGCGTACCAATACGGGTCCGACATAGCCCATATTTCCGGTAATTAAAATTTTCATTGGTCCCCCATCTATTTACAATAAGTAGTCGGTCGTCATAGTCATGGGCTTGGAGTGAATTTTCCCGTTGAAAATTGGCTTAAGGAAATCAGAAGAATGATGACTCGCCTAAAGACCCAACAACACGCTAAGTTCGAAGAAATAGGAAGATGCCCTTTGGGGCGTTTTGGCGGGATAAGAAGCTGTTGACGCGCCCTGTTGAGTTCAATCAAGCTCGACCGGCCCGGTGCCGTTTTGGCTGAAGTACTGCGTGGTCCAATTCAACAACGGTCTTACGGCGCCATGGAGCTCGCCCGGGAAATCACCTCGTGCCGAATCGCCGTCGAAACTATCGATTACGCAGAAAACGACCGCGTCGCGTTCCCAGAAATGCATTCTGCTGGGATTAACCGTGTTGGCTGCAGCGCCAACGAGCAATGTTCCCTCAGCTAGATAGTTGCCGGGAATCCAAGCGATGGTCACGTAACGCCCTGCGGAACGGCGGCGGCCTTTCCATTCCGGGTCGGTTTCAACCGCTGAAAACACTTCAATGCCGTCAAGATTGTACACGCTGAAATGGGGAATTACGATGTACCCTGACTGGAGAATGTCATACTCCATCTGCAGACCAACGGGTTCACGGATGTCGATCGTTTCTGCCACCCGTCCGTCCTTTCCCCGCAACCGCACGGCGCGTAGACGAATGACGTCGCTTCCGGGTGCCTTTGCCACGTCTGGCCATTCCCGCTCCGCACTATTGCCAATCTCGGAACTCAAATAAACGCCGGCGACCTGATGCGACGGACCGTCCATTTGCACACCGCCCTCGCCCAGCAAGATAGTGCGCGGGCACAGTCGAGTAACGGCGGGCATGTTGTGCGATACGAAAAGGATCGTGCGTCCTTGTCGTCCGACTTCCTCCATTTTGGCCAGGCATTTATTTTGAAAGTGCGCGTCGCCCACGGCCAACACCTCGTCCACTAACAAAATCTCCGGCCTCAAGTGAGCCGCCACGGCAAAGGCCAAGCGTAAATACATCCCGCTAGAATAATGTTTCACGGGTGTGTCGATGAATTTCTCGACCTCCGCAAAGGCGACGATTTCGTCAAAATTTCGCGCAATCTCAGCGCGCGTCATGCCCAGTATTGCGCCGTTAAGATAAATATTTTCCCGCCCCGTCAACTCCGCGTGAAAACCCGTCCCAACTTCGAGGAGTGTCCCCATCCTGCCGCGAATTTCAGCGCTCCCCGTCGTGGGCTCGGTAATACGCGAAAGTATTTTGAGCAGCGTGCTCTTGCCTGCGCCGTTACGACCGATGAGACCAACCACCTCACCCGGTTGCACGTCAAAGGAAACGTCCCTCAAAGCCCAAATACTATCGTTGGAAGGGCCAAAACCGGCGGAAGAGTGACGCAGAACACCGGCTACGCGGCGAAGCGGCGACATTACTAGGTCGACCAGACTGTCGCGCAAGGTTCTGTAACTCTGCTGGCGCGCTCCAATGCGGTATTCTTTACCAATACCGCGTACCCTGATCGCGATGTCGTCCATTGTTCCGGCCTAGACGATATCCGCGAAGGTTTTTTCCATCCGACGGAAATAATATGCGCCACTAACGAGCAGCGCCAGAGCCGCGATAGAGGAAACGATGATGATGGGGCCGGGCGCCGTGTTGGTACCCAACAAGGCCCAACGCGATCCTTCGATCACGCCCACCATCGGATTAATGCCGTAAATGGTGCGCCACGGTTCGGGAAGCATGCTGCTGGGATAAACGATCGGCGTGGCGAATAACCATAGCTGGATCATGAAAGGTACGATGTAGCGCACGTCGCGGTACCGTACGTTCAAAGCCGACAGCCATAAACCGGTGCCAAGAGACGTGATCAACGTGAGCAGTATGAAGAGAGGGAGAAAAAGGACATTTACCGTGGGAATCATGCCATAGTAAAGCATCATACCGAGCAACACGATGAATGCCAAAGCGAAATCCACGAAACCGGAGAGCAGCGCTCCGATCGGCACCACTAGCCGCGGAAAGTATATCTTCTTGATCAAATTAGAGCTGTCTACCATGCTGTTCGAAACATGGTTGAGACCGTTGGAAAACAAATTCCATGGCACTAGGGCGGTGAGATTAAAGAGGGGATACGGCACGCCGTCCGACGGAATTTTCGCCAACCGTCCGAAAAACAAACTAAAGACGATCATGGTAACAACAGGCTGAATAATTGCCCAGGCAACCCCGAGCACGGTTTGTTTGTAGCGTACCTTGACGTCGCGCCAGACCAGAAAGTAAAGCAGTTCGCGGTATTTCCAAAGCTCGCCCAGCTTGAGGGAGACCCAGCCGCGTGAAGGTTCTATGCGGATAATTGCAGCGCTGCCGGAGGCGCGTTCTTCGGCGCCGACGGCGCGAGTTTGGAATGATTGGATCTGGGGTTCGTTCATGATCAGAAAACACGGCTACAGCAGTTTACTCCTAAAAGAGCGCGATGCGACGACACGATAGATGTTTACTCGAACTTAAGCT
>Ga0193707_1000656_pt1 | contig 12118 bp, 13 predicted proteins | sample U3c2metaG_FD_143043 | JGI IMG/M metagenome (GOLD analysis project Ga0193707, IMG submission 143043) | Soil microbial communities from a riparian zone of the East river system, Colorado, United States - U3c2 | ecosystem: Environmental > Terrestrial > Soil > Riparian zone | place: USA: East River... | reverse complement strand
GACGGCGCGCTGCCGACCTTCAACTCCCACGCGATCGAGACCCGGCTGCACCACATCGACGGCCTGGCCGAGCACTTCCTCTACTTCAACGACGACGTCTTCCTGGGCCGGCCGCTGGCCCCGTCGCGGTTCTTCCACCCGAACGGGAGCGCGGTGTTCTTCCCGTCGCCGACCTCGGTGCCGCTCACGCCGGTCGCCGACGAGGACGACCTCAACATCGCGGCGGCCAAGAACAACCGGCGGCTGGTCGAAGAGGCCTTCGGCCGTACGCTGACCCGGGCGTTCCTGCACGTGCCGCACGCGTTGCGGCGCCGCGTGCTCGCCGAGATCGAGGAACGCTTCGCGGCGGAGGTGGGGCGTACGGCCCGCAGCCGGTTCCGCTCGCGTACGGACGTGGCGGTCCCCTCGTCGCTGCACCACTACTACGGCTACCTCACCGGCCAGGCGGTCCCCGGCACGATCGGCTTCGAGTACGTCGACGTGGGCGAGCCCGGCCAGCATCCCAAACTCACCCAGCTACTCACCCAGCGTCACCGGGAGGTGTTCTGCCTGAACGACACCCACCACGGCACGCTGTCGCCCTCGGAGCAGGAGCACGCGATCTTCGTCTTCCTGGAGAGCTACTTTCCGGTCGCCGCCTCGTACGAGGAAGGGAGTGTCCGTAACCGCGCCGTGGCAGACTCTGAGGTATGAGTGGCCCAGTCGGCATCGAGGACATCCGCGCGGCACGTGAGCTGCTACGGAACGTCACCGTCACCACGCCGATCCTCGAGTCCCGATCGCTGTCCGGCAAGATCGGCGGCCCCGTTTACCTCAAGTGCGAAAACCTCCAGCGCGCCGGGTCGTTCAAGTCCCGCGGCGCGTACGTGCGCATCGCGCGGCTCACCGACGAGGAGCGGGCGCGCGGCGTCGTCGCGGCCAGCGCCGGCAACCACGCGCAGGGCGTCGCGCTCGCCGCCAAGCTGCTGGGCAGCAAGGCGGTCGTCTACATGCCGGCCGGCGCCCCGCTGCCCAAGGTCGTGGCCACCCGGGCGTACGGCGCCGAGGTCGTCTTCGAGCCCGCCGGCGTCGACGCGTGCCTTGCCGCCGCCACCGCCTACGCCGAGCAGACCGGCGCGATCTTCATCCACCCGTTCGACCATCCCGACGTGGTGGCCGGGCAGGGCACCGTCGGCCTGGAGATCATCGAGCAGTGCCCCGACGTCCGTACGATCGTCGTCGGCGTCGGAGGCGGCGGGCTGGTCGCCGGGATCGCCGCCGCCGTCAAGGCGCTGCGCCCCGACGTCCGCGTGATCGGCGTGCAGGCCGAGCGCGCCGCCGCGTTCCCGCCCTCGCTCGCCGCGGGCCGTCCCGTCGTGGTCGAGCCGGCCACGACGATGGCCGACGGGATCTCCGTCGGCCGCCCCGGCGACCTGACCTTCGAGATGGTCTCCAAGCTGGTCGACTCCGTGGTGACCGTGTCGGAGGAGTCGCTGTCCAAGGCGATGGTCAACTGCCTCGAACGCTCCAAGCAGGTGGTCGAGCCCGCCGGCGCGGTCGGCGTCGCGGCACTGCTGGACCGCCCGCAGGAGTTCGAGCCTCCGGTCGTCACCGTGCTGTCCGGCGGCAACATCGACCCGCTGCTGCTGACCAAGGTGCTCCGCCACGGCCTGGCGCTGGCCGGCCGCTACCTGGTGTTCCGCGCGCGGCTGCGCGACCATCCGGGCGCGCTCGTGGACCTGCTGAGCGAGCTGGCCGAGATGGAGGTCAACGTCCTCGACGTCGTGCACGAGCGGGTCGCCGCCCGGCTCAACGTCGACGAGGCCGAGGTGCTGCTGCACCTGGAGACGCGCGGGCCGGAGCACTGCGACGAGGTGCTCGGCCGGCTCCGCCGCGAGGGCTACACCCTCAGCTTCCACTGACCAGGCCGTTGCGGTAGGCGTAGCCGACCGCCTGGGCGCGCCCGGTCACGCCGATCTTGCCCAGGATGTGGTTGACGTGCGTCTTCACGGTCGCCGCGCTGATGACGAGCCGGGCGGCGATCTCGGCGTTCGACAGTCCCTCGGCGACCAGGGTCAGCACCTCGGCCTCGCGGGGGGTGAGCCCGTCCGGGAGTCCCGATGGCGGCGCGGGCTCGGGTTCGGGCGGGGCCGGTCCGGCGGCGATCGCCTCCACCAGATGGTGCTGTACGGCCGGGTCGATCGCGGCCTGACCGGCGACGACCTGGTCGAGCGCCCGCCTGATCTCGGCGGCGCCGGAGTCCTTGGTGAGGTAGCCCCGCGCCCCGGCGCGCAGCGCGTCGATCACCGAACGGTCGTCGGCGTACGTCGTCAACGCGATGACCTTGACCCCCGGGTCCCGCTCGCGCAGGAGCCGGGTCGCCTCGACGCCGTCGCAGCGCGGCATGCGCAGGTCCATGAGGACGACGTCCGGGCGCAGGCGGGCGGCCAGGACGAGCGCCTCCTCGCCGTTCGCGGCGGCGCCGACGACCTCCACCCCGGGCAGGAGGCCGAGCAGCATCCCCAGTCCCTCGCGGACGACGCGCTGGTCGTCGGCGTACAGGACGCGGATCACCTCGCTCATGGGGCGGGCACCCTCAGCTCGACGCGGAAGCCGCCGGGGGTGGGCGCGGCGTCGAGCGTCCCGTCGAGCAGCTCGGCGCGCTCGCGCATCCCGGTCAGCCCGTAGCCGCCGCCGGGCACCTCGGCGCCCGTACGGGTGGCGCTCGCGTCCGTGCCGAAGTCCTCGATCGTCAGGCGTACGACGCCGGGTTCGTAGCCCAGGTGCAGCTCGACCCGGCGCGCGGGCAGGCGTGCTTGCGGATGTTGGTCAGCGACTCCTGGGCGATGCGGTACAGCGCCACCCGGATCCGGGAGTCGAGGTCGCGCCGCTCGCCGGAGGTGGTGAGCCGGCAGCGGACGCCGCTGTCGCGTTCGAACTCGGCCGCCAGGAAGGCCAGCCGGTCGGGGCCGGGAAGCTCCTCGTCGCGCAGCATGCCGATCGTCCGGCGCGCCTCCTCCAGGCCCTTGCCGGCCAGGTGGTGCGCGCGGTCCAGCGTCGCGGTCAGCCGGGCGTCGCCCCGGCTCTCGGCCAGCAGCCGGGCGCCCTCCAGGTTGAGCACGAGCCCCGACAGGGAGTGCGCGAGGATGTCGTGCATCTCGCGGGCGAGCCGCTGGCGCTCGGCGAGCGCGGCGGCGTGCTCCTGCGCGGCGCGGGTCCGCTCCAGCTCGACGAGCATGCGCTCGGCCTGCTCGTTCGCGGCCCGCAGCCGGTGGGCCATGAAGACCACGGTCAGCACCGCGAACAGGCCGACCTCACGGGCGAGCACCGGCCCGTGTTCGCCGACGGCGACCGTCGCCGCGAGACAGCCGAACGCCAGGCCCGTCGCGACACCGCTCAGCCGCCGTGGCGCGCGGCCCGCCAGCGCACCGACCGTGACCAGCACCCCGTACCGGCCCGGTCCGTGCGGCTGGAGCCACAGCAGCGCCGAGGAGCCCGCGAGGAGCAGGACCAGCGCGGCGGACCGGGGGACCCATCGGCTCAGGAGGATCCCCAGGACCCCGGTGGCCAGGGCGCACAGCGCGACCGACACGAGCAGCGAGGCGCCGCGCGTACCCGGGCCCGGGGTGCCACGGGAGGCCAGGACGAGAACGACGGCGATGACGACGAGGCTCAGCCTCTGCGTCCAGCGCCGGGCCGCGTCGTGGTGGGCCCGCGCCCGTCGCAGGGCGGCCAGCGTGGGCGTCGCGTCGGCGGTCACGCCCACCAGCCTCAGGCAGCCGCGCCCCGTCGTCATCGGCCCTGGCGCCGATCCTGCGGGGCGGAGCCACGCCTCCCGTGGGTCGAGGGTCTCCATCCGGGGGTGGAGAGGGCGGCGCGGCGGAGTTCGGCATTCCCGCCGACGACATTCGCGCGGCGCGGGCCGAGTGTGGTCGTTGTCCTCTTCTCCGACCTGATCTGGAGTGCGCGATGTTGTCGTTCCTCACCCGACGGGCGCCGTTCCTCGGCGTCGTCATCGGGCTGGCCCTGCTCATCTGGGGCCTGGTCAACCACGCGGTCGTACCCGAGGCGATCGGCTGCGTCGTGACGGTCGTCGGCGTGGTCCGTACGGTCGCGGCCGTCCGCCGGCGCGGATGAGCGCCGTCGTCGTCACCGGCCTCGTCAAGCGGTACGGGCCGGTCACCGCCGTGCGCGACGTCTGCTTCGAGCTGCCCGCCGGGCGGGTGACCGCGCTGCTCGGGCCGAACGGGGCCGGGAAGACGACCACCATCGAGATCCTGGAGGGGCTCCTCCCGGCGAGCGGCGGCACCGTACGCGTGCTCGGCGCCGACCCCCGTCACGGCGGGCGCGCCTGGCGGGCCCGGATCGGGCTGGTGCTGCAGTCGACCAGCCTGGACGCGCACCTCACCGTACGGGAGGCGCTGGCTCTGTACGGCGGGCTGTACCCCCGCCCCCGTACGGTCCTCGAGGTCCTGGAGATCGTCGGGCTCGCGGACGCGGCGAACCGGCGGATCGGCGCGCTGTCCGGCGGCCAGCAGCGCCGCGTGGACCTCGGGCTCGGCATCATCGGCCGGCCCGAACTGCTCTTCCTGGACGAGCCGACCACCGCCCTGGACCCCGAGGCGCGCCGCCGGCTGTGGACGGCCATCGAGAACCTGAGGTCCGAGGGGACCACCGTCCTGCTGACCACCCATCACATGGAGGAGGCGCAGCGGCTGGCCGACCGGGTGATCGTCCTGTCCGGTGGCACCGTCGTCGCCGACACGACGCCCGAGCTGCTCCGCGGCCGTACCTCGGTCGTTCGGTACCGGGCCGAACCCGGCGCGCCGCCCCTGCCCCCGGAGCTGTCTCCCGGCGGACGGGAGGTCGCGTCGCGGACCACGGACGTGACCGCCGTCCTGGAGGCCCTCACCGGCTGGGCGCGCGAGCACGGGCGCGACCTGACCGGCATCGAGGTCGGCCCGCCGACTCTGGAGGACGCCTACCTCGAACTCACCCGGGAGGTCTCCCATGGCTGAGGACCATCCGCTCCCGAGCGTCGCGTCGCTGCTCACCGCGCAGGCGCGCTACCAGCTGAGACTCCTCCTGCGTACGCCGCGGGCCGCGGCGGCGGGTCTCGTACTGCCCGTACTGCTGATGGTGCTCAACAACCGGGGCGGGCACCTCGACGCGCAGCTGCGGCAGCTCGTGGCCGGGATGGCGGTGCTCGGGCTCACGAACGTCGCGTTCGTCACCCACGCGTCCGGCCTCGTCGCCGCGCGGGAGAGCGGGGTGCTCCGGAGGTGGCGGCGCAGCCCGCTGCCGGGCTGGTGCTACTTCACGGGCCGGATCGCCGCGACGGTCGCGCTCGCCATCGGCAGCGGGGCGGTCGCGGTGTTCGCCGGGGTCGCGCTGTACGGGATGCCGCTGACGGGAGGTGCGGCGGCGGGCCTTCTCGTGGCGTTCGTGGCCGGGGCGCTGACCTGGGCGAGCGTGGGTACGGCGGTGACCGCGCTGATCCCGTCGCCCGACAGCGCGGTGCCGCTGCTGTCGGTGACGTACTTTCCGATCGTGTTCCTGTCGGGCGCGTTCGGTGACTCCTCGGCCGGCCCGCACTGGCTCACCACGGCGGTGCGGTACCTGCCCGCCCGGCCGGTCGTGGACCTCGCCCACCATGCCCTGCGGAGCACCAGGGGAGGCCTGCCGCCCGTTCCGCTGACGGACCTGGCGGTGCTGGGAGTCTGGTCGGTGGCGGGCCTGCTGACCTCCCTCTCGCTGTTCCGCTGGGATCCTCGCCGACCATGACACGGCGAAGAGGGAGGGTCCGGAAGTATTCCCTTGAGTACGGACATCGACCCCCGTAGCGTCCAAGACCTACGTGACGCCGAAGGTTGTCGTACCCCCTTGGTACACAACGGGGATGTCACTGTCTTTTTCCTGGGGGACGTCGTGTCCGACATGATCGTTGCCGAGGGGCTGGCCAAGCACTACGGAAAGGTCACCGCGCTCGGCGGGGTCGATCTCCGCGTGCCGGCCGGCACCGTTCTCGGCCTGCTGGGGCCCAACGGCGCGGGCAAGACCACCGCCGTGCGCATCCTCACCACGCTGCTGCGGCCCGACGAGGGACGCGCCACCGTCGCCGGGCACGACGTGCTGCGCGACCCCGCCGCCGTACGCGAGGTCATCGGGCTGTCGGGCCAGTACGCCGCGGTCGACGAGCACCTGACCGGCCGGGAAAACCTCGACATGGTCGGCCGGCTCTACCACCTGGGCGGCAAGGCGTCGGCGGTGCGCGCCACCGAGCTGCTGGAGCGGTTCGACCTGGTCGACGCCGCCGACCGGGTGACCAAGACCTACTCCGGTGGCATGCGCCGGCGGCTCGACCTCGCGGCGAGCCTCGTGGCGAGGCCGCAGGTCATCTTCCTGGACGAGCCCACCACCGGCCTCGACCCGCGCAGCCGCCTCGGCATGTGGGACGTCATCCGCGAGCTGGTCCGCGAGGGCGCCACCCTGCTGCTGACCACGCAATACCTCGAAGAGGCCGACGCGCTGGCCGACGACATCGCCATCATCGACAGCGGCAAGGTGATCGCCCAGGGCACGGCGAACGAGCTGAAGGCCCAGGTCGGCCGGGAGCGTGTCGAGCTGATCGTCGCCGACCGCTCCGAGGTGCCCAAGGCCGTCGCCACGCTGAGGTCCCTCGCCACCGCCGACCCGGTCGTCGACGAGGAGACGCACATGGTGACCATCCAGGTCACCGGCGGCACCCTGGCGCTCGCCAACGTCGTACGCGAGCTCGACACGGCGGGCGTCGAGGCCCAGGACCTCGCACTCCGGCGCCCCACGCTCGACGAGGTCTTCCTGTCCCTGACCGGCCACGCCACCGAGGAGGAGTCATGAGCCTGGCGTACGCCGTCAGCGACTCCGTGGTGATCACCCGACGCCACCTGAAGCACACCACGCGCATCCCGGAGCTGCTGTTCTTCTCGATGATGCAGCCGATCATCTTCATCCTGCTGTTCACGGTGGTCTTCGCGAACGCGATCAAGATCCCCGGCATGGACTACAAGAACTACATGATGCCCGCGATCTTCGTGCAGACGATGGCCTTCGCCACGACGGGCACGGCCGCCGGGTTCGCCGACGACCTGCAGAAGGGCCTGGTCGACCGGTTCAGGTCGCTGCCGATGGCGCGTTCGGCGGTGCTGATCGGGCGGCTGGTGGCCGAGGCGGCGCGCAACACGCTGACCCTGTTCATCATGATCGGCGCGGGCTACGTGGTCGGCTTCCGCTTCGCGGGCGGTTTCCTGCCCGCGGTCGCCGGCATCGCGCTGCTGCTGGCGTTCGCCTTCGCCTTCTCGGCGATCGGCACGGTGATCGGGCTGGCCGTCAAGTCGGTCGAGGCGGCCCAGATGGCCAGCACGATCTGGATCTTCCCGCTGACGTTCGTGAGCAACGGGTTCGTCCCGATGACGGCCCTGCCCGGCTGGCTGCAGGGCGCGGTCCGCTACAGCCCGGTGACCCAGATGAACAACGCGCTGCGCGCCATGTTCTACGGCCACGGGCAGCCGCTCGCCTCACCCGCCCTGCAGTCGGTGGCGTGGACTCTCGGCATCATCGTGGTCTTCCTGGCCCTGGGCGTCCGCCAGTACAAGAAGGCCGCGAGCTGACCGCTCGCGAGCGGGCGAGCGGGCGGGCCTCGGCCCGGATCGGAGTCTCCGCGAACCGGTCGCATCAGGGTTTACGGCGCTGAGCTTTCCGCCAGTACGCTCCGGTTCGGCTGGCCGCCTTAAGCGTTCGGTCGGCTTCACCGGCCGGCGATGGCCACGCCAAGATCAGATATTCCTCCACAGGATCGTGTGGTTCTCGTTCTTCTCCGGCGTCACGGTTGCGTCCGGCCACCAGCAGACACAAGGGTCCCTGCGGTAGGGGTTGTGTGAACGTCAACTCCGAGGCTGGTATCACGTCTGCGCCGATCACCCGGATCGACCCGCCCGGCCATCTCACACCGATGACGGCGGCGTCCTCCCACTCTTCGACGCTCGCCTGTGGTTCGGCGGATAGCAGCTCTGCGGTGACTTTGACCTGCCCGTCGGCGAGTCCGGTGACGATGACCGCTCCGCCGGGTGGATCGGTGGTGGCGGCGACCAAGCCGTTGCCGTACGGCAGTTCTTGCGTGCCCGGTCCGGCGGCCGGGCCGGCGATGGTGAACCGGCCGTACTCGATCCAGAGCAGCATCGACGGCATATCGGCCTCCCCGTTGAGTCCAACATAAGGGATGCCCGCCCCCGCACAGGCGAAGTCACGGGGGCAGGCGGGATGCCGAGGCGAACTCAGGGTGTGATCTCTACCCAGAAGGGATCTTTGTCGAGCACCCGATTGGATGAGTAGAACGCGCCGAGGGCGGCGCCTCCATTACGGTTGTCGGCTTTATCGATCATGCAGGACGACCACCCGTCGGGACCGGTCACGCCCGTTGGGACATTCCATGCCGGGTCCATATCGCACCAGGAGAACGTGCGCGCGGACCCGGTCGTCTGCGCCGCGCCCTGGTAGGTAGAGCGGAACGGATACTCATCGCACGTTTTCTCGTCCGGCCGCGCCCATGCGGGCGGACACGCCTTGGTCCCGTTCTCTCTCTTTTTCACCGCGTCTTGGAGCCGCGTCAGCACCGTGCCGCTCGGGTACTTGCCGGGCAGGCCGGAGTTCTGTGCGTCATCGATGTGCTCGGCCAGCGTCGGGTAGGCCCCGGTCTTGGAGTAGGTCATCACGGGGGTGATCCCGGGGAACACGCATCCGGCGCCGAGCGTCGCCCGCAGGCCCACACCGGGATCGCCGGAATCGTCACCGTCATCGGAGAAGGCGTTGTCGCAGCGGATCTGCGGTGGCTGCACGAAAGCCGGTTCGGACGGCACGGCGCCCAGGTAGGTGACGTTGTACTCCCATTCGGGGGTCGGGTAACCGATCCCGCCGGGTTCGCTGCGTGTCGACAGCCAGAACGAGTCCCCGTCGTTACGGACGTCGTTTTGGAACCGACCAGGCTGGAGCCGTACGGATCCACCGTCGGGCTTGCAGTCATCGAAGCAGAACGCGGTTCCATCGACCTCGGCCAGCGGGCTGTTGCCGGCCCGCTCGCCCCAGTACTTGGTGACCGTCAGCTGGAAGGCGAACCGGTCGATCAGGTCGCTGGTGTAGGCGTATCCGTATTCGAGCGCCTTGGCGGTCCCGATGAGCACGGGCTCGCCGTTGCTGATGATGTAGATGGACACGGTCACATCGGAGATCTCGCACATCGACGTGCGGAACCCCCACCAGCCGTCGTCGACATGCTCATAGCACCAGTCGGGGATCGGCAGAACCTGCTTGGGCTGCGGGTTACCGTTCTTACGGACCTTCAGTGCCGCCATGGCATCGTGCGGGGCCCGCAGAGCTCCCGGCGCGGCGCGGCGCGCACTGGTGAGCGCGGCGTCTCGTGCGGCGCGGGCGGCCCGTCCTCCGCTGCCGGTGTCGCCGCGTTTGACGCAGGTAACGAGCTTCAGGCCCGCATATTGCCCGCCGATCTTGGTGGCCTGTCCGGCGGTGATCGGCTTAGCCTTGGCGGCCGCGGCGTCCAGGGCGGACGGTGTGCACGAATCCCCCATTTTCGGATGTGCTGTGCCCGGGTCGAGCTTTATCGGGTTCGGCGGCTTGGCTTTCCCGGCCGAGACATCAGGTCCGAACAGACCATTCACCTGTGTCTGCTTCGAAGGGGCCGGGGTTGCCGTGGCCGGTGGTCCGGCAACGGCAAGGGATAAGACTGCGATGGTGCTGGTAACCGCCCAATGGCGTGCCAGCCTGATACCCAGATGTCTCACGCTTCCCCCGTGGAGGCTGATAACGAGCAAGACCCACCCGAGAAGCGCCGGAACACCGTACCCCCGTGTGGATCTCCGGACCCGGTGATTGCATCACAGCATTCGACGGTAAAGGTAGGAAGCAATAGCAATTGACCGAGATCGGTCAATTACCGATAATCGTGGACGTCGATTTATGGCTTGCAGTTATCGCGATTAAGGCCCTATCGGATTAGAGGAACCGGACGTAATCCACGGATTGGGTCCTGTGCCGACCCGGGTCGGATGACCCGGGCCGGGCTCCGGCTCCGCCTGCCGGTCAGCTCGACACGCTGGCGAGCAGGCCGGGCTGGTAGGCGCCCCCCTGGTTGTGCAGGATCACGCCGAGCCGGTTGGTCGCGTTGATCAGGGCGACCAGGGAGACCAGGGCGACCATCTGGTCCTCGTCGTAGTGCTCGCGTGCCTCGGCCCAGGTCTCCTCGGACACGCCCTGGCCGGCGTCGGCGAGCCGGGTGCCCTCCTCGGTGAGCGCCAGCGCGGCCCGCTCGGCCTCGGTGAACACCGTGGAGTGACGCCACGCGGCGACCAGGTTGATCCGGAGCGGGGTCTCGCCGGCGACCGCCGCCTCCTTGGTGTGGATGTCGACGCAGAAACCGCAGCCGTTGATCTGGCTGGCGCGCAGCATCACCAGATCCTGGATGGTCTTGGGCAGTGTCGACTGCTCGATCGCCAGGTTGACGTTGTACATCCGCCGGGCGATCCTGGCGCCGAGCTCGCTGGCGATCAGGTCGATACGGGGTTCCATGACTTGGTCCTCACTCGTGGACTCGCGGCGCCGTGCGGATCGTTCGCGCGGCGTCCTGACGACCATGGAGATGCCGGTGACCCGATCCCTGTGACAGTGCGGAGATGCGACGTACGCCACTGACCGTGGGTGTCACAAGATGGTGGGGACCGGCGTCCTGTGTGCGACACGGTCGAGAGCGAACAGGTGGGAGCACCGCGATGAGCGAGCACAGCGAGCCGACGACGGACGCGGCCGAGCCGCACGCTCGCGGCGGCCGCATGGACCCCGCCACCGAGGCGTTCGTCACCCACCGGAACCTCCTCTTCACCGTCGCGTACGAGATGCTCGGCTCGGCCGCCGACGCCGAAGACGCCCTGCAGGAGACCTGGTTGCGGTGGGTGGGCGTCGACCTCGGCACCGTGCGGGACCAGCGTGCGTACCTGGTCCGGATCACCACGCGCCAGGCGCTGAGCCGGCTGCGTACGCTCCGCCGGCGCAAGGAGTCCTACGTCGGCCCCTGGCTGCCCGAGCCGCTGCTGACCGCGCCCGACGTGGCCGAGGACGTCGAGCTGGCCGACAGCGTCTCGATGGCGATGCTGCTGGTCCTGGAGACGCTGACGCCGACCGAGCGAGCGGTGTTCGTGCTGCGCGAGGTGTTCGACCTGGAGTACGACGAGATCGCCGAAGCCGTCGACAAGAACCCGGCCGCGGTCCGCCAGATCGCCCACCGGGCACGGGCACACGTCGCCGCGCGCCGACCACGCGGGCCCGTCTCCACCGCCGAGACCCGCGGCGCGCTGGAGGCGTTCCAGCGGGCGGTCGAGACGGGCGACCTGCAACGCCTGCTCGACATCCTCGCGCCGGATGTCGTCCTCTTGAGCGACGGCGGCGGAGTCGTGAGGGCCGCGCTGGAGCCCGTCGTGGGGGTCGCCGGCGTGGCCCACGTGCTGGGCAGGATCGCCACGGGGGCGTCGCTGCGACCCGCGGAGGTCAACGGCTACCCGGCGCTGGTTCTCCGGATCGACGGCGAGATCGACACCGTCATGGCGGTGCGCATCGACGACGGCCTCCTCACCGGGCTCTACGCCGTGCGCAACCCCGAGAAGCTGTCGCACATGGAGCGAGCGACCGCCCTGCGCCGCTGAGTCCGGCCACGATCACCAGCACCGGGAACGTCTGCACGGTGGAGTTCAGCCCGGACGGCACGATCCTGGCCAGCGGCGCCTGGGACCAGCCCGCCCGGCTGTGGAAGATCCAGTGATCGACGCCTACGCGTGGTCGACCAACTCGCGGACGCCCGACTCGCGGGCGCAGTGGGCGCAGCAGAAGAACCGGTCGCCGGCCTCCACGCCGTGGCCGACGATGCGGCACTGGCAGTGCTCGCAGATCGGCGCCATGCACTGGATCGCGCACTCGAACGAGTCGAACACGTGCACGGCGCCCTGCGCGTGCACCTCGAACGACATGCCGTAGTCGTTGCCGCAGACTTCGCATCTGGCCATAAGGTCCCCCCGAACCACCTCGAACACTGGTCATGGAG
>Ga0193707_1000655_pt1 | contig 12128 bp, 10 predicted proteins | sample U3c2metaG_FD_143043 | JGI IMG/M metagenome (GOLD analysis project Ga0193707, IMG submission 143043) | Soil microbial communities from a riparian zone of the East river system, Colorado, United States - U3c2 | ecosystem: Environmental > Terrestrial > Soil > Riparian zone | place: USA: East River... | reverse complement strand
AAAACCAGTCCTGCCTTCCTTTTCTGGTAGGACGGGCGTCGACAGATCGATGTCTTCCAACAAATTCGTTCCCTCCGGCGCGACGCAGGTCGTCTATAACACTCGCGATGAGGGCCTGCAGTTTGCCGACGGCTCGAAGCAACCGTTGAGGCGCCTTCGTTATCAAACACAGGAGACGTGGCAATGGCGTAATCCCTCTACTGGCGCATCGCTTCGAGTCTCTTACCCCAGCGAGGAAGTCGTCCTCATTCCCGTTTCCGGCCAATGATTTAACAAAACAAGACCATGAAAATTAAACTCATCACCATCATCGCAACCGTTGCCTTCTTGCCGATCGCAGGATTTGCGCAAACACCACCCGCGCCGCCGCAACCACCTGGTCAGCCCCATCCCCCACCGCCGGGTGGCCATGAAAAAGCGCCCAAAGTTCCGGCGATATTTCTCGGCGTAGAAACATCGCAGGTGCCAACTGTGGTAAGCGAACAACTCGGCCTGTCCAAAGGCCTCGGATTAGTCGTCGAGTACGTTGTGCCCGATAGCCCCGCAGCGGTTGCTGGCATTCAACAAAACGATATCCTTAAAACGCTCAACGACCAGATTCTGATCGAACCGAGCCAATTGCGAAAGCTCCTGCAGACTTTCTCTGACGGCGCGGACGTGACGCTCACGATTTTGCGCAAGGGGCAGGAGCAGAAGATCACCGTCAAGCTCACAAAGAAAGAAAGACCGCAGCGTCATTCCCGGACGCCCGGGGACAAACACGAATCGCACTGGGATTTTGATAACACAGGTGACCTCGGTGAGCAGATGCAAGGTATGAAAGAACAGTTGCAAGAGCAACTCGGGGCACAACGCGGCATGATCCGTGGAGCAGTGATGAAGGCTCACGAGGCGGCAAGACAGGCGCGGGAAGATGCCCGCCGCGCCGCGCGGGAAATTCGCATTCTGAGTAAAGACAACGGCACACTCAAGGCTACGAGAATCGACCTCGGCCAGGCCCAAATCGTTTTCTCGGACGATAAAGGCGAGATGAAGCTGGAAAATGTGGATGGGAAAAAAATACTCACCGCGAAAGATACCCAGGGGAAATTGCTCTTTAGCGGACCGGTCGAGACCAAGGAGGATCGGGATAAAATGCCCGCCGATGTTCGGGAGCGTTATGAAAAGTTGCAGCAAAATGACTTGCCAGCAGTCGCGCCCGAAACAGATGCCGATGCCGATGCCGATGAAGAGGATGAGGATGAGGACGATGACGGTGACAATGACGATGCGACGCAATCGACCGACACGGTCTGCGCACCGCCGTGCTTTCAATGGTGCGTAATTCGAAACGAAGCGTGGACCTCAATAACGAAAGCTTGAAGCAAGCAAGCTAAGCATTGACGTTTTTGAGGCGGAGGAGCAACTTCGTCGAGCGCCTTAACCTGGCCTGGCCGGCCGCTCGGCGGAGTTTTCCCTCTGTCTGAAATGTTTTAATAGACCTTGCGCCTTCGGCGGGAACCCATTTGCCATCGGTCCGAGCCGGCCTGGCATTCAGGAGAAGCCGATCCACCTTTGATAGGGTGGAACGCGTTGTCCTCAACCCGTTGGCGAATGAATGCGGCTTTGTCGCCTGGCTTTTGATTCGTGCCACTCGCACAGCGGCATTTTCCTTGCCGGGATGGAACCACGCGCTATAACGAGAGCGCGTAATGATGCGGGTCCTTTTGCTCACAGCGGTCGTTGCGTTTTCGTCTCCGCTGCCTGCGCAAACGTCATCGGCTTCTGCTTCGCCGTCTCTGGAGCAGCGCGTTGCCGACTTGGAAGCCTACGTGAATAATTCGGCGCGCGGTGCCGATTCGGCGAACGCGCCAGTAGCATCAAACATTTCCGGTCCCGGCCCTGCCAGCAACGCCTGGATGATGACCTGTGCGGCGCTGGTGCTTTTTATGACATTGCCAGGACTCGCGCTTTTTTACGGCGGTCTCGTGCGCGCAAAGAACGTTCTTTCCGTGCTGGCGCAGTGCCTCGGGATTGCAGGTTTGGTGACGATCCTCTGGTGGCTCGTCGGCTATTCCCTCGTTTTTTCTCGTGGCTCACCTTTCATTGGAGGATTGAAGTTTGCTTTTCTGCACGGAGTAGATGGACGACCTAACGGGGATTATTCTTACTGGGTCTCGCAAAATGTCTTCGCGATGTATCAACTGATGTTTGCGATCATCACGCCGGCGTTGATCATCGGCGCAGTCGCTGAGCGGATGAAATTCGCGGCCGTGCTTGTCTTTGTCGGAGTCTGGATGTTCGTGGTCTACTTCCCAATCGCACACATGGTATGGGGAATCGATGGGTGGATGAACGGAGTTTGGAATGCCAATGCAAAAATCACCGCCATCGACTTCGCTGGCGGGACCGTCGTCCACATGACCTCGGGTTGGTCGGCGCTGGTTTTGTGTATTCTTCTTGGGCACAGGCTCGGATTTAAAAAAGAAATCATGGCGCCGCATAGCATGGTGCTTTGCATGGTGGGAACGGGTCTACTGTGGGTCGGTTGGTACGGTTTCAACGCCGGAAGCGCTCTCGCACCGGACGGAATCGCCGCGAACGCGTTCATGAGTACGACGCTTGCCACGGCGGTGGCTTCATTCACCTGGGCAATGCTCGAGTACGCGCTGCGCGGCAAACCGAGTGTCCTCGGATTTTGTTCGGGTGCTGTGGGCGGACTCGTGGTGATTACTCCGGCTTGCGGATATGTCGCTCCAAGTGGCGCGGTAATAATTGGAATCGCGGCGGGAATCGTCCCGTTTTTCGCCTGCACCAAATTGAAATCCTGGCTGGGCTACGACGATGCGCTAGATACTTTTGGCGTCCACGCTGTGGGCGGAACGCTCGGCGCGTTCCTCACCGGCTTTCTCGCGACTGCGAGTGTGAATCCGAATCTTTTATTAAGCGTCGCCGGAGCGCCTAATCCGGCCACGCAAAACGGTCTTGCGAAGATTGTGGGGCACACGCTTTGGTTGGAGCAATTGAAAGCAATCGGGATCACGATCGTGTTTGCGGTGGTTGGAAGCGCAATCATCGGTGCCATTGTCAGGGGGCTGATTGGCTTGCGTATTGCACCGGAGATCGAGCGGCAGGGGCTCGACATCAACGAACACGGCGAAGAAGGGTATATGACGACAGGTTGATTTTCTAAACGCCCAACCCACCTTCGCAAAGGGCTACGGGCGTGAGCAGGCGCTCAACGCTTGATTTAGAGAGGAACAAGGCAATGAAGTCGTTAGGCGACAAGTTTGATATCCGGCAGTTCCATGAAGTGGTCTTGGGCAATGGCAGCGTCCCGCTCGATGTGTTGGAGGAGCTGGTCGATCGCTGGGTTAAGTCGAAGCAGGCTGGCTAGCGTTAAGGGGTATGGATCGCGATACCGAACAGCTTAATCTCCTCGCGATTTTTCACTATGTCGTGGCGGGTTTGGCGGCTCTCTTTTCTTTTTTCCCGCTGCTTTACACAACGGTCGGCGTCATCTTCATATTTGCCGCGCGGCACGGAACAGCGAAACCGGGCGAAGACTTGCCTCCTGAATTTCTTGGGTGGATTTTTGCTGTGCTCGGTGCGCTGTTGTTCTTGATCGGAATAGCAATGGCAATCTGTATTCTGATTGCCGGCCGATCTCTTGCGCTCCGCAAACGCTACTCATTCGCGTTCGTAATGGCCTGTATCGAATGCCTCTTCATTCCCTTTGGAACAATTCTCGGCGTGTTTACGATTGTTGTGCTTTCGCGCGAATCGGTGAAGGCGCTCTTTTCTGCGGCGCAAACGCCGGATTAAAATTGCGGGGCTGCAGGCGTCCGATGTCATCAGCGGACAATGCTTGAGGTGTGGGGCCTTCGCCCTTAGTGCGATGCGCTGAGGACAGCGCACACTACAGCATTATTCCAGCGGTTTGCTAAGAAGTCACGGGTGGGGCCGCTGGAATGCCGGGCTCTAGCCAATGGCCGGGAAGCTACCTTGCGTCACAGCAATTCGCGTCCAGACCTCAACGCCCTCCCGCATTTGGGTTGCCCACGCTGTTTGTCTGCCGTTGCAGTGCTTCAGCGTTGGCTTTCTGCACGTTCAAAGTGCCAGGCGCGGACTTCGCGCCATCGTCAACTTCGACCCAGCTGCCGCCAATATGGCTTCCTGTAGCCGGCGGAACCCAGACCATGTGCTTTCCCTTCTTCTGGCCTGCGCTGGCCTGTGCCGCTGTAACTGGTTTGAGGTCAAAATTCAACTGCGTGATTTGGTCCGGCTTGGTTTTCGTATTCGTGATCGATGTCTTCACCGCGCCATTCACTACCAATGTTACCTGGTAAACGCCCGGTGGCAGACCCTCTGAAATGTAGCGACCCTTCCCATCTGTTTTCACGGTGTTGAACCGCTGGCTGCCACCTTTCGATTCGATTCGAACATCTGCACCCTTTATCGCTTGCCCTTTTGCGTCCTTCACTAAGCCCTGAATAGCTGATGGTCCAGCCCAGGCAGTTGCGACAGAAAGAACAAACCCAATTAACCCGATCCGAAGTGAATTAATAAACATAGAGGTATAACGTTACAATAATTACTACAGGAAATAATAGGCCAGGTTCCCGAGTATTTGCCGAACGAGGAAAAAGCGAAGTTTCCGCGAGTGGACTGTTGCCGTAGCCGCGCCTCGGTGAGGCGCGACTACACGGTCCATGGCGCGTGGCTATAGACTAGAAGCGCTTTCTCAAAGCGATGTCCCGAGTACGACCATTGATCTCGGTCGTCGCTTCGTCGTTGCCGCTTTCAAAATTACCAATTACGAGCGGTGACTGTGTGAACGTTGAAACGGGAGTGCGCCTTTCCGCTGTCGTCGACTTCGACCCAGTTACCTCCGATGTGGCTCCCGGTACGAGCTGGCACCCATACCATGTGCTTTCCGCCCTTTGCAATGCTACCTGCTTGGGATGTTGGCTTGAGATCGAAATTCAGCTGAGTCGGTTGATTCGCCTTGATCTGCGTGTTCATAATCGATGCCTTGACTGCGCCATTCACAAGCAATGTTACCCGGAAAACGCCCGGTTGCAGTCCCTGTGAAATATAGCGGCCCTTTGGATCGGTCGTAACTGTGCTCAACACCTGTTTGCCGTCTCGCGATTCGATTCGAACGCCTGCGCCTTTAATCGGTTCGCCTTTTGCATCTTTGACAAACCCCTGAACGGACGCTGGACCCTCCGCTGTAATTTTGTTCGTTCGCACACCGGCTTCCGATTCGCGAGAACGGACACTGGTAGTGACTGCTGTTCCTGGAGGCGCAGCGGTCACGTCCGCTGTACTTTTGTTCGTTCGCAGACCGGCTTCCGATGCGCGATCACGCACACTGGTAGTGACTCCTGCCTCCGCAGGCGCAACGGTCGCCTCTGCCGTAATCTTGTTCGATCGCGGGCCGGCTTCCAATGCGCGATCACGTATACTGGTAGCGACTCCCGTCTCTCGAGGTGCAGCGGTCACTCGAGTGTCCGCGCGGTGCGGGTCGAAAACTGCCGGAGATGTGTCATCTGGAACTGTGAATGGATTAGATGGATTCTGTAAGGGCACGCTAATGCCGGTACTGCTTATCGGATGAGTTGCATCTGTGAAGAGTCGCTGCAGATAAAAGTCGTACGTGCCACTGCCGGGTTGTTCTTGGGCGGAAGGTCGAACGGCGAGTTGGTATCCCTGATCTTTGGTCTCGCTGGCGTCGCTGACGGGCAAAACTGCAACAGTCTTATCGGGCGGATTAAACTGCGACGCTCGAAAAAATTCAGCGTGGAACAACGAGACCGCAGCCGCGCCCAACACGAGACCGGCAGTCGCTGCTCCAACCAATTTGGGATTACGACGCGACCAGCGCCAGATCCGCGCTGGAGGTGAAATCGGGCGAGCAATGATCGGACGACCATCGAGCCAGCGTTCCAGATCAGCTGCGAGATCTCCAGCCGACTGATAGCGCGCTCTCGGATCACGTTCGAGACAGTGTGCACAAATCGTCTCCAAATCCCGATCGAGCGATGGTGCCAGCGAGCGTAGTTTGGGCGCCTGCGTTTCAGAGGCTTGGCGAATCACGGAAACCGGATTGGAACCCAGGAATGGTGGACGTCCGGCAAGCAAGTTGAACAGAACTGCGCCGAGACTGTAAACATCGCCAGCCGCCGTGAAATCTGCGGCTGCGCCACCGGCCTGCTCGGGGGCAATAAAACCCGCTGTTCCGAATGTAGTCAGCGATCTTGTAAGATCGTTGTTTGCATCCAGTAGTTTTGCCAAACCGAAATCGCTCACGAGTGGCTCGCTGCGATCGTCGAGTAGAATGTTTCCCGGTTTGAGATCACGATGGAGAACTCCACGGCTGTGGGCGTATTCGACAGCAAGCGCGACTTTTGCCATAAGTTGCACGCACTTCCGCGGTTCATCGCGCAGAGAAGCCGCGTTATCGTGCAAGCTTCCCTTCTCCGCGAGTTTCATGCTGAAAAACGGCAGGCCGTCCTCGCTTTGGCTCACTTCATAAATCGGAAGGATGTTCGGGTGATCCAAGCTCGCCACTGCCTGGGCCTCTCGTCGGAAACGCTGCAGCGCTCCGTGTGAATCAGCGCGATAACTAAGGACGCGCTTTACCGCGACGATGCGCCGGGAATGTCGTTGCCTGGCGCGATAGATTACGCCCATACCGCCGCAACCGATCTGCTCGAGAATTTCGTAATTTCCCAACTGCCAGGGCTTGTCGCGCGCGTCTAACTCGTCGAGTACGGTTTCATAAACTGCCTTCGATACCTCACCACCGCTTTCCAATCCCTCGCGCAGCAGGCAGCTCACGCAAACTCCGGTGTCGAGTCGCATGGTTGCTCCACACTTCTCGCATTTTGCGTGCTCTTTGCTAGCGTCGCTCGGAAGCGGATCGGAGCGTGGATCTGAATCTGTCATCGCAATTAGTCGGTTCCTGTTGCGAGTAACGCACACAAGTAACGGATCTCATCAGCCACCTCGGCAGGATCCTCGACGGTTTGCGAGACTTCATCGCGCAGCAGACTGCGGTAACGCTGACGCATGTTGTGCAGCTGTTTTTTCACGGCCGTTTCTGCCATTCCCAGTTCCCCAGATAGGTTAGCATATGACAGTTCATCGCGCTCGTCTGTAAGATGGGAGCTTAGTGCCTGGAAAAGCCAGAGCTTGCCTTTGCTCTCGCATTCTTCACGCAGGCGTTGAACCGCATGTTCTACCACCGTGGTGGCCCAACTAAGGTCGAAGAGGCGCTCCGGCGGCAACGAGTCGAGTGCTTGAACCGGGATGGATAATTGTGACGGCGCTTCCGCCATCCAATCGTCCCAGGAAATAAATTCCGCGCCGCCGCCGCGTTTGTGGGTATGTGCTTTCTCGGCGGCGTTAACAAGAAAATTTTGGAGCGACTTGAGCAACAGCGAGCGGAACCGCCCGCGGTCACGATCGGCGTGGTGTAACCAATTCTTCTTCAGAATAGTCACAAAAAAATCCTGAGTGAGGTCCTGCGCGTCCTCAATTGAATGGCCGCGTGCCCGCACAAACGAGAAAATGGGTCGCCAATAAGTTCGACAAAGCTCGGCCAGCGCATCGCGCGCCTTTTGCTCTTCGCTTCCGCTGGCGGCGGAAAGGATCAGGCTCCAGCGGGTAGTTACAAACTCGCGAGGTCCATCTTCACCCCGGTTGCCGGCCTTCCCTTTCACGAGAGAACATTGTGGTTCTCCCTCACCTATACAAGCAATAAACGGTGAATACACCGCGCCGCCGCAGTTGCTTGCCTTCGCTCGAATGCGAAGTCCGCCCTGCGCGAGAACTCGATTAAATTCTCTTTCGTAAGAGATAGCGTTAGACGCTGTGCCGGCGGAGGGGCTCGAACCCACACGATCTTGCGATCACTGGATTTTGAGTCCAGCGCGTCTGCCAATTCCGCCACGCCGGCGTTTGGGACCTTGAACCTACAAGGGCGGTTACGAAGCTCAACTGGTGAAAGTCACAGCCTGTCGGCAGCGTACCGGAAATTCCAGTTAATAGAAAACACCTTTCGTCGTGAATTGAATGGGAATCTCAAGTGTAGTTATGCTTCTCGGTTTGAAACGCCATTGGCGCAAAGCTCGCAGCGCCGCATCATCGAGAATTTTATATCCTGTGCTTTTTTCCATCGAGGCCGATGTAACAACACCAGTCGCCGGATCAATCTTTACGACTGCTACACCTTTGCCGGTTAAACCCTGAGCGCGTGCGTCGCGGGGATGTTCTGGAAGAAACCAATACGTTGCATTGTGCAGCCACAGACTATGTCCCTTGGTTCGCACCCATTCGCGAAATCCCTGCATTGTAAAATTGATCGGAATCCGCACTTTATGCACCGAGCCGGGCTTGAAGCGCCACCGTCGGAAAGCTTCCAATGCTAAATCGTCAAGAATTTTGTGTCCCGTGCTCTTGAGCAACTACGCCGATGTCACGGTACCGGTTGAGGGATCAACGTTTAACAAAACGATCCCGCTTCCTGTAATGTGTTTGGAGCGGGCTTCGTAGGGATACGCTGGCCGTGGAGCATATACAGCCAGAGCCTTTGCTTCTGAAATATCGATGTGAGGACCCGCTGCAATTGAAACACCTGGGAAAATCGCGACGAGGATACCAGCCAAGAGAGAAATCAGACCGGTGACGCGCTTAAAATTCACGAGATTGCACTCGGTAAATGTGAATGGAACGCATTGCGGTGGAGCGGTTAGATCGCGCTTCAATCAGATCCCATCGCCAAATTCTATTTGCATCCGCAAACCGCGCGGTGGGCCGAGAATCTCGCGAAGAATAACTGCGTCACGTAAACGAGACGTCGATGCAAGCAACGCGGCTAGGTCCGCTCTTCGTTCCTCAGTCTTGGCAATTGTGCGTATCCCCCCTGCGTAAGCTTCCGCAGGCGCTTTGAAGATTGGCGCCGATGCAATCGGAAGCGGTCCTTCGTGAACCTCGAAAGCGGGAGCCCTTGTTACGTTTGGCGGAGCTAGTTCCTCCCCGCCTCTGACCGGCCGCGGCGGCGGAATTTCTTTCGAGATTATCTCGCGTTTGCGCGGCTTTTCTCGTCTTAGTTGCGAAAAAGGTGACGTCGGCGGCTGCACCGGTGCAAGTGGGCGGGGCGGAATATCTGTCCGAGGCACCACGGACGGCGGCGGTCTTGAGGTTGGAGGTTGGCCAAGCGCTTCTAATAGTTTGCGAATCCGGTCTTCGTCCGACTGCGTGGGCGCGCGTTGCAATGGCGCAGGTGTTCGCGGCGTCGATGTTCGGTTCGTCTGATCTTTGCTTCTCTTGCCTGCCATCTTCGCCAGGAACTGGAACAAGACAGCGACCACGACAAGCAAAAGGAAAAGGAAATTATCGAAATTGGCTGCAATCATTGCTCACATTGCGTTGAAACTTGAAGCGATCGATCAGACTTCTCGCTTCTCACATCTCACTTCTCACTTCTCACATCTCACTTCTTGAACGCAGTCATTGATCACCGATCACGTCCCCTCAGTCCGTGGCTTTTCGCCGCCTGCAATTGATTCGCGCATCGACGTATCCGCCTGCACGTTTTTCATCCGGACGTAATCCATTACGCCAAGATTACCCGAGCGAAACGCGTCTGCCATCGCCTGGGGAACGAGCGCCTCGGCTTCCACCACTTTGGCTCGCATTTCCTGCGTCCTGGCCCGCATTTCCTGCTCGACTGCCACGGCGGCCGCGCGGCGCACTTCGGCTTTAGCTTGGGCAACGCGCTTGTCGGCCTCGGCCTGTTCGGTCTGCAATTTCGCGCCGATGTTATCGCCGACATCCACGTCAGCGATATCGATCGAGAGAATTTCAAACGCGGTGTTACTATCGAGACCTTTGGCCAGCACTGTTTTTGAAATGCGGTCGGGATTCTCTAGCACTTCCTTGTAGGAATGGGCTGAACCAATCGCGCTAACAATGCCTTCGCCTACTCGCGCGATAATGGTTTCTTCAGTCGCGCCACCGACGAACCGATCGAGATGCGAACGCACGGTAACACGCGCTTTGACCTTCACGCCGATACCGTCTTGTGCGACTCCGTCAATCGTCGTGCGTCCCATGTTTGGGCTCGGAGCGTCGATCACCTTCGGATTGATGCTCGTGCGCACCGCTTCCAAAACCGTTTTGCCAGTTCCTTTGGTGGCCAGATCGATGGCGCAAGCCCGGTTGAAATCGAGCGTGATTCCTGCCTTGTCAGCGGCAATCAAGGCAAGGACCACATGGCTCACGTCGCCGCCTGCGAGGTAATGCGCTTCCAGCGGATCGCTACGAACATCCAGGCCGGCTTTCACCGCCGTGATACGATTGTCCACGATCAAACCGACAGGCACCTTGCGTAGTCGCATTCCAACCATCTTACCCAGACTCACCGGCGCATTTGCGATTCGTGCCCGGAGCCAGAGACCGAAAAAGTTGAAAAGAACAACCGTCAGCACGAACGCAAACAGCGCGAGCACCGCGATGCCGACAAGATAAAGAGATTCCATATTGCGGCGAAGCCTATCGGAACCGAAAGAACCCGGAAAGTTCTAATTGGTGGGACGCGTCGTTATCAACACGTTGCCAAATAGCATGCGGCTTTCGCGCCTAACTGATCGTCTCCGGAGAAGCCGATCCAGCTGTAGACGGCCTGGCTCAAGAAGTGGTGCGTTTTTTTGCTCGCATTACGCAGCGCTTTTCGATAAGAACGCAATTCCCATGGTTTCGCTTTTGCGAGGGCCTCGTTAAAGAACTCGACATTCAATCCCAATGCACACGCTTGAAGAATGGCAGCAGTGGTACCAGTCAGTTAGCATAATAGAGCCACGCGCTCCTGCGTCTTATCGGCCACCCGAAGAACCTTTACTTGAAGCGTGGGACAACCGGTTGGCCGCGCAGAATGTTTACTTCGATATGTGCGTCGCTAAGCACACCGGCCACGCGCGTGTTGTTGACGACAAGAGCGTCGCTTCCCTTCGAGTCGATCAAGGATTGGCGAAGCCGGCGATGGAAAAGGCCGTGGGCGCGTTCATTCGCGACGGTTCGTGGCCGGCTCTCACACATCGCGAGCATTTGCATCTGATCGTACGCATTCGGCTAGCCCGAAAAGTAGTAGCAGCTATTCGGCAGGGCACGCCGCAGGGCATGGTTGTTAAGAGCCAAATGCCTGACCTTGGAAATCGTGAGTACGCGATCCGGTGGTTTCTTGTCGATCTTTGGAATTTGGCAGGCAAAGCCTTCCTTGCTGCGATGGCGCGTGATTTCTTAGAAAAGCGAACGGAATCTGTAAGCGATAGAAGCCAGGTCGAACAACTGACTGGCGAGCCGACAAATTGACCGGCGATTTGGTGCTCGGGGCGGGACTTGAACCCGCATGCCTTTCGGCATACGCCCCTCAAACGTACGTGTCTGCCATTCCACCACCCGAGCTTTTGAATTTGGAATGCGCCGAAAATCTTCCGTCAATCTGCGCCTGTTGGCAACCTGGTCTTATTCTTACTCATGATCATGCTCGTAATCGAACGGAAACACACAAATTACGAACGCGGGTGTCCCGAACGTGAAATCAACTGATCAGTGGCTAGGTTCCTGAAGCGAAGAGGGGCATGAGCACGAGCACGATTACGAGTGAGGACGAAGAATGGATTAAAATCGACCTGCACATTCATACGCTCGATGATCCCAAAGACGCGGTGGATTACTCCGCGCATCAATTGCTCGAACGCGCGCGCGCACTTGGCTTTCGCGTCCTTGCGATCACTCTGCACGATGCAGTGTTTAATCGACCGGAAGTATTCGCCGATGCGGCGGCGATGGGGATTCTGCTTATCCCCGCCGCGGAAATGCGTCTGCACGGCGCGGACGTCATCGTGCTAAATGTCAGCACCGAGGAAATGGCGGAACTGAAAAGCTTTGATGATCTACGGCGCCTGCGGGAGCGGCGCGGCGGCTCAATTTTTACAATTGCGCCACACCCGTTTTACATGTTTGGGGGCTCGATCGGATCGCGATTATTTCAGGAGATAGATTGTTTCGACGCCATCGAGTTCTGCCATTTTCACGTAGGACTCTTTAATCCGAATCGCCGTGCGAAAAGAGTGGCGTCG
>Ga0193707_1000653_pt1 | contig 12153 bp, 11 predicted proteins | sample U3c2metaG_FD_143043 | JGI IMG/M metagenome (GOLD analysis project Ga0193707, IMG submission 143043) | Soil microbial communities from a riparian zone of the East river system, Colorado, United States - U3c2 | ecosystem: Environmental > Terrestrial > Soil > Riparian zone | place: USA: East River... | reverse complement strand
GGAAGTGGCTCGGCTCGGTGTTCGTGATCGCGCTGGACGAGACCGAGGTCCGCGACGCCCGGTTCGCCGACGAGGACATCGAGTCGGCCGCGAGCTCGGGCTCAGCGTTCTCCTCGCTGCCCGGCCAGGACACCGCCGACGGTACGGTCGCCGGCGCCTACATCGTGATCAACCCGAACGAGCGCGACCGCGCCGACGAGATCCTGCTGTCGCACGAGATCACCCACGTGGCCACCGCCGACCTCGGCGGGTACGAACCGCTCTGGCTGGCCGAGGGCGCGGCCGAGTACGTGTCCTGGCGCGGGATCGAGGCGATCAGCGGTCCGGGCGAGGTCGGCAAGTGGGAGCGGGAGGTCATCGACGAGGCGATGCCGGCGATGACCTCGCTGCCGAGTGACGCCGGCTTCTACCTGAACTCCGCCGACGTGTACGGCGTCAGCTGGCTGGCAGTGCGCTACCTGGTGCAACGGATCGGGCTCGCCCCCGTCGAGGAGCTGTACGAGGACATGGCGATGCACGGCACCGACCAGGCGTCCCGGGACCGGATCCTGCTCAGCCGCACCGGTCTCACCGAGGCGACGTTGTGGACATCTCTGCAGACGTACAGGCCACAACGCTGAGTGGCGGATTGACCTCAGGCGGTCAGAGAGGCAATCTCGAATGGTTCCGTCCATGCCGAGGAGGCGCAGATGAGTCTTGTCCGGAAGAAGACGATCGAGCAGTCGATCGCGGACACCGACGAACCGGAGTACCAACTCAAGAAACGCCTGACCGCGATCGATCTGACTGTCTTCGGCATCGGAGTCATCATCGGCGCCGGTATCTTCACGCTGACCGGCCGAGCGGCCAAGGCCTACGCCGGACCGGGCATCGCGCTGTCGTTCGTGTTCGCAGCGATCTGTTGTGCGCTGGCCGCCCTGTGCTACGCCGAGTTCTCGTCCACCGTCCCGGTGTCGGGCTCGGCGTACACGTTCTCGTACTTCGCGCTCGGCGAGATCTTTGCCTGGATCATCGGCTGGGACCTGCTGCTCGAGCTGATGCTCGGGGCAAGCGTCGTCTCCCAGGGCTGGTCGACGTACGCCGCTCTGTTCCTCGATCAGATCGGGTTGGGCTGGCCCTCGTCGATAGGGCCTGACAGTCATGTGAACGTGCTGGCGATACTGCTCGTGCTGGTGCTGACCATCCTCGCGACGATCGGCATCAAGGAGTCGCTGCGGGTCAACCTGGTGCTGGTGGGGATCAAGCTGTTCGTGGTCCTGTTCGTGATCATCGCCGGCCTGTTCTACATCAAGGGCTCGAACCTGACGCCGTTCGTCCCGCCGAGCGTGCCGGCCGCGGGCGGTGGCGTCGAGATCACCACGCCGCTGTTCCAGGCGCTGTTCGGGTTCACGCCGTCGACGTTCGGTGTGATGGGTCTGGTGTCCGGCGCCTCGCTGGTGTTCTTCGCGTTCATCGGCTTCGACGTGGTCGCGACCACCGCCGAAGAGGCGAAGAACCCGCAGCGCGACCTGCCGCGCGGCATCATCGGCTCGCTGGCCATCTGCACGGTGCTCTACGTGCTGGTCTGCATCGTCATCACCGGCATGGTGAAGTACACCGACATCAACGGTGAGGCGGCGCTGGCCGAGGCGTTCCGCTCGGTCGGACGCAGTGGCTTCGCGACCCTCATCTCGGCAGGTGCCGTGGCCGGTCTGACCACGGTGGTGCTGACGCTGATGATCGGTGCCGCCCGGGTGGTGTTCGCGATGAGCCGTGACCACCTGATGCCGCGTCAGCTCGGCAAGACGCACCCGAAGTGGGGTACGCCGTACCGCCTGACCATCGGGATCGGTGTCGTGGTCGCGATCGTGGCCGGTGTCACCCCGATCGGGAAGCTGGAGGAGATGGTGAATATCGGCACCCTGGCCGCGTTCACCCTGGTCTCGATCGCCGTACCGCTGCTGCGGAAGAGCCGGCCGGACATCAAGCGCTCCTTCACGGTGCCGGGCAATCCGGTGGTCCCGATCCTGGCCGCGGTCATCTGCATCTACCTGATGCTGAACCTGTCGCTGGAGACGTGGCTGCGGTTCGCCATCTGGATGGTGCTCGGGTTCGTCATCTACGGCCTCTACGGCTACCGCAGGAGCCGCGTCGGTATCGAAGAACGCACCGGCGAGGTCACGAAGGCCTGAGGCAGCCCTCGGGTGGTCGGCTGACGGTAGGATCAGCCGACCATCCGAGAAGGACACCGTGAAGCACCGAGACGCCTGCTCGTAGGCGTCGCCGCGTTGGCGCTGGCCACGACCGCGGGGGTGGTCGCCGTCCGCGTCCAGCACGGCACGTCCCCCGGCAGCAGCGCTGTGGCGGTCGAGGCGACCGCGACGCCGGGTCAGCTCACCGAGACGCAGAAGAAGGCCCGCAAAGGCCAGGTCGACGTGATCCTCGCGAGCCGGGCGACGGCGGTCCTGAAGGGCGATCTGCGCGGTTTCCTCGCGGCGGTCGATCCGAAGCAGGCGCAACTGGTGGCACGGCAGCGGCTGCTGTTCACGAACCTGCGGAAGTTCGCTTTCAGCAAGCTGACCTATTTCGCCGCGGACGAGCGCGAGTCGCCGGAACTGACCACGAAGTACGGGCCGGGCGTGTTCATCACCCGGGTGATGATGCGGTACCAGCTGACCGGGCTGGACGCGAAGCCGGTGCAGACAGACCTGGGCTAACACCTTCGTCCGGCGGGCGAGCGTCTGGGTTCTGGTCGAGGACACCGCGATCGACGGCGAGCTGAGCCCGGACGGGCACCGGCAGCCGTCGGACTACCAGGAGATCGCGGTGGTCCGGCACGGCAAGGTCGTCGTCGTGGTCGACAAGCGCGAGCCGGGGGTTCCTGTGCCCGCTGGATCCGGATCTGGCTGGGCTGGGGTGTGGCTGGGGCCTGGATGTAGGAGAGTTTTCTCTTCCAGCCGGGGCAAAACCCTCCTAGAAACGAGCCAAGACCCTCCCCGAACCGGTTCAGGGAGGGTTTTCCGGCATGAACCCCCGCCGCTGGAGTCCGGGCAACCCGGTTCGGGAGCGCGCGAGACTTTGTGCACCAGATGGGCGTTCTGTGGGCGATGTCGTGGATGAACCGTGAACAAAGCGGCCGTTGCCACGATCCACGTCAGCGACCAGCAGCGACGGGCCGGGACGGGGGCTGTTGGGGGGAGCCGCGGTGAGGGGTTGCCCCCTGAGGTGGTGGGTTGCCTCCTGAAAATCCGAGGGGGCAACCCACCAGCTGAGGGGTTCACTCCTGAAATGGCCTCGCCCCAGCCCCAGAATGGTGTCAGCGGGAGGCGGTTGTGGTCAGCTCAGACTCGCCAGGCCCTTGGGTAGGAACCGTTTGCCGTTGACCTTCTCGGAGAGGCCGGCCCGGTCCAGGTACGGCGTGATTCCGCCGAGGTGGAAGGGCCGGCCGGCGCCGAGGAGAAGGCACAGGTCGATGTCCTGGGCCTGCGCGACCACGCCCTCGTCGAGCATGATCCGGATCTCCTCGGCCAGCGCGGTCAGCATCCGGGTGCGCAGCTCCTCCGGCGTCGACGGCTTGTCGCCGACCGTCACCAGCGCCTGATCAGGTCGGCGAGCGCCTCGTCCTCGGCCGCGAAGCCACGATCGCGGTCGTTGTCCTTCGCCGCCGCGATCAGGTCCAGGGCACGGTACGGCGCCGGGGCCGCACCGCTCACCTTGACATCGGCAAAACCCTTGCCTCGGGCAACGGCTGCGTCCCAGGCTTCGCCCCGGTCGATCTCCGGCCGCAGCGGCGTGATCTCGCCGGTGAGCACCTTGCTCGCCCACAGCAGCGACTGCTTGAGAAAGTCGGCGGAGTCCAGCAGGACGTCTCCGATGCCGAACTTGACGGCTTCCGGGCCGCTGAGCATCTTGTTCTGGTTCAGGGCGTTCTCGACCACGACCTTGACGGCCTTGTCGGCGCCGATCAGGTTCGGCAGCAGGAAGTTGCCGCCCCAGCCCGGGATCAGGCCGAGGAAGACCTCGGGCGTCGCCAGCATCCCGGCCGCGGCCGAGACAGTCCGGTACGACGAGTCCAGCGCGACCTCGAGCCCGCCACCGAGCGCGACGCCGTTGACGAACGCGAAGCTGGGCTTGCCGCCGTCGATCAGCTTGCGCATGACGCCGTGGCCGATCCTGCCCAGGCTCAGCGCCTGGTCACGGCCGGTCAGCTTCGGTACGCCGGTCAGGTCGGCGCCGGCGGCCAGGATGAACGGCTTCCCGGTGACACCGATCGCGACGACCTCGTCCCGCGCGAGCGCAGCGTCGATCGCGGTGTTCAGCGAGGCCAGACCCTTCGGACCAAACGTGTTCGGCTTGGTGTGGTCATGCCCGTTGTCGATCGTGATCAGCGCCATCAAGCCGGCCTTGCCCGGCAGCACGACATCCCGGGTGCGCGCGGAGGTGACGACCTCATCCGTCTCGATCGCGACAGCCTCGTCCCGCTCCGGCGGAAGATCCGGGTTCCGCCGGAGCAGCTCCCGGATGCACTTGATCACCAGGTCGTCGGCACGCGTCTCGGCGTACTGGCCCTTGGCCTTACCGAACGGGGTGCGAACGCCGTCGACGAACACCACATCGCGGATCTCACGGGGCACGAGGCCCTCCTCTGGGAGGGGTCGGGAAGCTACCGCGATGCTACTCGCCAGTAACAGAACTCCCAAAGCACCCACGCCTGTGCGGCTGCTCACAACCAAACCCGCGCGCTCACACCGGCGTAACCCGTGGCGTACCGGATCGAATCGGCGCATGCTGGAGCCAGGTAGCTATGGGGAGCCGTTCAATGAACAACTTTGATCTCGCCGTACCGGTCCTCGGCCGGGGCAAGCACCGCAGTCCACGCAAGGGCGCCTGCTTCATGGAGTTCGCCTCCTATCTGGCCGGCGAGCCGTGGTCCGACCACCCGGCCTGCACCCACCCGCTGCTCGCGGGCGTGGCGCGGGACGTCAACGACTGCACGACGGATGCCGGCCGGTCCAGGCTGGCTCCGCTGATCCCGTCGGTCATCGGCCTGACTCCCGACGACCCGCACGTCGTCCCGCGGGTGACCGCGCGCTGCATCCAGCACGCGTTGCCGGTCGTCTCGCAGGAGCGCCAGTACATCCTGGCCGTGGCGTTGCTGGTGGGGGAGAGGCACCTGGCCGCGCTGGACGGGCGTCCGCTGGACGACCTCGAGCCGGAGTCTCTCGCGGTGCTGGAGGCGGTTCCGTCCGCGACCAAGTGGGCGCGGTCCTTCACCTCCCGGGCCCACCGGGGTACGCCGGACTTCGCCCGCCGGACCGCACCCCGCGCGGTGTCGTGCGCGGTGGAAGGGATCTCGCAAGCCTGCGTACCGAATCCGGACGAACGCCTCTACAACCTGCTGACCGCGGCGATCGCGGAGAGCAAGGCGTGGATGCCCGCGCGCACACCGATGCCCGTGCGGCAACAGCGCGTGGAAGTTCGTTAGGCGACCAGTACGCTTCACCGTGTGACCTTGGAGATCGATACCGGTTCAGGATTGATGCCAGTCCACGAGTGGGGCTCCGCGGGCCATGACACGCCGGGGCTGCTGCTCCTCCAGGAGATCTTCGGGGTCTCCGGCTACATCAAGCAGCGCGCGGCGGATCTGGCTGCCCTCGGGTACTACGTGATCGCGCCGGAGATCTACTGGCGGCTGGACGACACGTCGCTGGACGAGTCGGACCCGGAGTTGATGCAGCGCGCGATGGGCATCGCGCGGCGGCTCGACTGGGACCAGGCCGTCACGGACGCGGTCGCGGCGCTGGACTACCTTCGGTCGCGTGGCAAGGGCACCGGGACCGTCGGTTTCTGCTTCGGCGGCGGACTGGCGTTCAACGTCGCGGCGGTGTCCTCGCCGGACGCCCTGGTGAGCTACTACGGCTCCGCGCTGCCACAGTTGCTCGAGCTCGCGCCGAAGGTGACCGCGGCCAGCCTGCACCACTTCGGCGACGCGGACACCTTCCTCAAGGCCGACGCGGTCATCCCGGCGCTGGGCGATGCCGAGATCCACCGGTACGCCGAGGCCGGTCACGCCTTCGACAACCCCCTGCCTACCTTCCACGACGCGGACGCCTCCAGCCTGGCGTGGCGGCGTACCGCCGACTTTCTTGCCCGCCACCTCCCTACCTCCCAAGGAACAGCATGAGCCTGTACGACATCCCCCTGACGACTCTTTCCGGTACGCCGACCTCGATCGGTGACTTCAAGGGCAAGGCCGTCCTCGTCGTGAACGTCGCGTCGAAGTGCGGTCTGACGCCGCAGTACGAGGGCCTGGAGAACCTGCAGAAGAAGTACGCGTCCCGTGGCTTCACCGTGCTCGGTGCTCCGTGCAACCAGTTCGGCGGGCAGGAGCCGGGGACGGCGGAGGAGATCGAGACCTTCTGCTCGACGACGTACGGCGTGAGCTTTCCGATGCTGGACAAGCTCGAGGTGAACGGCGACGGCCGGCACCCGCTGTACTCCGAGCTGACCCTGACACCGGATGCCGAGGGCGAGGCCGGCGACATCCAGTGGAACTTCGAGAAGTTTCTGATCAGCCCGGAAGGCACGGTCGCCGCACGCTTCCGCCCGCGCACCGAGCCGGAGTCCGCCGAGGTCGTCGCCGCGATCGAGACGCAGCTCCCGGCCTGACCGCAAACCGGTTCGGGAGCGTCAGTGTGAGCCGGCGAACGCCTCCTCGTACTCCTTGCGGACCTGGTCGCCACCTTGCTTGCGCCAGCGTTGGATCGTGTCGTCCCAGGACGCGACGTCCTTCCGGCCCTGGAGGACCTCGGAGAGGGCGTCGTCGAGCAGGGTGTTGAGAGTGTTCCGCTTGCGTGAGTACGTCTCGGAGTAGAGGGTGTCTGCCGGGTTGGCGACAGTCATCGGAACCGCCTTGACCTGGTAGGCGTGTTCCTTCTTGGTCTCCTCGGGGTGACCGGGCTCGTACAGCGGCCATGGCGCGTCGGCGATCCGGTAGAACTCCGCGGTGTGCTCGACCTCGCCCTTGCTGGTCAGGATGGGGTCGCCGTTCACCATGGTGTAGTCGACGCCCTCCTTCCCGTACCGGTTGACGAGATACTCCTGGGTCCCGAACGGGGCCGCGAGGTAGTTCGCGACCCGGAGCATCAGCTTGATCCGCTCCTTGTCGCCGGTCTTCTTGACCACCGTCGTACTGAAGGACGGAACTCCGCGCGCCAGGTTCGGCTTCGCGCCCGCGTCGTACTTCGGCGGGAGCATGCCGTCCAGCTGAACGGGTGAGTTCGGCTTCAGGTACTGCATGACGTACTGCGGCCAGGCGGAGTAGTTGTCGCTGACCATCACGACCCGACCGGCACCGATCCAGTCCTTGAACGGGGCACCGTCGGTGAAGGTGTCGGGATGGAAGTAGCCGGCCTTGACGAGTTCCCGGGTGTCGCTGATCGCCTGCTTGGTCTGTTCCAGCTCGTGGACCGAGGTGAACTTGCCGGCCTCTTCCTGCCACCCGACCGGCGCTCCCATCATCCGCAGGATGAGGTCGCGGACGCCGGCCGGGCCGTGGAACGCCCAGCGGTTCTCCTTCGGGTTGGTGACGCCCTTCGCGAGCTCCTTGAATTCCTGGTACGTCGTGGGCGCCGGATCGAAACCGAGCGACCTGACGAGGTCGACGCGCGTGAACCAGATGACCCCGATGCGCTCCCTGGGGATCGGGATGCCGTAGATCCCGCCGTTGAACACCGTGGTGCGCCAGGCCTCCGGGCGCAGGTTGGCCAGCATGGGGTAGTCCTTGACCGCATCGCCGGCCAGGAACTCGGTGAGGTTCTGGCACTTCGCGTCCAGCAGTTGCGGCAGGTTGGGCGTGTTGACGATCATGGTGAAGTCCGGCAGGTCGCCGCTCAGCACGGTCGGAAGCTTGTCGGCGTAGTTGGCGCTCGGCACCATCTGCAGATTCAAGGTGACGCCGAGCTTGTCGTTGACGTTGCGCCAGTACTCGTTCCTCGATGCCGGCGGTGGAATCGGCCGGAACTGCTGGATGAAGGCTGTCAGTTCTTCCGCCCCCGTTCCCGGCCGGTCCGGAACACCGGCGACCGGACTGGCGGGGTAGCGCAGGAAGCCGGACATTACGCCCTCCTTCGTCGGCGCGAGGTCCGGCTTGACCCCCTGATAGGCGACGTACGCCGGAAGTTCGACACCGGAGTTCTGCTGTTGCCGGCTCGCGGTGGGGGAGCTGGAACAGGCGCTCAGCGACGGACCGGCGGTTGCGGCGACGGCGGTTCCTCCGGCCAGCTTGAGGAGGGTTCGGCGACTCAATGGTGCGGACATGCGTTCTCCTTTCGAGGCCGGCGGCTCAGCCCTTGACGGCGCCGACCAGCACGCCCTTCGTGAAGTGGCGCTGCAGGAAGGGGTAGACGAGCAGGATGGGGACCAGCGAGATCACGAGGATGGCCATCTGGAGCGACTCGGCCGGCGGCAGCACTCCGCTCTCCGCGGAAAGCTGCTCCGCGCCGAGCCGCGCGTTGTCGACGACGTACGTGCGCAGCACCAGCGGGAGCGGCAGCTTCGACGGGTCGTTGAGGTAGAGCAGAGCGTTGAACCACGAGTTCCAGAACCCGACGGCGAAGAACAGCCCGATGACAGCGAGGGCGGCCTTGGACAGCGGCAGGATGATGCGCACGAAGATCTGTAGGTCGTTGGCTCCGTCGATGCGGGCGGACTCCAGGATGTCTCGCGGCAGGCCTATCATGAACGAGCGCAGCACGATGACGGAGAACCCGGTCACGAGGACAGGCAGGATCAGCGACCACCAACTGTTCAGCAGGCCCAGCTGCTTGATCAGCAGGTAGTTCGGGATGATCCCCGGGGTGAACAGCATGGTGAGCAGGACCAGCATGAGGATCGGCTTGTGCGCGAACGACGACGGCCGCGACAGCGAGTAGGCCATCGCCGAGGTCACGGCGAGGCCGAGCGATGTGCCGACGACGGCGATGCCCACACTGACGAGGAGCGCCCGGGCCACCACGCCGCCGGCGAGGATCGCGCTGTACGCCGAGAGCGACGGCCGGTCCGGCAGGAGCACGTAGCCGCCGGTCTCGGTGATCTGTTGCTGGTCGGCCAGACTCGTGGAGATCACCGAGACGAACGGCATGACGACCAGGAGACAGGCGACGACGAGCACGATCGCCTTGAGAATCTTGGCCGGCAGCGACGCCGGCGCCAGTGCGGGCGATCGGCCGCGGGTATTTCTGGGGGCGGTGGTGTTCATCAGGATCGGTACACTCCATCTTCGCCGAAGAGGTGCGCGACCTTGTTCGCGCCGAGGACGAGCGCGAGGCCGACCAGTCCCTTGACCAGGCCGACCGCGGCGCTGATTCCCCACTCGCCCTGCTGGAAGGCGTGGTGGTAGACGTAGGTGTCGAGGACCTCGCTGACGCTGGTGCCCGCGCCCTGCTGCAGCAGGATCTGTTCGAAGCCGACGCTCAGGGAGTCGCCGAGGCGCAGGATGCCGAGCAGGATGATCAGTGGGCGCAGCGCCGGCAAGGTGACGTGCCACATCTGGCGCGCCGGTCCGGCGCCGTCGACAGCGGCAGCCTCGTACTGCTCCTGGTCGACACGGGACAGCGCGGCCAGAAACAGGATCGTTCCCCACCCGGTGTCCTTCCAGATGACCTGCGACGTGATCAGCGCGCGGAAGGCGTCCGGGTTGCCGATGATCTCGAACGGCTCGATGCCCTTGTGCCGCAGGTAGGTGTTGAGCAGCCCGGCGTTCCCGAGGATCTGCTGGAAGATCGCGACGACGATCACCCAGGAGAGAAAGTGCGGCATGTACAGAACGCTCTGCACGATCCGCTTGACCGGCTCGTACAGCAGGCTGTTGAGCACCAGTGCCAGGATGATCGGCGCGGGAAACACGAAGCCGACCTGGAGCAGCGTGAGGATGAGGGTGTTCTTCAGGGCGTTGAGCACGTCGGGATCACCGCTGAAGATCAGGGCGAAGTTCGAGAAGCCGACCCATGGGCTCTGCCGGACACCGAGGTACGGCTGGTAGTCCTGAAACGCGATGACGTTGCCGAGCAACGGGACGTAGTGGAAGATCAGGAAGACCAGCAGGCCCGGCACCGCGAACACGAGCAGGCCCCAGTCCCGCTTCAGCCGGGCGAGCCGGCTCGTCGAGGGCGGTGTCGCAGGCGGGACCGGCTGCACCGCCGGCCTCTTGTCGGTGGTCAGTGCCACGATCAACTCCTTCCTGCGACCGGCCATCCACGTGCGGGCGGCTGAGCGGCTGTGTAGCCGGCATTGCGGTAGCCGGCGTCGGCGTCCGGTCCGTAGCCCAGCGCGGCGCGTCTGGTCCTGAACCGTTCGACCAGACCGCGATACCCGGGCGCGGCGATGAAGTCCCGCTGCTCCGACGGATCCGCCTCGAGGTCGAACAACACCTCGGGTAGGGCTTCGCCGTAGTACTGGTACTTAAGGCTGCCCTGCTTGATCATCAGGTTCGTCACGCCGAAATGTGAGACCGACTCGTCGGACCAGCCCGCCCGTTCTCCGCTCATCAACGGGACGAGGCTGCGACTGTCCAGACCGTCCGGCGCCGGGGGCCCGGCCAGCTCGCAGAGTGTCGCGTACAGGTCGCACAGGTTGACGTTCTCGTCGATGCGGCTCCCGCCGAACCGCTGCGGCCAGCGGATGATCAGTGGCACCCGGACACTCGCCTCGTAGAACTTCTGCTTCTCCCAGATGCCGTGCTGACCGAGCATCTCACCGTGGTCGGAGGCGTAGACGACGACCCAGTCGTCCAGATCCTGGCCCTGGTGTTCCAGTGCCTTGATCACCCGTCCGAACATGGCGTCCGCGTTCTCGATCATCGCGTAGTACGCCGCTGTGGCCCGGCGGATGTCGATCTCAGTGGCATCGATGCCCGGGCGCACCTGACGCTCGGCGAGGAAGGGATGCTCGGACACCGGCTCGTTCAGATAAGGCGGGACCCGGTTGAAGTAGTGGATGAAGCGTTCCCGGTCGGCGAGATACGGGTAGTGCGGCTGGTTGAGGCTCACCTTGAGCAGCAGCGGCCGGTCGGGAGTGGCCCGGTCGTAGTAGGGATCGGTGAAGAACTCCTCGATGAAGGTCAGCGCGCCCGTGAGCGTGTACTCGTCCTGATCCACCAGTGGTCCGCGGCCGATGCCCGCGCGCCTGACCTCTTTCGCGTCGTTCCACTTGAGCCTGGCCAGGGACGGCACCCGCTCGGCGAACTCAGGGGCGGGATTGTCGAGCGAGCCGGGCCCCAGGGTGGTGTCGGAGCCGATCCGCCGGGTCCAGCCCTGCATCTGGTCGGTGCCGAAGTGGTGAAGCTTGCCGCAGGCAACTGTGGCGTAGCCGTGCCGGGCCAGTGTGCGCGCGAACGTGTCGTGCCCCGGCGTCAGATCCTGCCCGTACTGCAGACATCCGGTGGTGCGTGGCAGCTGACCGGACATCAGGCTCTGCCGGGCCGGGATGCAGATCGGTGCGGGGGTGTAGGCGTTGCCGAAGACCGTGCCGGTCTGCGCCAGCCAGTCCAGAGTCGGCGTCCTGACCACCCGATCACCGGCGAACCCGGCCACGTCGTGGCGGTGCTCGTCGGCCATCAGGAACAGGATGTTGGGACTCTTCTGCATCATCGGGGTCACTTCTGCAACCCTCCTTAAGAAGATCGCTTCATGGTGGCAGTGTCCTACCGGGACGTCAACATCGAAGGAATATTTTTGCCCGCGATCGGGTGTTGTCGGCTGACTGTTGACGGCCGCCGACGGCTCGCGCATCATGGTGGCCACGCACTTCTTCAGGAGGGTTTAGAAAGTGGCGGGTGTGCGACAGGTGAGGGACGAGCATCGGGCTCAGGTGCTCGGCCGGCTCCGTGCTCACGGTCCCTTGTCCAAGGCGATGCTGGCCCGTGAACTGGGGCTGAGTGTGCCGACAATCTCGGAGATCCTGGCCGGCTTCGAGACCGAGGGTGTCGTGTTGCCCGTCAGTGAGGGGGAGTCGTCCGGTGGCCGCCGGCCGATCCTGTACGGCCTGAGAATGAACGGACTGCTGGCCGCCGGAGTGAGTGTCGACCGTCATCACATCTCGGCGGTCGTTTCGGACCTTTCCGGGCAGATCCACGGCGAGGTGTCGGTGGACTGTGACCTTGCGGACGGACAGCGG
>Ga0193707_1000652_pt1 | contig 12166 bp, 9 predicted proteins | sample U3c2metaG_FD_143043 | JGI IMG/M metagenome (GOLD analysis project Ga0193707, IMG submission 143043) | Soil microbial communities from a riparian zone of the East river system, Colorado, United States - U3c2 | ecosystem: Environmental > Terrestrial > Soil > Riparian zone | place: USA: East River... | reverse complement strand
GATAACCGTCCTGGTACGGGTCCTGGGCCGGCCGCCGGTGGACCTTCCGCGCCGCCGGGTCGTAGATCGCCGACGTCGTGTCGTCGAGCAGGTCCCAGCCGTCGCGGTAGAGCAGGCCGGGGGTGGTGAGTGCGCCGCCGTTCACGCCGTCGAGGCCGCGCCGGTACCCGCCGAGCGGGCTGTGCACGAACAGGGCCGGGGCTGTGGACGAGGTGACGGCGACGGTGTCGAGGTTGACGTGGCAGCTGTCGGCCGCCGGGCAGCCGATCGCGACGGTGTCCGAGCCCTTGGTCAGCGTCACCGGGACGGTGACCGTCGACCAGGTGTCCCAGTCGGCCGTCGCCGGCAGGCTCGCCGACGTGGGCGTGCCGCCGTTCACCGCGACCGAGGCCGTACGGGCCGTGCCGCCGCCGTTGGCGTACCGGATCTGCAGCGCGTACGTGCCGTCGGCGGGGACGTTCCGCAGCGCGACGCCGTCGGTGGCGCCGGCCTTCTCCAGACCGGCGGTGAAGCCGTCGCCGGAGTACCCGTTGTGGTCGGCGCCCAGCGCGGCGCCTCCGGTGAGCGCGCCCTCCTCGGCCTCGCACACGGTGCCGTAGTCGCACGGAACGGCCGCGGCCACGGGCGGCGGGTACGGCGCGCCGGGCGCGGTGAGGGCGAGGCTGTCGATGTTCACGTTCCCCGAGTCGCTCGGGCTCCGGGAGACCACCAGCGTGTGACGGCCGGCCGGCAGCTGTACGGCCGGTACGGACGCGACGGCCCAGGTGTTCCAGTCCGCGGTCGTCGGCAGCGTGAGCGTCGACGGGGTCCCGCCGTCGATGGCCGCGCTGAGCGTACGGGTCGTGTTCTGGCCGTCCCCGCCGAGGTTGTTGGCGTAGCGGAGCCGCAGGTCGTACGTCCCGGCCGTCGGTACGTCGAGCCGATAGGTGAGCGAGGCGCCCGTGCTCTGGAAGCCCGCGGCGAACCCCGTGCCCGTGTAGCCGGTGTGGTCCGACGCGACACTCACGCCGCCGGTGAGTGTGGTCTTCTCCGCCTCGCACAGCGTCCCGGCCGTACAGGTGGCCGGGGCGGGCCAGGCGGGATGCGCGGTCACCGTCTGGTCACCGCTCCGCAGGCGTACCGAGACGTTCTGCGTGGTGAACGGGCCGGAGTCGACCTTGTAGCGCATCGTCAGCCGGTCGGTGGTGATCGTCAGCCAGCCGTCCGCCACCTTGTCGGTGAACGAAGGCGTCCCGAAGCCGTCACGGCCGATCGCGTTGAACGTCGCGGCGTCGGTGAACTTCCCGTCGCCGGCGTACTCCATCCGGATCAGCGTGGGGGAGAGCACCTCGAAGCGCGCGTCGCCGGAGATGACGGCGTGCCGGTCCGCGCGCGGCGCGGCCCGCGCGGCGTCCGGCGGGGAGACGGCCACGACCAGCCCGGCCACCCCGGCCAGCGCGGCACCCACTCCGACCGGCCTCATTCGCCGTTGCCCGTGTCGTCGCACGTCACTCCTCGCCGTTCGATGAGCGTGTCCGCGAGTCGTCGTACGCACGTCCACGGTGTTCGAAAGTGTTGGATTAACCTCGCGATATGCACGTAATGGGTGCATATACCCGCAAAATGACACTTGATCAGACCAGAGGCAAGAGAACCGCACGCCCCGTGACGGCCGGAGCCGGACACCGAGCCGCAGGGACCGCCGCCCACCCGGACCGGGACGCTCGTACGGGCGAAACCCCACCGCCGACTGGCCCGCCATCTGGCCGTTCTTCCACGCGATCGTCTCCGCCGGAGAGACCTTCCCCTACCCCCTCGACCTGGACGAGGAGCAGGGGCGTGACCTGTGGCTCGTGCCGGCGCCAGGTCGTACGGTCGTCGCCGTGGACGAGGCGGGCGCGGTGTGCGGTTCGGCGAACATGTACCGGAACCGGCCCGGCAACGGCTCGCACGTCGCGAGCGCGAGCTACATGGTCGACCCGGCGCGCTCCGGGCAGGGTGTGGGACGGGCGCTCTGCGCGGACTCGCTCGCATGGGCGCGTGCGGCCGGCTTCCGGGCCATGGTGTTCAACGCGGTCGTGGCGGCCAACGTGCGTGCGGTGCGGCTGTACGAGTCGATCGGCTTCACGGTGCTGGGCACGGTCCCTGAGGGCTTCCTCCATCCGACAGAGGGATACGTCGGGCTGCACCTGATGCATCGCGCCCTCTGAGCCGGTCACGGCCCGGCCTCCCCCGACCTAGCCGAGGGGGATTTGTCGCTTTTGGCGACAGGTGGTCAAGAGTGCGATGTACTTGGCCTTTCGGGACTCCAGGGACCGAACATGGTGGGACAGGTCGCACATCGAGGGGGCACGATTGTGACAGGGGACAATTCGTCCGGCGACGGCGCGGATGAGCTGTTGGAGTTCGACACCAGCGTGGCGCATATCGCCCGGGTGCAGGACTACTGGCTTGGAGGCAAGGACCACTTCCGTGCCGATCGAGAGGCGGGGGAGGAGGCGATCGAGGCCTTTCCCGAAATGGTCGCCTCGGTACGCAACACGCGGGCGTTCCTGGCGCGAGCGGTGCGGTACCTGGCCGCCGAGGCCGGTATCCGCCAGTTCCTCGACATCGGCACGGGCATCCCGGCGGTCGACAACACGCACGAGGTCGCGCAAGCCGTAGCGCCCGAGAGCCGGATCGTCTACACCGACCACGACCCGGCCGTACTCGCCCACGCGCGGGCGCTCCTGACCAGCACCCCGGAAGGCAGGACGGCCTACCTGGACGCCGACCTGCGCAACCCGGAGAGGATCCTGCGCAAGGCGAGCACGACCCTGGACTTCGACCGCCCGGTGGCGCTGATGCTGATCGCGGTCCTGCACTGCGTCCCGGACGACGACGACCCGTACGGCATCGTCAAGCGACTCCTCGACGCCGTACCGTCCGGCAGCCATCTCGCCATTTCCCACCCGGCCAACGACATCCGGGCGACCGAGATGGCCGCGATGGCGACGCGCCTCAACCGCGTCATGGCCCAGAAGGTCACGCCGCGCAGCCACACCGACGTCACACGTTTCTTCGAGGGACTCGAGATCGTCGAACCCGGCATCGTCCGCGCACCCGAATGGCGCCCGGACCCCGACACGAGCGGCGCCTCCACGATGTGGAGCGCCATCGCCCGCAAGCCCTGACTCCCGCAGCGGCGCTCGTACGCCGGCGCCCATGCGAGATGACGATCCTGAGTTCGGCACCCTCCGTCGTTCGCCATCGCGGCGGTACGAGGTGAGCAACGGCGTCAGCCGCAGCCCTCGAACTGGGGGACCGTGGTGGTGAGGTTCAGGCCCGTCGCGCCGAACCACTTCTTGAGCAGCTTCGTCGCCGTCCCGTCGAGGTACATCTCCGTGATCGCCTTGTTGATGTCCTCGCACCCCGTCACGTCGCCCTGGGCGATGCCGACGCCGTAGCGCTCGTCCGAGATCGGCGCGTTCACGAACCGTACCGACCGGCCCTTCTGCGCGGCGAACCCCGCCAGGATCAGGTCGTCCGTCGAGATCGCGTCCAGGGCGTTGCTCGTCAGCTTGGTCAGGCAGTCGCCGTACGTCGCGGCCTGGACCAGGCTGGCGTGCACGCCGCGCTCCTTCGTGACGCGCTGCCAGGACACCGAGCCGTTCACCGCGCACAGCCGGCGGCCCGCCAGGTCGCGGACGTTGTGGATCCCCGCGTCGCTCGTACGGACCAGAGTGTCCTGGTGGGCGACGTAGTACGGTCCGGCGAAGGCGACCTTCGTCTTGCGTTCCGGGGTGATCGAGTAGCTGGAGATGACCAGGTCGACCTTGCCCGTCTGCACCGAGCTCTCCCGGTCGGAGTACTGCACGACCTTGAAGTCCACCTTCTTCGGCTTCTTCTCCAGGTGCGCGCCGAGATAGCGGGCCACGTCGATGTCGAAGCCCGCGAACGTGCCGTCGGGTTTGCGGAGTCCCAGGCCCGGCTGGTCCTTGGAGACGCCGATCGTCAGCGTGTCCTTGTCCGCGATCGACTGCCCTGAGGCGCCCGCGGTGCCGCAGCCGGCCAGGGCGACGGCCAGCGCAAGCCCGGCACCGATTCGACCTACTCGCATGAACTCCCCTTACCGGAACTCGGACAGCCGCGGCCGTACGCCGACCAGGACGAGGATGGCGATGAGGACCGCCGCGACGGGAAGGGCGATGTTCCAGCCGTTCAGGCCGTCGTCGCCGTCCTTGATGGCGTCCGTGAACGCCTTCTGATGAATGGCCGTGAGCGTCACGAGCCTCTGGTCATAGCTGCCGAAGTCCTGCGACGCGGTGCCCGTCCGCAGGACGATCGCGGTGTGCCGGCCGCCCGGGGTCGTCGAGAGTCTCCGGATTCCGGCGTCGTCGTGCTGGACGCCCCGGTACGCGTCGAGCGTCCGGCTGAGCGCGGTGGCCTGGCCCGGCAGCGTGACGTGCTGTGCCTCGACGCCGAGGAAGCCCATGAAGCCCGAGCCCTTGGCCACCTTCGCGTCGACCTGCTGGTAGTACTCACCCAGGTTGCCGGCCGGCACGTAGAGGATCTCTTGTGACTTGTCGAGATAGACCTGCTCGTACGTGTCCGCGAGCGTCGGGTCGAGGAGGTAACGGGTCTCGTCGGCGTTGGCGTTGTTGCTGATGGCCCTGGCCCGCGACAGCGACAGGACCGAGTCGAATCCGTCGCCCTTGGCCTTCTTCAGGTGGTTCGCCTCGCTCGTCAGCAGCCCGATGGTGCCTCCGATGAGGACCACCGTCGCGAGAGTCGCGATCGCGAGCACCGGGTTGATGAGCCGCCGGAAGTTCACGGCGAGGTACGCCTGGAGCGCGAGGAGGATGACGATGAGGACGAGGCCCGCGAGCAGCACCCACACCCGTCCGGCGAGCACCGCGGAGTGCTTGGACTCATACGTCCGGCGCACCGTCGTGCCGTTGTCCAGCGTGAGGTTGTACGCCTTGGGCAGCACGTCGAGCTTCATGATGTCGGTCGCCTGCGTGTACAGCGAGCGGACCTCCTGCCCGGGCGGGCCGGCCGTGTGGCTCTGGCGCTGGTCCAGCTGCAGTGCCTGACCGGCGAACTCCTCGTACCGGCCCAGCGCGTCGAGCATCGACCGCGCGGTCTGCTGCTCCGCCGGGTCGTTCCGGGCCAGGTTGGAGCCCTGCAGCAGCGCCCGGTGCGCCTGCGAACGGCGCTGGTCGTACACCTGGAGCGCCTTGGCGCGGCCGGAGCCGAGGTTCTGTTCCCGCCCCATCAGGAGTACGGCGGCGAGCTGGGCGTCCATGTCGCTGAGTGCGTAGTAGAGGTCGCCGGTGGCGACCACCTGCGGGCCCGCGTCGTGGCCGATGACCCGCAGCCCGTCCCGGGCGTCGGAGACGGCGAACCAGGACACCGTGAACATCGCCGCGACGGCCAGGACCGACAGGAACGCGATCGCCCTGATCTTCCCCGGCAGCGACCGGATCCTGACCATCCGCGCCACGCCGGCGCGTACGGCCGGGGGTCGTGAGGGTGGAACCTCTGTCATGGTCACCGGACGTCAACCTCTCCGAAGCGTGATGGTGGTCCAGACACCGATGTGGATGCGGTCGCCGTCGCTCAGCGGCACCTCCACATTGACCGGGATCGGATCGTCGTTCCCGTTCACGGTCGTGCCGTTGGTGGAGCCGGGGTCGACGAGCGTCCAGGTGCCGTCCGGCCGGCCGAGCAGCACCGCGTGCGTGTGCGACGCACCCGGGTCCTCGGGCGGCTCGCTCAGGTCGATCTCGGGCACGGTGCCCTGCGACACGCTGCGCCGCCCGATGCGGATCTGCGGCCGGTCCAGGGGGATCCGGCGTTCGGGGCAGTACGGCGGGAAGGTGAAACCGTCGCTCTCGCCGCTCTGCCGCAGGACCGCCTCGTAGTAGTCGCGGTCGGCGACGACCACGGCCGTCCACGAGGCAGGACCGGGAGCGGGGGCCGGTACGGGCGTGCTGGGTCCGGTACTTCGCCACCGGCCGGTCGCCGCCTCATCCGCGAGCTCATCCGCGGGAGGCGGAGGCGAAGGCGGCGGGGGAGGGGGCGGCGGCGGCGCGGACGGAGCGCTCCGCACCGGCCCGCTGCCGGTCGACCGTCCGGCGCCCACGGCGAAGTCATAGCCGCAGCCCTCGCAGAAACGCCCCGTACGCGGCGCCGAGCAGTCCGGGCACGAGTCACCCGACGGCGGACCGGTCCCGGCACCCGCCGCGCCGCCCGCCGAGGGCGTCGAGACCGGCGACGAGGACGGTGTCGAGGACGGCGTCGAAGCCGACGACCCGCCGCCCGCGATGCGTGTCCCGCAGACGTCGCAGTAGTCGTCGGCGCCGGAGGAGTGTCCGGCCGGACAGGTCGGCATGGTCAGGCCCCGCCCTTGCGCGTCCGTACGGTCTTGCTCGATCGGGTGTCCAGCGACATCTCGTCGGCCTTCTCGACGTTCTTCTTCAGCCGTACGGTGCCGGTCGCGTGGTCCTCGATGTCGACGACCTTGTCCAGCAGACCGGCGATCTGGTCGTTGCCCGACTCGTGGGCGAGCTTGACGGCCCGGCCGAGCCGGGCGGTCGCGGTGTCGAGGTCGCCGTCCTTGCGGGCCTGCAGCCCTTCCTGGATGGCGTCGGCGAGCTCGGCCTGGCCGGTGAAGTGCGCCACCTTGGGGTTGATTCGGGTGGATTGGGCCTCGTCGTCGGTCCATTCGGCCAGGACGTTCCCGGTGGCGAGCACCTGTTCCTGGCCGCCGCCGGAGCCGGGCAGCACCAGCTTGACCCAGGCCGCGCGCAGCTCCTGGCCGATCGTGCCCGGCGGCACCTCGACGCAGACGTGGTAGTCGCGGCTCTCCGCGCCCCAGGCGCCGATCGGGTAGTCACCGGCCCGCGGGCCGGCCTCGACGCGCTTGCCGGTCAGGTCCGCGACCGAGGGCGTCACCTGCTTGACGAAGCGGAGCCGGGCGTTCTGCGGCGTCCACACCCGCAGGGCGACGTCGGCGACGGCCTTGCCCATCGCCGCCTCGGTCATCGCGCGGAAGTCGGCGACCAGGTCGGTGGGGTCGGCGACGATGTCGACGCTGCCGAGCAGCGCACCGGCGACCTTGCGCAGCTCGGCGACCTCCCAGTCGGTGCCGACACCGCGGCAGTCGCCCACGAAGTGCCCCGCGCACGCCCTGAGCGTCTCGTCGAGCTGCTCGGGGCTCTCGTGCTGGTTCTTGCCGTCCGTGAGGACGATGGCGTGCCGGATGCCGCTCTGGTGGGCCGCGAACAGCCGGTCGGCGAGGCTCAGCCACACGCCGATCGCGGTGCCGCCCGCCGGGCGTACCTGGTCGAGCGCCGCCTTGGCCTGCTGCCGGGTCTGCGGGTTCGCCGGGACCAGCTGCTCGTTCGGCGGGTACACCATCCGCGCCCGCGCCGAGCCGGAGACCACCGCGAAGTTGACGCCGTCGCGCAGCGAGTCGACCGCGGTCTGGGCGGCCCGGACCGCCGCGGACATCTTGGTGCGCGGGTAGTCCATGGAGCCGGAGGTGTCGATGATGATCACCTCGGCCGCGGACGTGGACTGGACGGGGCCGGCGGCGGGTACGCCACTGGCCTCGACCGTCACGATCGCGTGCACCTCCTGGCCGCCGTCGGGGAGGTACTTGTTCTGGTCGATCGTTAGCGTGAAGTCAGGATTTCCACTCATGAGCCCTCCTTCGTGGGCGGTACGACCGGACGCGCTGGGGAGGACCGGAAGGGGATGACGACGACGGTGATGTTGTCGCGGCCGCCGGCGTCGAGGGCCAGGAGGGTCAGCGTCTGGGCCGCCTTCAGCGGCTCCGCCGCCGCGGACGGGGCGGCCGCGGCCAGCTCCGGCGCCTCGGGCAGGTAGTTCCACAGCCCGTCGCTGCACACGAGGATGGCGCCCGTGCCGTCGGGGGTGAACGTCCGTACGTGCGGGTCGAGCTCGCCCGCGTCGGCGCCGAGCCAGGCCGTGATGACGTGCGCGTTCGGGTGCCGTTCGGCCTCCGCCTCGGTCATCGCGCCCGAGGTGACCATCTGGCCGGCCCACGAGTCGTCCTCGGTCAGCCGGGACGACTCGCCGCTCTCGGACAGCCAGTAGGCGCGGCTGTCGCCGATCCAGCCGACGGTCACCGAGTCGCCGTGCGTGAGCGCCGAGACGTACGTGCAGGACGGCGGCTCTCCGCTCGGCTGGGTGCTCTCCCCGGCCGGGCCGACGAGTCCGGCCACGGCCTCGCCGGCCCGTGCGACGGCCGTACGGGTGGCGGACTCGGGGCCGGCGCCGGCCGCGTGCAGCTCGGCGAGCGCGGCGGCCCCGGTGTCGGCGGCGATCCGCGAGGCGTCCTCCGGTCGCGAGGAGGACGACACCCCGTCGCACACGACCGCGGCGACGCCGTCGGCGGTGGCGGTCAGCGCCATCGCGTCCTCGTTGCGGCTGTGCCGCTTTCCGCGGTCGCTGACGCCCGCCGACCCGGCGGCCTCGACCTCGGTGTGGTCGCTCGCCTCGGGCTGGCGCAGCCCGCACCGCTCGCAGTAGCCGTCCTCGCTGATCGAGGTGCCGCCGCAGCTCGTGCATCGGTCCACGGGGCCGTCCAGGCGCTGGCCACAGGCCTCGCAGAAGTCCTCGTCCGGGTACACCGGCAGGTCGCAGGCGGGACAGGTCCGCTCTTCGGTCACCGCGGCCATCAGATCAACGTCCTCGGGCGCGCGGCGTTGGCCCGCAGGACCAGGGTGTGGCGTTCGGCGGGTGTGTCGGCGAGGCGGGCCAGCGCGCGGTAGGTCTCCTCGAGCCGGCCGCGCAGAGCGCGTTCGGTCAGCGGCGCGTCGAACAAGGTGCCCTGCCTCGGGGTGCTGGACGTACGGGTCCAGGTGAGCGCGGTCTCCAGGACCTCGGCGACGAGCCGGCCGCGCCGTTCGCCGTCCAGCCTCAGCTGGGTCAGCCGGCCGCCGGCGCCGACCAGGTCGGGTTCGCTCAGGTCGGCCGCCGCACGGCCGCGGATCGCGGTCGCCACCGCCGCGATCTGGGCGGCGACGTGGTGGCTGGAGATGTTCGGCACCGAGTCGAGCACCTCGACGGCGGTGGCCCGGTCACCGGCCGCCAGCCGGGCACGGGCGAGCCCGAAGGCCGCGCTGACGTAGCCGTTGTCGGTGCGCCAGACGCGCTCGTACAGGTCCGCCGCCCCGGCGTGGTCGCCGCGGTGGGCCCGGCAGTAGGCCAGGCCGAGCTTGGGCGGCGCCTCACCCGGCAGCAGGGAGTAGATCTCGTCGAAGAGCCCCTCGGCCTGCGTGACGTTTCCCGAGGCCAGTACGGCGACCGCGCGGTACCACAGGATGCGCCAGTCGCCGGGCCGCTCGGCCGACAGCTCGTCGAGCAGCCGGTGGGCCTCGCCGGTCTCGCCGAGCTCGATCCGGACGCGCGCCAGCGTCAGGCGTACCTCCGGCGAGGGGACCTTGGCGGTCGTCAGGGCCATCGCGAGCTGCTCCGGCTCGGCGGAGGTCAGGCCGGCGAGGAAACCGGCGGCCGGGTCGGTGCCGTCCACCAGCGGAATGGGCAGCGCGGCGGCGACCTCGGCCGGGTCGGGCGGGTCGAGCACGGACGTCGCGTCGGCGGCGAGCTCGGTGCCGATCGCCCGCAGCTCCATGCCGAACAGCGAGGACGGGCCGGGGCGCGCCTGGCCGTCCGCGGCCGACAGCACCTCCCGCAGCACGCCGGTGAGCTGGTCGGCCATGTCGCTCGCGTCGGCGAACCGCGCCTCGGGGTCGATGTGGGTGGCGCGGCGCAGCAGCCGGTCATAGGACTCGAACCGCTGCAGCAGCGGCACGTCCGCGCGGTTCGGCAGATGGTCGGCGTAGGTGCTCGTGAAGCCCTTGAACGGGAAGCTGAGCACCGCGAGCGTACGCCCGACCGTGTAGATGTCGGAGCTGATCGAGGGCCCCAGGTCGGCGATCTCGGGGGCCTGGTAGCCGACCGTCCCGTAGATCGCGCTGTCCATGTCCTCGATGCGGCGCACGCCGCCCAGGTCGACGAGCTTGAGCTGCTCGTCGGACTGGATGGCGTTGTCCGGCTTGAGGTCGCAGTAGATCAGGCCCACACCGTGCAGGTAGCCGATCGCCCGCAGCAGCTCAAGCCCGTACGCGATGGCCTGGCCGATCGGCAGGGAGTCCTCGCCGGCCTGGCGGTGTTCGAGCAGCACGTCCTTGAGCGGCTTGCCGCCGACGTACTCCATCACGATGTAGCCGGAGTCACCGTGCTGGACGAAGTTGTAGATCTTGACGATGTTCGGGTGCTCGACCTCGGCCAGGAACGCGCGCTCGGCGGCGGCCGCCGCGAGCGCGTCCGCGTCGCCGGTGTCGAGCAGGCCCTTGAGCACCACCCACCGGTCGTTGACGTTGCGGTCGCGCGCGAGGTAGATCCAGCCGAGCCCGCCGTGCGCCAGGCAGCCCAGCACCTCGTACTGGCCGCTGACCATGTCGCCCGGCCCGAGCTTGGGGCTGAAGGAGTAGCCGGCACCGCAGTTGGGGCAGAAGCCCTCCGTACGGCCCGGCCGGCCGCCGCGGGCGCGCCCGACCGGTTCGGCGCAGCCGCTGCAGAACCGTTTGTGCTCCGCGACCTCGGGATTTTCCTTGATCGCCGAGGCGGGGTCGCGGTAGGGGACGCGGGGCACCTCGACCAGGCCGGCGCCCAGCATGCCGCGCCCCGAGGACCGCGAGCGCGTGGAGCCGGTGCGGATGCTCCGGCTCGACCGCGTGCTCCCGGTGATCGAGCTGCCGGTCATCGCGCTGCCGGTCGTCACGCTCGGCCTGCTGCCGGAGGTCGAGGGCCGGGAGGCACTCGCTGCGGCAGGCGGCGACATCGGCGCGTTCCCGCAGGTGGAGCAGTAGCCGTCCTCGATGATCCCGCCGCAGTCCGGGTGCTGGCAGCCTCCGCCGGCGGCGGGAGCCGAAGGCGTACGGGACGCGCTCGGTGCCGAGGGCGCGCCGGCCGCGGCCGGCGACGGCGCCATGCCGCAGGTCGAGCAGTAGCCGTCCTCGATCGTCCCGCCGCATCCGGGCTGGGCGCACCGGCTCGCCGAGGCGTTCGCGGGCGGCGGGTTCGGTGCCGAGGATCCGGCAGGGGGAGGTGCCATACCGCATTGGACGCAGTAACCGTCCTCCACCGTTCCCGTGCATCCCGGCTGGGTGCACCGACTCATGGGCTCGTCCCCTCCGCGCGCGATGCGATCGCCCGCTGGTAGTCCGCCAGCGCCACCGTGGCCCGCCGCAGGTCGCACGGGGACGTCCAGAGCAGGTCCTGTGCCCGCTGGTGAAGCTCGGTCAGTGCGGTGTCCTCGGCGAGGCCGAGGCGGCCCGCCTTGGCCTTGTACGCGTCGAGCCGTCCGCGCAGCTCGTCCCGCCGGTCCAGCAGGCCGGTGATGAGCCCGGTGGTCTCGCGTGCCTGGCCGAGCGCGGTGCCCGTGGCCTGTTCGAGGTCGGCGGCACGTGCCGCCAGCTCGAGCCAGCGGCCCTCGCTCCGCAGCCCTTCCAGGGCGGCGAGCCGGTCACGGAGCGCGGCCGACAGCGCGGGCAGGTCCGGGAGCGCCGGGGAGGCGATCTTGGCGAGGACCCGGTCCTGCGCCTCCACGGCCTCGTGCTCGGCCGCCTCGACCAGCCCGATCGTGGCCGCGATCTCGCGTGCTCGCGCGTCGTGCTCCTCGCGGATCCGTACGGCGTCCTCCAGCCGCCCGCGCAGGGTGGCCAGCTCGCCGCCGATCTCATCGATCCGGCGTGTGTCGGCCTTTCCCGACGAGGACAGCGACATCGGGTCCGTCCGCGCGGCCTCGCGTACGCTCGCGAGCGCCTGGGCGACCCGGTCGAACTCCGGTTCGCGGATGCCCAGGGAACCATGCAGCGCCTCGACGGCGCGCGCGGCCTCCTCGACGTCGCTCAGGCGCGTCAGCAGCGCCGACCAGACCTCGTTGACCGAGGCGATGATCCCGGCGGTCTCCTCATAGATCGGGGTCATGCGCTTCACGACCCCGCCGAGGGACAGCCACTCGCCGGTCGGCCCGAGCAGGGTGCGTTCTTCGAGGGGGATCTCCTCGCTCACCAGCTCGACGGAGGTGCCGGTCAGCAGCCGCGTCAGCTCGGCGAGCTGGACCTGGCCGGGCTTGTTGTGCCGGGCGCGCAGCTCTTCCGCCTCGCCG